>ERZ1046876.196-NODE-196-length-48987-cov-53.170420_pt1 | contig 48987 bp, 52 predicted proteins | sample MGYA00383094_ERZ1046876 | MGnify/ENA primary metagenome ERZ1046876 (study PRJEB29581, sample SAMEA5548364) | metagenome | biome: marine; feature: coastal; material: water | depth 50 m | study: Short-term variability in the microbial, nano- and picoplankton...
CACCGGAACCGAGAGCAATGGTCTTGCCGCTGTTTGTTGTGAGCGCATCACTCAAACCATCAATATCTGATGCACCACCAGCAAGAGCTGTAGATGATCCATTGACATATAAGCCTGTAGAGTCGATCTTTAGACGCTCGGTTGAACCAGCACCAAGTAAGACTGTACTGGACATTGTGGAAGTGCCGTTAAGATCACCAAGAACCGTATTGTTGGAACCTGTTGTGATATATTCACCTGATTTCTTACCAATACCAATGTTATTTTGGCCTGTAGTGACGCCTGACAAACTTTCCTTACCGACCGCAGTGTTGCCATGCCCTGTAGTTTGGTCGTAGAGTGCTTGTTGGCCCAATCCAGTTGAGTCTGTACCTGTTGTGTTTAGGCGCAGGGCGCTTACCCCCACAGCAGTATTGTTGTAACCAGACGTAATCGCAGTCAGTGCGCTACCGCCAACAGCAGTGTTACTGCCCCCTGTCATTGATGCGTTTAATGCGTCTGCACCTAAGCCGTAGCTGGATAGCGATGAAAAGCTTCTCGCATCACTCAAACCATCAATATCTGAAGCGTAAGGGTGACTGTGATTACCCATATCGTAAGCTGTTTTTACTGCTTGGGATGAAGCACTCACTGTACTAGACGTACTTGTTACAGAGTCGCTTATAGACCTGTTAACGTCCGCACTGGCAGAGATACCGTCCAACTTATCCTTCAACGTAGTCGTAAAGTTATTTTGTGTAAGGCCGTTATCGCCTACTGAGTATGTAGTGTTTGTGTCAGTAGCAGTTATCTCACCACCACTGCTTATAGTGATATTGTCGCCAGCCGATAAAGCTGCTACAACATTAGTAGAGTCTGTGACGTTTGCGCCAGCTTCCACTCCGTCTAACTTAGTACCGTCTGTGGCCAAATCGCGACCATCGACTGTACCAGTTACCGCGATGTCTCCACCGACTTCTAAGCCATTCTTTACTTTAAAATCTTTATTGTTACTCATGGTTCACTCTCCCCTTGAGATTATTATAGTAGTGTTTTCGTAACTTTGAACACAGTGCTTGTAGATGAAGCAGCTGTAGCCAATACTCGCACATCAGCTCCACTAATATCTACATCGAATGTTGCTAAAGCAGAACCAGTACCAATCTGTCCGTACTCTGTGGCAGAGGCGGTGGTTCCGTTGTGTACTATTAGAAGCTCTGTTGAATACACGTCAGTGCCAGATTTGGCGGATATAACTACTTTAGCCGAATCGTAGTCAGCCTTGGCGAATGTTGCGATAGCTGTTTGAGTTGTTGACGTTGTAGTTGTTCCGGTACTCTCGTTGGCAATGGTGTCCGTCTCAACTGCGTCAGCAGTCACTGTGCCAGTAACGTCTATGCCTGTGGAGGTTGTTTTTAAGACCTCCGCCCCATTGTAGTAAACCTTAGAGGCTCCGTCCTTTATGCCCTGAAAATATAGCTCGCCTGTGTCGGATAGGAGTTTGATATTGTTAGCGGCACGTAACACCAAACCGCCTGTACCAACATCCGCTATATAGCTATCATTACCATCATGGTAAATCTGTAGGTCATCACCAGCACCGAACTTAGCCTTGACGTTATCGCCAAAGGCAATGTCATTACCGTTAGTGTCTAAATCACCACCCAGTTGTGGGGTTGTATCGTCAACTATGTCAGCTAAGCCGCCATCAGCTCCGTCAGCTCCGTCAGCTCCGTCAGCTCCGTCAGCTCCTGCTGCACCTGTAGCGCCTGTAGCACCTGTAGCACCTGTAGCACCTTGAGGGCCTGTAGCACCCTGTGGGCCAGTAGGTCCAGCAACAGTAGAGTCAGCACCTGTAGCACCTGTAGCACCTGTAGCACCTTGAGGGCCTGTGGCCCCTTGTGGGCCAGTAGGTCCAGCAACAGTAGAGTCAGCACCTGTAGCACCTGTAGCACCTTGAGGGCCTGTGGCCCCTGTAGCACCTGTAGCACCTTGTGGGCCTGTAGCCCCTGTAGCCCCTGTGGGGCCTGTGGGGCCTGTGAGGGCTGCTAGTTGTGTTGATGTGAAGTCACTATATTCAAAGGCATCACCTTGTGGGCCAGTAGCACCAGCACTGCCTTGAGGTCCGGTAGCGCCCGTAGCACCTGTGGGTCCAGTTAAAGCTGCTAGTTGTGTTGATGTGAAATCTGAGTATTCGAAGGCATCACCTTGTGGGCCAGTAGCGCCTTGAGGGCCTGTGGCTCCGGTGGATCCGGTGGCTCCTTGGGGGCCAGTAGGGCCCGTAGCTCCTTGAGGTCCAGTAGATCCTGTTGCACCCGTAGCACCTGTTGCACCTACAGGTAGTCCTAAACTAAGAACACCTGTACTAGAGTTGTAAGATGAGGTAGATGAACCACCAGCAGCAACAGTTGTAGTAGCTGTGGTGAGGGCTGTTAATTCTGCGGCTGATTCAGATGCACTCGTTGCAGATTCTGCTGCGTTGGTAGCACTTGTAGCTGCATTATCTTCAGCAGTCTCAGCAGCAGTCTTTGCATCAATGGCATCTGCCGCTGCTGAAGCCGCTGTGGCATACTCACCTACAGACTCGTTTGTAAACGCCCCACCTTCTGCTTTCCGATTAACTAAACCAGATTCGTTATCGGAGGGGTTATATGGAATAGGCATTAGCTAGTTTCTCCTTTCTACATTAGTTCTGAGACTTCAAATACAATCTCGTTGGAAGCCCCTCGCACTTTGCGGATAGTCTCTTCTTGGTTTAGTTCTGCGATATCCAGTTCTTGCTTTTTGAAGTATTTAACAGAATTCTCAATATCGCCTAGGTAATCCAGTGCATGACCAAGAGCACCCCATAACAGAACTCGTTCGTTATCATCACGAAGCCAGTTGTATACCTCATTACCTGTGTAGAAGTTCCCAGAAGACGCAGGGAATTCCACAGCTCCAGCGTCACCGCTCGAAGCGGCTGTTGCGTTGCCAGAATCAATATTTGCCTGATTAACAACATAAGTAGCATCAAGGTCAAACAAACGTCGGTAATAGTGTATCTCGAATGTCTCACCTTCTGCGGCCTCTGGATAAAAGATAATGTTACCGCCTTTGTATGCGAACGAGTTTGCTGGTTTTGTTGTGTTGTGATCTGCGAATGAACTAAGACCTAACTTTTTCATAAATACCTTGTCATTACCGTCAACCCCCACTCTTTTAATGGATATTAATTCAGAGAGGTCTGATGGTAGTTGTAACGAGGTTTCACCTTTAGATGAAGACGTTATCTCTGGATAGGTGTATGTATACTCCAAAGGTGGGATGCGAAGTTTACGGTAACAGGTGTCAGCAGAGTAGTCTAGGAAGTCAGTGATAAGCGCATCGGTTAAGATGGTGCTATCTCTGTTGGCCCAGTTACGTACTTTAGTAACCAAGGCATCGAAATTTGGAGTAGCCATTTATTATATCTCCTGTGATATTAAATAGTCTTCTTATGTGAAGTAATAAGATCTGGATACTCAGAGAATACGATACGCTTCAGCTTTACCATATTTGCAGGATCATCTAAGAAGTCTTCTGCATGTACATTGAGTCCATATTTTGTGAGGATGTCGATAGCAACAATATCAGGTATGATGAACAGAGGGCGATACCGTTCACCTGCTCTTGAGTTATGCTCAGATTGATCTCTCATATCCTTAGCATAGTTGCGGTAGTTATCTACATCTTGTGATAATCTAAAGTTATTCGGGTCAGTTTCCACGTTAAAACTATGTTGATTATCTTCTTGTGATTTGAATCCCATTATGGTGTCCTCCATAGGAAAATAAAGGGGTCCCGTTAGGAACCCCTTGGTATATCAATTGACTAAGCTAGTGACTAACCGCCAATACCAACAATCAAGCCAGAACCATTAGGGTTACGGACTTCAAGGGTAGCTTCTTCAACGATTTGACCAATAGTGGAGTCGCCTACTTGGCCTACTTCAGTTTCATGAAGTGGACGTAGAGTAGCGAAGTTGAACCACTGTGGGTCATAAACGAAAGCAGAAGTATCCGCTTGAGTGCCCAAGCCCATGATGTAGTTAGGAACTACTTTAATGGTACCGAAATCAGACTCGTAGAATTCTACGGACTGACGTAGCTTACCTTCGTCATCGATGTTACGACGAACGTTAGAAGCAGCAGCTTGAGACTTGCTAGAGAACAATCGACGGTTCTTTGGAGATACCATCAATGTAGTAGCCTTACCACCATTCTCGTACACAGACTGCATCACGTCATCAACGTGGCTCAGTTCAAGTTCGATAAGGTTAGCATCAGCAGTACCACGGGTCAACACGCCAGCGTCACCGATACCTTTTGTGGTAGGTGCAGCATAGCCGCTGTTAGCAGATACATCTTTGATAGTTGCATCGTTAACAAAGGAGTGGTAGCCACCCATAGTGCGAGTTCCAGAACCGTTAGAGTCGTTCCAAGAACCAACTACGTCGAATTCTTGGTCACGCTTAAGTTCAGTACCACGCTTCTTCAACTGGTAAGCATATTCGTCAGCAACGCCAGCTTGGTCAACAGCACGTTTAGTGCCAGTAACTTCAACAGTCTTGGAGTTGATTTGGGTGTAGTTACCCAGACGAGTACGTACAGGCTCGTTACCTTGAGCAGTGCTTACAGTAGAGTAAGCTGCGCCTTCAGCAACAGAGTTAGAACCAGGTGAGTCTAGTTCGTCAGTTTGCCATTCGTGAAGGATAGCTTTAGCTTTGCCTTTGCCGATAGAGCTTAGGAAAGGAGCTTCATCACGTGTGATCATGGAGATGAAATTGGAAAGTGCTTCGCGTTCGGAAACACCTACGCCAGATGTACCAGCTGCAGCCTTAGGACCAGCTGTATTAAAATTACGTGCCATTTGGATTTACCTCTTATTTTTATAGCAGTATTTACTTAAAGTTAGAAAGACTCTTTATAAAATCTAATTGATCTTGGTCAGAGCCCTGACCGGAAAGTACTCGAGAATTAAGTTCACCTTGTTTTCGAGTCTTTTTCGCAGCCTTAGAAGGAGCTTTCTTTGTAGGGATACTCTTTGCCTTAGGGGCTCGTTTACGTTTGACTGCGCCTTTAGAAGAACGTTCTTTAAGCTGGCGATAATCATCGATAAATTTAACGACCCGTGCATCGAATATTTGACCCAGAAGATCTTCGGGGATGCCTTCTGCAATTGCAAATTCCTTAACACTATCTGCTTTATAGTCTGGGACTAGATCCTGAATTTCATCATTGAACTTTGTCAGGAGACCTTGATAGTGATTAGTTAGATCTGCTTCTTGCTTTTTCTTGACACCTTCCGCAAGTTGTTCGCGTTTATTACGAGCTTCCCAGTATTTCTCTTGCACTGCTTCACGCTTATCTTTGAGCTCTGATAGTTCATAAGTATCCCCGTTGTCACGGGCTTCCTTAATTGATTTATCGATCTCATGATACTCTTTGGCAAATGCAGTTTCTGATGTGGTTAATTGCTCGTTCAATACAGCGGCAACTTCTTGAACTTCTTTAATACGTGAGTTGTACTCAGTGTCCAGCTCCTTCCGCTGTTCACCGATCTGTTCACCCTTTTTTGACAGACTTTGATCCGTAGCATAACCTTTTCGGAGTTCTTCTAGGGTAAGGTGGTGTACCTCTCCATCAATCTTGACAGGTACTCTATACTCCCAATCGATCTCCCCTTCGTCTGGCAACTCGGCTTCTTGGGTAGACTCTTCATCATCCTCATCCTCATATTCATCTGAAGTGTTATCTTCGTCTTCGTTATTTTCGTCTTCTGATAAAGTGTCATCTTCGGGTTCATCATCACCTTCATCGTCAGACGGATGTGGAACTTCGTTACTATCAGGTAGACCTTCGTCTTCTTCCAAGATTCCTAAGGCAGCAGCCATAGGTCCCATTGGGACTTGTAGATCATCAAAGTTAACGGATTCAACATCAGCTCCAATATTCCCATCATCTCCTGAGGAGGTAGACGGTACTGTATTATCGTTGCTCATAAATTCTTACTCCCTTAGTCCTCTTTCTTTTTAGACACTTTTTTAGGTTTAGGTTTAGGTGCACTTGCTGGTGCTTCTGACATTGCAAGGTCAGTCTCTAATTCCTTAATCATAAAACACAAATCAGCAAATGTAGCTGCGTGTAATCGTGCCTTACCCTGTGAACCTGCAATCTCTCCAATAAGAGCTTGCTTGGCCTTGTGGGCAAAATCGAGCGCTTTCTTAGCCTTCTCGTTTTCTTTATTCATCAGTTATTCCTCTTCGATTTGATTCTCGCTTAAGAACTTTGAGTTAAATCCAAAGGTCTCAATGCGTACCAGACGTTCTTTCACAGACCCTAGTCCCATGGCTACGTGGTAAAGATACTCACGCTCTTTGGTACAATGGGGTTCTGTGGATAACCATGCTTCGAATAGATCTAGCATGATATCTCCATATGCTTCATTGAAGAATTGCTCACGGTCATTCTTCGAGAACTCTGCTTTGGTTAAAGCGAGTTGAGCAGAGGGGAATGTATCTGGTTTATATGAACCATCTTTTTGCATACTCGGCTTGAATTTCTTATCAGCCGACTCAGTGTACTTCTTTACACTTGCCTTCTTCATTCTTTTTCCTCAGTTTAGTTATGAACAGCCAGCAACCCCTGCATACCACCAGGGGCTTCGAGCTGACTGCGAGTCAGATTCTTTTAACCTGCGAATCCAGCAGGAGATACTTTATCACCTTCCCTTAATATAGCATCTCTTGACCCTGCTCGGGTTGTGTGGCTGCACCTACAGCTTGCTGTGTCATAGCTTCAGCTGCTTTAGTAACCATTGTCCTAGCACCTTCAGGTTGGGTCATTTGAGAGTTTACAAGCGCCAACGCTTTCGCGTATAAGGCATCAATACTTGGTTGCTGCGGTATTGCTTGCTGTTCCTTACCAGCCTGAATAGTTACTTTGGCCCACTCTTGATAAGATTTATCTAAGGCAACCATAAGCTGCTTCAAATTATCTTGAATGGCGTTTTGTGATTGGACATTAGTATAGTCCACATTGGCTTGCTGAAGAGCCATCGCCTGTGCAGTCTGCTTCTCTTCCAGTTGCTTCTGCTTCTGGATTTCTGCTTCTTCCTGCTTACGAGACTTCTCAGCGGCTTCCTCGAATTCATTAGTTGTGAAGTCGACTATATAATCAAGAGGATTCTCACCTAGTGCATCTATCGCTTTGTGGGCAATCATTGCCGCTGCCTTAGGTGATACAACACCACCAGCACCAGCATCTCGTAGGGCAGGTAGTACCTGTCCACCAATCATCTGCAGTTTGGTTAGTTTAGTTTGATTAGAGGCATCACCTACATCTGCTTCAACACTTAGGTACTCACACGATGGTAAGTCCTTGAATAACACTTCGTTGAAAGTAGGATCGCCAGTATATAAACCAACAGACGTATCACTTAGTTCTTTGATCATAGTCTTGTAGACACCTTCGATGAGATCTAACCCACCAGTTTCCATGAATCTACGAGCAATGAACTGTATACGGACTTGTGCAGCTGATTGCACTTGCGATACTTTAGCTTCGGAGTTACCCGACACATATAAGGTATCGTTGAGGCCCTGAGCCGCCTTTGACAAGCCAGTGGCTTGCTCTTTCTGTTCTTGCAGATACTGAAGGAGTGGTACAGTACCTGTAGATATTTGCTCAGGAGGAAGAGATGCCACAGCAGCATTCGGATTACCAATAGATGCGATAACAGATTTAGGCTTATAGTTCTGCAATGCAGAGAAGTCTACTGTATTTGGATCTGCAATCTTAGGTGCGTAGTTTGTTAAGTAAGTATTCTCAACAAAACCACGGAGTATGGCTGTGGTCGCAAGAGTCGACGGTCTTGCCATGTCAGCCATGGAGAGCCCTGTAAGCTCATGCGGGATCTTGAAGGGGATAAAGGAAGATAACTGGATATGATCACAGTCTTCTTCTTCAAGAATAGTCCCAGCGACTTTGATGACGCGTTTAAGCTCTGCAATACCATCACCATCACGGTCAACATAGATCCAACACTTGGTAAGTGTGGCTGGAAGCATGGCTTCTAGTTCTTCTGTTGGTGAATCAGATGAGAGTACATTGTTTGCACCTGATGCTTTGCGTCTGGCGGCTACGTCAGTATTAGCAGCTACTTTGTAAGAAGATGTTGGAGATTCAACATCATCCCATTCAATCTCGTCTTTCTTATCCGGGTACCGGGCGCGTATCGCAGAGCGAGTTGTCTCAAACTCAAGGCCTACGAAGGGAGCGTCTTTGATGCTCTCTGCGTCACGGGAAATACGTAAGGCTTCTGGAGGTACATTGGTTACCTCGACCTTACGGGTTGTCTTTGTACGATTGATACGAACATCTTTGTATGTGTCAGTGATAGGGTCTAAGAATAAGTCCCCTACAATGTCCACACCAGGATCTGCCAGTAACGTATCAAGAGCTTCAAGAGTGATCTCTTCGAACTCCTCAGCTGTTACTGAGACGTCTTCAACGTACTCCCAAGAAATTAGTCCTTCCTTCCACATCAGGCCAGACTTGACCCACATGTTAAGGATCTCCCAACCACGGTTCTTCTTAAACAAACAGTGGTTAACAGCCTGTGCGCCTGCTCGGGCCTTGAGTACGCCCATTGGGTTATTCTCTGCAGGGCTAAGTCGAGCTAGTTTGTTGTTGTCAAACAACAGTTCGGAGAGTACCGAGGTGTAACCCTCAATAGCTTCCACTGTGTCTGATGCAACAATACGAGATACACCTTGAGGTGCAAGGTGACCTGTTGGTTGCATTGCGTATTCGAGAGTGGCTTTCTCCCGTTCTGCACTTAACTCAGAGGTATCTAAGAAATTCCCATCAGATTGGGAGACCTCAGCGTCAATGAGTTTTAGCAGCTCCTCGTCCGAGACTGCTTGGATTTCTTCTGTCATTTCATTACCTCATAAGTTCAACACGAATCTATCTATCTATCTTTCGGTGACCCCTAGGGTATCCTAGGGTGTCTAATAGGTGGAGGTTTCATTTTACGTCTTTTCCCAGCGAAAAGAAACACATCCAAACAAACACTTGAGGAGGACTATTTGGGAAACTTCGCTACTCTATAAGGCTCAACGGAAAAGTTAAGAACCCTAAGTGTATGTCCTGTATTATTGCCCTGAGATCCTCGGACTTACTACAGCCAAACGGTATGGTTTTCGACGTATGCTTGATTTCGAAAAGATACCTTGGTAGTTGAGAGTCGGTCTGCATGGGTCCTGAGGACCTCTAGGGCAATTGCTGTTGCGATAACTGTATCATCATTACAACCTTTTATCGCGTTGGTACGACCATTGTCATCAGCCACGTAATCCATGCACTCTTGGATTATTCGTGGGGACGCTAGATTGATATCATCATTTTCAATAGCGTTCTTAAGATGTCCTATGATCATTGGTTTAGTAGCTTGAGTGGTCCTCCAACCTAAACGTGTACCTTCCTCATTAGATACATTAGCTACTTTGGTTTGATGGTACAGGTTTACGTAACTCATCTGCTTGAGACGGTTAAGCGTAGCTATACCTAAGGAATTTGATTCAACTGCTAATAGAGCATTATTGTAATAGCGTCCTAAGTAAAACAAGAGATCTCCGTATTGTGTGGGGTCAATCTTGTTGTTTCTGTAAAGAGCAACTACTTCTCGCTTACTATTCAATACCGTACAGGCCGAATAGTCTAATCCAACACCTAAAGCACAGTCAGCACCGATTATAAAGTTCTCATCGAACTTAGGGTACTGGAAAATCTCTAGGAAGCCCTCGCTGTGATCTTCAAAGGAACAAGTCTCTAAGCTAAAGGACTGTCTCTTCTTGACCTGATCGGGGGCTAAGTTGTGTAGTTTTTCTATATTAAATACGTTGGAGCCTGAGACTATGAAAGCCTCTTCTGGGTTGCTTGGGTATTCCTGTCGGAATTTATTCAAGCCACCTTCAGCTATCTTGAGTCTGCGCCAGTAGAGCTGATCAAGCCCTAGGTCATACTTTTGTTGTAGTTCTGATTCTTCTTCGGTTACAGTTTCCTTAAAAGATTCAGGGTCCCCTACATTCCTGCGGTATTCTGTCATCAGAAACCAAGGTACAAAAATGGGGATGTATTCGTTCTCACCTGCAATGGCACCTTTCCAAAGACGATGGAAAGCATTACCTACGCCATTAGCTGTGGATTCCAGAATTACTTCTGTTCCGTCAGCCTGGGATATACCTTGGAAAAGGCCAGCAAGGATCTTCTCATCATGAGTCCAAAAAGCAACCTCAGATAGATGAGCAATAGTCGGGGTGGTTCCACGTCCAGCTTCAGGGGAACCTGCGGTGTATAGTCTGTAACCTGATTCATTGTGTTCAAACATGATCTCCTTTGCGTTAGATTTCTTAAACGCTGGTTTGAACTCTTCTTTCATGTTTTGAATGATATTACGTGACATGGTGAAGAGCGCATCGGATGTTGCCGAATCATGTGCCATTACCACTGACTTATTAAAAGGTGTAAGATAGGATTTCCAGTATACTCTTCCGCATGAGTAAGTACTTAAGCCCATCTGCCTTGCCTTAAGGATTATGGCACGTACCTTACCTGTTTCTTTCAACTGCTTTTCAATAGCATTATTTACTATCTTCTGTGCATCATTAAACTCAAAGGGTATAAAACCCTGTGTGGCATCCTTAGGTAGGATACGTATCTGCTCTTCTGCAAAGTCAGAAAAAGAATCCTTGTATCTGCCAAGGTCCTTGCGTTTCTTAGCTTCGATAGCTAAGGCTAACTTTTGTTTATTAGTTAGTTCTTTAGTTGACATAAAGCCCTCCCAGACTACTTAAGGTATCCCTAGGGTCAACCTTCTTCAACACAATAAAAAGACAACATATAAGAGGGTAACCTATAAGTATACTATAGGTATCCCTGTTAAGTAGTCTTTTAGGTATATAAGAAGAAGAAGTAGATAAAGGACTTCTTAAACACTCCCTATAGTATCCTAAAGGTACTCCCTAGGATCCCTTAGAACTATTTCCTATAAGGTACTTAAAAGATTCCTTATAAAGGGGGAGGGGTACCACTGACTCACATATCAGTATATTGACATGTAGGTGTACACTGATGGATGACTCTGGAACCCCCTCGTATTCCATAAGTAGTCCTTGGGTAGGCTATTCCCTTCTTAGGGGGCCTAGCCGTGTCAAGGATCTACCTCATCACCAGTGTATATGTGTCTCCTATATTTATTCCTATAAGGTACTTAAAAGAATTACACAGGGTACCCCCCTCTGTATACCATAGGGAACCTCTCTTAGAATACTATTAGGTAAGTTGTACTAATCTCTATAGGATACATGTATTAAGTCCCTATAATATCAAGTACCCTAAAGTAATCCATGACCCCCCTAGTCCCTCAGGCCCCCTTCGGAGACCTTCGGGGACCTCTCGGATTCCCTCGAGGTCACAAGGATCCTGACGGATCCCCAAAGACCAACCCATCCCTACGGTATCCTTATATAGCCCCGATGAATACCCTACGTAATTCCCATAGACTACCTTGATGGTGGGATGATACGGGGATACTGAGGGTGGCCCCGAGGTGACCCTAGGGGTAGTCCCAAAGTCCTCCTAACATACACCCTGTGGTACTCCATCCTACCTCCTCACGTATACCTGAAGTCACTCATAAGACTACACACCACACCAATACTACCCAACCATACCATCAGTATACTTTCAGGGAATAACGCTCCGCGTCCACCAGCCACTTCGTGGCCCTTGTGGTATTGTTCAAAAAGAACAGTGCCTTTTTTTAACCAAGAGGTAGACCAAGATGGCGGACTTCAAAGTTCTACGCGACATCCGTGTCGTGAACAGCCGGATCCAAACTCCCATAAAGCGGGACTTCGGCAAGCAATATAGTCTACTTGCTTCAGGCGAAGGCCTAGAGCAGGTAGGCAACGTTTCCAAGGACGGAAGCGTGTGGATCAACTCCAACGCAACTTATCCCAACGGGGATGAGATCTCCCCAACTCCAGTAATTGATAGGGCAAAACGTCCGATCACTACGGAGTTAGGCGAGGGTTCCGTAGTGGAACTAGCCTTTAAAGTCGTAAAGACTTCTAGAGGCACATTCTATAACCTAGCTTGCATCAAAGTGATGCAAATGGTTAAACCATTTTCGATCTTCGACGTATTCGACGAAGAAGAAAGTGATGAAGTCCTAGATGCATTCTAGGGCTTAGCAAACGGGGAGCCCTTCGGGGTTCCTCGTTGTTATTTTTTGCCAGTAGCTAGCTGAGGTGCAACCTGATCATCAGGGGTTCCTCGTTGTTATTTTTTCACCAGTAGCTAACCTGGAGCAACCTGATAATCAGAGATTCGCTCCGCTCAAAAAACCCTGAATCATCCGACAAACCCTGAATCATCCGACAAGAGCTGGGGGTACCGACAGTACATAGATTACTGCCCAGCCACTTCGTGGCCCTTGTGGTATTTTGAATAGAACTTAATGATAACCAAGAGGAAATATCATGACTGAGTTGGAGTACATTATGGAAGAGTTCAGAGTAATAGTAGCTGGTGGTCGTGACTTTGAGGACTATGAGCTACTATGTAGTACACTTGATAAGCTTCTAACCCTGAAAGCCAAGACCCACAGCATTGCCATTGTAAGTGGCTTAGCACGTGGGGCTGATAACTTAGGTGAGAAATATGCCAAAGAAAGAGGTTATCACGTAAAAGAATTCCCAGCTCAATGGGATAAATATGGCAAATCTGCTGGCTATCGTCGTAATGGCGAAATGGCAGATAATGCAGACGCATGTGTTGCTTTTTGGGATCTAAAATCTCGTGGAACAAAGCACATGATAGATCTCGCTGTTAAGAAGGATCTAAAGTATCGTATTGTATACTATTAAAACCAAGAGGAAATAACAATGAAAGAATCCCAAATAGAGGCAGGTGAAGACCTAAAAGCTGTATTAGTAGACGGAGAAATCCGTTGCTATATCCACAATAACTGTGTTGAAATACACACACAAGAGGATCTGCAGAAACTCCTCGACGATGTAGAGTTATTGGAGGAACTTCAATGATGGAATACTACTATTTCGCCTTAGAACTCCTACAATACTCCCTCTTCGGAGGGGGCGTAGTGGGTATTATCGGGGTTATTCTCCTAATCTATGCAACAATATCTAAGAGGTAGACTATGATGAAAGCTAATAGCAAAGTATCAGGTTACCTACACCTGATCGAAGGTGAAACGCATAAGCACACACTATTTTATGTCTTCAAAAGTCTTGAGCAAGAAGAAGAGTTACTCAACTCTCTCCTTTCAGAAGCTGAAGAAAGAGATAAAGCATTTGTAATCTTATGCGATGAAGATAACAATTATGTATGCACGATGGAAGAGTTAGGGAGCGCACTAGGATGTTCAACTTTATGCGCAACGTAGACCCATTCAGAGTATGGATGACAATGGTCTTTGTATCACTGTGGGGAATACTTCTATATGAGGTGTTCCTCACTTAATAAACTGTGGATTAACCAACAAAACGGAGATGCAATCATGCGTCGAATAGATATTTTAAAGCTTCAACTACTAAACAGCAGAGGACGTTTCTTCACTGCTAAGTACGTAGGTCCAACAAAGTTCCCACAATCAATTAACTTCAAGGTGTCAGAAGTACTCACGATATCACCTGAACGCATAAGCGTAAAGGCATACGTACCAAGTACGGAGAAGCACCAGGAATTAACATTCTTCACCAACAAGTTAGGCGACCTTCATTACCTATCATGTGATAAAACTCGACTACAGATGACCGGAACTGGTATCTGACTTTAAGTACCTTAAGCAACCCAAAAGGAAATGCAAAATGCAACTATCATCCTATGGATCAAAAGCAGTCGCATCAGGACTGCAACACACTCAATCATTTCAGATGCAAATGAACGCTAAGATGTTCAGCATACTGACCGATAAACTATACACTAATAAAGTAGCTGCAGTTATCCGAGAGTTGTCTGCTAATGCGGTAGACTCTCACAACCAAGCAGGTAAAGGTGACGTACCCTTCGTACTCTCAATACCCACTTGGATTGATCAGACATTCAAGATCAGAGACTACGGCACAGGTATAGATCCTGATAAATTCTATGATATCTACACCAACTTAGGTTACTCAACCAAAGACAGCGATAATGAGTTCATCGGTACTTACGGATTAGGTTCTAAAACACCGTTTGCCATAGCCGACACTTATAGTATAATCAACTACTATAACGGTACCGCATACTCTTACACTGCCTACAAAGACGAAGGAATGCCTACAGTTTCCCTAATAGGTTCTCAACCTACAAAGGAACCTAACGGGCTTCAGATTAGTGTAAACTCAGAAAGAACTTCGCTTCGCCAGTTCAAAGAAGAACTCAGTAAGCAACTGAAGTATTTTCCAGTAAAACCGATAATAACCAATGATGATGACTTCGAGTGGGAAGTAATGCCAGACCTCTCAAAAGGATATGCATTTGATAGCTTCGGTAGTTCACTAGAAATCATAATGGGCCAGATATGTTACTATGTCGATCCTTATGACCTACCTTATGGTTCTGAAATACGAAATACAATTGGTTATGGATCAATGAGTGTCACCGCTGAACTAGGAGAGGTAGATATTACTCCTTCCCGTGAATCACTGGAATTATCCACAAAAACACTTGAATGGCTAGAGGCAAAGACTGCTCAAATACTTAAGACACTTGCTCAAGACGTAAAAGATGATATCGCTGCTACGACCACAGACTTCGAGAAATTCCTAGTCTTAGAAAAAGCACCTGATAAAGTATCAAACGTGCCTATCACAATTAATCATAAAAACATGACTGTAAGAGGGTGGAAGCGTTATTACGCATCGACAACTATAGTTTCATGTGAGAAAGTGGTAATTCACAATCATCTTAAATCTTGCAGATCTTCAAAAAGTATGATAAAGTTTGAGAATCTAAGACCTACACTCGCAAACTGGAGGTACGTAGCCTCCAAAAGTAACCATTCAGCTACAACCTACTTAAACGATTTAACATGGAGGATCGGAAACACAATCAAAGCTAACGCTGGTGAAGATCTGACTTTGCAAAACAATGACAGAATCTTCTTACCTAAAGTATCTAAGAAAGCAGACTTTGAGACTAAAGTTAAAGAAGCCAAAGCCGAGCTTGACAAACTAGGTGTAACGTACACACTTCTGTCATCAGTAGTCACTGAAGCTAAAGCAGCTCCTCGTAGTGTTAACTCTGCAACAAGACTTAAAAGTAATGTCCTAATCTACAACGAACACTCTAAGAGTTTCAAAGTAGTAGACGATAAAACACTACCGTCAGCAGGATACTACGTCAAGTTAAGTAACTACGAACCAATTGGCGTAGAGCCAGAGCTCATCCAATTTGCAGCAAACAACCATACGATCTTCGGTTTCCGTAAATCATACTGGAAAGATGCAGAAAAAGAAGGATTGACAGAGCTATCCAGTGTTCAAGATACTTTCTACCGAAAAGCTAAGTCAGATTTAATCAAATCAGAACGTCAGAAGAAGATGCTTCAAAGTATGTATAATCTAACCCGTGTCGGCAGAGCTGAAGCAATGATACTAGAGAAAGCAATCGATAAAGCAGAAAATCCTATCGACTATGATATGAAAACTGTGGTTAAGAAGTTTACCGATGCAAACAGGAAACAAATACTCCTGAGACATCCGAGAAATCGTTCGATCTCTTACCTAAATTCATTAGAATTGGAAGAAGCGGATACTATTCAATCAAACACCACTATTAGGATTAGCAAGGAAACCATAAAAAGTAGCCTTAAAGTTAAAGAATACTGTCGGATATTGAATGCCTTATCTGACAGAAGCTACTACGATGATACCGCTAAGCTAACACCAGCCCTTGAACAACTCACTTTACTACTAAAAGGAAAGTAAAATGAACATGAAAGTTATAACAGAAAATTCGATAACATTATTTGACGGACTAGAACCCATTGTGATCCACCATGATCACCCTGAGTTCTCCTCAATTAAGAGTTATCTTTCATGGGAAGATGACGATGGTTACCAGATAGCCTTAGACATCGCTAATCCCCGTAAATCAGTAATCAAAAACATCAAAGATACAAACTTTGAGCTGGTAGGCGACTGTATCTACTATGATAGCTATCGATTACCCGATGAGTTAGCAACTCGAATTATCGATCTTATCAGTGAGAATCACTCTGTATTTGCACTTGAAAACTTTGTGATTAACCTGTTAGAAAACCCATCCTTCCGAGCTGTACAAGAGTTATACGACTTCTTGCAAGTCGCAAAGCTTCCAATCACAGAAGATGGTCACTTCATTGCATACAAATCTGTAACCATTGGTTATAAAGATCATTTCACAAGAATGATGGATAATTCCGTTGGTGCACAACCCACTATGCCACGCAATGTAGTAGATGAAGACAAGCACCGCACTTGCTCTAATGGACTTCATTTCGCAGCATATGAGTACGCAGCAATGTTTGGAGGTTCGGACTCACGCCTTATGGCTGTGAAGATTAACCCCCGAGACGTAGTCGCAATCCCTGCTGACTACAACAATCAGAAAGGTCGAGCATGTACCTACGAGATTGTAGAAGAAATAGAGTCTGGTGAAGATGAGTTAGCAGATTGCCCTCTCTATCTAGAGCCCGACTCTGACGATCAATATCAACTTAACCTATAAACCAAAAAGGAAAACACACAATGACACAACTTGGAACCTCTATCCTACGTAACGTAAACCTTAACTACGTTAAAGTTGACCCTGACAAACCAGTAAGTCCATTTGGAGCCCTACAGTGGGAGTGCCAAATCGAAGTCGAAGCTGAACGACAGTCTGAGATTGAAGACTTAGGAAAAGTGCGGACACTCGACAATGGTAATGTTGCTGTTAACTTAAAACGTAAAGCAGTCAAAGCAGATGGGACTCCTAACCTTCCTGTAGGTTTTGTAGATGCAAAGAAACAACCTATCACCAAATTCAACAACATTGGCAACGGCACAACCGGAAACGTTAAGATTTACCGAGCAACTTATGATGTAATGGGAAAGAAAGGTATTACAACTATCCTCTCAGCAATTCAAGTGACAAACCTAGTGGAATACACTGGCTCTGTTGACTTCGATATGGAAGAAGACGTTGATACAGATACTGACTTTTAAATAAGTCAAGAGAGAGGGTCCCTGACGGGGCTCTCCTCTTTATTTTTTCTAACACAAGAGCCATTTACGAATAATTTAACCAACCCTAAGGGATAAATATATGAGCAAATACATAAATGGTCTTTATCTTGCCAGCATTGATGATATTATCATTCTTTTTAAATATATTTGACAGAGACTAGTAAAATGGTGAAGCTATCCAACACCGATAAAATGCCATGTAAATCATGGTCACTCGAAGCAGTAACAACATGCCCTGGATCTAAAGAGAAAGACGGAAGCTTCGTCCCAGCATGTGATGGGTGTTACGCAAGAGGTGGGTTCTACAATATGCCCAATGTTAAGAAACCCAGAGACTTCAACAAAGAAGATTGGAAAAGGGAAGAATGGGTTGACGAAATGGTCAAGTCTATCTACTCTCAACTATGGTTCCGTTGGCTTGACAGTGGTGACCTATATGACAGGCGTTTAGCCTATAAAGTATATCAAGTTATGTCAGCAACCCCATGGATTAAACACTGGCTACCAACAAGAATGTATAAATTTGATAAGTTTAAATCAATCTTGATGAAAATGAACAGATTACCTAACGTTGTAGTCAGGTACTCAAGCGATAGTATATCGGGAGGTGTCATTCGAGGTAAATACTCTTCTACAATCATTCCGACAGCTGATACACCTACAAAAGGGGCTGTCTGCGGAGCGTATAGCCGTGAAGGTAAGTGCGGTGACTGTCGTGATTGTTGGGATAAATCGATAAAAGTAATCGCATACCCTGCTCACGGGCCTAAGATGAAAAAGATCCTTGCAATGAACATCTAGGCTTTTAAGTACCTTATAGGACATTAACCTAGAATTGAACTATAAGGAGACTTAATGAGTAACGATTACACTAAATATAAAGAAGGGGAAGTTGAACTAAATAATGTATCACCTTCCTCAACTCACAACATAAACCCTAATTCTCTGAAGAACTTAAAACCTAAGTGGGATACAGAGCATATGCGTAAAATGGCTTACAAATCAGCTGATAAACGTAGAGCTAATAAAGAAGCCAAAGAGAAAATGAAAGAAACTGTAGCAATCCTCAAAGGGTTATCAGATGGAGTTGTCGAAGACATGCCATCAGGGTTAACCGTTATGCAACTTATGATGCTACGTGCAATACAAGACGGTGATCCCGTTGAAGCAGCTAAACTAGCCTCAACTATTGCCGAATATCAGCAACCAAAGCTACAAAGAACTGAAAACTTCAACGCTAACCTAGACTTCGGAGACCTATCCGATGAAGAACTCGAGCGTCAACTGGCTATACTAAATGGTAAGCCTGAAAAAGAAATCAATCAAACGGAATAATACAATGAAAGTACTAATAGCTTGTGAGTATAGTGGTCGAGTGCGAGATGCATTCACTAAAAAAGGTCATGATGCCACAAGCTGTGACCTATTACCAAGCGATTCAACAACAGGAAATCACTACCAAGGAGATGTGTTTGACTTAGACCTAAGTGAATTTGACCTAATGATTGCACACCCTCCCTGCACTTTCCTAACTAACGCAGGTGTATGTCATCTCCATAAAGACCCTAAACGCTGGCCGCAACTATTTGACGGTGCTGAGTTCTTCAAGAAACTCCTTGATGCCCCAATACCCAAGATAGCAATAGAGAACCCTATCATGCATAAGTATGCAAAAAGGCTTATAGGTGACACAAAACAATCACAAGTGGTACAACCATGGATGTTTGGTCATACTGAGCAAAAAGCCACATGTTTATGGTTAAAGGGGCTACCCTTACTAACTGAAACAGATAATGTCAAAGAAGAAATGATGAAACTCCCTAAGAAAGAACGAGAACGTCTACACTACTTACCTCCGAGTAAAGATAGATGGAAAATACGAAGCACAACCTACCAAGGAATCGCTGATGCTATGGCTGACCAATGGGGTAACTGAACTAAGATGAAAGAATTACTAATATGGGCTCTGATTTTATCAGGTGGAGTCATATGTTGGGGTGGACTATTTATTGGGTTATATTTGAAGTACGGAGTTTAGAATGACAGACATTAAAGCAGAGTATATTGACCACATGGGCGATGACCTTACTGTAGTGAATGCGGCACGAGTATCATTTGATAAGGAGAGTGAGTGGATTGACAACCCATTTAAGTATGCTAAGGCCGACTGCGTACACGCAGATGATATAAAGCTGATCAAGTACCTTGCAACTCATGGTCACTGGACACCCTTCAGTCACCCACAGATCACCTTACGGTACACAGTGCCTATCTTTGTGGCACGTCAGGAGTTCAAACATATCGTAGGTTTCACTCGTAATGAAGTCAGCCGTAGGTATGTTGATGATGCTCCTGAATTTTATCAGCCTAAAGTGTGGCGTGGGAAACCAGAGGGTAGTATTAAGCAGGGCAGTGGCGATGCTCATGTAGACAATGAACGCTGGCTCTGGGACTACCACATCTACGTTAACAAGTGTGTGGAAATGTATCAGACCATGCTCAACGATGACATAGCACCTGAAATGGCTCGTATGGTCTTACCCCAGTCTATGATGACTAGCTACTACGTCACAGGCTCACTAGCGGCTTACGCTCGTATGTTTAAGCAGCGTACAGATGCCCATGCACAAGTCGAAATTCAGGCACTTTCTCGACACGTTTCCGAAATAATCGAACCATTGTTCCCAGTTTCTTGGGCAGCTTTGACAGAATAATGTACCATAAAGTGTATATAATATACTATAATATGTACCATAAAGTGTACATTGTATACTGTAGTATGCATTTCAATACATAAAGGAGGACATATGACAACAAGTAACCCTACTACAGGGCAACCTATCAAGAGCCGGGCTAACTCAGACGCCTACTCAGATAACTATGATGCTATCTTTGGTAAAAAGGAAGAGGAAGCCCCTGCTACGCCTCTACGTCCAGAAGTAGTCCCATGCACTTGTAAGAAGGGCGAAGTAACCATGCGCCATGATGCAGGAAGTCACTACGAGGAAACTTGGTTAGAATGTACGTCCTGTGGGCGTCAAGGTAAATCCGACTTTGATATGAATGGTGCAATTAACAACTGGAATAACGGCCTATGTATTTCATAAAGCACTTTGAGCAGATCATGAGAGAATACCCTTGTGACTTTAACACAGCAATTCAATTGTACAAGCGTGGAACTTATTGGGAGGACTGAAAATGCAAATATTCAAAGACAGAGTAAAATTAGGTGTAAGTCCAAGCACAACAGTCACAACACTTGAAGCTAAGGCTAAGGACCGAGTAATATATTGTTGTAAGGAATGCGGAGGGACTAGCGTATATGCTGAATCCCAAAGCTATTGGTCAGTCTCGCTGCAAAAATGGGTTCATGACGAACTCGCCTGTGGTGCTCATGCAATCTGTGAGGATTGTGGAGATTGGGTGCAATTTACAGAAGAATACTTGTTTTAAGGGAGTTTAAAGAATATGAATCAAATGATGAATCAAATGATGGACCCAATGTGGATGCAAAAACGACACCTGCTGATGGATGACATTAATGATGAAAGTGTAAAACCAGCTATGAGATTTCTCTATAACTACGACATGGCACCTAAAGAAGATGGTGATTTCCTGACATTAATAGTAAATAGTCATGGTGGAGCAGTCCACTCAGCTCTAGCATTGATAGACCTCATGGAACGCCACAAATTCCCAATCTCCACATACGCTACAGGAATGGCAGCAAGCTGTGGACTACTAATTTCAATGGCAGGGACAAAAGGACTCCGTAAAGTACATCGAAGCTGTAGCGTACTGTCACATGAGTTTAGCACAGGATTAATCGGAAATTACTCTGATTTAGAAGCCGACTCCGTTCACCTAGAACAATTAGATGAACATATCGTAAACCACTACCGGAAACACACTGGTAAAACAAAAGCATACATCAAAAAGAATCTGTTAAGGTCAACCAATGTGTGGTTGACTGCAGAAGAAGCCGTAAAACACGGCCTATACGATGAGGTAATAGGATGAAATTCAACAAAAGTTTATTAATCATAGGAGCTATTGTAATATTCGTATTATTTGATATGTTTATGAAGTAGATCCCAACAAAACCAAGTGGGAGATAGAAGATGTTGAAACTATTAAAATGGACTACAATCCTCACGATATCCTCAGTATTAGTGTTTGTACTCAGTAAACACTTAACGTCTGATAAACTAAACCAAACAGATGCAATTCGAGAGCTAACTCAAGATGCCGCATACTCAGGTCCTAAATCAGAGGGTCTAAAGCTCCAGAAAATAGATGAAGCTCTCTATTCTCTCACAGGTAATGTTGAAAGCGGAGACTGTCGTAAGATAGTCCCGCAATTACCTAAAAGATTCGCTGTAATCTTAGAGTCACCAGGAGGTGACCTAAGCGAGGGGATGTGTATCGCAAGTCACTTTAGCATACGTGATGTGATCACTGTAGTAAGGGAAGACCCTGTAATAAATGAGATGGGTGAAGAAGTATACACTCCTGCCACCTTAGAGAGTTCAAGAGGTAGAGTTGTCTGCGCTAGTTCGTGCAGCTTAATGTTCTTAGGTGGATCACGTAGATTCCTAATCGGTGATGTCTGGTTAGGAATTCATGGGCCAAGAACACCTGAAGCATACCTCAGTAAAATCAATAAATCAGCACTAGAAGCTCAAGCTTATCAAATATCCGCTAAACTTCTAGTATTCTTAAAAAAGTTAGGTGTGGAAGATGAAGAAGTGCGGTTAGCATTCATCAGAATCCCAGCTACCACTATGTACTGGCTACGACCAACAGATTTCCGTGCAAAACCTGAGTTATCTCATCTTGCAACCGACTATAGGAAATTCTGGGGATTCACTGGCTCAATAGCACAGGGAGAGCACTAATGTTAAAATCATTCTTTCTATCAAAACATGCACCCTACGCATGGTTCTTCCTGTCAATAATTATGAGCTTGACTTGGTACGGTGTTGAAATACTAGTATTCTACAACTCATGGAATCGTGAATTATGGGATGCTATTCAAGGGTACGATGAAGCGAGGTTCTGGCAGTTATTCTTAGGCTGGGATTTAGGACGATTATCTGACACCCTGATACTCAAGGAAGACACCATACCTTCTTTCCTTGAGATACTAGTAATCTATGTACCTATGTCTGTTTACGGTACATGGCAGACAAGGCGTTGGATATTCAGATGGCGAGAAGCTAACACCCATTACTACCTAAACCGTTGGAATAAATGTAAAGCTAAAATAGAAGGTGGATCACAAAGGATACAAGAAGACCTTATGGTGTTTGGTAAAACACTTGAAGGTTTGTTTATCGGACTATTCTCTGCGGTACTCGTACTATTTGCATTCATACCTATACTTTGGGAATTATCCGAAGGACTTCCTATCTGGAATGGTGAAATAATTGAAGGTTTTCTCGTCTGGGTTGCATTAGCTATGTCATTAGGTGGTACTATCATAAGCTTCATCTTAGGGTGGTGGCTACCTAAACTAGAATACCGTAATCAAGTAGTAGAGGCTAAGTTCCGAAAACAACTAGTACATTCAGAGGATGACTTCAGCGCACGTTGTGTGCAGACGTTATTCCCAATGTTTTCTAGTATTAAGCGGAACTACTACCGCCTATTCAACTACTACATGAGCTTCGGTATCTGGCAGACAGCTTTCGGGTTATGTCTGGGTAATATAGCTATGATTGCTATTGCACCTTCTTATTTCCAACAACTGATCACACTAGGTGTACTGAGTCAAGTATTAAACGCTTTCTCAAGAGTTGAAGGATCAATGACCTATTTTATAGATAGGTGGACCACTATTGTAGACTTCTGGGCAGTCATTCTACGTCTGACAGAGTTCAACAAAGCATTAGATATTGCGGAGGGTAAGTAACATGAATAAGACTTTCCTAAGATATTGGTTACTAACCTTCCTAGTGATAGCAGCAGGTTCTCTGTTAGTCTCCAGAGGTATCTTTGAGACCATAAAAGAAGCAGACGTAACAGGTATTTCTTTTGTAATACTTGGAATCTACTGCGCCTATGTAATTATCATTGGATATGCGTCATTACGGCTAACTAACGCTAAGAATTACCTTAACGTTGGTTGGTTCGTAGCAGAAACAATGCTAGCTTTGGGGATGATAGGCACTGTCCTTGGTTTCATCCTAATGCTAGGTGATTCTATGGCTGAAATAGACATCAATGATGCTTCAAAGACCACAGAAGTATTAGGCGCAATGGCAGCAGGTATGTCAACAGCGCTCTACACGACAGCTATTGGCCTGATTTGCAGCACTCTACTTAAAGTTAAACTGATAAACCTCGAGATAGGTATCAATCTAAGCGAAAAAAGCTTAAAGTGAGGTAACTTATGAATAGATTTAAGTCAAGCACCGCTTTTCAAGACCTATTATTCAACCTCTTACTAGGCTTTGTGTTCCTATTTATTGTTGCACTACTACTTATAAACCCTATAACGAAGATGTCAGATGCCCCTAAGAAGGCCGAGTTCCTGATTATGATGGAGTGGGCAGATGACTCTAACAACGATGTGGATCTGTGGGTGAAATCACCTTCAGGTCTAATCGCATCCTTTATAACTAAGAATGCAGGACTAATGCATCTGGAAAGAGATGATTTAGGACATAAGAACGATACAATAGACGGTATAACTCTCTCAACAAATGAAGAAACATTAACACTACGAGGTACTGAAGCTGGAGAATATCAAGTAATGTTCCATGTGTATCGTCAAGTCAATAAAGACGCAGACAACACAGTGAAAGCTAAGTTAATTAAAATAAACCCATTTGGTATTAAGCACGAAGTAATAGCTCACTACCTATATCAAAATCAACATGTAAGTTTATTCAGATTTACATTAGACCAGAATGGGAACGTGGTCAACATCAGTCAAACACCTAGTGACTTCATACCCAGCAAGAAGCACAGCCCTTAACGCAATGGAGGTAACTATGGATATAAGCACACTACTACCAATACTAGGCGGTACATTCATACTCGTAGCTACTTGGGCAATCATAATATCCTCTAAAAAGAAGATAATTATGCTCTTATTAATCCCCTTCTTAACTACAACAGGTGTATACTCGTACCTCGCAATAAACGAAGTGCTGGGATACCCTGTGAATGAAGTAATAAGTAAGGATTCACAATACGTGGCTCACTTAGTCAATCAATCAAAAACTAAGATATTCATATGGTCTATGCATGAAGATGATGACGCACCCAGAGCATATGAGATACCTTATAGTAAAGAAGACGAAAAGAAACTAGAAGACTCAAAGCAAAGGCAGAACCTGGGAATCCCGCAGATGATCAAAGGATCAGATAAAAAGGATGGTAATGGCAAAATGCTTGACACCACCAAGGGATCTCTTAAACTTTATGATTACGATATGTCAAATGAAATAAGCAAATAAAGAGTTCAAGAGCATCCCCCGAGGTGCTCTTAGCTCTTTTATCCCTTTTTTAAATTAACCGACAAAAGAAATGTATTTTACGCAACCGGAGGTCAAATGGATACCAAAGCTCTTGAGAGGCAAGAGGGAGGCTCACACTACCATCAACTAGCACTACAACCTATAGAGTTCATACATATGAACCAGATACCCTTCTGCGAAGCTAACGTAATTAAATATATTTGTCGATGGCGGCAGAAGAACGGTAAACAAGATTTACTCAAAGCAAAACACTACATCGATTTACTAATACAATTAGAGGAACTATAATGAAAGCAATAACATTGCTAACTGGAAACGGATGCCCTGCTTGCAAAACTCTTAAACAAAGGCTAGCCTCTGAAGGATTACTTGATAAGGTAATAGAGTTAAATGTACACGAAAGCCCATCAGGTCGTTCAATGATGAACTCCTTAGGTGTTCGGAGTATACCCGTATTAGCTGATACATCCCAAGGTAAACCCAAGACTTTGATAGGTTCTAATCAATCGATAGAGGTCTACAAGGAATTTATTCTATGATAGAAATACTCGACTTAACCGCAAGTATTATTTGGCTGGGATGCGCATTAGGCGTGTTCTCAGTCATAGTGTTGTTTGCCCTGAGCCCTATGTATGCCATGTGGGTTGAGAACAAATACCACATAGACTTAGAAAGCGAACTATACAAGCAAATAACAGAAGCTGTAGAAGAAGCCGTGGCTGAAGGTCACACCATCAACGTCCAAATCACTATTGGGGGATCTAAAAGTGAAGAATCAGAAGAAGAAGAAGTCTGCTAGTAGCAACTCATTAGGATTACAGCCACTCTCTTTACATCAATCACACTATATTGAATGTATTGACGATTACACTTGCACAATCGCAGATGGATTAGCAGGGTCAGGTAAGACGTACATAGCAGCCTCTAAGGCAGCACAGATGCTGATTGATAATAAAGACTCCCGAGTTATCCTGACAAGATCCGCAAGGTCGGACTCCCCTACTATTGGTTTCTTGCCCGGTGAGCTAGCCGATAAGATGGCTCCTTGGGTGACTCCCTTCACCGAAGTTATGAAGAAACACTTAAAGGGTGTGTATGATAAGTACGAGAAGGAAGGTCGTATCGAAGTTGTACCTTTCGAATTCATTCAAGGTCGATCATTCAGTGATTGTTTCATAATACTTGACGAGGCACAGCATACAGAACCCTTTGAGATTGAAACCTTCCTCAAACGAGTAGGTGAGCGTACTAAGGTAGTAATCTGTGGTGATGTACATCAAGCTAGGAACGGAGAACGATCAGGACTAGCTCACCTTATTAAACTACTTGACAATACTTTCGTCGAAGAATTCAAGAACAATATAGGTTACGTCAAGTTTGATAACCCAGATGATATAATTCGTAGTGAATTCTGTCGAGAAATAACCAAAGGATATGACAGGCTGCGTACAGCCAGTGGAGTATGATATGCACTTTACAACCGAACAATGGCTTAAAGCTGTGATCGTAAGTGAAAAGAACGGAAGGGTTATGCTTCTCCAGTACCTTCTTGATTCAGAAGAAATTGAAAGACTTGCTTCTAATATAGATGCACTAGTCGAGATGAAATGTAGTGAGCAACTAGACCTAACCAAATAACAGAAAGGAAGGACATGAATAAATCTAATGAAATACTCTCCGAAATAACAGTCTTTGGAAAGTATGCTAAATATATCCCAGAAGTATCTCGTCGTGAAACTTGGGCTGAATTGGTTACTCGGAATAAAGAAATGCATCAACGTAAGTACCCCAAGCTTAAGGGTGAGATCGAAGAAGTATATAAGTCTGTGTATGATAAGAAGGTATTACCATCAATGCGATCTCTTCAATTTGGAGGAGCACCTATAGAGCTAGCACCTAATCGCATATACAACTGCGCTTATCTTCCAATCTCTGAAGTAGAAGCATTCAGTGAGACCATGTTCTTACTACTAGGTGGTACTGGCGTTGGCTACTCGGTACAACGACATCACATACGTCAGCTGCCAGAACTACGGGGTCCCAAGAAACGTAAGCGTAGGTTCCTTGTATCTGACAACATAGAGGGGTGGGCTGATGCTGTTAAAGTTCTTATGGAGTCTTATTTTAATGGGCTTATGGATGTTGAGTTCGACTTTCGTGATATTCGCCCTAAAGGCGCTCGACTCATTACTACAGGAGGGAAAGCACCCGGACCTCAACCACTTAAGGACTGCATCCATAATCTGCGTTCTGTTCTTGATACAGCTATCGGTAGGAAGCTTTCTACTCTGGAAGTACATGATATGATGTGTTTCATTGCTGATGCAGTGCTCACTGGTGGTATTCGTCGTGCTGCTATGATTGCCCTGTTCAGTATGGATGACAACGATATGTTAGGCTGTAAGTATGGTCAGTGGTGGGAAGAGAACCCTCAACGAGGACGCTCTAACAACTCTGCTGTGATGTTACGGCACAAGATAACAGCCGAAGGGTTTAAGTCCCTATGGAAACGTGTGGAGCTCTCAGGGTCAGGTGAACCTGGAGTATACTTTTCAAACGACAAGGATTGGGGGACTAATCCGTGCTGCGAGATCGCACTACGCCCCTATCAATTTTGTAATTTATGTGAGTTAAATGTCTCAGATATAGAATCACAGGAGGATTTAAATGAACGATCTAAAGCAGCAGCTTTTATTGGAACGTTACAGGCAGGGTACACAGACTTCCACTACCTACGGGATTGCTGGCGAGAAACTACAGAGAAAGAAGCGCTCATCGGTGTGGGCCAAACAGGCATCGGATCAGGTGAGATTCTTAAATATAGTCTTAAAGAAGCAGCTGAGGTCATTAAGAAAGAAAACATCAGAGTTGCAAAAGCACTAGGTATTAACTCTGCTGCCCGATGTACTACTGTTAAACCATCAGGGACTTCTTCCTGTGTGCTTGGAACCAGCTCTGGTATCCATGCATGGCATAACGACTACTACATTCGTCGACAACGTATCAATAAGAATGAGGCACTCTATAACTACTTCGCAGCTAACCACCCCGAGTTAGTCGAAGATGAGTACTTTAACCCCCAAGTAACTGCTGTGATTGAGATTCCACAGAAGGCACCTGAGGGATCCATACTACGCACTGAAAGCCCTGTTGATCTACTTGATAGGGTACGTAGGTTTAACACTGAATGGGTCGCAGAGGGGCATATAGAAGGCCAGAACACACACAACGTCTCCTGTACTATCTCTGTACGTGATGACGAGTGGGAACTGGTCGGTGAATGGATGTGGAAGAACCGTCACACCTTCAATGGTATCTCTGTCTTACCCTATGATGGTGGTACATACACCCAAGCTCCCTTCGAAGACATCACAAAAGAGAAGTACGACATGATGGTTAACTCATTGACTACTATCGATCTTACAAATGTGGTAGAATCAGCAGACGAAACTGACCTATCAGGTGAGGCAGCGTGTGCAGGTGGGGCTTGCGAAGTAACTTTTTAAGAGGACAACGAGGTGAAACCAGATACGGAGCCCTTTAATTACAGACTAAGATACCCTCTCAGGTATCGATTGAAAAAGCTTAAAGACGGATCAGTTGTTATGCAAGGTCTGTCTCACTTCAAAGATGACAAACTAAACGAATGGACTGAATGGGAAGATATAGAAACAGTTGATGAAGCTGGCCTACCCTACGAAGTCTAACCCTTAATTGACCTGAGCAAGTGTCCCTAAACTGCTCACAGAGGACTATGAAATGAAACTTATATTTGATCTAGAAACAAACGGATTTATCCCTGCAGTAAACAAGATATGGATGCTGGTCATGCAAGACATAGACACGGAGGAAGTTTTCTCCTACTCCGACTATGATAATGACCTTCCACCCCTCCAAGAAGGGCTCCAGAAGCTCTCAGAAGCCACGCTAATAGCTGGCCATAACATTATTGGATATGACCTACCAGTGCTGAAAAGGCTTCTACAGTGGGAGCCTACGAGCTCTCAGAGGGTATGGGATACATTCATAATGTCTCAACTTTGCATGTTCCAACGCTCTCATAGGCATGGTCTTGCAGGTTGGGGTGAGTTCTTTGAGTACCCTAAGGGTGACTTCAAAGCATTCGATGAGTGCAGTAAAGAGATGCTGGAGTATTGTATCCAAGACGTGACACTGAATACTAAAGTGTACAAACGATTGGCTAAAGAAGCATCGATTCAGATAAAAGCTGACCCACTATTCAAGCAAGCGCTGCAACTAGAACATGACTTTGCGGCTATTAATGCAGAGATATCTCAGAAGGGCTGGTCATTCAACATGAAAGCTGCTAAGAAGCTTCAGCGTGACCTCTCATGGCGAATGCAAGCCATCGAAGATGAGCTAGAGCCCACTCTGGGTGAAGTATGTGTGATGAAAGGAACAAAGGAGGTAGACAAACTTGTCAAAAAGAACGGAGAATACTACAAATCAGTCACAGATTGGTTCAATATGGGCGCTGGAACCAAGGCATCTCAAGGATATGTTTCTGGTCCGTACTCAAGGGTTGCGTTCAGTGAAGTACGCCTCGGTCAACTCGCAGAAGTAAAGAAATACCTCTATGATCTTGGCTGGAAACCCGATGATTGGACTGTTAAGAAGATAAATGGTAAGTGGATCAAGCAATCACCTAAGTTAACAGAGAGTTCACTAGAGCCTCTGGGTCTTGTAGGAACTATGATTGGCGACTACTACATGATGCGTAACAGACTAGCAATGGTTGAAAGCTGGATTGAAATGGTAGGTGAGTGGGGCGATGGTCGACTTCACGGAGATATGTTCACCATAGGTACCCCTAGTTTCCGATGCAGACACAGAGGCATTGTCAATATCCCTGGAGTGAAGGCTCCTTATGGGAAGGACCTAAGGTCTTTGCTTACTTGTGAGAAGGGAACTAAGTTGGTTGGTGCTGACTCTGCTGGTAATCAGTTCAGAGGTCTGGCTCACTATATGAAAGATGATAGCTTTACTGCTTCAGTCATCACAGGAAAAGAAGAAGACGGTACAGATGCGCACTCACGTAACGCAGATATACTGGGTATCTCACGACCAAAAGCTAAGAACTTTATCTATGCTTACCTCTTTGGTGCTGGCGTTGCTAAGCTTGGCGAAGTGATCACTGGTATAAAATCTGCTAAGGTAGGAAAGGAAGCTGATGCTAAGTTTAAAGCAGCATTCCCTAAGCTTAAAGAACTCAAGGATAATCTTTCAGACGAGTATAATCGTAATAAGATGAAGACAGGTATTGGGTTCATCAAAGGAGCTGATGGTCGACGAATCATTGTAAGCTCTGAACATCAACTATTAAACTACTTGCTCCAAACACTAGAAGGAATCACCTGTAAGTCTGCTCTTGTATATCAGTACAAGAAGATTAAGGAACTAGATCTGAAGGATACATATCCGATCTTATTCTATCATGACGAGACTGCATGGGTGACACCTGTTGAACACTCTAAGACTGTCCTTGACATCTCGGTTGCGGGATTCAAAGAGGGACCAAAGTCTGTAGGTGTCACATGTATGGATGGAGATGGGAAGATAGGTATTAATTATGCAGAAATCCACTAATGACCATTGTATCAAGTGCAGTTGTAAACTAGTTATTGGGGTCAACATATCTCAGAGTCAAGTTAACCACCATAAATACACATGTAAGACTTGTTATAACAGGAAGCAGAGGGATAACTATGCTAAGAAGTATAGAAAACCAAGGGTCAGAGGGGGTAGTCATTGTATTAAATGTAGATGTGTTCTTGAGGTAGGGGTGAACATCACCGAGAACTTACATAATAAATCTGACTACAAGTGTAAGGATTGCAGTAAGGTGTATAATAGTATGCTTCACTATAAGAATAGAGTAGGTACCCCTGAGAGGAAAGCGAAGGAACTTGCAAGGCAGATGAAATGGAAGAAGGATAACAAAGGTTATGCCAGACACATCAATAGGCTCAGGGAACTAGCTAAGAAACAAAGGACACCTGCATGGGCAGACCTTGCTGCCATCAGGCTAATCTATGAGGAGTGTGCAAAGCTAATAGAAAAGCATGGACCTAGGTCATACCATGTGGACCACATCATACCCCTGCAAGGGAAAACTGTTAGTGGTTTACATGTTGAGAATAATTTACAGATACTTAAGTCATCTGATAATTTAACAAAGAGTAATAAATATGTTCAACAATAACGATGCAGTGCAGGAGATGTTCAGCAGAGACTGTTCAGATAAAGAGTTAGAGTTTGATAAGTGTTTCATAGATGCTGACTCTATTATTTATCGTATAGCTTTCACAACAGACTCTGTGACTCAAGCAAAGAGTGCTTTCGACATAGCAATCCAAGGTATAATGAGGGACACCTTCAGCATACAAGGGTTCGTTGCAGTCAAAGGCAAAGGTAACTTCCGGTACGATATAGCAGAGGACTATAAGGGACACCGTAAACAAGGGGATGAAGACCCCAAGGTAGCCGAGCGGAGATCAGCAGTGTACGAGTACGCATGGGACTCAGGGTGCTTTGCATCTGATAACTGTGAAGCTGATGATGTTGTATCTATCTGGGCTCAAGAAGCTTATGAAGCTGGAGAGACTTTCATCATAGCTCATATTGATAAAGACATTGATATGGTTCCGGGATGGCACTACAACTTCAATAAGAAAGAAACCTACTTCATTGATGCAGATGAAGGTCATTACAAGCTATGCCTTCAGATACTGACAGGAGATTCCACTGATAACATACATGGACTCAAGGGTATAGGCCCTAAGAAAGCTGCAAAGATACTCGAAGGTGTTGCAACTGAGGATATGTTACAGGCTGTGGCTGACGCATGGAGGTCTCATCACCCCCGAGATTGGAAAGGGAAGATGGAGATATGTTTCAACCTACTATATATGCGCAGGGATTGGGATGGGTTTAAGAGATTAACTATTGAAGAGGTGTTTACGGATGAGTAGGGTTAGCTGGAAGAAAGTAGGTGAGTCTGTGGAGCTACACAAAATAAAGATAATCACGGTACATGATAAGTCATGGCTGCATTACTACGAGTATGGTGTGGAGTCTTGGTACGATGATTGTGAAGGTGATACAATGCCATCTGAGTGGGGCTTCTGCCTACAGATGGAACCTATATCCGAGTCCTTACGTTCTCTACTTAAAGCAGCTGGTATACGTGAGGATGATAGTTATAAGGGTGATTTAGATGAGTTTATTGAAATAGTGAAAAGGGATACTGATTATGATCGTTAAGATTGGCAGTTACAAAGTAGATAGTTTGGGTGACTCATGAACCTAGGACACTGGAATTATGAAGGTGAAGACTTTGACCCGGATGATTATTTCGGATTCGTATATCTCATTAGCATTCGGAATTCTGATGGGAGTTATACTAGGTACATTGGCAAGAAGCAATTCCATGCCTATGTCAAACGTAAACGAGGGAAGCAGACTAAGTGGAGGGAGTACACAAGTAGCTCAAAGCACCTCAATGATTTGCTTGAGCGAACGGGAGGAACTGGCACATCGTATGAGATCCTCCAGCTCTTTGAAACTAGAGGTGGCCTTGTTGCTGGAGAGTGCAAAGTCCAATGGTACCTTGACGTCCTCACAGAAAAGGGAGATGATGATGTCCCTCTATACTACAATAGACAGATTGGTGCGGTTAAATTCATACCCAAAGAAGCAATAACTGACGAAACAAAGGCAAGATTAGATGATCTATACAGAAGCGGAAGAGTACTTATCCAAGGACGAGGAGAAGGGGAAGAAGCAACGGAGACTACAGGCAAAGAAGTCAGCTAAAACAAAGCGCAAGTACCTTAAGAGTGTCAAAGAAGATAGGTGGCAGTGATGGCAGATAAGTTTATAGGGCATTACCCATGCCCTTATTGCAAATCAGATGACAACGTTGGTATGTACTCTAATGGAGTTGGTAAGTGTTATGGCTGTGGAAAGACAGTCTTCCAAGACCAAGTCGATGAATCCTATATATCCCCAAGACAAAGCTCACAACCGGAGAAAGACATGAGCAAAGAAACCCTTCAAGAAATAGTTAACTTCGATGTACGTGGAGTACAAGAGCGAGGATTGACACGAACAGCATGTGACTTCTATGACATGCGAGTATCCTATGGTGAGTCTGGAAGTATTGAGGCCCACTTCTACCCGTATACTGTCAAAGGAAAAGTAGTAGGTTACAAGCGCAGAGGATTGCCAAAGAGCTTCAGTGTTATTGGCGATGTTAAATCCAGTGGACTTGAACTGTTTGGTCAATCCAAGTTCCAACCTGGGGGTAACAAGTTAATCATAACTGAGGGTGAGCTAGATGCTATAGCTGTCCAGCAAGCAATGCTCTCACACTACAACAGGACATACCCTGTGGTATCCCTTCCATCGTCTTCTAATATGAAGATACTGGTAGCCAACAGGGGTTGGATACGATCCTTCAAGGAAGTTATCCTTATGTTCGACAAGGATGACGCAGGAGACAAGGCTGTTGCTGAAGCTGCTAAGATCATTGGCTGGGATAAGACTAAGGTTGCACACCTTTCAGCTAATGACCCATGTGAAGTCTTACAGAAAGATATTAAAGAGTTAGTCTTTGCATCTTTCAATGCACGTAAGTATACCCCTGCATCTATTGTAAGGGGTGAGGCTATATGGGAAGCATACTTAGAACGTAAGTCTGTCGAATCTATACCGTACCCACCCTGCTTACAAGGGCTCAATGATAAGCTAGATGGAATGCGTAAGGGCGAGATTGTGTTGTTCACATCAGGAACTGGCTCAGGTAAATCAACCATGATCAAAGAGATCATATTAGAATTGGAGGAATCTACTGATGACAACATTGGACTTGTATCTCTCGAGGAAAGTATTGGCGATAGCGCAGAGAAGTTTATTAAAATGTTTACGACTACAAGCCCCACTGAGGAACAAGAGAGAGCAGCTTACGAGCGAGTATTTGGGAACGAACGACTCATACTACTCGACCACAACGGGGCAGTGTCTGACGCTAGCCTCATTGATCAAATCGAAAACCTATGTTTGCTTGGCTGTGAATATATTATCTTGGATCATATCACGATTGCTGTATCTGAAGGTGCGGATGGCAAGACGGGTAACGAGGCTATCGATGCAGTAATGTCAGACCTATTGAAGATAGTTAAGAAACATAATGTATGGCTAGGGTTGATCAGTCACCTGCGTAAATCACAAGGTAAGTCTTTCGAAGAAGGACACCTATCATCTATTGATGACATAAAAGGTTCAGGTTCAATCAAACAAATAAGCTTTGACATTATCACCTTCTCACGTAACCTTGTTGCAGAGAATGAAGATGAACGTAATACAATTAACTTGAGGGTCCTTAAGTCACGCTTCACCGGACGTACTGGTGATTGCGGCAGTGCTTTCTATGATACAGGGACACATCGACTTAAAGGACAAGTGGACTTCGCTGACTTTACAGGATAAGCAATGAGCATTAAACAAGTCACAGAGTATATAGCTAAAAGATGCGGAAGCACTAACCGAGGGAGACCTCAGGGAGGTGCCAGACTCATCGCAAGTATGATACCTTACGGTTATAGCTACCAAACCTTAACTGTGAGGGCCGTAGCAGGCGCTGTAGCAGCCTATCAGAAGTCTCGCAGGGCAACCGGTCACCCATTCAAACTGACCGTTACATCGTCTGCTGTGGGCTTACAGGTGATAGCAGCTATGGGTATCACCAACACCAACCACACCGAGATACTATCAGTAGGAGACCTCTTCATGGAGGCCTTCCTGCAGTTAGGTTATATCAAGATAGAGAGGGAGTACCAAGGGTTTCGTGCACCCTACATCATACTGTTGACGGATAAGTGGGCAGAGCTAGGGGACTTACCTCCTGAATACCATAAAGATACACTTGTGGGTACGTCTTTCGTAGCACCAAAGGACATTAGTTCTCTTCGTAATGAGTTCACAAAGAAACCTTACATCAAAAGAATGAGTAGCGAAGAAGACTTTAAGCACCTTATAGGGGCCCCCTTTGTAAAGGCACTTAACAAATTACAACAGACACCGTGGAGGCTGAACAGAAGAGTCATAATGGCTCTTGAAGAAAACATTGAGAAGTTCATAGACCTTAACTGCACGTCTGTCAAGGCGAAGTCTAAGGCTATTGAGATGAAGTTTGTGATGGCTAAGGCCCATGCAATAGGTCAACGGGACTTCTTCCAAATGGTAGAGTGTGATTACCGAGGTAGAGTCTACTACACTGAACCCTTCCTCAATTTCCAAGGTCCAGATATAGCCAAAGGAATCTTTGAGTTTGCATACGCAAAGACAGTCAACACTAGTGGCTACAAGTGGCTATGTGTGCACACTGCTTGCTCATACAATCAGTCATACGAGATCGATGAACTACCCTCATGGATCACTGAGGACTACAAGTCTTATCTGAAAGACGAAGGTCTTACATCTATCTCAGTTGACAAGATGACACTCAGAGACCGAGAGCTCTGGACATTGGAGAACTTAGAATGGATCAGTGAGCTTGCCGAGAGTGAAGAGTTCCGTATGGAAGCTGAGAAACCAGTTAGCTTCTTATCCTGTTGCTTAGATGTTCATGGGTATAACAAGTCAATCAGTGAGGGTAAGACCTACAGATCTCGACTACCTATTCCTGTGGATGGCAGTAATAACGGATGGCAACATCTGGCTGCTATATCAAAAGATAAACAAGCAGGGGATCTGGTATCACTGGTTCCTTCCACTATTCAAAAGGACTTCTATGTACAAGTAGCCAAGCGTCTGATAGAAAGGATGCCTGATTGGTTTGCAGATAGAAACATACCTATGAAGGATGTGCGGAAGGGTATTGCCAAGCGTGGGTCTATGACTCGGGCATACTCTGCAGGTAAGAAAAAGATAGCAGTTAATATGTATCACGACTGTCACGTTGAGGGTTACACTACCAAGTATAACATCTCTGAGGATGACTGTGATGAGCTAGCCAAGCAACTTATACTCGCTATCAATGACACCTGTGTAGGTCCTTTGAAGACTATGAAGTTTATCCAGAAGATGACTGATCACATTATCTCCCAAGGTAATACATGCACTCAGTGGACAACTCCCTCGGGATTCCCTGTACTGTACGAGGTCTGGCGTCAGAAGAATATCACCATCAGGAGTACCATAAGAGGGCTAGGCCAGATAGGTCACAGCCTTAAGATCCCAATGATCACACGTGATGGTGACTTACTTCCATGCCGAAGATCTTTTGCATCAGGATGTTCACCCAACTTTGTACACTCTATGGACGCTGCCCATATGGCTAAGGTTATTGAGAGTTTTCCTGGAGATTTCGGAGCAATACATGACTCCTTCTCCACTCACGCTTGCGATGTGAATCAACTCCTTGACCATACTAAATGGCAGTTCGCTATGATGTACAACACAACTAACTTCTTCAACAAGATCGAAGACATGCTCTTAGAATCTCGTGAAGATTACACAATTAAACAACCAGTGTTAGGTGACTTAGATATATCTGAGATTATTTCATCTGACTACTTCTTTTGTTAGAGGACTACGTAATGACAAAGATAACAAAGATGCCGGGTGTGGATACCGATGCACCTAAGATCGACCCTAATGAGTTCAATGAAGAGAACGAATTAATGGCTGAACTAAAGGTTCTTATTGAAAATTACAACGGTAAGATGTCCAACGTTGCCATGATAGGGTGCATTCAGATTACCCTAGACATGCTGACATTAAACTTAATGACACAGGGAATGGAATGATGAGTGGATATCAGATATTTGAGGAGCTAGAAGGGAGTGTCATTGATTGGGCTTCTAAGAAAGGGATACTTGATGACTACTCTCAGGTCAGACGAGAAGCTCAGCTTCGTAAGTTTGAAGAAGAAGCCACTGAGTTCATGGATGAAGTCAAGTCAGGTAATGAGGACAAGGTACGGGATGAACTCGGAGATGTTCTCGTAACCCTGACAATACAAGCCAACCTATGGGGCTTAACGTTAACCGAATGTCTCAGCGAGGCATACAATAAGATCAGTGTTCGACGAGGACGTATGATCGATGGAGTATTTGTAAAAGATGAGTGAAGAAGAAGAGAAGAAGTCGTGGAATATTGTTCCGGGTATTGATGATATGGAATACGTTGAGATGTTCAACTTAGATCCTTCTGTTGCATACACCCCTGAGATCAACGAAGCTATCCTTAAATCTGTATGGCATAACAACTACACAGATGCAGTAGCCGAAGGTCTTCCTGAAGATGAAGCTAAGGCTCAGGCTGACAAGCTGAAGATAAGCGGTCAGATGACAGTCGATAAAGCTCTCAAAGATCGTGGAGACATTTGAAAAAAATAACCCCCAAGTATACGTAATGTATACCTGAGGGTACGCCCCTTGGGTTCCTTAATTGGAACTTGAGGGGCTCTTTTTTTTTATTATTATTGTTTATTGTTATTATCTGTTATTATTTTTATGAATTGCTATGGCTCTGGCTGTTTCGGGTTATACCTTTTAACATCAACTGTCCCTATACTATGGAAGTTAAATGACTTCAGCGCGTCCATATGATACTGGAATACAGGGTTAGGACCTAATACTTTCCGCAAGTGTTCACGCCTAACCTTAGCATCATCAGCTATCTTATATACAGCAGTAAGACTGTTTTTTGCACTTGGAAGAGCCAAGGCGGTGATTGCCAGTGCTTCCTTGTTAGTCATCACATCACTCGGGTTCCTTAAGAAGAACTTCTGTTTCTTAGTCAGACTGTCATCCGTAGCTAGGCCCCTAAAGCGTCTCATTATCTCCCTAATTGCGGGGAAAAGTTTCTTGTTAGTTTGAGACATCCTAACTAGTATTTCGAATAGGTGGTCTGCCTGTGCCTTGTTCCCCACAAGACCATCAGGGTTCTCCTTTGCTTGCAACCTAATCTTATCCATACCACTCTTGAGAGCCATATTAGTACCGTCTGCTACTTCCCTGATCAGATCATACTTAGTAGAAACATTTAACCAAGTCTTGTTAAGGGTCTCAGTCAGAGACTTAAAGGAACCAAGGTCACCCACTACAGCATCGTAGATAGTAACCATATAAGGAACCTGAGTGCCTGATTCTTTCTGTATGTGCCTATAGTTAGCCCCTGTTAAAGCGACAGCCATAGCAGCACCATCGATACTGATGATAATCTGAGGGAGTATCCCTTGCCTTACAGAGCTACCTCCTTTGGAGTTCGTACCCAGAGAATTCATGGTAAGCTTAGTTGGGCGGTACTCTGACCTCGTAGTTTTAGTGTTACCTAACGTAGATGGTTTATTCTTACCGGGATCTCCAAACTCACGATCACCTTGAGGATCTCTGTACCTTTCCTCAATCTTAGATATGATAGACATACCCTCTTGGGCTATGTAGTCAGCTGAGTTAATAGATGTCATTGTACCCGTAGGCTTACGGAAGAGAATAGGTTCATCAACAAGCATAGCAACTGATGTCATTTCCTTAATGGCCTCACTAAACTGTAAGACTTCAGGACCTAATGTGATGTCTAGGTTATGTTCAAGGATCCTGTGCAGGATCTTCGACACACCGATAACACCATGTGGGCTGCTCTCAGCCATCTCAGTAAGAGCTGGGCTTGTGGTCACAGCAGTCATAACTGTGTTAAGCATACTCTTAACAGCCTGTCCATAGGGCAGGGTCATCAGAGGTGGCTTCAAGAACTCAGACTCATTCGCAATCGCAAGCTCAAGTATATCAGTGACAAAGTCAAGGTCGCTTAGTTCCACACCAAGATCATTAGATAGCATGGTAGACCCTAATAGATCAGGCAAAGAGTTACGCATGTTACTGGCAAGGAGTTTACGGAGGTTACCCTCAACACCCTGATAGTCTGCGAGTACTTTCGTTGGATCTTCTCTGAGCATACCAACACGGTACATAGCATCCATCAATCCAAGTTGTGCAGTCATACTAGCAAGTCCATTCGAGATACCATCGACTTCAACAGGTCTCATGGAGGACGCAAAAGATCTTCCGTTAGCACGGGCTTCCATGTATCGGTGCAGCTCAACTGCTTCTTCGATTAGGTTGATAGTTTCATTGGGGTGTTGGAAAGCTTCATCTAAGAATAGCTTAACCTCAGGGTCTCCTTGGAAATCCTTGAGAGTGCTCATCACACCACCTACACCTTTGACCTGATTCTCCACCTGAGTCATCTTAAGTAGAGCATCTGTAGTTGCGTCCACATTATAACCTTCGAGAATAGCTTGAAGCTTACCACCAACGTTGGCGATAGACATAAGCTTATCATCACGCTTCTGAATACGGTGACGCATGTTACGTACCATCTGTTCAGGGACCACATTGCTTTCAGCGAATAAGTGTGCACCCCATGTCACAAGCATAGCCCACTCTGCATTAGAGTTAGAGCCCGGCTTGATCTGGTAGTGAGTACCGCTGCAGTACAGCTGTCGTGCAAGCTTGTGAGTCTGCATGTTCATCTTATGCTGACTGTAACCTAAACGAGAGGTGCCTCGCTGTATGTAGTTGGTGAAGCTGATAGGGTCATCTTTAAACTCAGCAATGTCTTGTAGCATCTCAAGAGCTTTGGTTGCTTCTCGTCTGTACATTCGAAGTTTCCACTGAGGATCTGAGGCTTCAATTGCAAAGGACCTCAATATCTGAATCTTCTCAAGTAATTGCTTAGCCTTACGGCTGTGGTGTGTATTATAAGTACGAGAATGAGGGTCGTATCGAACCTGAGTTAATGCTTCAAGCTCAAGTGATAAAGACTCAGCTCTTAGTAAAGCATTACGGGAAGCGTTGTTGATCTTATCTGCTCGTTTCTGACCAAGACTGAGCATCTCTGCTGCGTTACCCTGAACAACTAGATCAGCATCTGGCACTTGACTTCCGTCCTTTAAGGTAACCATCTGCCCTTCTTTAGTTACTAGCTTAGCTGAACTAGCCGCAGATACACCTACCAAGCTCAGAAGCATACCTGCTTTAAGCCGAGTGGGTGAAACAACATGCTTCACTTTGGCTACGTTCTCACGTAATTCGTCCTCTTTTGTCTTCCTCTTCTTGTCTTTTTGGGATTCGAAGTTGTTACCTGTGGCTTCCTTCGTCCTCACGTTCTGAGTCGTAGGCTTAGAGTCCACTGGGAGCTGAGGCCTTGCCACAATCTTGGGAGGCATCAGATCTTTCTTGACAGTCTCCAACTCCCTATGACCTGTAGGTGTGAGCAGGTACTCTGTTCGTTTGTTTTTGCCATCTTTTGCTTTAACTTGCACAGGTGAATATAAACTAGGGTTGGCTAATGAGTACATCTGCTTAGCCCATAACCCTAGCTGCTCATAAGCTTCTTTGGTCAACTTGTTAGCAGGGTCCATATGCGCATCAATCTGTGTGCCTATACCTTCCTGTGCCACTTGACGCATCTTCGCCCATTCATCTGCAACCATACGACCTAGCTTTCCCTCAGAAACCTGGGAGTTAAGGTCAGTTGGATCCATGCCTGTGAGATCTGCAACATCTTCAGGACCTAGTAACTCTATGAGATCCGCAGGGATATCTGCTTCAACACCCATCTGTTCAGCTAGGATACCCTCCATCAAAGTAAGAGTCAGTATTTGCAGATCAGGTAGAACTTCGAGGATCCGACTGTCACCTGAGAACCTTACAGCATCTAAGTGACCAAAGAGTTCAGCCGAATTAAGAGGCTTAGTCATCTCGGGGTCAACGTAGTTCATCCGTCGAGTGTCCCCTTCAGCAACAACATTCTGTTCAGGTTCACGACTGACTCCCATCATGCTCTTAAGAGTCGTCATCCTCTTAGCTTCATCGAAAGGGATGATGACTGAGTCAGAATCTCTTAACCTCTTAATAGCTCCAAGCAAGCGAGGAGCAGCATCAGGCCCTACGATATTATAAATATCAGGTAGTATATCTACAACGCGTGTACCAAACCTTTGCTGTAATGAGTGAACTGCTTCTAACTCTTTCTGTTGCTCTTCAAGCTCCAAGGCTTCCTCAGCAGTAGGAGCTGTGGGTTCCATCGTTATCTGCCCAGTAGTTGGAGTTGGTTCGAGAGCCGTAGTGAAAGGGTCCGAAGACCCCTCTGTAGGTTGGGATATCTCTGGATCTGCAGTTCCCAGATCTAAGCTAGCAGCAATATCATTGAGAAGGTCTTCACGACCTACTGCCTTCTGCCCTACGTTTCCTATATTAAGTTTACCCATATGGGTTCCTCCTATTACTCATGGAATTCCATTATTCTGTGTTTGTAAGGTGCTATGAATGGGATACTCCCATAGAAGTTCTTGAGGAACTTAGTCCCGTCACCTTCTATAGCGGATTTTGACATCCCGTAAGCTCTCTCGACTGTGCCAGTGGCAGCAGCTTCAGAGGCTACGTTATCCCACAAGAACTCACCTGCACCAGAGGATCGATTCTCATATAGAGGGAAGAGGTAGTTACTACCAATAACCCTTTCGGTTGTACCGAGTAAGCCTGAGGAGTATATAGCTCTCAAAACTTTCTCATTGTCAGATAAGTAAGGGGATTCCTCACCGTACTTAAGTTCATCTTTGATACCCTGAGACATGAAGGCTAGTGCCAGCATAGTTCCCATAGTTGCAAAGGTACTGTATGTCATACCTAAAGAACCCTTACCTCTCAACTGATCCCACATAAGCGGTAGTTGGTTGGCAGTGAACGTTGATGTGAAACCGTTGAACTGAGTCAACAGTGCAAATCGTGGATCACTATAGAATAAAGGTCTGTTCAAAGCGTTAGGCATAGGAATGGCTTGGTTAACGAAGTTAGTAGCACCATTCAAGAACTCTTTCTTGTACTGTGCCATCTCCTTAGGTGTTAGCTCTCCACCAGCTTTCAGCTTACGACCTAGCCTCTGCATGATATGCAAGGGGATACCTAGCTCACGCAGCATAACCTTAGCTTCCTTAACACCAACAGTATCGGGCTGACCCCAGTTGCTGTCAATCAAGTCTAGCTTTTCTATTAAGAAGTCATTGAAGAATGAGAGTCGCATCATACGGTGCATATCTTGTTGATCGTGCAGAAAGTTAGCTTTGAAGAAGGAATCAATGATACCTTTTGTAAGCTCGTTAGTTTCCTGTACACCTGTGGTTGTGGCAGCACCAGTTTCCTGTGACTTAAACCCAGAGACTTTTAAGAAGTCTTTCATATTCTGATAGAACATATTGCGAGGATCTGTATCCCCTTTAGACCTGACCTCTGCTATCTTCTTATCAAGGAAAGTTTCTAAGTTCTCACGTGGCTTGGCAACCCTTCCGGTAGTCATGAGGTTTCTCAACCATGCGCCTACCGCTGAGCCGAACAAGTAACCTTGAGTAGCTGAGTTCTTCACAAGAACTTCTCTTGGAACCCCATAACCAATCATTGCCATCTCAGGGATAGAAGAGAACGCAGCGTTGGCAAGACCCTGTAGGGTTGTCAACAACGTTAAGTACTTCTGCCCTTGCTTGAGGGTCTGATTAAGTATACGCTTATAGTTACCTGACTCCGCATTGAGTATATTGTTCAGATCATAAGCAACCTCGTTGATTAATTTACGAGCTGCTGCTGGATCCATAGAGGCCATCAGTTCCTTCTCTGCTTTCTCCAACATCCGATTAAGATGCTGAGAATCCTTACCGATAAACTTACGGTGTGCTTGGAATCTTGCAGATTCACGTGAGGCATCAGTCATATTCTTCATGATGTTCTGCTCTAAGAACTTATCAAAGGCAGGTCGATCAGAGATATGTAATGCTCTTTTCTTTTGGAATGAAGGAGAAATACCACCCTTGGTGACATCAAAAGCATCCCCTAGGGTTTGCACTTCTTCATTATTGATGATGTTCTCAGTCAGTTGATTGGCAACCTCAAGAGGCATACCATACTCTTGCATAAGGGTTTGAGCAAACTGTTCCTTATGCTTAGCAATGAACTCACGCTTGAAACCTTTATGCCTATAGGCCCAGTTTGGAAGCTTCTTAACAGGCTCCTCTTTACTCCTGCGTCTTGTAGCATTGGTATCATTGAGTATAGTATCAGATAGTTTTGTAAGCTCGTCATGTAGACGAAGTAAAGATTCTTTGTTAGCTTTAACATCCTCAGATATATTAGGGGAGTTCCAATCAATATCACTGCGAGTTTTACCTTGCGCAGACAGAGGCTCAATCACTTCTCGGTAGAACTTAGTCGCCAGCGTAGACACAAAGTCTGCTCGTTTCTTAGAGCTCATACCTGCAGGTACATTAAAGGATGCTTCGATAACCTCTTGGTCTCTTAGGATAGAGTTGTACGCTGCCATTATAGCAGTCTGTAATTGAATCATGCCAGCACCACCATGGACCTTATGTCTTGTAGCCCCTAACATGTCGTAGACTTTCACAAGTGTACGAGACTTACCTTCTGCTTTGTAGATAGTATTAGCAAGAGAGCCACGTAAGGCTACCATAGGGTTAGCCATAAAGGCTTTGATGTATTCCACCGTGGTTGTAGGTGCAGTGTGCATATCAGCACGTGCAGTTATGTGCATTGGAATATCGGGGAGATCAGGTAAGTGCTTTTTACCATGTGATTTCTTCCACTCCTCTTGCGATGTTCGATCCATCCTATGTACCTTGTCGTACAATTCGAGCGCTGCATCGTACTTAGCTTGGTTCTTTATATTCTCTTGAGCAATGTCATCAACAGTTGGGATGAACCCTTGCTCGGCCTCGTACCCATCAGCAATAGGAGAGTGTATGTTATTGAACCGATCATCAACTGTACTTGCGTGATCAACAGCAGACTTCCAATCGCCTATCTCAAAGGCAGTACCCGGCACTGAGAAGCTAGCACCCAGAAGACCACCAGCGAGTATAGCGTTAGCCATACGTTCTTCGATCTCGTCGTAGTTCCAAACCTTTTCAGATCCAATCACAGAGGCAGTGTACTCAGTGAGTTCCTGCAATGCTTCTGTTGCACCTTCCCCTCCACCTGCTTTAACAAGTCGAGACACAGATTCACGGAACAAGTGACCCTTGGTTATCTGGTTAGCACCGAAAGCTTTAGCATCAGCGATGTAACTCAATACTCCTTTCTTAGAAATCTCAAGTAATCTCTTAGAGGCAGCTGCTTGTGCAGCTTCAGCGCCTAAGTGACTGAACTCTTTCTTAGCGATAGCATTAATAGCTTGTTGCCGACCCTCTTTTGTAATCATAGTGGCAGGGCTTATAATACCTTTGATACCTAACTTATCTAAGTAAGTCATGACAGCACCAGCTGCGATAGCAAGACCTAGGTTCTTATCTTCTATATCACCTTCCATAGAATCAAGTGTCATACCTGTATACATAGATATAGGTAGAGCCATTGATGTACCATAGGTTAATGGGGCAGCAGCCATACCAATCATAGTGGCCCCCATGAATGGGAGCGAGGAGCCTAACAAACCAGCAAAGCTGTCTGTCAGTTCATCAAAGGAAGTCCAATCTGTTTCCAGTAGGTTCATTTGAACTGATGGTTGCATGTCCATGAAGTCCTGATTAGCTGCAGCATCAGATGCAAAAGAAGCTTCTACTCCCTCAAATCCAAATCTATCTGCTGCCGCTTGACCAAGAGTATTCAACCCTTTGTACAGATTAGCAAGTCCAACATCAAGGCCTGTGCCAAAAGGTGTCAGGGATTTACCACTCCAATCAGACCCAGCGGTACGTAATCGGATACCCATGTACAGATCTGGGTTAGCTGCGAACTCGGCAGCACTGAAAGCCATTAGTTTCTGCACAGGCAGACCACCGTACTCCGCTGTCTCCGCTGAGTAGATAGCCTGTCGGGCTTCCTCGTAGGGGTCCAGTGGCTGCTTTCCATCACTGAGGAAAGACTCATCCACTTTCATGCCGCTAGCTGCAGCACCCCACATAGCAGATTCAAGGTCATCTTCTGTGGAGAAACGAGATGGAGATACAACACCTGTACGTAACAGAGTATCTACGAAAGAGTGACCATCTTCGTTGACTAGGTCACCAATGTCACGACCATGGAATCCTTGCTTCCCAGTTGTAACTACACGATTGAACCCATGCTTACGCGCAAGGTCCCATAGATATGCAGTCGCTTCGTCACCACCTAGCTCACTCTCTCCAAAGCCAGATTCCTTAAGGAACTTAGCTGTCTCTCTTGTATCAATACCTCTCAGTCGGACACGTTGGTTAGTCTGAGAGTTCTTAAGGGTATCTCCGTCATAGAAAGACCAATCGGTCCCCTCAATGTTAAAAAGACTACCTTGAGCAGGGCCTTGAGTAGCCTCTTCTTGTGAGAATGATTTCATTAAATCCAGAGCAAGGCCCTCTCTCATAGTATTTCTCCTATATTCCTAAACTCATTATTGTTTAGTGCTAATTAAATAGTTTTTCAAGTGAAGGTGTTTTACCTATCACCTTCTTAACTGCCTCTGAAGAAGGTGCCATATACTTCTCTTCTGTATCACTAGGAGCACTGAGCCACAGCATAAATGCGGTTTGATCAACAGCGTTCTCGGTCCAGTATATACGGGCATTCTTATCTTTCATGACAGTATTCTTGAACAACTTAGCCATCTCTTGTGTAATCCTAGTCGGAGTTATCTTAGACAGAGCTTCCACCTGAGGGACATTATTCCCCTCAGCAATCGCTACCCACTTCATCCTTATAGCATCAAGTCTTTCACTAAAGATAGCTTTCTTAGGTGCTGTGGCGTTGAACTCGTCATCAATCTTTGTTGGCTTACCATCACTACCCCATTCAGTAACTTTAGAGTATACGAATTTAGGGATAGAACCTTCACCTGTGAGGCTGTGCTTAAGCTGATGCTCTCTCCATTCACCTGTAAGACCTTTTATAATTTCCTGATGTGAGCCTGTACGTCTACCTTCTGCTTGAGCCCAGATAGCATTAGACACCAAGTTATTTATCGCATCTTGAATACGTGGGTCATTGTAGTCAGAGCCAGAAGCCCTCAACTCTCTTGTGATTGTATTGGTTAGATCCCTTACGACTCGTCCATCGCCAAAGATATCACTTGTCACTCGTAGGTTTTCTTCATCTAAACTAGAGTTTCCTAGCACAGTGCGTAACACATCCTGACTTGATTCTACTGAAGAAGTCTTGATGTCTGCATCAAGCTGATCAAATGTTTTATGGGCAGTCTTATTGTAAGTAACAAGGCCCTGTCTTGCAGGGTTGATAGGATTCTTAGATAAGACTCCTGCGTCATTTACCTGATAGAAAAGAGAACCATCTTTAGACATATAGCCTGTGATCTTTTTCTTCCCACCCTTTTGCCAGAAGTCAACGGTCTTTGTCTGATCAACAGCTTTGGCCTCTGCGCTCTTAGCATAAGCTTCCCGCTTCTCTTTTCCAAGAGCTAGTTCTTCCTTAGTTTCATTCTCCCAACCCTGCATCAACACCTGACCAGCAGCCATACCTGAACCACTACCTGAGTAGCCCATCAGCCTAGCACCTGCATAGTATATAAGTGCACGTTGGATTGATTTATCACCAAAGAGATCTCCGAGGTAGCTTGATGCTTTTGACAGCGCATCCTTTATTGAATGTCCACCTGCAGCAGCATCACCTGCACTTTCACCGGCTTTCTTAACTTGTTCCCAGATCTTCTCACCTTCATACATCTTCTCATAGTCAGCACGAAGTTGATCGTAGTTCATCGTAGATGCTTGTTTGATAACAGTGTTATTGTCAGGATCAGCATGGATTACCTCCAAGGTCTCTAGGTCCTTCTTATTCATTTCAGAGACCAGAGAAGCGTCAGCTATATCAGCTTCAAGTGCTGCTTTCTTCGCAGTCAAAGAAGCAGTAGCAGCTTTAAATGCCTCGGGGTTACCCTTTGTAGACTTAGCTAGTTGATCAATCTGGAATTGAATACTTTCTAGCTCTTCTTGTTTACCTTTGACATATTCAGCAGTCGGGTCAACATCTGCAGATATACTCTTAAGTTCTGCTTCTCGCTCTGCAATCAGAGAGTCGGAAGCTCCTGCTTCCTTAAGCATATCAATCTCACTCTGTAATTTCCCTTGGGCTTCAATGCGTTTGTCAGATTGAGTTGCAGACATTCCACCTAATTCGGATTCAACCTTCAACGTATTCTCAGTCCAACCTTCAGGTCTATTTTCATCGATCCACGCTTGTCCCTCAGGGGTGCCTAGCATCTCTGCATCTAACGCCATTAGGGCTGGGTGTGCGGCAATTCGGCCAAGTCCTTTCGCTAGGATCTTTGAAACACTCATGGGTTTGTTAACCTCAGGTACACCTGCACTAGAGGGAACTCCTGAATGGGGTACTGTTTGCTGACCTCTAGGTATATAATCTGGAATAGGCGTAGCTGCTGGTACTGGCATCCGGTATGTCCAGTTAGGTGCAGACGGTTTATTAGGTATCGACAGTTTCTCACCTGCAACATTAGGGTTTTGGAAAGGCTTTGACACATCACTGCCAAGAACCCAGTTAGGTTTCCACACCTGAGGTACTTTACCTTGACCTGTAGTATTGTCGATGGGTACCCTGCGAGACACCCTCTCTACTTGATTAGGTGCTTTCTCGGAGCTACCCCCGAAGAGCAAGGATAATTGTTCTAATAAACTCATTACTTACCTCCTGCTCCTTTACCCGGAGCACCTTGTTGGGCTTTCTGTGGTTGCACATAAGCTCCATTCTGATCAAGTAACGTGTAGTAACTGTCAGCTGCTTTAGGGGATGTTATTGGTTGTCCAGCGGAATTCATCACTACACCACCAGTTCCCGTTTGGAATGGACCTCTTATCGTATGTAGTTGACCTACATCAGACTCAGGTGGCGCATCTTGTGCAATAACAGTGGCTGGATTAAAAGAAGGTATCTCAACTACTTGTGGCTGAGGGATACCCACCTGTCCTTCATACGGTATCCCAGGGGATACTTTCTCAAGGCTAGCGAAGAACTCATCTAATTCCTTATCTTTCTTATTCATCTTTATCTCCAAATAGTTCACTAAAGAATTCGCGTAAAGTGTCTTCAGCACTTCGATATCCTTCAATTGTTCTGTTAATTGTACTTCCTAAGAAAGCATCTTCGTTGTAAGGATAGCTAGTGATAAAGCCATCGGCATTAGTATTCCGCGAGGGAGCCCCTGTTGGTGGCACCTCCTGTATTGGTTGTATTCCACGACCCCAAGCTTCTTCAGGGACACCTCGAAGTCCTTCAAGGCGCATCATCTCATCTGCTCTTGCATCAAATCTTTTGCGAATACCACCCCCAACTTCATCCTTTTTATACTCAGCGTGGTTGATATGCTCTTTAGCTGCATCTGCATACTTACCTTCTCGGAACAGGTTTGTCCACTTCTGAGGTTGACCTGACTTAGATGACTTAGGTCCATACCGGAGGTCACCCCTGTAGGCAGCATCCAGTAGCATTGACTGCGTTTCTGGATCATATAAATGATAGTTCGGGAATACGGACTTTGCTCTGTCCTCATGTATGGTAACTGATTGCAGGGGTGTCATCCCTGCGAAAGAACCTGTCTGCCCTGCACCAGTTGTAATGTAACCCTTGGTATCATCATAGATACCCCTCGTATAACCTTCAGCTTTAGCAATCTTTTCCAGCTCAGGTATATATTGTTGCGGTACAGAAGGGTGGTCTTTTAACAGTTCTTGAAATGCGCTAGCTCCCCCATAAATAGGTTCATTTCTGCTCAAAGAGCCACCTGATTCTTTAATTGCATCTATCGTTCGAATATTAGCAGCGTAGACTTCCTGACCTGCAGGGGTCATATACTCCCATCCGGGGATTACATCAGCCATAGCGAACTCCTATCGTGAAGCAGCGTACAAAGCGCCACCGATTAGTAGTGGGATACCTATGGGGCCTAATGCAGCAGCTATAGGCGCTCCGCCTTTTGCACCACCAGCAGCAGCAGGGATAGCAGAAGCGGTTGATTGCATCATGCCATTCTGTAGAACTGCAGGGGCAGCTTGAGCAGCACTACTGCCCATGAGAGCTTGCTTAGCGCTGGCACCGATACCCTTCATACCTGCATCGAAAGCATCTCCGATGCCAAGGCCCAGCTTGTCATCGACAATAGACGCCATACCATGCATCTGCTGTGCTT
>ERZ1046876.212-NODE-212-length-47135-cov-20.517502_pt1 | contig 47135 bp, 39 predicted proteins | sample MGYA00383094_ERZ1046876 | MGnify/ENA primary metagenome ERZ1046876 (study PRJEB29581, sample SAMEA5548364) | metagenome | biome: marine; feature: coastal; material: water | depth 50 m | study: Short-term variability in the microbial, nano- and picoplankton...
TTTCAGGGTCGAGGTGCAGAGTGGTCCTGCAGTGACCAGAGGTTACTGAGAGCAGCAATCCCCGAGAACAGGCTCAGAATTTATGATATTCGGGACGTCATCAATTTGTTGGCCGATACCGATTCCGTACTCGAACTGCGCGCGCATTTTGGCCTCGGCATGATCACAGCCTTAGCCAGAATCGAAGGTCGCCCTATCGGCATCATTGCTAACAACCCAGAATTTCTTTCCGGTGCGATTGATAGCGACGGTGCCGACAAAGCTGCAAGATTTTTACAACTCTGCGATGCCTTTGATATTCCCATTCTAAGCTTGTGTGACACACCGGGCATCATGGTCGGTCCTGAAATCGAAAAGACGGCGCTGGTGCGCCATGCTGCAAGAATGTTCGTTACCGGCGCTAGTATCACCGTGCCGTTTTTCACCATCGTGTTACGCAAAGGATACGGGCTCGGCGCACAGGCAATGGCCGGAGGTGGCTTTAAGGCATCCGTGTTTACGGTGACCTGGCCAACGGGAGAATTCGGGGGCATGGGCCTTGAGGGCGCAGTAAAGCTTGGCTACAAAAAAGAACTCGAAGCGATTGAGGATCCGGAGGAACGGGAGAAATCCTACGAGGCGAGAGTCGAACAGATGTACAACCGAGGTAAAGCGGTGAACTATGCTACTGCGTTTGAACTTGATGAGGTCATCGACCCCATGGATTCTCGGCACTGGATCGTTGCCGGATTAAAGTCCGCACCGAAACCCGCCCCGAGGGATGGCAAGAAGCGGCCGTTTATTGACACCTGGTAGAACAAACAGCTCCCTGTTCAATCAACGCAGCGCTTTTTTCAAGCTTCAGGGTAAAGGCCCAATGCAACTTGCCCTACGTAGCCTCTTATTTCGGTCGGAGCGTGTGGCTGCATAAATGGTCCCGCTCTAACATCGCGATATAGCTGCGTGAGAGGGTGGGCGCTCATAAAACCTGCACCGCCTACTAGATCCATCGCCTTGTCAACAATGCTAATCGCACCACGGTTAACAACCCATTTGGCACACTGATATTGTTTCATCAGATGATGTCCGTCCTCAATTGTTGGCGGTGTATGTTCAGCTCTGAGTAGCCAGTCATCAACAGCAGCGCCGGTGCTTTGCAAAATCGATTGACAAGTCGCGAGTTCTATTTCCATCTCACCTACTAACTGTTGCACACCTGAAGACGAATTAACCAACTTACCTAGCCTTTTCTGTGTTGCTAACGATGCCATCGCAATCTCATGAGCATGCTCGGCAATGCCCATAAACGCGGCCACAAGCGGCAAGTTTCCCAGCGTTCTGTTGATCAACAAGTCAATGCTCCAACGCCCCCACGGGCCAATTTTTCGGACACTGTGCTTGGGCACCAATGCGTTTTCAAAAGAAATAGATTGGCTGCCGGAACCTCGCATGCCTAGTGAATCCCAGTCGTCTTGCGGCATGATTCCCTGCGTATCAATCGGCAACAGCACTGTGCCAAGATAATCTTCGTCGTCCTCACCTCGCATCTTAAGGTTCATCGCCAGATGAGTGGCAATCGGCGACATGGTCACAAACATTTTATGCCCGTTGATCATCCATCCATCATCGGTGAGCGTGGCCGTGGTCTGCGGATGCAGGTTGTCTGTGCCGCGCTCCGTTGCTGTGGCACAAATCAACATTTTTCCTGCAGCGATCGCCGTGAGCGGTTTAGCGACCTGCTCACCCTTGCCTCCTTTTTGCCGCGCACGATCGTAAGCACCTGCCATACCGCGACTCACGCCGAGATGCATATTAATGCCAATGGCAGAGGAACCATCACCCCTCGCTAGAGCGGCGATGCCACACAGCCAATCGTGAACCGATACAAGACCAAACCCGCCAAGAGATTCCGGCACAAATGCGGCCGCTACTTTTGAGGTTTGCATCGCTTCGAAGTTCTCGACACACATTGCTCCTTCCCGGTCAGCAGCGCTCGCGCGTTCCCGAAATTCCGGTATTAAACGTTCGGCAGCAGATACAAATCGAACCCCGGCATCTGTCAGAGGCGTCAATCCAAAACCCATAAACTATTCCTTTCGGTTTGTTCTCAAAAGCACATTCAACAAAATCACCAAAACAACGATGGCTAAAGGCAAGACTAAACCTGACTCGTATATACCCGCGGCACCAAATGCCAACAAAGCAACAAATCCAGTCACGGCAGCGTAGGCGCCCTGAGTCGTCACGTGAGCGAGGTGGCTACATTCGGCACCGGCGGAAGCAAGCACCGTCGTGTCAGAAATAGGCGAAACATGATCACCAAACAAACCACCACTGAGCACCGCTGCAATCGTTAGGTACATAGAAGCATTGAGCTCGAACCCCAACGGGACCGCAATCGCCATCAAAATTGCAAAGGTGCCGTAGGACGAGCCAGTAGACAATGAGATTAGCGCGCCGAGCGCAAAGACAATCATCGGAAAGAACGTCGGAGACACTGACCCGGAGATGATCGAAGCCAAGTAGTCGGCAGTATGGACATCTTTAGTTACTGAGCTTAAAGACCAGGCAAGAACCAGCACTATCGATATATATACCAATGACTCAGCGCCTTTGATGAACACAGCTAAGGACTCAGCATAAGAGACCGACTGGTAACGTCGCATCATTTCCATGCAGGTAAAAGAAGCGGCAATATAGGCGATAACCAGCGTAGATCTGATGTGGATGCCTGAGATGCCTCCATGTGTTGCATGCCAAGTGATCAACCCGCCAATCAATAGCAACATAACGGCGAGCGGATAAAGAAAGACCCCTATTCGATCATTGTCATCCGCATCCGGATTTGCCAATTGTTCTTGCATTGCCTCGTTTTCTTTCAGGGACGCGCGATACTTCATCTGAGTTGCTCTCATCGGACCAAACTCCCTGCCGGAAAGCACAAGAATCGGCACCGCTGCGAGCGCAAGAAACGCATAAAATTGATAGGGAATGACGTTAATCAGAACACTAAATGCGTTCTCGTCCCGACCGATTTCTTGGTAGGACCGCTCGATTAGTGACATGATATATGCGCCCCAGCCAATAAAGGGAATGAGGATACTAATCGGCGAAGAAGTGGTATCCAGTATATAGGCCAGCTTCTCACGGCAAATTTTGAACTCATCAAACAGGGTTCGGTAAAGGGGACCAACAATCAGACTATTACCCGAGTCGGTAAAGAATATGCCGATACCGGTCAGCCACGCCAACAATTGTGCCTTGGCGCCACTTGTCACAATCGAGCTCATTTTTCTGGCGAAGGCACTAGCGCCACCGGAGACCTCCAGTAGCTTGACGAACCCCCCGATCACAAAAATAGTGAGGATAACCTGAACCTGGGTGCCGCTGGAGATTTCCTTTAGTACCTGATTTTCAACCGAATTGAGCACCGCGGCGAAAGGATTAAAATCTACGATGATAAGTGAACCGCTAAAAATGCCGCAGGAAAGTGCAAAAAGAACATTTTTACTATACAGGGCAATGGCTATTGTCAGCAGGGGTGGCACCAAAGATAACGCACCGTAGTCTGCCATATCACCAACCTAACCTGTCAGCTATCCTGTGCCAACCCAATACCCAGGGCATAAACCAGGGATCACCGAAATAAAGTGGATGCGTCACAAAATCCAGATCATCGAAGGATGTCGCGCCTTCAGGTGACCCAAGCATTTTAAATCCTAGTTTTCTACCGAAGTAACTTGAACGCGCCACTCCGGATCCGCAATAACCCATTGCGTAATAAGCACCGTCAAATTGACCGAGATGGGGAGCGTGGTCAAAGGTATAGGCAACCAAACCTGACCATACATGACTCATACCCACTGTTTTAAGCTCGGGATAAACCTGAACCAAAGATTGTTTTAGTTCACGTGCGTTCACTTTAGGATTATCTTTTAGTCCGGAAGCTCTGCCTCCGAAAAGAATTCGGGTACCGTCCGGGGAGGGTCTGTAATAAGCGACTAACCGACGACTATCACCATAAAGTCTTAGTTTCGGCATAAGTCTGCTGATAAGTTCAGGGGGCAATTGCTCAGTCGCGATCATCGCACTTCGCAGCGGCAGTACCCGACGACGCAAAGCAGGGGTTGTTCTGCCAGTGTAGCCATTTGTGCAAACAGCAACCTGGTCGGCTTTCACCTCTTGTCGCACGCCTCCTCGATTGGTCGTCAAAACGAAGCCAGCGCCAGCTTTAATGAAGTCGACGACCCTCGTTTCCGGAAAAATCTTCACTCCTGCTTCGCGCACTCGTTGAACAAGTCCATCGTGATATTTCCCTGGATGCAGGCCAGCATCATCATGGTAGACAATACCACCGCAAAAAAGCCTAGATCCCGTCTCTAGCACCTGATCTTTCTGGTGCACCATTTCACCTTTGACGCCGATTGTTTGCTTCAGCATGTCGAGTTCAGCTGCCATCGAATCAAAATGGGAGGGCTTAAGAGCGCCACGAAATCTGCCGACCCGAGCGAAATCAGCTTCAATTTTTTCCTCAGCCAGAAACCCTTCGAGATAATCAACGAATCCTAGGCTCTCTTTTAAAATGGCATTCGCACGATCAGAACCAAATTTGTGCTTTAACCCAGCAACACCCAGCTTGTGAAAGCTTGGCCCGACCATTCCACCGTTCAGGGTGCTAGCACCACAACCTATCTGTCCTGCTTCGAATACAGCAACCTTGATGCCATTTCTCGCGAGCACCAAGGCTGCATTCAGACCGCTGTAACCAGCGCCGATGATTGCCACATCGATGTTAGTGGGCAATGCGCGTTCCTCGAGCATAGGCCTTGGCGCTGCCTCCCACCAGTAGGGAAAATCTCTGATGGTGTTTTTGCCGTCACTGATTAACTGAGAGGAGTTCATTTCATCAGAGTACCTGATTGGTCTCATGGGGGAAACAGACGTACCTGAGGACAACATCACGCCTGTAACTATAATCGCTTTGTGCCTTTAGCAGCAAAGTGAATGACTTGAACGATTTAAAATCGCCACTACACGTTGTTAGTCGCTCGCAGATAAAAATAGAGAACGCCTAGCAACATCATCACAAGTAATCCAGCGATACTCCAAATCTTCATCAGCAACCCAGGTCTGCTGGCTGCTGGGATTTCTTCACCGAATATTGCCCGGTGATTGAGATAAGCCAATACGGGTCCCAAAACAAAAACGATAACCGAGGTTAGATTTATAAAAGCGGAAAAAGAATGCATCAGAAGCGTGATGACTGTCACCGAACCAAAGCTAAGCAATACAATCACTAAATCATAAGTAGGAATTCCAACCAGCCTTTCACCATGCTTTGGGGAAAGCTCTCTGATAATCGAGGCGACAATACGTGGGTAACCGTCGAGCAGTGTCATCAACGTTGAAAACATGACAGTGATAGAGGCGACAGCGATGAGTGGATAAGTCCACTGGCCCATCACATTGGTAAACAATTCAATCACCTGCGAGGAAAATGCCGCCGCCCCTTTCGCCAAGGGCACTCCCGTGCCATGCATAACACCGGCTCCAAGTAACAAAAAACACAGCGCCAAAATCAACGAAGCCACAAAACCCACATTAAAGTCGAAACGCGACTCCGCCATAGTAGGCAAGGCACCCGTGTCTTTAGCTTTCGCACAGACCCAAAGCGATTGCAAAACAGAGGAATCTACCGGCGCGGGCATAAACCCACCCAGTACGATAATAAATAGTGTCGTGCTCACAGTTATCTCTGGCCAAGCCAAATTGGAAATAGACCAATCAATCCTGCTCACAACCATTAGTGTTGCAACAACAATTAGCAGGGTAAAAATGGGCACGACAAATTTCGTCAATTTTTCCAGTAGATGAAAGCGACCGCTAATCAAAATAGAGGTAACGACGGTGAGCAGAAAAGCCACCAGCACTGTATCCGATAGAGCAAGGTCGAATACCGACTTAATCAAACCGACAGTGACCAGGCTCACGGCAGAAATTACGAAACACATTGAGAAAATCTGCGCAATGCCATAGAGAAGCACGACCCACAGCCCACTTTGGCGATAGCTTTGTATCAGGTTTTTGCCCGTCGCTGATGCATAATCACCACCAAAGCGTATCGCTGGGTATTTAGTCAGACAGGCAATGATGACGATGCTGAACATACCCAGACCATAGCTAGCCCCCGCCTGCGTGGCGTGAACCAAATGCGACACTCCGACCGCCGCCGCAGCAAAAAGCAAACCAGGACCAACAGCCCCGAAGGACGCGCGCAGAGACTGATGGGATAAGGCTCTACTCTCAACATTATGATTCATTATGCTTACCCAATAATATTCGGCTAGATGCTCATTTCTTGCATCACATCAATCAACCTGCCTGAGGATGAATGTGCTTCCAAGGTGAGACCTCTGACCCCTTGGGCACGACCACATCAATCAATGTCGGTTTATTGTCTGCGATGGCCTTTTCCAAAACAGGCTTCAACTCGACAGGCGAATTGACACGATAACCTTCAGCCCCAAACGCTTGCGCCATTTTGACAAAGTCAGGGTTTGTAAACTCGGCACCCACCACGTGACCGTCGAAGCGGGTCTGCTGGTCACGCAGCACATTGCCATAAGCAGCATTATTAAAAACTAATGTGATCACGCCGATATTATGTTGTACCGCCGTGGCCAATTCCTGCATGCCAAACATAAAGCCGCCGTCACCGGTGATGCTAAGCACTACTTTGTCTGGATTTGCGACTTTAACGCCAAGCGAAGTGGGAAAGCCGAAACCCAGCGTACCCTGATAACCGGGGGTTACGTAGGTACGCGGCTGATAAACTTCAAAACCAAAGTTTGATGTAAAGCCCATCTGGCACAGCTCCTCTACAAAGAAACCATCTCGGGGCAGCATGTCTCTGATGAGGTTGAGATACGCCATTTGCGGCTGAATATCTTGAATGTCGTGTAGAAGCTGCTGCTGGGTCGAAATGATCAGTTCCCTATTGCCGGAACTCGCGACATTCGCAGAAATTAATGCCTCGACCAGTTGTCCAGTAGCGGTTGCCGAGTCGCCCTGAATATTAACATCGGTGTTTACACGTAAAAACTCATCGGGGTCGATATCAATACGGATAACCTTTTTGCCCTCAGCAGAACCTTGACGTTTCATCATGTCGCCCCAGCGCATGAGTTGAAGTTCCATACGTGTGCCAATTGCAATCAAGACGTCGGTCTGTTGCCACAACTTATACCCGGCAGGCGCGCAGACGGTGAAATCAGATTCGTCTGACACTACACCTTTGCCGCTGCGAAAAGCGGTGACGGGTGCCTCCAGCATTTCAGCCAAACGCGTGACCTCTTCACTGGCGTCGAGGGCACCACCCCCCACCATAATCATTGGATGAGAGCACTGCGATAACAGCTTAACGGCTTCAGCGATAGCATCAACATCTACCGCTTGCGATTCGACTTCAATGGACGCGTAGTTTGTTTGGTCAGTTTGTGCGGGCAATACGTCCCAGGGTGCTTGCACCGCTACCGCGCCTTTACGACCACCGTGCATTTTTTCAAATGCCTCCCGCATGACGCTGGCAGCATCGTCAGGCGCGGCAATATGCCCGGCCCATTTCACAATACCTTGTAGCGTTTCCTGCTGGTTTTTCAATTCATGCAAATGACCACGCCCTTGTCCCATAAAATCACTGGGTATTTCACCGGTCAAACACATCACTGGTGCATTCACCCCCTGTGCGGTACATAGTCCCGCGCCTGCATTCAATACCCCGGGGCCTGGCACCACAGAAAAAACGCCACTTCGCCCAGTTGAGCGGGCATAACCCAGCGCCATATAAGCTGCTCCCTGCTCGTGCCGGGGAGCAATTAATTTCATCTTCCCCTGAGTGTTATAAATGGCATCAAAAATTGGATAAATTTGGGCACCAGGGATGCCAAATACTGTATCTACCCCCTCCGACATCAGGGCACTAATCATTATTTCAGCAGTGGTTTTCACAGCGTAAGTTTCCTTGTGGCTCCAGTGAGTATAAGACGAAGCATCAGCTCGCAGCCACGCAAGCATCTGGCCAAATAGACACGTCAGTTATTGTTGTTTTTTATGGCCAACAGGGCCTTCGCAACTCGCTCAGCTTTGTCTTTCGCCAGCGCGGCAAAATTAATCCGCGCGTTAGGCAACATATAAATGCCATACTTTTGTTCCATTTCCATTTGCTGTTCCGGGCTTAATGGTAAACAGCTGAACATGCCCTTTTGCTGCACTAAATAGCTAGCATCTTGACTCGGATCCATTGCTTCAATTGTGTCGCGAAGCAGCGCGCGTAAACTGTAGATACGTTCGCGAATGACATCCAATTCCTGCCGCCATTCAGCGGACAAAGCTTCATCGCCAAGAATCTCAGCCACAATTTCAGCGCCGTGGTCCGGCGGCATAAAATAATTACCTCTGGCGACATCACGCAATAATCGATAAGCGTTATTTAAAGACCCTGCTTTATCGTTAGAGATCAGTGACAAGAGGCCCGCTCTTTCGCGGTAAATCGTAAAAGACTTCGACGAAGATACGACAACGATCATCTCTCTTACTAGACTCGCCATTAACTGCATACCGAGCAGATCTTCATCTACCCCATCACCATAACCCTGGTATGCAATATCAACAAAGGGCAGCACACCTTTTGAGCTGCATAACTCAGCGATCGCACGCCATTGTTCAAGGCTGGGATCCTGACCCGTCGGGTTATTGCAGCACCCGTGTAACAGTAAGACATCCCCTTCTTGCATTTCCTCCAATGCGCTCATCATTTCACTAAACTGGAAACGAGAATTTTCTAGGTCGTAGTAGGGAAAATATTTGAGTTCAAGGCCAGCATTTTCGAAGAATTCAAGTTGATGCCCCCAATTGGGGATAGATGCCCAAACCCGACTCGTTGGCGAGAGGCGCTTTACAAACTCAGCCCCAACCCGACAACCGGCTCCCGCCCCCGGTGTTTGGATAGACTGGACGCCCATTTCTGGCTGATTTTCAAGAGACGACTGGAAAAGTAATTTTTCCATTCGCTCGATGTAGACTGCATTGCCCATTGGAGAGCGATAGCCCTTATCAGTCGGTCGCGAGGCGAGACGTTGCTCAGCTTCTCGCACTGAACTTAGTGTCGCGACCTCGCCTGCTTCGTCTCTATATATCCCCAGACCTAGATCGAGCTTATTGGGGTTCTTGTCGTTTTTAAGTCGAAGCTGAAAAGCTTCAATAGGATCATCGAGGTATTCTTTAATTTCACTGAACATTGTTTACTCGCATTGTTTACTCGCGTTGTTTACTCGCGTTGTTTACTCTCGTTTTCTTCGGAAATTTTATTAAGCGATTGCTTCGCAACCTAGTCTGCATCCAGCAAGCCATCAACACGTTTTCGTTCCCTGAAAAAGGCCTGAAATAGCTACCCACTCATTTTGAGTTCTGGGTGCTTTGGCCAAATTCATCGGCTTACAAACGGCACCGGCCGCTTTTATTGTACACAAAGGAAATGGTCGATAAGCGACAGATAGCATTCTTAGTACGACCACTTCTATCTACTGAATGCTGTGGCGATAACTCACGGGCGCCATATTTGTCCAGCGTCGAAAACTGCGACCAAAATTACTGGCATCGGAGAAACCCAATTGGTGCGCAATTTCTTGGATCGGCATCATCGGGTTCTTAATATGCTGCAATGCTAACTCACGTTTAACATCATCTAACAGCTCTTCATATGTCGTGCCCACTTTTTTAAGTTTGCGTTGCAAGGTGCGCGTACTGAGCATCATTTCTTCGGCGACCCAGTCAATTGAAAGCACTTGCTTACCCAAGTGCGAAAGTAACATGGAGTAAACAGCGTTAACGGTATCGCCTCTCATTACGCGCGAAAGATATTCTGCAGTCATTTGCTCGCTATTGGCGGCAATGGTGTCGTTAGCGGAGGCTAAGGGTATTTCGATGTCTCTTCTGGCAAAGCAGATCGCATTTTCTGCTGCTTCGAACTCGCAAACACAGTTAAAAAATTGCTCATACTCAGCAGCAAGGCCTTTTTCCTGGTGCTGGAAGGTCATTCTGCTTGGAGAAAATTCGGACCCCGCCGACCAGCGAAACAATTGTAATAGACAGGCAATCATTGCCTCAGCGCCAATCTCCGCTTCATAGCCAATAATTGGATCCCAAGTAAACCTCACCTCGTCTGCCGTTTCTTCGAGCGTATTAATACATAAGGTATCAACGATGCGGCGGTACCGCATCATTTTAGAAATCATGCTTGCCACGGTTCTGCTTGAACTGATTGCAATGCTCAATCCATGATACATACCGGGATAAGCCACTTCCGCGGCCCGAAGACCGTAGGTCGGGCAGCCGCTTAACTGTGCCGACATTTCCCAAACAAGTTTCACCTTGTGCGACGGTATGCGAGATTCAGGTTGGTAAAGTACCGCAGGATCGATACCCGCATCGACAAATATTGCGTCAGCATCCAAACCAAATTGGGTGGCAGCGCGGTGAGCGACCTGAACCCAACATGAAATCAGCGTCGCCTGGAGACCAACCGACTCAGGTACAAGATTGGTCGTTATTGGTGCTTTACGCATGTGTCGCTCCTAATTGGCTGCAGAAGATGAGGCGACCAAACCCAGCTGGGTAGACCATCGAATGACGTACTATGAATAGATTATGGCATTAATCGACCGACATTATAGCGTAATCTAAGTTTTACGAGCGTTTAGCATCATGTGCGGCACTCAGACTCACGCATTTCGTCCGCCAAGGTCGAATTCAAATGCTGAGTCTAATCTGTTGTTTTCAATTTCGGTTGAATTCGATTGAAGTACCGACAGTACTTATTAAAGGTAAAAGCGCTTAACCACAAAAAATAATCAGGGCGATGAAAATGGTGAAGCATGCAAATTGGTCGGCGCGCTCTACCTTCCTTCTGGCCGCCATTGGTTCAGCTGTGGGGTTGGGTAACATATGGAAGTTTCCCTACATGGTCGGCGACAACGGAGGGGCTGCCTTCGTATTGATCTACCTCATCGCCGTGGTGGTAATCGCAACACCTGTATTAATTTCTGAGATTCTGGTGGGGCGTCACGCACAACTAAGTACCGTGAACGCTGTGAGTTTTATCGCGCGAAAATCCGGCGCTAGTCAGTATTGGCGATATTTTGGCTACTGGGGTTTTCTCGCCATGTTTCTCATTATGTCATTCTATAGTGTGATCGCCGGTTGGATTTTGGCGTATATCCCTAAACTGGCGACGGGTTCGCTAGAGGGCATGAATGCGACGCAGGTCAGCGGCCTATTTGACACTCTGTTAGCAAACCCGGTTGAACTCGCAGCATGGCAAGGAATATTTGTCATTGTCACTGGTTTAATCGTCATGCGCGGTGTGAATGACGGTATTGAAAAAGCGGTGACGGTGCTGATGCCCACGCTGTTTCTTATGTTGATATTTTTTGTCGTATATTCTGCAGTCACGGCAGACTTCATCGGCGCGTTCCGGTATTTGCTGAACCCAGATTTTAGTAAACTTACACCTACGGTCATTCTTGGCGCGATCGGGCAAGCCTTGTTCTCACTGAGTGTTGGCTTTGGCGCAATGATGGCCTACGGCGCTTACTTACCTAAAGACGTCAACATACCGCGCTCGGCCTTAATTATTTCATTTTCTGATACGTTGGTTGCGATTGCCGCAGGTTTTGTGATCTTCCCTATTGTTTTTGCGAATGGTCTTGATCCTTCGGAGGGGCCAGGATTAATTTTTGTGTCCTTGTCGTTATCTTTTGGCAACATGCCAGCGGGTACTTTTTTTGGCACGCTGTTTTTTCTGCTACTGACATTTGCCGCACTAACGACCTCAATAGGTCTTATAGAGCCCGTAGTGGCCTGGGCTGAGGAAAAATGGGATGTGACCCGAAAAATAATCGTTTTTGTGATCTGCCTTGTCGCATGGTTGATTGGGCTCGCAACGGTTTTCTCATTCAACATTTGGTCCGATGTCTACCTGCTTGGACAATTTGTCACTTTCGCGGAGAAAACACCTTTTGATCTGATTGACTATTTTGTTACCTATATTATGCAGCCAGCCGGCGCATTGCTGTTGGTTATTTTTGTCGGATGGAAAATGTCAGGAGATATTTTACGCAAAGAGCTTGTCAGCATCAGCAATACAATGTTGTACACGGGTTGGCTTTTTTCCGTACGATTTATTGCACCTTTGATTATTGTTACCTTATTTATTTTGGGCATCTTTTACTAACATTCGGAGAACTTAGGGGCGAGTTACTATGAAGTTAGCGAGCATTTCTTATCGAGGGTCTGACAGTATCGCTGTTGCTGTCGACGATGATCACTTGGTCAATGTGAAAGAGGCAATGGTTGCGTGTTTCGGTGCAGATATCGAGACACCGGCGGATATGACTGCATTGTTAGCGCAGGGTGACAACGGATTAGCGAGGGTTGAAAAGGCAATCAAGTTTATTCACGAAAACCCAAGCAAAGCTACTTTAATACCTCAGAGTGAAGTTGCGTGGCATCCACCGGTACGAAAGCCAGGTAAGATTTGTGGTATCGCAATGAACAATTCTGCCAGCAATGAACGAAAAATTAGCGCACCTGATCACCCCGCTTTTTTCCTTAAACCCGCTTCCTGTTTGATAGGACACAAAGAAACTATCGCTATACGAAAGTACTATGGAAGCGTACATCCAGAACCAGAGCTTGCTGTGATCATAGGAAAGACAATGCGCGATGTTTCTGCCGCTGAAGCCTCAGGCTATATTGCCGGTTACAGTGTGATGAATGACATTACTGGCAATGGGATGCGAGCAGAGGATCTTTTTCAGTATTGGGCCATCTACGCAAATGAAGATAACCCTGATGAGACACGGCGTGTTGAACAGCATTTATCCTATGCTGGCCGGTACAAAGGGTCTGATACTTTTGGTGTTTTGGGACCATGGTTAGTCACCCGAGATGAAGTGCGCGACCCGGACGATCTGGCCGTGCAATGTCACGTTGGTGGTGAGATCATCGCGGAAGATAACACGCGATATTACAATTATAAGGTGGCAGAGCTACTCAGCTTTATTAATCAGTTTCATACGCTGCACCCCGGTGACGTTGTGTCCTGTGGTACAGCTTTCAAGCCTTCTGCCAATCGTAAATCTATTCACCATGCTAATTTTCAGCATGTCGCAGGCCCCGTTTCAGTGACCATCGAGGGCTTGGGCACGCAAGAAAACCCCATTGTGATAGAAGACAAGGAAATAGGCGCATGGCGTTTGGGCTAAAGGCTATCGAAAGCATCGCGGCACGATTGGCAATTACGGATTTAAATACGGATTTCTGCCACCACCTCGATCACGGCAACATAGAATCATTGATTGCGCTGTTTACTGATGATGCGCACTATTCCCACGGGAGTCGGGTAACGGTTGGGATTGAGCAGATCAGAGGTTTGTTCGATCGTCGCGCGGCGGCTGGTGTCCGAACTGCTCGGCATTTATACAGCGGTCTAAGAATCGAATTGACTGAAAAAAACAAAGCCACAGGTCACAGCGTTTGCATGACGTTTGCCGCCGATCAAGCGCCGCCGATCATGTCGGCCAGCCCTTATCTGGTCGCTGACTTTATCGACCAATATCAATGCGGTGCAGATGGCCACTGGCGGATTTCGAGTCGTCATATCGAAAGAATTTTTATGGACCCTTCAAATCAAGGACCGGTAGGCCAAGCGGACAATAGTTCATGAACAATATTTTCAACACAAAATTTCAACACATCATTTCAACACAACATTTTCTGGTGAAGTTCTCATGAGCACAGCAATGGTTTGTGCCTCGCACAGCCCTCTACTCCATTGTTACAGCAAAGAACCTGAAAATTGGGAAGCGCTGCAGCAAGCCTATAAAACAACCGCTGCTGCGATTGAGGAATTTGATCCGGAATTAGTCATGGCATTCGGCTCTGATCACTTCAATGGCTTCTTTCTCAAAATGATGCCTGCATTTTGTGTCGGTGCCGCAGCAGAGGCGACTAACGACATTGGCGGCTACCCAGGGTCTATCAGTGTGCCGTCAGATATTGCCTTTGATGCCGTTAAATACTTGCGCGCCAATGATGTCGACCCTGCGATTTCCTACCAAATGGTCGTCGACCATGCTTTCTCACAAACGATTGTTGACATGTTAGGCGGGCTAGAAAAGCGACCCCTGATACCGGTCTTTATTAACTGCATTACAACGCCCTTTGTGCCTTTTAAACGCACCCGCTTGATGGGTGAGGCTTGCGGTCGTTTTGCAAGAACCCTCGACAAGCGCGTGCTGTTTATTGGTTCTGGAGGCATGTCACATCATCCCAGGCGCTATTACCCGGAATTCGGTTCCGGAGAGGAAGAAGTCGAAGCCTGGCAAGTTTCAGGCGGAGAGAAGTCTCCGTCTTTGACCGCTGAACAGTGGTTAGAGCGCTTATATGTCATGCATCATGAGGGGGCAGATATGATTGCCCGCGGAGAACGTACAGCGAAGGATATGCGCCTTAATGCGGCGTCAGATCAACGCTTTTTAGATACGCTGATCTCTGAGGATTTGGAAGAATTTGATCATTGGGATCAAGAGAAGCTTGTTGAAGAAGCCGGTATTGGTTCGATGGAATTACACGCCTGGATTGCAGCAGCCGCTGCTAACAAGGAAGCTGGGGGTTCTAAGCCTCACGTATCTATCTATACGGTTGCACCTGAAATCGGCATTGCCGCGGGCATCGTTCGAAGCCTCTAGCGATCCTCCTGAAGATAGAAACAAGATGTATTTTTGAGCACTGTTGTCGCGGCATGGAAAATCATTGGTCGCGGTTTAGGCCAATAGACCTCGGTTCTTTAACAAAGGCTGAACCTCGGGTTCACGACCTCTGAAGGTCTTGTAAAGAGTCATGGGGTCAACCGTACCCCCTTTCTCAAGGATGTTTTCTCGAAACGACTTTGCAGTTGCCGCATCGAATATACCCCGCTCCCGAAAAGCCTCATAACCATCTGCATCGAGCACCTCAGCCCACATGTATACATAGTATCCCGCGGAATAATGGTCGCCGGTAAAGATATGCTGGAAGTAGGAAGATTTATATCGCGGATCAACCATACCGATCTTTCCGATCTGATCCATAGCTGCCTGCTCAAAGTCATCGACCGCGCCATCACCAGCGCCCGCTTCCTTGTGCCACGCCATATCCAAGTAACAGGCCGCCAGGTATTCCGTGGTGGAGAAGCCCTGGTTGAAAGTTTGTGAGGCTTTCAGCTTCTCGATGAGTTCATCAGGGATCGGTTGATTCGTCTCGACATGGCGAGCATAGGATTTAAGGACTTCAGGTTCCATCGCCCAGTGTTCCATAATTTGAGAAGGCAACTCAACGAAATCCTGCTTAACGTTTGTACCACCCAGACTTTCATATTTGACATTACTAAGGAGACCGTGAAGTCCGTGGCCAAATTCATGAAACAGCGTTCTGACCTCATCCATACCGAGTAAACACGGATCAGATTTTGGAAAGTTGCAACAATTGACGATCACCGGATGAACCTTCTCATCCAAATTAGACTGATCACGGAACGCTGACATCCAGGCGCCGCCTCGTTTCGAAGGGCGCATAAAAAAATCGAATAGGAAGTAGCCGATTAACGTGCCATCCGCTTCTGTTGCTTCATAAGCAACCACATCTGGATGATAGACCGGTAAATCCGGACGGGGTTTAAACACAATACCGTAAAGCTTATTGGCCACATCAAAAGCACCGTCTCGAACATGCTCAAGCCGGAAGTAGGGTTTGACTTCCTCTTCATCCAGATCAAACCGTCCCTGACGGACTTTTTCCGTGTAGTACCACCAATCCCAAGATTCAAGTTCGAAATTCCCGCCGTCATCCTGAATGTACGCCTGCAGATCTGCAGCTTCTTCTGCTACTCTCTTTTGACACGGTGCCCAGACCTGATCCAGCAGGTTCGTCACAGCTTCCGGCGTCTTCGCCATACGGTCATCTAACATAAAATCCGCATGAGACTGAAACCCGAGCAGCTTTGCGCGTTCTGACCTGAGCGAAACAACCCGCTGGATAATCGGATGATTATCAGTGCCGCGTGTGCCACATTCGGTGTACGCCTTGTAAATCTGCTCTCGCCGATCCCGTTTCTCTGCATACTGCAAAAACGGGGTGATTGAAGAACGTGATGTCGTGAAGACATACTTGCCCGGTTTATCCCGCGCCTCTGCCTCAGCCTTACCCATCTCCAAGACAAAGTCAGGCAGACCGGCAATATCCTCACCCGCTTCCAACACCAATTCAAATTCGTTGGTATCTTTAAGCACATTTTGGCCGAACTCAGTTGTCAGCCCAGCCAGTTCCTCACTAATCGCATTGACTCGCTCCCTATTTGTATCCGTCAATTCGGCTCCGGCACGGACGAAACTCTGATAAGTTTCATCCAGTAGCTGTTTCTCTTCACCCTTAAGATTCTCACCGCCATCAACGACTGCTTTGATACGCGCGAACAGTGCTGGATTCGAGGAAATCTTGCCATGGTGGACGGCATATTCTGGCACGACCTCCATTTCCAGCGCTTGGATCTTCTCGTTTGTATCAGAAGAAGTCAGATTCCAGAAAACACTAACAACACGACGAAGCTGCCTACCACTTCGCTCCATCGCCTCGACAGTATTCGAAAATGTCGCCGGTTCCGGATTGTTAATAATGGCTTCGATTTCTGCCAGGTGCTCAGCAAAGCCCAGATTAAAGGCCTCGCGATAATGTTCGAATTCGATCTGGTCAAATGCTGGGATGCCAGTCTCGGGCAATGGTTTGAGGAAAGGGTTACTCATGTTTCGTTACTCTATATTCTGAATCTGTTGATGAATGCTATCACCCCTAAGGTAAATACACAGCCAACTGTTTTTCCAACGACAAATTGGTGTAGGATCAGACCTAGACACAGCGAACATGAAGGTAAAGTGTGCAGCCCCAAAAACGAGTCAGCGAATTTAGTATTCTTTGTTACGGCTCGCTATACCTACCTGTGTCAATGGCTCTGCTTCCAGTAAACCTCTACGTATTGCCCTTCTACGCAGAGTTAGGCATTCCGCTATACGCAATGAGCATTTTGATTTTTTGCGCTCGAATTTCCGATGCTATTACCGATCCGCTGATGGGCGTGATTACAGATCGTACCAACACGCGCTGGGGGCGCAGAAAACCCTGGATCGTGATCGGCACACCATTATTGATGCTGTCGCTATACAAACTTTTCCTGCCTCCTGACGCGCCAACCATGTGGTATTTTGGCACATGGATGGTGCTTCTCTACGTCGCTTACACCATTATCGCCTTGCCCTATTATGCCTGGGGCGCAGAAATGTCAGATGACTACGAGCAACGTACCCATATTAGTGGCCGCCGCGAACAGTTCCACTTTGCCGGGAACGTTTCATTTAACCTGCTTCCTCTTCTTGCGGCGCTGGCTATCTATCTGGATAACTCTTCTGGTGACATCGCTCAAATGGCCGCCAATTTCAGCAACGAGTTTCAGCAAGTCATGGCAACCCGTGCCGGCAACATTGATGTCATACTGAATTGGCTAGCGAACTTCGTCATGTTCGCAATTCCAGCAACTGTTGTTCTCGCGCTGGTATTTGCTCCGGAACCTAAGCAGGAAGAAGTTGCGGGTGAGCGCACGACCTTTATTGCCAGCTTGAAAATCATCCGCCGTAACGGCCCTTATTTGCGCATCATCTTCACTTACGTTGTCACAACTTTTGGTATTGCACTCGTCGCAGCAGGCTCCTACTTCTTTGTAAAACATGTCGTCAAAGCAGGAGAACTGTACCCCCTCTATATACTGGTCTACTACACAGCGTCTGTCATCGGCGTATCACCCTGGATGGCCGTAAGCCGAAAGCACGGCAAACACAAAACGTTCATCGCATGCGTGGTGTGGTACTCAATATGTGCTTGTATGCTACCGTTTGTTCCCGAGGGGAATTTTGGCTTGTTTTTATTTGTCATGACCTTAAAGGGATTCTCCGTCGCCGCCATGCCAACACTGGCAGCGTCGATGGCTGCGGATACCGTGGATATCGATTTCGCGCGCACCGGAGAGCATCGGGCAGGACTTTACTTTGCGATATGGGGATTCCTGCGCAAAGGTGCTTATGCATTAGGAGGCGCTGCTGCACTCGCTGCATTTGCCTTTGTTGGGTTTGATCCAACGGCCGATGTCGCAATGGCACTAACACCTGAAGGAAATTCCGCTTCTTCACTGTTCTGGTTGACCATGCTCTATACCGTGATACCAGCTGCTATTCATTGTGCTGCTCTGCCGGTTATGTGGCGATACCCTCTGACAGAAGCACGGCATCGTCGATTAAAACAGCGTATCGCGACGAAGACAGAGCGGTTGGGGCTGTCGGCTTGAACTTACAGGCAAAAAAAACGCCTCAAATGAGGCGCTTTTAATCACATCATCTGTGTTTATGCCGCAGGTACAAACATCGCTTTCGTTTCGAGGAATTCTTCAAAACCAAGCTCGCCCCACTCACGACCGTTACCAGACTGTTTGTAGCCACCAAAAGGTGCACCGAAGTCAGGTCCAGAGCCATTGATATGAACATTACCGGTTCGGATCTGTGAGGCAACCTCAACCGCGTGATCCACACTGCCAGACTGAACATAGCCAGACAAACCATAAGGCGTGTCGTTGGCAATCTCGATGGCTTCCGCTTCTGTCTCATATGGCAGTATCGAGAGCACTGGTCCAAAGATTTCCTCGCGCGCGATGGTCATGTCGTTATTAACGTCTCCAAACACTGTCGGCTTGACGAAGTAACCCGCATTGAGGCCATCAGGACGCCCGGTGCCGCCTGCTACAAGCGTGGCGCCTTCATCAATACCCTTTTGAATCAGCCCCTGAATTTTCTCAAATTGAACTTCACTCACAACAGGACCAATCACAGTACCATCGGTGAAAGGATCGCCAGGCTTTACGCCTTCAGCCGCTGCTTTGGCGATCTGGAGTGCTTCATCGTGCTTCGCTTTAGGCACAAGCATACGGGTAGGCGCATTACAGGACTGCCCGGAATTAGTCATCACCTGAGAGACACCACCGGCCACTGCCGTTTGAAGATCGGCATCTTCGAGTACGATGTTCGCTGACTTGCCGCCTAATTCCTGCGAAACTCGTTTAACGGTATCCGCCGCCGCTTTCGCGACAAGAACCCCGGCACGTGTAGAGCCAGTGAATGACATCATGTGGATGTCAGGATGGGAGGACATGGCCTCACCGACACTGGGACCATCGCCATTAACTAAATTGAAAACACCTTTAGGCACCCCAGCAGCATCCAAAATCTCTGCAAGTAAAATTGCATTAACCGGTGCAACCTCGCTAGGCTTCAAGACCATGGTGCAACCTGCTGCCAGTGCTGGCGCGACCTTGCAGGAAATCTGGTTAATCGGCCAGTTCCACGGCGTAATCAGACCACAAACACCTACAGGCTCCTTGCGCAGCAGGTAGGCACCCTTCTTTTCTTCCCAGGCGTAGGTTTTAAGAAGCTCGAGGGTGGTGGCGAAATGCGCTTGGCCCGTTGCCGCTTGTGCTGCTTTGGACAACCAGATCGGCGCGCCCATTTCCGTTGAAATAGCCGCGGCGATTTCGTCATACCGCTTGGTATATTCGCCTAATATCGCGCCCAGCAGTTCCATACGTTCCTGAACACTTGTCTTTGAAAAGCTCTCAAAAGCCGTTTTCGCGGCGGCTACAGCTTTTTCGACATCGGCAGCACTACCCATGCTAATAGTCGCAAAAGGCGCTTCGGTTGTAGGGTTAATCACGTCGAGCGTAGCCGGTGTTGCCGGATCGACCCATTCGCCATCAATATAAAATTTCAAATGCTCTTGCATGTTTTCTCTCTCTCGGTAATTTCGCCAGTTCGGGCGGGTTTATTAAAACTTGCTGGTATAGCTGCTGCTATATCGGGGCACTTAAAGTACAAACATGCAATAACAGTGTCAATCTCTAATTCACAGGGAAGCGTAATCAAGGCAGAATGGCGCTGCGCTGAAGCTTGCGCACAAAATTACAAGCAACAGGACAATTTCGCCGTGCAGGTACAAAGTCATCAATAAGCCTAGCTCTCCCAATGCCGCTGTGACGGTAACTCTGGAAAACAAGGGCGATACTGCCGTAAATCTACTCGCGTCGGCGTCAGGCCTGCCCAAGTCGCGTGTAAAGGATGCTATGGCCAAAGGTGCCGCCTGGCGCAAAGCGCAGGGCACATCCAGCTTTAGACGTATCAGACGGGCCAAAACCATCATGAATGAAGGTGATCAGCTCGAACTTTACTACGATCTTGCGGTACTCGACGAGGTGCCACCAGCGCCACAGTTAATTCACGATGAGGGTTCTTATGCTGTCTGGAATAAACCCTCGGGTCTGCTATCTGCGGGTTCAAAATACGGAGATCATTGCGCAATAAATCGCTGGATTGAGCGAACGACGAACAAGGAAACATTTATTGTTCACCGTCTCGACCGATTTGCTTCTGGTCTGATGGTCGTCGCGCACAACAAGGGTGCAGCAGCAAATCTTTCTGATCAATTCAGCAAGCGCAAAGTCGCTAAAAACTATGAGGTCATTGTTGAAGGAAATGTGCAGGTAAACGGCAAAATCTCTAGTGATCTTGACGGTAAATCTGCCATCACTCATTACAGAGTTCTGGAACATCTCGGTGACCGAACTTTACTGAGTGTTGATATCGAGACAGGGCGAAAACACCAAATTCGAAAACACCTCGCGGAAATTGGATTCCCGGTCATCGGGGATCGGCAGTATGGCAACCCAGCCACCAAAGAACCCCTTCAGCTGACTTCCTGTCACCTCGCATTCAATTGCCCATCAACAAAGTGGCGAAAGGAATTTAATCTAGACCCGTCTTATCGTCCCTCACTTCAAAAACAGACAACTTGAATCCAATCAAGCGGCAAACTGAATCAGGATACCGGCCGCCACGGCCGAGCCGATGACGCCAGCCACATTTGGACCCATTGCGTGCATCAGCAAAAAATTATGAGGATTGGCTTCTAGGCCAACCTTGTTAGCAACTCTGGCAGCCATGGGCACGGCAGAAACCCCCGCAGCGCCAATCAGCGGGTTGATCTTGCGGGTCGATAGCACATTCATCAATTTCGCCATCAACACGCCTGTTGCAGTACCAATGCAAAACGCCACCATACCCAACGCGAGGATACCCAGTGTCTCAGCCACCAAAAACTGTTCGGCACGCAACTTTGATCCAACGGATAATCCCAGTAATATCGTTGTGATATTGATTAGCGCGTTTTGGGTTGTGTCACTCAAACGCGCCACGACACCACATTCGCGCATAAGATTACCGAAGCAAAACATACCCAATAAAGGCGCAGCGCTAGGAACCATCAGCGCAACCAGTAACAACAACATAATGGGGAAAAAGATCTTTTCAGCCTGCGAGACATCCCTCAGCTGGGTCATTTCGATTTCCCGCTCTGCTTGAGTTGTTAGCGCTCGCATAATTGGTGGCTGGATCAGCGGCACCAAAGCCATATAGGAGTAGGCAGCCACCGCGATTGCGCCCAGTAATTCCGGCGCAAGAATCCCCGCGACATAGATCGCTGTCGGACCGTCAGCACCACCGATGATGCCAATAGCCGCTGCTTCTTTGATGGAAAAATCGAAAATGCCCAGGCTCGTTAACCCTACGGCACCAATCAGAGTTGCAAAAATACCAAACTGTGCTGCCGCCCCAAGCCAAAGTGTTTTTGGATTTGCGAGCAATGGGCCAAAGTCTGTCATGGCGCCAACACCCATAAAAATGACGAGCGGAAAAATCCCTGTTTCGATTCCGATTACATAGAACTGATGAAGCACACCTTCACCCACCGCAATGTCGACACCGGGAATATTACTCAGCAAGCCACCAAAACCTATGGGCACTAGCAGTAGCGGCTCAAAACCTTTCGCAATCGCCAAGTATAAAAGCACTAGCGCAATGCAGATCATAAAGAATTGCGGCATCGTTAGCTGATACACACCTGTGGCGCGCCACAATTCCATCATTGGACCCAGTAGCTGCTCCATGTTAATTCAGCGTCACAAGGGTTGCGCCGACCGCAACCGCGTCGCCCTCTCTTGCGAGCACCTGACTTACAGCACCTCCGCTACTTGCTCGAATTTCGGTTTCCATCTTCATCGCTTCGAGTACGACAACAACATCACCGCTCGCCACGACATCTCCCGGGTTCACTAGCACCTTAAAGACGTTACCGGCCAAGGGCGCAGTGATGCCTATGCTCGTCTGCGTCGGTGGTGCTGAAACTGGCGTCTGTGGCGGCGCGACGGGGGTCGTGGATTCGATATCGCCTCCCGGCGTCACTCTAACGACGTAAGCTTGTCCTTGTACCTCAACGGTGTAGACCTCAGAGGCATCTATGACAGCCGGACCTGGGCGTTGGACATCGACAACAGCAGCTGCCAGCTGTGGGACCGGCTCAAATGCATCCGGATTATGACGGTTAGCCAAAAACTTGAGACCAGGTTGAGGAAACAACGCATAGGTCAGCACATCATCATCGATGTTTTCACCAAAAATCAGACTTTTGTCAGTCTCAAGGGATATCAGTTCCTGTTTCAGCGTCTCAAACTCAGGTACTAGCAAGTCCGCGGGACGACAGGTTACTGCCGCTTCTCCTTGTAAAACTCTCGCCTGCAGGTCAGCATTTACAGGCGCAGGCGTCGCGCCATACGCGCCTTTCAAAACACCTTCCGTTTCCTTCGTAATGTTCCCATAACGTTCACCTGTCAGGATGTTGAGCACGGCCTGAGTGCCCACGATCTGTGACGTTGGCGTAACCAAAGGAATAAAACCAAGGTCTTCCCTTACCCGAGGAATCTCTAGTAATACCTCATCCAATTTCTCAGCTGCATTTTGTTCTTTCAACTGTCCCTCAAGATTGGTCAACATACCGCCGGGCACCTGAGCAACTAGGATTCTCGAATCAATACCCTTCAGCGACCCTTCAAAATCTACATACTTCTTTCTGACCTCTCGAAAATAGGCGGCGATTTCTTCGAGCAAATTAATATCGAGACCGGTTTCTCGCTCGGTACCCTCAAGTATCGCGACCAAAGACTCGGTGGGTGAATGTCCATAGGTCATACTCATCGATGAAATTGCTGTATCGACATTGTCGATACCGGCCTCTACCGATTTCAAGTACGTTGCCGTCGACATGCCGGTAGTCGCGTGACATTGCATGTGGATGGGTATTTTAACGGCCTTCTTGAGTTCGGTGATCAGTTCAAACGCGATGTAAGGCGTCAACAAGCCCGCCATATCCTTGATAGCAATAGAGTCAGCCCCCATTGATTCAAGTTGCTTACCCATTTCTACCCAGCCTGGAACACTATGGACAGGGCTCACGGTGTATGAAATGGTGCCCTGAGCATGCTTTTCCTGTTTACGCACGGCTTTGATCGCAGCCTCAAGGTTGCGCGGATCATTCATCGCATCAAATATACGGAAAACGTCCACACCATTGATGGCCGCTCGTTCAACAAACTTGTCAACAATGTCGTCAGCATAGTGGCGATAACCCAGAATATTTTGTCCACGGAACAACATCTGCTGCGGCGTGTTGGGCATGGCCTTTTTTAACTCGCGAATGCGTTCCCATGGATCTTCACCCAAGAACCTTATGCAAGCATCAAACGTTGCACCGCCCCAACTCTCGAGAGACCAGAAACCCACTGCATCCAACTTAGCAGCAATCGGCAACATGTCATCCAGACGAAGTCGAGTCGCAAATAGCGACTGATGCGCATCACGTAATACAACATCCGTAATCCCTAACTTGTTTTTATTGGTCATAGTCGAAAAGTTCAATGTTGGTTTATTTATTGTTTCCTGATTCAGTGCCCTCATCGCGCTGCGCGCTATTATTTCCACGATGAGCGGTGATAGCGCCGGTAATAGCAGCCAGAATTTCTGGATTTATAGCGGCATCGGTTGCCCTAGTCAGTGGTTGAGACCTTGTCATAGGCACGACAGATGTTTCATTTTCAACCGACCGGTTCGACAAGTGATTGACGGATTTTGACATCACCACCGTAGCGCCAACCAGCAGGGAGAGAAATATAAACACGGTCCCCATGCCATAGGCAGCAAGTGTTAAACCCTGGACTAGCAATTCAGGCATATCTGACTCGTGATAAACAAATGTTATGATCTAGCTTTTATAAGAAAGCCCAGACCGACTATTGGTTTTATACAGGTCTTTTGATCGTAAACCCAGACCCGAAGTGTATCTCTCGAAAGAAACTTCTCTCAAGATGGAATTAGAAGAAACCCTATGAAAATATTAAGAATCGTCACTTTATTGGCCCTTGCTGCGCTCGTTTCATGTGGCGAAACAGGCAGCCAGAAGGTGCCCGGCGCGGATATTGTCATCACTAACGCAAAAATTTGGACGGGTGATCCCGAAAAACCCTGGGTCGAGGCGATGGCGATACAAGATGAATATATCGTGCAGACAGGCACTAACGCCGAGGTTTCACATCTTGTGGAAGCAGCAGCAGAAGTCATTGATGCCCCGGAAGGCATTGTGGTGCCGGGATTCATTGATTCACACGTACATTTTTTAGACGGTGGCTTCGCTTTATCATCGGTCAAGCTGCGTGATGCGCTAACCAAAGCTGAATTTGTCTCCCGCATTGCCACCTATGCCAACACCCTGATGCCTGGAGACTGGATACTAAATGGCGATTGGGATCACAAAAACTGGGGAGGAGAACTACCCAGACACGACTGGGTAGACGAGGTAACCCCGAACAACCCTCTACTCATCAATCGTCTTGATGGCCATATGTTGCTAGCAAACGCCGCAGCCATGAAGCTTGCAAATATTACGGCTGATACGCCTGACGTCGCTGGCGGCAAGATTGTTCGTGACGCCGACGGGAACCCCACCGGTATTTTTAAAGACAACGCAATGAACCTTGTGCTCAGAGCGGTGCCAACTCCATCCGCTGCTCAACTTGACGCAGCCCTGAAAGCTGCCAGCGAATATACAGCCTCTCATGGGGTCACCAGCGTTCACGACATGAGCGATTGGCAGAGCTTAGCGACATTCAGACGCGCTGCAGCAAAAAGCAGCCTGAAAACCAGAATCTACCAATCTGTACCGCTGAGAGACTGGCGCCGGCTTGCAAAAGAAGTCGAACTCAATGGCGATGGAGATCACTGGTTGAAAATCGGCGGTCTGAAGGGTTTTATGGACGGATCGCTGGGTTCGCATACCGCAGCATTTTTCCAGCCATTCACCGACGCACCGTCAGACCGGGGATTCTTTATCAATGAAGCTACGGATATGGCCAACTGGATTACATCGGCAGACCAAGCAGGATTACATGTGCTAGTTCACGCGATTGGAGACAGGGCAATTAGCACTTTGCTCGACATCTATGCAGATATTGATGCCCTCGATGACCCGCTAGCAGAATACGGAAAAAGAGACCGTCGTTTCAGAATTGAACACGCCCAACATATCGCCCCTCAGGACATCAAACGCTTTGCGGACCTGAACGTGATAGCCAGCATGCAGCCCTACCACGCCATTGATGACGGCCGATGGGCAGAAGAGGTTATCGGCCCGGAACGCGCCAAATCAACTTATGCTTTCAAGTCATTATTAGATGCAGGTGCTAACGTTGCTTTCGGCAGTGACTGGTATGTGGCTCCCCCCATTCCTCTTACAGGTATTTACGCGGCGGTGACTCGAAGCACGCTGGATGGCGAGCATCCCGATGGCTGGGTTCCGGAGGAAAAAATAAGCGTTGAAGACGCGCTTACCGCCTATACCCGCACAGCTGCGTATGCTTCTTTTGACGAAAATATTAAAGGCCAACTGAAACCAGGATTACTTGCTGACTTTATTATTTTGGACAAAAACCTGCTTGAAATTGCGCCGGAAAACATCAGAAATGTCAGAGTAATGCGCACTGTCGTTGGCGGCGAAACCATTTTTCAAAGGAAGTCACGTAGATGATTATCATCACTTCTGAAATTACAATCGATGAATCAAAATGGCAAGCGGCATTGGACTTGGCTAAATCCCATGTTGAGCAATCCAGACTGGAACCCGGCTGCGTCAGTCATCGATATCTCATCTCTCCAGAGAAGGAAAACTGTATGTTCTTTTATGAAGAGTGGGTAGACAGAGCCGCAATAGATTTTCATTCGAAATTAAGCTAGCGTAACAATCTCGACGCATGGCACGATGTGCCAGAGTACCTAACAAATAGCATGAGAGGATGTCTTTTTGAAATTTGTCAGTGAAGATCAGGTGTCGCATCTCGCCGAATGAGTTGGGCAAGCCGAGCGGACGAGGCTCTGATGACTCTCTTCTCCATACTCTTACTGACAACGGGTAACTGATGTTCGAGTTTCAAATGTGCAAAACCATGAATATGGCACCATCCGAGCACAATATCGCCTAACACGTCCTCTGCTTTTGTATAGTCCTTGAGTTCGCCAACAGAAATTTCTCTCTCCCCGCGCTGCCGCAAAATAACATTCGTCAATTCCGTCAGCGTCCTGCGCGCGGCAAGCCCCAGCTCCACTGACTCAGTCGCAAGCAAATCGTCACGGAACATAATTCTGAAATGCTCAGGATAGTCTTCTGCAAACTTTGAATAGGCCCGGGTTGTCGCCAGGAATTCCTCATCGAGATCTTTTGCCTTTCGGATACCCGCTATTAGCGCTTTGGTCAATCGGTCAAACCCTATCGCTGCCAGTGCCGATAAAAAACCGGTGACATCGCCAAAATGGTGTTTCGGTGCCGCATGGGAAACACCCGCGCGTCGGGCACATTCACGAAAGGTAAATCCCTTGAAGCCTTTTTCCATTAACACCAAATCACCGGCAGCCAGCAAACTCTTCTTCAGTGACCCGTGATGGTAGGTAGCTTTTTTAGCTTGCATACGACTCCTTTTATCGCATTCAGTGTAGCGTCTATCTTTACACTGACAAAATTAAACTATAATCTTGCCAGTGTAAAGATGAGACGCCCACCAAAGGCAGCCTTCAATGAACAGAAATACGGCAGCAACTTTCACCCACAATACGGGGACCCACACGGGAACCCACAATACGGGGACCCAAAATAACGGGACTCACAGTAACGCGAGTCGGCTTACAAACCTCGGCATCGGATTAATGATCATCCTCAGCGTTGCTATTGGCTTATACGCGATCGCCTTTCAGACCGGCATACTGGGATCTCCAGAGATTCAGGCTAAGTTCGCAGAGTGGCCTGTTTTTTCCTCCATGCACATCATTGGTGGCGCAGTTGTCATTATCACCGGAGGATTTCAGTTTTGGCCTAGATTGCGAACAGATCACATTAATTTTCACCGCTGGCTCGGGCGAATTTATCTGTCGTTTGTTCTCGTGGGAGGCGTTGGCGGCCTTGTGATCGCACCGAGATCCGATGGCGGCCTTGTTGCCCACTTTGGTTTCGGCATGCTAGCGGTCGTTTGGCTATTCAGCGGTTGGCAGGCCTATATTAGTATTCGCAGAGGCGACATTGCATCGCACCGCGCTTGGATGATGCGTAATTATTCAATGACCTTCGGCGCAGTCATGTTACGCGTCTATCTTGGATTGTTCGCCGCTGCCGGTGTCGATTTTGTCGATGCCTATCCGACGGTCTCATGGATAGCCTGGGTGCCCAACCTCATACTGATCGAATGGTATCTCGCCTTGAAGGCTGCGAAACGTGTAACAACCTGAGCACGCTACCCGGTTTCGGCATCCAACCCGTCTCATTCACGTTCTTGTCTTGCACAATTGCTACTTGCGGTGATACAACAATCATTCAAATACCCAGGAGCAAGTAAGATGATTGATTTTGAGATCCCTGAAGAGACGAAGGCGGTCCGCAACAAGGTGCGCAAATTTGTTCAGGAAGAAGTTATCCCAGCGGAGGAAAACTGCACCGCTGACAACTTTGACTTTGTTCTCGCAGAACTGAGAAACAAGGCCAGGGGTCAGGGACTCTGGTGCCCCTTTGTACCAGTAGAACACGGAGGTATGGGTCTTCGGCCATTAGCAAACGCGCTGGTTCAAATGGAACTTGGCGAAAGCTTTCTTGGCGCGCTTTCCATGAACACTCAGGGACCCGATGATGCGACGATGCTTACCCTGCTGGAACATGGCACCGAGCACCAGCGAGAGAAATTTCTGATTCCACTACTTAACGGTGAGAAACGCATTTGTTATTCCATGACCGAAAAAGCCGCAGGGGCAGATGCGACGGGCATGCAAACCACGGCAGAACTCGATGGTGATGAATGGGTTCTTAATGGCGAGAAATGGTTCAGTTCATCCGCCAGCGTTGCAGATATTGCCGTGGTCATGGCGAAGACAAATCCAGAAGCACCCCGGCATGAGCAATACAGTACATTCATCGTTGAACTGCCAAACCCGGGTTATCAAATAGTACGTAATATTGAGACTATGCAACCCCATACAGAGCTTGGGCTCAAACTTGGCGGGTCACATTCTGAGATCATTATTGACGATCTGAGGGTGCCGCGTGAGAACATTCTTGGCGGTCAAGGACAAGGGTTCAACATGGGCCAACATCGGCTTGCCTACGGACGATTGCGACATGGCATGCATAACGTTGCCATGGCACAAAGAGCGCTTGATCTTGCGGCAGGACATGTCACTCAGCGTGAAACCTTTGGCAAACGTTTGGCGGATCGCCAGGGCGTCAGGTGGATGATGGCGGATTGTGCCGCAGAGATATATAAAGCCCGACTGATGCTGTTACACATTGCATACAAAGCAGAGAAAGGCGAAGACTTGAGGCAGGAAAACGGCATCGCCAAAGTGTTTCTCGCCCATATGGTTCACCAGGTCGTTGATACAGCAATACAGTTACACGGCGCATTGGGTTACAGCCAAGATACACCGCTCGCGCGTTGGTATACCGGCATACGCTCGCAAAGGCTTGTCGACGGTCCGGATGAAGTGCACCGCTGGCGCACCGGTGCCAACGTCATCAAGGCTTTCGAAGAGCATGGGACAACGGCCTCAGCCTGCGGTGGTGAATTGTTCGAATAAGGGAAGTCTATTCCTGATGTAAACAAAAGCCGCTGTCGATTATTGGCAGCGGCTTTTCTGTTTGGCGGCTTCTCTTTCGCTGCTTCTGTTTAACGGCTTCTGTATGACGGCTTCTGTATGACGGCTATGACCAGAAACCTTCCAGAGTCTGCTGACTCAAGACAACGCTACCCTTTGGCGACTCAAATTCCAGACTGAAATCCGGCGCACCCTGAACAAAATCCACACCTTCGGTCTCACTAATCACTTTTCCAAGCCTCGGATCGGTATGTGTAATCGTGAGTGAGACAAATTCTCCAGCAACAGGATTAGCACCCGCTGGGTGCGGGCAAGCCAGCCAATCAATAAAAAATGGCGCAAAGCCCTTCAAGTCATGGTGGCGCAAATTCATAAGCTGCCAGTTGAGCATTAATCCGTCAGGCTGTTTTCGTGACATATCAAAAGGCATCGCCGTCTCAAAACCATGTAGGTTTCCAGCCATCTGATCCAGAATACCGGACCTGATAGCCCAGGCCAGCACTTGATTTTCTTTGAGCGTTGCGATTCTTTGGCCCAAATTACCCGCCTGTTGCGGGGACTGCTTATCGATTTGAGCCGGATCAGGACTGATGAGTTCGAGATACACGGAATCACCCAGAGAAGCCAGCGCATTATGCGTCCCACCGCCTAGATGCGGACCACCATAGGCGGGTCTACACCCGGTCAAATCCGCAAAGGCTTCAATGGCCAGATCTAGGTCCGGATGCGCAATTACAATATGATCAAGTTGGTTCATCATGGTCCTCACATTAGCTAGCAAATATTAGCACGAGCACCTTAGCCCAGCTTAGCGTCTAGGGGTATCACGATGTATGCCAAACACCTGTCGGATGCCTATCTGTCTATCGTAACTGTCATCCTCTCCAAAATTTATAAACGCGTTCTAAAAACTTTATAACGCGTTTATATTTTGATATTGTTCTACTTTAACGAGGTATTCTGACCTTTGAGTAAACGAGAACAGAACAAAAACGACAAACGCGGTCAAATCATCAAGGCTGCGCGCGAGCTGATGAGGATCCGAAGTTCGACCGGCTTTTCAATGCGCCAACTTGCTGATGCCTCCGGGGTAAGTCTGGCCACCCCTTACAATCTCTTCGGCTCGAAACAAGGGATTATTTCAGCGGTCATGGACACTGATCTCGATGATTTTAAAGACCGCCTACTATCTATCGACAGCAACCCGATTGATCGCATTTTTAATCTAGTCTCCGTCTCGTCGCAGCTTTTCGCTGAACAACCTAATTACTATAAGACCGGGGCCCTCGCGTTGAACCGTGAAACCGACAAGGCGCTTAAAAGCAACTTTGGTTTGCCTCGACAAGCACTCATGAAGCATCTTGTTCAACAAGCTATCCAACACGAGTACATATCACCCCGTATGAATGCGGACTCATTATCGATCACGCTTAGCATGCAATTTTATAGCTGGATACAGCTCTGGGCTAACGATCAGATCACATTGAAAGAACTAGAAACGCGAGGACACTACACGTTTGCCGTGACCCTCGCAGGCGCAGCAACAGAGGCCGCTAGAGAAGCGCTTCTGGATCAGATCATACAACTACAAGAGTCTCTGCCAGAAAGTCGCGGAGATTCAGTCAATTTCAGACGACACGAACGCATGGGGTAACAAACATGAAAACCGTTAGAAAATCTATTTTTCCCGAGGCCGAAGACACCTGGGCTTCGATAGCCGCAAGAGAATTGACGGATACTAGTCAGGAAGACGCGGTTGCAAAAATTCAAAGCTGGAATCTGCACGTATTCGCGCGCAGGGCGCCGGACGACGATGCACCCAGAGCAGGTAACCCTATCTTGCCCAGTGATGTCATTTTCCTTGAAGCCCCGCTAACCGCATGAGCAAGCCGAAAATTAGAGCGGTTCGACTCGCCGCCGCACACGAAGGCATAGCGGAGATGGTTTTAGAAATTGAATTTGAAAACGGCAGCGCATCAGAGGTCAGTTTGGATCATGCCAGTGGTCTCGCGCTCATGAAGGATTGCGACGCTGAAACAGCTGAGGACCTGATCGGTCATAGCTGGGAAAAAGTTCGAGATGCGCTCACATCCGCGTACAACAGATATTAGGAGAAAAATACCATGTTAGACATGATTATCAAAAACGGTCAGATCATCGATGGAACTGGCGCATCAGCATACAACGCTGACGTCGCGATCAAAGATGGCAAGATTGTGGAAGTGGGTCAAATTGACCAGCCTGCGGCACGAGAGGTGGATGCAAACGGACTGGTTGTCTCACCGGGATTCATCGATCCTCATACCCACTTCGATGCTCAACTGCTTTGGGACGGCGCAGCCAAGCCGGCCATCGAACATGGCGTCACAACCATCGTTCCCGGCAATTGCTCATTGTCACTCGCGCCCTTAAAAGCTGAGCACCGAATGAAACTCGTCGGCATGTTCAATCAAATCGAGGAAATGCCGCATATCGCGTTTGAAGAAGGCGTTGAATGGAATTGGGAAACGTTTGATGAATTTGTCCAACGCATTAAGCAAGACCTGATGATCAACGTCGCCCCGCTCGTCGGTCATAGCGTTTTGCGTCTGTGGGTCATGGGCCAGGCATCGATGCATCGACAAGCAGATGAAACAGAGATCGCCGATATGCAGAAATTACTGCGCGAATGTCTAGATGCGGGCGCAATAGGCTTGTCTACCAGTTTTGTAGACATGGATGAGCGACTACAACCGGTTCCAAGCCGATATGCGACGCCTCATGAATTAGACGCACTGTGTGAGGTGCTCAAAGAATACGATCGTATCTTGCAGGTTGTTCACGAGTTCTTTGATACCGACCTCACCATTGCCCGTATTGATCAACTCGCAGACCTCAGTCGAAAACACGATATCACGACAACGCTTTCACCCTTATTTGTAAATGCAGACAACTTTGATGGCGTTGATCGGATAATGTCTCGCATCGACGAGCAAATGGATGCCGGCGCAAGAGTCTGGCCTCAGGTACAAACGCGCCCAATAGATATCAGTTTTTGTTTCGCGATACCAAGCCTACTTTTCATGCGACTACGCACCTGGTACTCGGTGATTCGTTTCGGTACGGTCGAAAGCATCGTGGCAGCATTTAAAGATAAGGACCAACGAGCGAAAATGGTCGCGGAAGCGCAACCCATGATGAAGTTATGGCAAGGGTTGATTCTGAGGCAAGTAAAAACCGAGGCCAATCAACAGTACGTCGGAAAAACGCTGACGCAAATTGCAGAGTCACGCGGCACTGATGCTTTAAACGTCATGATTGACCTTTCCTTGGAAGAAGATCTGGACGCGCATTTTCTGGCTGCTGACATGGGCCACAACAATGATGCCAAAGTTGGCTCGCTGCTTACTCATCCCAATGTCATGATTGGCGCAAGCGATGGCGGCGCGCACATCCTTTCTTTCTCTACCTACGGCGATACCGGCTACCTGTTCAGCCGCTTTGTGCGAGAAACTCCGACCATGTCACTCGAAGCCGCGGTTAAGAAAGTGACTGCCGACCCGGCTGAAATTTGGGGTATTCAGGATCGCGGGCTCCTGAAGCCTGGCTATGCAGCCGACATCACGATCTTTGACGCGAAGACGATAGATCGTGGCGAGGAATACTATGTCCAGGACGTACCAGGCGATGGTTATCGATATGTACGCGACAGTATCGGCGTCAACACCGTGGTCATTGGCGGTGATATCGCCTACACGCATGCAGAGGGATATACCGACGCCGCCAACGGACAAATTATAGGAGGGCGTGCATGACTAACCACGGGGCAATAAAACAGAGACGCGTCGACACTAATGGCATTACGCTCAACATTGCCGAACAGGGGGATGGTCCTCTTGTCATTCTACTTCACGGTTTTCCTGAATCCTGGTATTCATGGAGACATCAGTTCGAGCCAATCGCCAACGCGGGTTACCATGTTGTTGCACCGGATATGCGCGGTTATGGCAAAAGCGATAAACCGGACGAAATCCTCGCTTACAACCAAGTTGAAGTTGTGAATGACATCATTGGCCTGATACCGGCGTTAGGCCACGAGACGGCTGTCGTTATTGGTCACGACTGGGGCGCGCCCACCGCATGGAGCACGGCCTTATTTCATCCGGATAAAGTTTCAGCCGTCGGCGCGCTATCTGTGCCTTTTAGTCCTCGCGCCGAAGCACCCCCACTGGATACGCTGAAAGCGATTTTTAAAGACATGTTCTTTTACCAACTCTATTTTCAGGAACCCGGCGTCGCAGAAGCCGAATTAGAACAAAATATTAAGCAAGCGCTGCGCAAGTTCTACCATATGGCTTCAGGCGATGTAGATATTTCTGAATTTTCACCAAGACCTGCTGATGCAGACCTGCTTTCAGATACACCAGACCCGGGCAAACTGGGCAGCTGGTGCTCTGAAGAAGATCTCGACTTTTATACCGCCGAATTTACCGCCAGCGGGTTTCGAGGTCCGCTAAACTACTACCGTAATCACAACCTTACATGGCAACTTACCGAAGGTGCGCCTCGTCAGATCACTCAGCCAGCAATGTTTATGGCGGGACAAAAAGACGGTGTCATTATGATGGCCGCAGAGGCACTCAAAGCCATGGACAAGACCGTACCCAACCAGGTTCTGCATGAACTCATTCCGGATTGCGGTCATTGGACCCAACAGGAAGCACCTGATGCCGTCAATAAGGGAATTTTGAAATTTTTGGAGCAAGTTTAATGAGCGAATCTGTAGTCATCGTCGGCGCAGGAATCACCGGTTTGTGCACCGGTCTGGCACTCGCGAAAAATGGCCATCCGGTCACGCTAGTTGAAAGAGATGCACCGCCGCCGGCAGGAGATGTCGACGAAGCTTTTTTCCAATGGAATCGACGCGGTGCCGCGCAATTTCGACATCCACACGCTTTTCTTGCGGCGATGAGCAATCTGCTTGAAAACAGCTTCCCGGATTTAATCGAGGAATTCTGGCATGCCGGCGCCCGGAAAATAACCTTCAAAGATATGTTACCTCCCGAACTTGAATCAGAATACGTTGCTGAACCCGGCGACGAGAAACTATGGTTGTTGATGTGTCGCCGGGCGACCATGGAAACTGTTTTCCGCCGCTATGCTGAGCGCTCCAATCTGACCATACTGAGCGATACGCAGGTCACTGGCACACTGATAGAAAAAGCTGACGATATGATCGACGTGAAAGGCATCAAGGTTAGAAACCGGGATGGCGAAGACACTGAGATTCATGCTGACATAGTGATCGACGCTGGCGGCAGAAATAGCAAATTCAAAGAGTGGTTAGCGGACGAGGGGGCAAAATTTTCGAGCGAGGATGACGACGCAGAGATTGTTTACTACACCCGTCACTACAAATTACTCGATGGCGTAGAGGAACCTGAAAGACGCAGCGACATGCCTTCAGCAGGTGATCTGGGTTACTTGAAATTTGGCGTGTTTCCAGGTGAAGGAGGCCATTTTGCGGTAATAATTTGTCTGCCAAATCATGAACATGAACTGAGAGAAGCCATTAAAGACGGCGAAACCTTTGATCAAATCTGTCAGGGCATACCTGGACTGGCACGATGGATAGGACCGGAAAAGTGCACATCAACAACCTCCTCTTTCGGTTTCGGTGACATCCACGCAATCTGGCACCATAGCGTTCATGATCAAAAACCGGCGGCGCTCAATTTTTTCTCCGTCGGAGATGCCGCTGTGCGCACAAACCCGTTATACGGCCGAGGTTGCAGTACCGGCGTCATTCACGCACACGTGTTAGCAGATCTTATTCAGGAAGAGAAAGATCCATTGAGACGCGCACTGAGCTTTGCAACGAAAACTGAAGAAGAGCTTCGGCCTATATTCAATGCAAGTCTCAATGAAGACCGAAGAGGTATTAAACGCGCTAAATCGATTCTGGAAGGAGAAGAATTGGATAAAACTCGAGGCTTCAAACAATGGTTTGGGGCTGCCTTTGGCGATGCAATCGGTCGCGCATCTCGTGAAAAGATTCACGTGCTTCGTGGCGCAATGCGCTCGTTCAATCTCATGGAGAAGCCAGGAGATTTTCTCAAAGACTGGCCCACTCGCATGACCATACTACGCTACATGATTAAAGGGCGGAAACACAACGCAGCCATACGTTTACAGCGAGGGCCAAAGCGTCAGGAGATGCTGGAGATACTGCGTGCCGAACATAAAACAGTCAATACTGCCTAAGGAGATCGTTACATGGGCTACGAAACAATTCTAACTTCAGTCGATGAAGGCATACTCACAATCACAATGAATCGACCTGAGCGTCTCAATGCCTGGACCTATCAGATGGGTGACGAACTGGATGATGCGATTGCAAAAGGGAACGACAGCGAAGAGGTAGTCGCGATTATTTTGACAGGCGCTGGTCGCGGGTTCTGCGCAGGCGCAGATATCGAAGACCTGTTCAAAGACCAGGTTGATAGCGGTAAGACAGGCAGCAACTCAGCGCGCAAACCAAGAGATTGGGTTGGCTTGATCCGTTCGTCGAAGCCTTGCATCGCCGCAATTAACGGCGCGTCAATTGGTGTCGGCTTGACTCAGGTTTTGCCCATGGATTATCTGGTCGCCGCGGAAGACGCAAAACTGAGTGCGCGTTTTATCAAGATGGGCGTGGTACCCGAACTCGCCAGCTCAAAATTTTTAGTCGCACGAATGGGCTTCGGTCATGCCAGCGAGTTGATGCTTACAGGGAAAACCATCAACGGCACCGAGGCGGCAGAGATAAGGCTTATAGACAAAGCAGTGCCAGCTGATCAACTGATGACTGCAGCACGTGAAGTGGCAAAAGCGATGGGAGAAAACCCTCAGGGCGCGCTACAAACTGTGAAGCAATTAATCACAGAAAATATGACAGAGTCAGATCTTCGCGAGGTTCAAAAGCGGGAACTTGCAGCGCTGGAGATTTGCTATAAAAGCGTTGAACACAAGGAAGCAATCAATGCCTTTATAGAAAAACGTGATCCGGATTTTCGCGAAGCCAGGAAGCGCTAGACGACCTCAGCTTTAATTAGACCTGATTTTTCTGCACCCCTACTTGCTTTGTCTCAGTAGGCTGCCCGCACGATAGAAATGAAATGCACCCCAAATTATGACGACCAGTGTGGTCATCAGTCCGTAACGTAACCCATCAATACCATACGCTGGTGTGAATACATCGCTGAAAAATCCGACGGTGAAGGGTCCAAGCCCCAGGCCGATGATGTTGGTGATAAACAGATTGATCGCAGCAGCAACTGATCGCATTTCTGTCGGTGTTTGATTCTGAATGAGCGCAAAACCCGGTGCTACGTATACAGTTCCTAATGCAGCAGGTAACGCGTATGCCCATAAAGCCCCGGTTTGAGCGGCTGCGGTGAAACACAGATACAAAAAAGGCAGGCCGACAATGCTGACAATGGCCACGACCCATGGCAACCATTGTTCACCATGTTTCGCAGACAAAAAGTCTGCAAGTCGTCCGCCCAGATAAATACCGATAGCGCCGCCCACGCCAATAAACAAGGCAAGATAGCTGCCCACTTCGCCCGTGCCCATGCCATGGATTCTGACCAAGTAAATAGGCACCCAGATGACCGACGCATAACCGGTAAATGCGATTAGCGCGCCGGCCGCGACGATGTTTCGCAACACGCGGTTAGCTGCCATAAATTTGACCACAGTCCAAAAAGGAGGCGGCGTTACGACTGGCGGCTTTTCCCCTTGGGCATCGGCATATCCCCGCGGAGGTTCCGTTAAGGTGAAACGGACCAACACCGCTATCAGTATTCCGGGAAGCCCCACGACAACAAAAGCTGTCCGCCAACCGTACCATTCATTAATCCAGCCACCGACAAGAAAACCGATCAGTATGCCCCAGTTAATACCTGTACCGAACACCGCCATCGCTGTCGCTCGCTGCTCTTTTGGATACAAATCTGCAATGATTGAATGAGACGGCGGGTTGGACCCTGCTTCGCCGACGCCCACCCCGATGCGAAGCAACAACAATTGAGTAAAGTTAGCTGCAGCACCACAAAGTGCCGTCATTCCACTCCAGAGAAATACAGAGAACGAAATAAGATTCCGGCGATTTCGACGGTCGGCCCACATCGCCATGGGCATACCCAATGTCGCGTAGAAGACAGCAAACATGATGCCGGTGAGTAGACCCAGTTGTGTGTCACTGATCAGCAGCGATTCTTTGATAGGTTGGCCCAGAATACCCATAATCTGTCGATCGACATGACTGGAAGTGAATACAAGCACTAGCACAAAAAGCGTGTAGTTCTTCTGGCGGTCCGTGATTTTTTCGCTCATATTTCAGCCATACTCTACGTTAGACCGACCTTCAGACGACATCGCCTGCGCAATAAGCGCAGGCTACTTCGGTGCGGCCGGTTTTTTTATGAATTATTTAAAGCGCCCGGAAGCGGCGTCATGAGGATTTTTTCTTGCCGGTAAAGTACTCGACGGGCTCGTGCCATTGCTCTGGCCAGTCCTCCAACAATCCTGGTTCAGTCACTTCGTGAATCATCGCCAACCCTCTACGCAGAATGCTGGTTTGAGTCTCAACATCCGATGCCCTTCCAAAATTGTTACCCATCGGAAAGTTAACAAAAAGACTTCTTGGGGGTTTCACTTGGGCCGTGAGGTCTCGTCCAGTGGACAGGCAAACAGTCGCAATTCCGGCTTCTTCTACAACTCGACAGACCAAACCCACGGTTTGGTGATCAAGGGGTCAAGCGGGTGCCGCGACAAGAATGTCGACAGCATCTTCTCTTAATTTCTCGACAAAAGCAGGCGCAGACTCTTCGATAACTTTTGTGCGGTTATAAATTCTACCCATAAAACCACTCCAAAATCGCGGCGCGGTGCTGCCGATTTCACCCGACGCCGCAAGCTCACGCAGTCTGTCAATTGGAAATATACAATTGAGGTCGCTATCTGCGTCATCATGGTTGTAGTAGCTATCGTTAATATTGAAATCAACCGTGCTCACGTCACCTGGCACCGTATCGAGTCGGTGGTCATTGCGTGCATCGGGATCAAACCCCGGCAAGGTGCAATGGGAAACGCCACCTGAAGTCAGCATGCTAATTCGGCACTCGGCCAGCGGCTTACTCACCCTGTGTAAGGGGGCGGTGTCGTTGATGGTCCACTGGTAAGGTGGAAACCCCATCGACCCATAGTGGTTGTTAAGCGCATCGACATAACTTATCGGTTTCATCATTCTCCGGCCCTTTGTTTTAATTTTTTCTTATTCTTTATTGTTAGGCAATCCGTTCAAGACGCGAAAGCCAACCAACAGCAACAACGACTATAACACTGAAAACGTCAATAAATCTGACGAAATATAAGCCTATCACCTTTTGGTCGGATACAACTGAATGACAGGTCACCGGCAAGTATCGGTTCTATGGCTTCTCAAATAGCACCAACCTAGGAAGGTGATATTTAAAGGGACACTTTTAAGAGATGCCAGATGTGCTTCAGAAAAGCGATATGGCTCTGATCAGGGAAATAACCACTTGCATCCCACTAGCCAGCACTGCGGCTATTTCTGGCTCCTTCAAATCGTGTCAGCTCCAACTCAGTGCGTATCGACTGACTCAATTCTGAAGCCATATCGTCGACTGGTATGCCCATCGAGTCTGCAATTCGGACCATTCGCTGAAAATTTGCGGCGACGCCAGCTGCATCCACCAATACGGCCTCACCGGCGACAGACAAAAGCGAATTCCTTGCTGTCGTCAGCGCCTCATCGTCTCTGCGCGCAAAAGTCTCGGCAAACTGCATTAACTCAGCCCCGTATTGAACGCCGGTTTCTGCCGCCTTTGCATCACCGTTAACACCCTGCAAATCTATCTCTGTCTCGGTCACCTGCGCGCTCACACGGAGCATCGTTGCATGTGCGTTGGTTCAGTAGAAACACTCGTTAACCGCTGAAACTCGACCGGCAACCAGTTCAATTTGCATGCGATTAATACTGCGGTTTTCCGGGGAATCGAAGTTAGCCATACCCTCGAGGGAGAGGTACTGGGCGCTTGAAATCATCATCCAATCACGCACGGCATTAGGTACCGCAGAGAAGGCTCGCAATACATTCGCACCTCTATCGCCCCACAAATCGGCTTCTTTACCTATTGCGCCGTCATTCGGCAGCATGGGGACATAGCCTGTTCCTTCCGAGGCAAGCGCCGGCATATATCCATCAGGTGCTCCGGGCAGCGCATCAGGTAACACCTCCAATGCAACGCCTATTGCGCGATGAAACTCATCAACGCTCAACACGGCAACCGCCAAACCCGCTAACTCCACGTAAGCGCCCTTCGAGAGACCCTTCACTGCATTGTCTTCTACCCAGGATTTTGTAATTCGTGTCTGATCTGTAATCACTCGGTGGACGGCATCGATGGCAACCTCGTCTAGTCCCTCATCATGCTGATGCTTACCCGCAAAATTATAAGGTGACAATGCCTCCTTTCTGCTTGCGCAGAATTCGCATGAAAGCGCGTTTCTTACTTCCTGCGCGATGGCCACACGTTCTGCCCCTGTCCACCAGTTCCCCGGGGATGCAAGATTCTCCCAGAACCTCGCATGGGCTTCGGCAATATCAGACCGTATAACATAGGGTGAATTTTCATATTTAAAATAACTCATCTCTGCCCCCTCATGATTTGACAACAGTCTACTGACTCAACGGAGTAAATCACAAGCGCTAGCGACAGCTTCTTTATCGCACTTCCAAGCCCAGCCGAAAGATGTTTTTGATCAGGTAATTATTAACGATCTTGAATTGACCTGAGGGTCAATTGCTGTTTTATTTATTGATGAATCAAAACCAAAGGACTTTGAGAAAAACATGGCAGTTTCAGTAGATACAAAAACCGGACTGAAGATTTTTAATACTCGCGCGGCAAAAGCAAGTGAGAAGATCACCGGCACCGGTTACGCCATTATTGAAGACGAAGCGCTCAAAACGCTGCCACCTGCCCCGGCCGGTGCAATTTTCAATGCAGAAGAACAGGCAAGATATCGAGAATTTAAAGAAGCACGCATGGGTGCAGCCGATTACATGTCCATGGAGGGAGAATTCAGCAAATATCTGGAGGATGTTTACTCCGAAGCGCCTGTCGCGAGAGAGTCTCTCAATGATGAATGCGAAATATTGGTTGTCGGCGCGGGGTTTGCAGGCTTGTTACTTTGGCACAAACTTCAGAAAGCGGGCTTCAAAGATGTGCGCTTCTGCGAAAAAGGCGGCGATGTTGGCGGCACCTGGTACTGGAACCGATACCCCGGTATCGCCTGCGATGTAGAGGCCTACAGCTATTTGCCTCTGCTTGAGGAAATGGGATATATCCCCACCATGAAATTTGCTTCCGGCTTCGAAATTATGGAGTACTGCCAAAAGGTGGCAGAGAAATTTGGTTTCTACGATCACTGTCTATTTCATACGACGGTTGAACGAACCGATTGGGACGCAGCAACTGGACGATGGACCGTAACAACAGATCGCGGCGACGAAATGAAAGCCCGTTATGTCATTCTTGCCAACGGCATACTCACAACCCCGAAACTGGCTCGAATCAAGGGCATGGAGACTTTCCAGGGAGAAGCGTTCCATACGTCTCGTTGGGACTATAGAGTAGACCTGAAAGGAAAAAGAGTTGGCATTATCGGCACCGGCGCAACAGCGGTACAAACCGTACCGGAACTGTCAAAAATTGTTAACGAACTCTTTGTATTTCAACGCACACCTTCCTCAATTGACGTCCGTGATCAGCGGGCAACGACGCAAGAAGAAATCGAAACCTGGAAGCATGAGCCAGGCTGGGCAAAAGCCAGAAGAGCGCGATTTGCCAAAATCTCGGCGGGCCGCACGGCAATGAAAGCGAACGACGACTATCTGGCTGGCAAGGTAGACTCTTTCAAGGAAAACAAACATCACAAAAAGAAACTCAGTATCGAGGAAGCCGTTCAGAAGCAGCTTAATTCCAACTTCCGAATCATGGAGCAGATTCGCAACAGGGTTGATGCAATGGTCGAAGATCCTGCAACCGCTGAAGCGTTGAAGCCCTTCTATCCTTATGGCTGCAAGCGTCCCACTTTTCACGATGAATACCTGACCACATTCAACAAACCCCACGTGACCCTTGTCGACACAGCCCCAAGAGGTGTGTCGGAGATCAACGAACGTGGCGTCGTTCATGACGGTAAAGAATATCCCCTCGACGTGCTGATCTACGCAACTGGGTTTCGCTGGATGGCGACATCTACATTCAACATGATTCGCGGTGTCAACGGCAGATCACTGAAAGACAAATGGGAGAATGACGGGACAAGCACGTTCCTCGGGCTGCATAGCAATGGCTTTCCTAACCTGTTTATCGTTTCCGGACCTCAGGGCGGTGGCGGCAGTTTCAACTTCACCAATGCGATAGAGGAACACGCTGACTATATCGCCTGGATGCTGACCACAATGCGCGAAAACGCTTACGATGTCGTTGATGTAAAGCCGGCACCAGAGGCGGCATACACGGAGCACTGTAAAATAGCAGACATCAACACAGCACCGCTTCGTGACTGCGTGTCATATTACAATGGGGATGGTGAGGCAGAACCTGGCAGCCTCGCCTACTACGGCGGAGGCCGGTGGCACAAGTTCCGCGTACAGGCTCAGGAAACACTAGATCCTTATGAGTTTTCCAAACTAGAGTAACGCTTCATCAGCGATTGATGAATTAAGCCGATAACCCTGCATCGATGACAAGTTCTGTGCCTGTAATGTATTGCGACTCATCACTCGCGAGAAACAGTACGCCATTCGCAATGTCCAGTGGTTGCCCAAGCACACCGGTGGGTACGCTTGTTTCCGCCATCCCATCAACGTCAACTGCATTCTCTCCCTCAGGCAGGAATTCTGAATTCACCTTTGTCCAGATAGGTGTGTTGATGATGCCAGGGTGAACCGAGTTTACCCGGATGTTCCAACGATTCTGACCGCATTCGAGCGCGACGCCTTTGGTAAATAGCCGCACGCCACCTTTGGTTGCGTTATAGGCAGCGAGACTTGCTGCACCTTTAAGACCCGCGACCGATGACATATTAATGATCGATCCGCCGCCCGTGTCTCGCATAAGAGGGATAGAATGTTTCACTCCAAGAAAAACGCCATCAAGATTAATGGCCTGTTGTTTTTGCCAATCTGCCAAAGGCATCTCGACAATACTGCCACCAATCGCGATACCCGCATTGTTCAACAGAATATCCAGTCGACCATGTCGCGCTTTTGTCACTTCAATCACGTGTTGCCACTGAAGTTCATCGGTAACATCGTGCAACAAAAATTCAGCTTGCCCGCCGGCACTGTTGATCGCCGAGGCGGTTTCTTCTCCCATATCTTCCTGTACATCTGTGATCACAACAATGGCACCCTCCTCAGCCAGACGTTCAGCACATCCACGACCTATGCCTGAGGCACCACCGGTAACCAACGCGACTTTACCCTCTACTCTCTTTGACATTTTTGCCCCTGCGAAAAACACTTGAAATATTGTGGCCCTATCCTAACAAGCCCTAGCGATACCTGCATAACAATACGACGCTGGGTTAGTGCGTGCCCGGAAAATTGGCACACACGCATGGTCGTTCGCTGAAATATCAAATAAGGAGTGGAGGTTTGGCTATCGGTTGTGACAGCCGAGCAATTGACGCTCATCGTTGAAAAATGTGTCCATCTCAATCATCCCCGTTAAAAGCGGGAACGATTGAGCTGATGACACACCAGGGGGCTTCAGGAACTACCAGCTTTCAACTTCTCTTTCTATCTGATCACCGAATTGCGCAAGTGCATCAGCCTGCAGATTCGGCAAACTATAGTGAGGGAACAAATCTTCCGAGCCTTCATAGTCTCGCAATACTTGCCGGGCCACAGTCACTTTATGAACCTCAGTGGGTCCGTCAGCAATACCCATGACATAAGAGCCGATCAGCATGCCGGTCAGGGGTAGCTCGTTAGAGACACCCAGAGATCCATGTATCTGCAAACTGCGAGAAACAATATCGTGATAGACTTTAGGCATTAACGCCTTGATCGCAGCGATATCCTTTCTTACTTTCATATAATCATTGTATTGATCAATACGCCACGCGGTACGCAAAACCAGCAGACGAAACTGCTCCATTTCAATCCAGGAGTCGGCAATCTTATCCTGCACCATCTGTTTATCTGCAAGTAATTCACCTTTGGTCGTACGCGATAATGCTCGCTCACACATCATGTCAAAGGCTTTTTTGATCTGACCCATTGTGCGCATTGCATGATGAATTCGACCTCCGCCTAATCTGGTTTGCGCGACAGCAAACGCCTGACCGCGCATGCCAATCATATTTGACCTTGGTATGCGACAATCGGTGTATCGAATATAGGCATGAGATCCCTCACCAGGTGCTTCGTCACCCACACCGACGTTGCGAACAATCTCTACACCTGGCGTGTCAGTCGGCACAACAAACATCGTCATACTTGAGTGTTTTGGGGCATCAGGATCAGTCACTGTCATGACGACCAGAAAACTGGCGTAGCGGGCGCTGGATGAAAACCACTTTTCGCCATTAATGACAAAATCGTCACCATCTTCTACTGCGGTACATCGAAAAGACGTTGGGTCCGATCCCCCCTGCGGCTCGGTCATGGAGTAGCTTGAGGATATTTCACCTTCGAGCAGAGGTTTCAGGTATTTATCTTTAAGTTCTTCAGTTCCATAGTGAGCCAAAATCTCTGCATTTCCAGTATCAGGCGCCTGACATCCAAAAATCACAGGGGCAAAACGTGAACGACCAAGAATTTCGTTTAATAGTGCCAATTTCAGCTGGCCGAATCCAAGACCACCCAATTCGGGGCCGAGATGACACGCCCACAACCCGCGCTCTTTCACCTCTGCCTGCAACGGACGAACCAACCGGATAAAGTCTGGATCATCATATTCTTTCGTCGCCCCTAGCACATGATCCAAAGGCTCAACCTTCTTCTTCACAAAGTCATCAGCCCAATCGAGTACACCCTGATATTCTAAGTCTGTATCAAATCCCCAACTCATATAGCTCTCCCTTCTGGTTAGAATAAGCAATGCCAAGCCTTGATTGTCTGCCCATGAATCGACGAAGACAAGCCCCACAGTGCTTGCAGTTCAGACAAACAGCATGCCAGACTCAGTCTTCAGGAATAAACTATTTCGCAATCTCGAGCAGCTTAACCGGAGTCCATATGTCAGACCTTATTCCAAAATCAGTCAATATTTTTGATGACACCATGCGAGAAGGACTACAAATTGAGAGCCCTGACATCCCCGTCAGCGAAAAATTAAGGCTGCTTGATGCTATCGGCGAGATGGGCGCCAAGCGCGTCACCGTCGGCTCATTTGCGCACCCCAAATGGACGCCATCAATGGCGAATATTGATGAAATCGTCGAAGCCTTTCAACCGAAGCCGGGTATTACCTATACCGCGGCGGTGTTCAACAAACGCGGCTACGATCGCGCCGATGCTTACTATCCTAAGATAGATGTTCGCCAGAGGACCTTTGGTTCCCACGTCGAGCTGTGTGACACCTTTGCCCGGCGCAACTACAATCGAACCCAGGCAGAAATGATTCAGGCGCTGGATGACTCAGTTGCTAATGCATCAAAGGCAAACGTGGAACATGCTTCGGTGGCGCTAGGCAACCCTTTTGGATCGAATTTTGAGGGCGCTTTTACGCTCGCACAAGCCATGGAACTGCTCGACCTGATGGTTTCAAAGTGGCACGCGGTAGGCATTAAAGTTAACCGTGTGACCTTCCTAGATGCTATGGGCTGGAATATGCCACACACTGTTCGGGCAATGATTTCATCGATCAGAGACAAGTACCCAGAAATCGAAACCTATCATATGCATTTGCATAATACCCGGGGCGTGACAATCGCCAGCTTCTACGAAGCACTGTTATTAGGCGCGACTGATTTTGATACTTCCCTTGGTGGCATGGGTGGTTGTCCTTACTGCGGCAATGGGCGCGCTGCAGGTCACGTCCCCACAGAAGACTTCGTGAACCTGTGTCATGAGATGGGTATCGAAACAGGTTTTGATCTCGACAAAGTGATTACTGCCGCGCGCATCGCCGAGGAAGTTGTAGGACACTCACTATGGGGGCATGTCTCTAAAGCGGGTCCTCTGCCAAATAAAAACAATTTGTACCCCGCTGACATGCCGTTCGTAGAAAGTTTTGCCGAAGCCGCGCATTTTCAGGATGGCCCCGAGGTTTATGAAGGACAAATCTCCCCATGGCGCGACGGTGACGCGATGACCCGCGACAGCAAACTAAAATAAACGTACTTCTATTCACCATTTTTAGTCACAAAAGGCTGACCAAAATGAGATTCCTTTATATTGATATTGACACCCAACGCGCAGATCACCTAGGTTGCTATGGATATCATCGCAATACGTCTCCCAACATTGATGCCATCGCCGCCAAGGCAATGCAATTTAACAATGTTTACGCTTCCGATACGCCCTGCTTACCGAGTCGCTCTGCACTACTCACGGGCCAATTTGGCATCCATAACGGCGTGGTCAATCACGGCGGCACAGATGCAGACCCGGTACTTGGAGGTATCGATAGAAAGTTTTGGTCGCAGCTACACTTGACCAGCTTCCCCTCTATGTTGAAGAAAGCTGGGCTGCTCACCGCTTCTATTTCATCCTTTGCTCAGCGACACTCTGCATTTCACTGGTACGCAGGTTTTGATGAAGCTCAGCGTGTACCAGGCAGCTTTGGCCTTGAAACAGCCGATCAGGTCTATGCACTTGCAAGCGATTGGCTGACCCGAAAAGGTCAAGAGGATAACTGGTTTCTTCACGTTCACCTTTGGGATCCTCACACACCCTATCGCGCACCCGCGAGCTTCGGTGACCCTTTCGCAGATCAGCCGCTACCTGAATGGCTGACGGAGGAGGTTCGACACCAACATTGGCAACAATGCGGTCCACACTCTGCTCAGGAGTGCAGTGGCTTTTCACCCAACGAGAAAGCAAAGAAGTACTTCCCTCGTCAACCTCAGCAAATCGGCGATATGCATGCTGTACGGGAGATGTTTGATGGTTACGACACCGGCGTGCTTTACGCAGACAAATATGTGGGTCAGATCATGAACTTGTTAGCTGAACTTGATATCGATGATGATGTCGCAATCATGATTTCATCAGACCACGGTGAAACGTTGGGAGAACTCAATGTTTATGGTGACCACCAAACAGCAGACCAGTTTACCAGTCATATACCCATGATCTTAAAGTGGCCTGGCACAGAAAAAAACCAAGGCAAAAAATTCGAAGCAATGCATTATCAAATCGATATCACCGCGACAATCCTTGAAATGTTGGGCATAGAAGTCCCGGCCTCGTGGGATGGAAAGAGTTTCGCTGAACATCTACAGAGAGGTGACGACGAAGGCAGGTCGCACCTTATCGTTTCGCAGGGAGCCTGGACCTGCCAACGAGGCGTGCGTTGGGGAGACCACTTGCTTATCGACACGATGCACGATGGGTACCACCTGTTTGATGATGTCATGTTATTCGACTTGGCGAATGATCCGCACGAAACAAGGAATATCGCACAGGAAGATCAATCCACTATGAATGAAGGGCAAGCACTACTCGGTCACTGGCTTGCTGACAATCTCCCCCGAGCAGCTAGAGGTCGCGACCCTCTAAGAAATGTTGTGATTGAAGGCGGTCCATTTCATGTACGCGGACAGTTACCGAAGTATCTGGAGCGACTAAAAGCAACTGGCAGAAGTGTTGCAGCGGAAATTCTTGAAGCAAAG
>ERZ1046876.217-NODE-217-length-46712-cov-10.172579_pt1 | contig 46712 bp, 49 predicted proteins | sample MGYA00383094_ERZ1046876 | MGnify/ENA primary metagenome ERZ1046876 (study PRJEB29581, sample SAMEA5548364) | metagenome | biome: marine; feature: coastal; material: water | depth 50 m | study: Short-term variability in the microbial, nano- and picoplankton...
ATCATGAGGTGATGCTAATTATCGATAAAACTCAATTAAATATTGCTAAATTAATTGATCATGGGAAAGAACTTGGGTATATAAATAAAAATATTAACTCCATAAATTTTGCAAGAAGGCTTTACAGTCATATTCAAGGAGCCGTATTTATGAGCTACGCAATGAATGACAAGAATTATTTATACGTAGCCGTTGAGGAGATGAACCTTATAATTAAAAATGAATTAGAAAAAGCATGAAAAAATTAGAAAAAATATTAAAAAGTAAAGCAATAATAAGATTTCAGGATTGCGACCCATTTAATCATCTAAATAATGCAGCCTATTTAAATTATTTTACCAATGCTCGTGAAGATCAAATAAAAAATAACTATGGCATCGATATTTATGCAATGGCAAAAGAATCCGGAATTAGTTGGGTGGTAGGAAGTAATCAGATTGCATATATAAGCCCTGCTTTTTTAATGGAAGATATTGTAATCGAATCGCAATTACTCAATTATAATTCTACAAGTCTATTTGTAGAATTGAAGATGTGGAATAACGACGAAACTAAAATAAAAGCTGTCATGTGGAGTAACTTTGTACATTTTAATTTATTGAAACAAAAGAGAGAAAATCACTCTAATCAAATTATGAAATTATTTAACGAAGTTCATAATCCAGTTGATACCACATCATTCGAAAAAAGAGTAGACTTTTTCAAAAAAAAGTATAGAGCATTAAATATTCAATAATATTGTAGCAAGTAAAAAAAATACCCCAAATAGTTTACCTATTTTTGTTATATATGGCAACACAAAAAACCATCAAAATAAAAAATAAGAAAGCAAGATTTGAATATGAAATATTAGACAAACTTGTTGCTGGTATTGTTTTGCGAGGTACAGAAATAAAAGCAATTCGTGAAGGAAAGGCATCTATTACTGAAGCCTTTTGCGAATTTAACAATAATGAACTATTTGTCATTAATATGACGATACAGGAATACTCCCATGCTGTACATTTTAATCACGCTCCAAAAAGTGAACGGAAATTATTATTAAATCGTAACGAATTGAGAAAACTTGAAAAACAAGTTAAAAATTCTGGGCTTACAATTATACCACTACTTTTGTTCACAACAGATAAAGGTTTTGCAAAAGTTGAAATTGCATTATGTAAAGGAAAGAAACTCTTCGACAAAAGAGAATCTATAAAGGATCGTGATAATAAGCGAGATTTAAGTAGAATAAAAAAGAATTTTAACAAATAGTATGGGAAATCGCTTAAAAAAATTAAATCCTGCACTTAAAAATTTCATAAAAAATCAAAAAATATTCTTTGTAGGAACCGCTAGAACGTCAGGAACTGTAAACGTATCACCAAAAGGAATGGATACATTTAGAATCGTAAACAATAACAAAATCGTTTGGTTAAACCTTACCGGTAGTGGAAACGAAACAGCTGCTCATTTATTAGAAAATAATCGAATGACAATAATGTTTTGTTCTTTTGAAAAGACTCCACTTATTTTAAGGCTTTATGGTAAGGCACAAATATATCATGAGAATGATCAGATTTATAAGGAACAAATTGGTTTATTTAGAGACTTTACCGGTGCCAGACAAATTATAGAAATGGATATCAATTTAGTTCAAACTTCATGTGGTTATGCAGTTCCTTTTATGGAATTTAAAGAAGAACGAACCCAATTAAATGAATCAGATATAAAAAAAGGACGAGCTGGTGTTAAAAAATATTGGGAAGAACATAACACCCTAAGTCTAGATGGATTTAAGACCCTTTAATTTTTATTTTCCAACAGAGGAACAAAACGAAATTCTCCAAATTCTTCTTTTTTAAATTCGGTCTGAGAAATTCTTGTAATTAATGTCATAATTTGATTCTCAGAACCGATTGGAATAACCAACCTACCTCCTATTTTTAATTGAGACATCAAAGGCTTTGGAACAAATGGTGCTCCGGCTGTAACTACAATACCATCAAATGGTGCTTCCTCTTTAAAACCCTTATAACCGTCACCAAAAATTAATTTTTTTGCACGATAACCTAATTTTGGTAAAAAAAGTTTTGTTTTTTTAAACAATTCATTTTGACGCTCAATAGAAAAAACGTGCATACCCATCTCGATAAGAACCGCAGTCTGAAATCCGCTACCGGTACCTATTTCTAAAATTTTTGATCCTTTTTCTAAATTTAGAAGTTCTGTCTGTTTAGCTACTGTAAAGGGTTGTGATATTGTTTGATCTGCTCCAATTGGAAAAGCTTTATCAATATAAGCATGATCAACAAAACCAGAATCCATAAATAAATGACGAGGAATAGTACCTATGGCGTTTAATACTTTTTTATTGGTAATTCCTTTTTGGACAAGGATTTCAACCAATTGTTTTCTTTTTCCTTTATGAGCAAAAGTATCTAACAAAAAATTTAAATTTAATTCAAACCAAAAATAGGTAATCAAGATTCAAATTTGTAAAATTTAATTAAAATAGTTTCAGAAAATTTAAAATAAAATAAGGTTAAAAAAAGTTATATTTGCGTAAAATCAATATCGATGTTAAATGCAGGCGTTATAGGTGCTGGTCACCTTGGAAAAATACATTTAAAACTATTAAATCAATCGGATAAATACAATCTAGTTGGATTCTATGATTCGAATCCTGAAGCCGCAAAAAATATATCTGAAGAATTTGGTTATAGAAGTTATGAAACGATGGAGTCACTCATTAAAGATTGTGATATGGTAGACGTAGTTACCCCCACTTTATACCATAGTGATTGTGCAAAAAAAGTTTTAAATGCTGGTAAACATTTATTTATTGAAAAACCAATTACGAAAACTGTTCAAGAAGCTGAAGAAATACGGGAATTAGCAAAAAAGAATGGTGTACGAGGTCAGGTAGGTCAGGTAGAACGATTTAATCCTGCTTTTACTGCTGTTAATAATCAAATTGTCAACCCAATGTTCATTGAAGCCCATCGTTTAGCAGAATTTAATCCTCGTGGTACTGATGTATCTGTAGTATTAGATTTGATGATTCATGATATTGATGCCATATTAAGTGTAGTAAATTCAAAAGTTAAAACAGTTACTGCAAACGGTGTTTCTGTAATAAGTCAAACTCCAGATATTGCAAATGCACGAATAGAATTTGAAAACGGCTGTGTTGCAAATTTAACAGCGAGTAGAATTTCTATGAAAAATATGCGTAAGTCTAGGTTTTTTCAAAAAGATGCTTACATATCTATAGATTTTTTAGATAAAAAATGTGAAGTGGTAAAAATGAAGGATGCACCTAATAATCCTGATGAATTTGCAATGATTCTAACCAATGCTGAAGGAATTCAAAAACAAATTTATTTTGAAAATCCAAATGTCAATACAAACAATGCAATTTTAGACGAACTTGAGGCCTTTGCAGATTCAATAAACAATAATACTACACCTACTGTTACCTTATCTCAAGGAACTGAAGCATTAAGAGTAGCTATGCAAATAATAGAAAATTTTAAAACCCTATAAATTAATTTAAATTACCGATTTCGGTCTATAAATATGAAAAACGTTGCAGTTATAGGTGCAGGAGCCATGGGAAATGGAATTGCACACACTTTTGCTCAATTTGATTATAAAGTACAATTGATTGACATATCCGAACAGTCATTAAAAAAAGGAATCACTACCATATCTAGAAATTTAGATAGAATGGTTGCTAAAGAAAAAATTTCTGAAGAAGATAAACAACGTACACTTAATAACATAACAACTTATACCAATCTAGAGGAAGGCGTTGAATATGCAAGTTTAGTAGTAGAGGCAGCCACTGAGAATTTAGAATTAAAACTAAAAATATTTAGAGATTTAGAAAAGTTTTGTCCTGACGACACTATACTGGCTACCAATACATCTTCTATATCCATTACCCAAATTGCTTCCGTTACATCTAGGCCAGAAATGGTTATTGGGATGCATTTCATGAATCCTGTCCCTGTAATGAAGTTAGTAGAAATTATTAAAGGATACAACACAAGCCAAGAGACTTTCGAAATAGTTCAAAAAATTTCTGAAAAGCTTAATAAAATTCCCGTAAAAGTAAATGATTACCCAGGTTTTGTTGCTAACCGTATTTTAATGCCTATGCTTAACGAGGCCATTGAAACTTTTTACAATGGAGTAGCTGGAGTAAAAGAAATAGATACGGTAATGAAATTAGGAATGGCACATCCAATGGGACCATTACAATTAGCTGATTTTATAGGGCTAGATGTTTGTTTATCGATTTTGAACGTAATGTACGACGGTTTTAAAAATCCGAAATATGCTCCTTGTCCCCTTTTAGTTAACATGGTTACTGCTGGAAAATTAGGAGTAAAAAGTGGTGAAGGGTTTTACGATTACAGCGAAAGTAGAAAGGCTGAAAAAGTATCAAATCAATTTTTATAATTTTTTAATTCACCCCTTAAATAATGGCAAAAATAATTCCTTTTAAAGCTGTTCGTCCTACACGAGATAAAGTTGGATTAATTGCGTCTAGATCTTATGAAAGTTATTCGGCAAAGGAAAAAAATGCACGCTTGCGCGATAATCCATTTTCTTTCTTGCACATTTTAAATCCAGGGTATAAGTATCAAAAAAGGATTACTGGAGAACGGCGTTATACATTAGTAAAAAATCGATACAAGGAATTTAAAGAAGAAGGAAGTTTTATTCAAGACAAAAATCCAAACTTTTACTTTTATAAAATTATTAATAAAGACGGACATGAATTTAATGGAATTATAGCTGGAGCTAGCGCTTTAGATTATCAAAATAACGTAATAAGAAAACATGAGAACACTTTGCTAAAAAAGGAAGTGCTTTTTGAACAATATTTAAAAATCGTAGGGTTTAACTCAGAGCCTGTTTTATTAACTTATCCAGATAACCAAGAGTTAAAAGAAATATTAGAAACTGCTATGCAATCAAGACCTGAGTATGAATTTACAACTACTTATAGGGATACTCATTATTTATGGAATATTGATAATAAATCAATCATTAGTAGGGTAGAAAGTATCTTTTCAGAAATGAATAAATTATACATTGCTGACGGACATCATAGATCAGCTTCCTCTAGTCTTTTAGCTTTAGATCTTGAAAAAGAAAACCCAAACCACACAGGCAACGAAGCATATAATTTTTTTATGAGTTATTTAATTCCTGAAAGTGATTTAAGAATTTATGAATTTAATAGATTAATAAGAGATTTAAATGGGCTTAGTAAAGAAGAATTTTTAATTTCAATCGATCAATATTATCGTATTGAAAATCGAGGTTATGTTTACTACAAACCAACAAAAAAACATCATTTTAGTATGTATTTAGACGGAGAGTATTATTCGCTCTACCTAAGAAAAGAGGAATATACAATCGAAAATTCATTGGACAGTTTAGATGTTCAAATTTTATACGATACTATTTTAAAACCTATATTAGGAATACAGGATTTACGTAATAATGATCGAATCGAGTATCCACACGGAAATTCAGATTTGGCTTATTTAAAATCAAAGATTGACTCTGGCGAATTTGTTGTAGGTTTTAATTTACTTCCTGTCACAATCCAAGAATTAAAAAATGTTGCTAATGAAGGGCTAACGATGCCTCCAAAAAGCACTTTTATAGAACCTAAATTACGAAGCGGAATTACGATTTATGAATTTTAAAGAATGAGTATAAAAAATAATCTTGAAAATATAAGCTTAAAAATTCCCTCTGAAGTATGTTTAGTAGCAGTTTCAAAAACAAAACCCATAAGTGATATTTTAGAAGCTTATGAGTATGGACAACGAGTTTTTGGTGAAAATAAAATTCAAGAACTAGTTGAAAAACACAATAAATTACCAAAAGATATCGAATGGCATATGATTGGGCATATCCAACGCAATAAGGTGAAATATATGGCTCCATTTGTCAGTTTAATTCATTCTGCAGATAGTTACAGGCTAATTAAAGAGATCAATAAACAAGGAAAAATAAATAATAGAGTTATTAATTGTTTGCTTCAAATTAAAATTGCATCAGAAGAAAGTAAGTTTGGTTTTACCGAAAAAGAAGCAACTGATTTTTTAAATTCCGACGAATATGTGTCATTTAAAAATATTAAGATAGTTGGCTTAATGGGGATGGCAACTTTCACTGATGATCAAAGAAAAATTGACCAAGAATTTAATAAATTAAAAATCTTTTATAAAAAAGTAAATAGATCGAATAGTGAGATCAATGTTTTATCTATGGGAATGAGCAATGACTATCCAATAGCTATTCGTAACGGGAGCACTATGGTTCGAATAGGAAGTTCCATCTTTGGTAAAAGGAATTATATAAAAAAATAATCATTTGTATGCAATTCTAGATATAGAGACCACTGGAGGTAAATACAATGAAGAAGGTATTACTGAAATAGCCATATATAAGTTTGATGGACATGAAATTGTAGATCAATTCAGTAGTTTAGTGAATCCCGAAAAAAATATTCAACCCTTTGTTGTAAACTTGACTGGCATTAATAACAAAATGCTCTACAATGCTCCAAAATTTTACGAGGTAGCCAAACGTATTATTGAAATTACCGAGGACTGTATATTAGTTGCTCACAATGCACAGTTTGACAATCGAATATTAACTACAGAATTTGCTAGACTCGGCTATTCATTTGAAAAAGAAATAGTTTGCACAGTTGAATTATCGAAAAAACTATTGCCGGATCTTCCATCCTACAGTCTTGGTAAATTAGTTAGGTCTCTTGGGATTCCTATTGCTGACCGACATCGAGCTCAAGGCGATGCAAAAGCTACTGTTGAACTTTTTAAACTTTTACTTGAAAAAGATATAAAAAAAGAAATTATCTCTAGTATCGTAAGAAAAGACCCGAAAAAACAATTAGAACCTAAATTACTGGATATTATAAATACCTTACCCACAACGACCGGAGTTTATTATATGCATCGTAAAAATGGAAAAATAATATATGTAGGTAAAAGCAAAAATATCAGAAAAAGAATTATTCAACATTTTACTAATGATAATAAGAAGTCAAAAAAAATTCAACTGGAAGTCGTTTCTGTTAGTTATGAAGAAACAGGAAATGATTTAATAGCACTTTTAAAAGAAAGTCAAGAAATTAAAACACTAAAACCTATTTTTAACCACGCCCTAAAAAGAAATATATTTCAAAGCCAATTGTATTCATTTTATGATGATAACGGTTATTTAAATTTAAAAATTGGAAAAAATACTGAGCAAAATTCCAATGATAATGTCATAACAACATTTAGTAACTATCAACAAGCAAAGAATTTCTTATATAAAATAACTGACGAATTTCAATTATGTCAAAAATTAAATCATCTTGAAAAAAGTGAGAGCACCTGTTTTAATTATGGTTTAAAAACTTGCAATGGCGCTTGTATTAATAAAGAAAAAGTATCTGAATACAACCAAAGAGTACAAAAGTATATTGAAAAAAGCAGTTATCAATTTAACCATATGCTTATAATTGATAAAGGTCGTTTTTTAGAGGAGAGATCTGTAATATTAATTGAAAATGGAATCTATAAGGGCTATGGTTTTTATAATTTAAATTTTCAAATAAATACACCTGAAGTATTAAAATCTATTATTAATCCAATGGAAAATAATAGAGATACCCAACACATCATTCAAAGCTATTTACGTAAATATAAAGTTCAAAAAATTATAAACTTAGAATAGCTTCTAAAAGTATTTTACTTAAATTTATACTTATTTAAAAAAAATTAAAACATTTTACGGAAATACCTGGCGAACTAAACTTCATACTATAATATATGAGGCAGATACTCCATTGGGGAAACTTTTCGACTTAGGTTTACTAATACTCATAATCTTTAGTATTGTTTTAGTCATGCTAGAGAGTGTTAAAGAAATCGACAGAGTATATCACGATATGCTTTATTATGGTGAATGGATTATTACTATCTTTTTTACAATTGAGTATATAGCAAGAGTTATTACAGTAAAAAAACCTTCGAAATATATTTTTAGTTTTTATGGTATTATTGATTTTATTTCTACCATTCCATTATACCTTTCTTTTTTCATAGTAGGTTCGCAAACACTTCTAACTGTGAGAGCTTTAAGACTTTTAAGAATATTTAGAATATTAAAAGTAGCTCGTTACATTGGCGAATCCAATAAGTTAGTTAAGGCATTAAGAAATAGTAGAATTAAAATTTTTATTTTTTTATTCGCGGTGTTAATAATTGCGATTATATCAGGTACATTAATGTATTTAATTGAGGGAGAAGACAGCGGTTTTAAAAACATACCTGTCAGTGTTTATTGGAGTATAGTAACATTGACTACAGTTGGATATGGAGATATTCATCCTGTATCCCCTTTAGGACAGTTTCTCGCGTCTTTGTTAATGATTTTAGGATACGGAATTATCGCAGTTCCAACAGGTATCGTAAGTGCTGAGTATACAAAGTATACTGATGACGTTCATTTAAATACACAAGTCTGTGATAATTGTAATGAAGAACTTCATAGTGATAATGCTAATTTTTGCCATCAGTGTGGTAAAAAACTTAATCAAAAATAAGTTAATAATTTAGAATTAATACGTGCAAAGAAAACCTTTACTTATTTGTATTGTTGGTCCTACTGCAATCGGAAAAACTTCGTTATCGATAAAGGTAGCCAATCATTTTTCAAGTGAAATAATTTCAGCTGATTCTCGACAATTTTATAAAGAAATGACTATTGGTACAGCGGTACCAACAAAAGAAGAATTAAAATTAGCCAAACATCATTTTATTCAAGATAAATCAATCCACGAACCTTACACAGTTGGTGATTTTGAAACAGCTACCATAAAAAAATTAAATGAATTATTTAAAAAAAAATCAAAAGTAGTGATGGTTGGAGGTTCGGGCCTTTATGTAGATGCTGTGGTTAAAGGATTGGATGAATTCCCATTCGTGCAACAATCTATTAGAGATAGTTTAAATATTGAATTTCAAGAAAAAGGAATTGAATATTTACAGAACAAATTAAAAGAAAAAGACCCTAAATATTATGACATGGTAGATTTAAATAATCACCACAGAATAATTCGTGCCCTAGAAGTTTGTGAGTCGCAAAACAACCCTTATTCCTCTTTTTTAAAATCAGAATGTAAATCTAGAGAGTTTGAAACTATTTATATAGGCCTTGAAGCCGACAGAGAAGTTATTTATGATAGAATTAACAAGAGAGTAGACCAAATGGTATCGGATGGTTTGTTTGAAGAGGCAAAAGGTTTGTTCGTATACAGAAAACTTAATGCACTAAAAACCGTTGGTTACAAAGAAATCTTTGACTTTATGGAGGGAACCATAACTAAAGAGCAGGCAATACAGGAAATAAAAAAAAATACTAGAAGATTCGCCAAAAGACAAGGCACGTGGTTTAGAAAGAACAAAAACATTAACTGGTTTAATTACAAGGCTAATATTCTTGAAATATTCAAACTAATAGAAAACTCTCAGACCGTATCTTAAGAAATAGAATTTAATAGAAAAAACGTTATCAATGATCAACTTCACTTTTTATTACTAAACGAAATCCCTCACCATGAATATTGATTATTTCTACTTCTTCATCTTTACCTAAATACTTACGCAATTTTGCTATATATACATCCATACTGCGAGATGTAAAGTAATTGTCATCTCTCCATATTTTTGTTAGCGCAAGTTCACGTGGCATCAAATCATTTTTATGTAATACCAATAATCTTAATAAATCATTTTCTTTTGGAGATAGTTTTATTGGATTTTCATTGTTATAAGTTAAAAAACGAAGCCTTGAGTTTAAAAAGAAATTACCTATTTTGAATTCAAATTCTTTACTTTCAGTTACTGTGTCAGTAGTTTTCCTTTGTATAATGGCTTTTATTTTCATTAAAAGAACTTCGCTGTCAAAGGGTTTATTCAAATAGTCGTCAGCACCTACTTTATAGCCTTTTAAGACGTCCTCTTTAAGCGCTTTGGCTGTTAAAAATATAATCGGAACATCCGTATTTTTTTCTCTAATTTCTTTTGCCAAAGTAAATCCGTCCTTGTAAGGCATCATTACATCAAGTATACAAAGATCAAAATCTTCTTTTTTAAATTTCTCAAATCCTTCCATACCATTTTTTGCATGAGTTACATCGTAATCATTCATAGCTAAGTAATCTTTTAAGACGGTACCAAAATTTGGATCATCCTCTACTAAAAGAATTTTTTTGTTTTCAATTTCCATAATATCAAGTTATTAATTCTAATTTAATGATAAAGGTACTACCGTTCCCTTTTTCACTTTCAACATTTATTTCAGCATCATGGTCGTCCAATATCCGTTTAACGTAAGAAAGACCTAAACCATGACCCTTAACGTTGTGAATATTACCCATCTGCTCTCTATAAAATTTTTCAAATATTTTCTTTTGCACTGATTTACTCATGCCTATCCCTTTGTCTACAACTTTTACGACAACATAATTATTTATATTTTCAGTATAAATATCTATTTCGGGAGCACCCTCGGTGTATTTAATACCATTATCAATTATATTCACTATGATATTGGTTAGGTGAAGATCACTACCAAATATATTTGAATTTTCTGCAAAAAAATGGGTTTTTATGTATCCACCTTTGTTTTCAACAATCAGACTCACGTGCGTTACCGCATCTGTTATTATTTCATGTAAGTTAACCGCAGCTTTTTCTAAATCTAATTCGTCTTTTTCTAGCTTGGAGATTCTTAACACATTTTCAACTTGAGTGTGCATTCTTCGATTTTCTTCACGAATCATGTTATGATATCGGGATATAAATTCCTTATTGTCTTTAACTTTTGGGTTTTTTAAAGCATCAAGAGCTAAATTAATAGTGGCTATCGGTGTTTTAAACTCATGCGTCATATTATTGATAAAATCTGTTTTTATTTGGGATATCTGACGTTGTTTTAAAAGTTGTTTTAATGCGCTAGCATAAGTAAAAACTATAAAACCAGTAAACATTAACGAAAGTATTGCCATTCCAATTATAGAACTTAATACAAGGTTTTTCTTGTCAGAAAAATTTACAAAAAGCTGAAAATTCGTTTTTAAATCATTGTTAACAAATAATGGAACTCCATAGGTTATCGAGGGGTCCAATGTAAAATCTTTTGAACGTATTTTTGTAGAAAGATCATTACTGTAAATAGCATATTCAAAACTAGTTGTTAAACCTAGCTTTTCAAGTTGATTACGAATTAATTCTTCAATTTTTTTTCCTGATATTCTTTTATGAATGGGTATTTTAGTTAGGATATTTTTGTAGGCATTTTCAAATTGATTTTGTTCGTAGTCTTTTAACCTTTTAAAAGATTCTGATTTGGATTGAACATTTTTACTCCCGTCAACACCTGATGTAATTTTGGTGGTAATTTTCCTACTGGTAATTTTCTTGAATTGGATGCTATCTATTTCGAGATCCAAAGCACTTGTTGATAGTTTATAATTTTCTTCAAGTACGCCATCTGAAAAAATGTACGTTTCATCTTCCCTATCATTAGTTATTGTATAAATAAGTTCATTAAAACTAGCTTGGTCAGGTACTTGTATGGTATCAATTATACTATTGTAAACGTTATAATACTTTTCAATTTCTTCTAATTGAATTTTTTTAGAGACAGCTATTAAAAGTTGACGAACATTTAGCGTAAACTGCTCTTCTCTACTTTGATACGAATTTTTTATCCAGTATCCCTGTAAAAACATGATTCCCAAAAGGGAAAGAGTCATTAAAACTATCAATAAGGGGAATAACCGATTATTCATAAATCAAAAATATAGTTTTAACATTTAGAGATTAGTCTATTTAACCAAATGTTAACAAAAATTAAATCTCGTCATTCTTAATACTTTCAAGTAGGTACAAGTGAATTTTCCTTACAGAATCTTTTGTTTTTTCTAATTGGGTATTTTCTATAATCGTATCGGCCAATAAAATTTTTTCATCATCACTCCATTGATTTTTTATTCTACTTTTAATTTCGAGAATCGTAAGTTGATCCCGTTTCATAACTCTTTGTATCCTAACTTTTTCAGGTGTAGTAATCAAAATTGTGTGATCACAGGACTTATAACTTCCATTTTCAAAGAGGATGGCACTTTCCTTAATACAGTAAGGTCCCTTTTGTTTTTTTAACCACTTTAGAAAATCTTCAGCAACTTTAGGATGAATGATGGCATTTATTTTTTGCAGTAAGATTTCATCATTAAAAATTTTTTTTGCTACATAATTTCGATCTATTTTTTGATTCTGATAAGCATTTTTTCCAAGTAATTCAATAATTTTTTTTCGAACTATTTTTGAAGTATTGGTAATTTTTTTTGCTCTTTCATCAGCAATGTAAATTGGAATACCTTTGTTTTTAAACAAAGAAGCAATCGTAGTTTTACCACTGCCTATTCCCCCGGTTAATCCAACAATTTTCATTTTAAAATTAAGTAATTTACTTTATCCTGGCGTAATTCAACATTCAAAATAGAGTCAGGATATTTAATTAGTTTTGGAATCATGTAATTCTCTAATTCATTTTTACTGTGATAATCAATTTCAATCAAAAAGTCAGAGGTTTTAATTTTATTAAAACTCTCTAATGATACATCAAAGTCGATAATAATACTTTCTGGTAATAATTTAATATTAGAATCGGTTGGTGAATTTTTTAAAGACAGTGGAATTAATATAGATTTTTGTGTGAACTCCTTAACTTCTATAGCTATTGTTACCTCACTTTTTTCGAAAGAAAGTTTTTTTTCAAAACTGGTATTTAAATCTACTCCCACAGAAATATTTTCTGATACATCAGAAATTGAGAGTAAGCGTGTAAAAATTTCATTCAAAGTGTCTAATTGATGAGTAGGACCAGAAACATCGATAGAATCAGGTATTATTCTAATTGATCCAACAGCTTTATATCCTTCTGTGTAACTAATATCTTCGATTAGTGTAACTTTCACTTTTTTAGTCTCTAATTTATCAAGTAATATTTCTAATTGATTGGTGGAAATGTTTTTTATGATAATATCGCTTTCTAATTGATTCGCTATAATTTTTTTAAAATCATCTGGTGGTATTAAAACTACAGATTTCTCATGATTATAATATTCTCCTAAATCGATGTGAATTTTAGGTCTATTTATTTTATAAAATAAAAAATCAAAACCACTAGCAATCAAATCGAAGGAAATGTCATTTTGATTTTTGTCAGAAACAATGATTCCGTGGGGTGTATTTGTATACACAACTTCTACATCTATACTTGCCAAAAAATCACGTGAAAACTTAGAGAGAAACCAAATAAATGCAGCTATCAGCAAAAATAGCAAAAACATCTTTGGCTTACCTTTTTTTTGTTTATTTGAATTGATGTTGGTCATTATAAATATTACTATTTATAAATTTACTTAAAAAATAGTTTAGGAAATTGTTTTTCTGGATCTCTTTTTAAAAAGTTTATTAAAAAAGTAGACTTTAAGAAAGATAAACCATAAGCTGTAAATTGAATAAAAAGAGCAGTAAGTGAATACAGTCCAACTAATAAACTTTTATTTTTTAAAGTTGAATCTGCAAAAATTAAAAATAAATAACTTAACAAAGGAACAAAAAATAATGAATTGTAGTAAATACCTAAAAATACGGAGCAAAAAGAAAAAAGAATGAATATCGTAGGTAACCAAAATGTAAATTTAGCTGACTTAGGATGCCATTTGTTAAGTATGGGCCTTACCAATCCAAATTTTGAAATTTGTAAATAAAACTTACTCCAGGATATTCTGCGTTTATGATATACAAAAGCATTTGGTATGAATACCGTTTGATAATTAAGTTCTAAAATTCTATATGACAAATCAGGATCCTCACCAGGATGAATATTTGAAAAACCATTTGTTTTATTAAAAACTTCTTTTGAAAGCCCCATATTAAAACTTCTAGGTTCAAATTTTTGTATGCTTTTTTTATTACCTCTAATTCCCCCTGTAGACAATAAAGAGGTCATTGTATAGTTAATTGCTTGTTGTATAGAAGAAAAACTACTGTCAGAAGTGTCAGCTCCCCCAAAACAATGATAAAATTCTGTCTCTAAAAATTGGTTAACGGTTTTAAGATAATGGGAAGGTAAAATGCAGTCAGAATCTAAAATAATAAAATAATTGCCTTTGGCAATTTTCATTCCAAAATTTCTAGACGAACCAGGCCCAGAATTTTTCTTATAATGGTATGAGATATCTAATTTAGAATTGAAAAAAGAGACGATATCATTACACTTTATTGTAGATCCGTCTTCGATAATAACTATTTCAAAATCATCAACAAAATCTAGATTACAAAAACTTTCTAATAATTCATATATTTCGTCAGGCCTATTAAATACTGGTATTATAAAGGAAAATTTAATTGTATTAAGCATTTAATAAGCATTATTAAAATAAGCTGTCTACTTATTTTGAATCAGATGACATAATGATCTGAAAAATAAACTATTTCATAAAAGTTTCCATAACTTCATTACTCACTCCCATATTCGAAAATCCACCGTCATTATAAAGATTTTGTAAAGTAACTCTTTTAGTTAAATCACTAAACATCGCTACCGTATAATTAGCACAATCTAATGCCGTTGCATTACCCAAAGGAGACATTTTTTCTGCATAAGCAATGAACCCGTCAAAACCTTTAACTCCCTGACCTGCGGTAGTTGGTGTGGGTGACTGTGAAATTGTATTTACCCGAACGTTTTTATCTCTTCCAAAGAAATAACCGAAACTACGAGCTATTGATTCCAGATAAGCCTTATTATCTGCCATATCATTATAATCTGGAAAAACTCTTTGAGCGGCCATGTAGGTTAAAGCGACAATGCTTCCCCATTCATTCATTGCATCCTTCTGGTAAATAACTTGCATGACCTTATGAAAGGAACCAGCAGAAACATCCCAGCCTTTATGAGTAAAAGAATAATTTTGATCGGTGTATGCTTTTCCTTTCCTAACATTTACTGACATGCCAATAGAATGAAGTACAAAATCTAATTTACCGCCTAAAATTTCCATAGACTTACTAATTAAATTTTCTAAATCTTCTAGATTAGTTGCATCAGCTGGAATAATTTCAGAATTAGTTTTTTTTGCTAATTCATTAATTTGACCCATTCTCATTGCTATTGGAGCATTTGTTAAAACAAAACTTCCTCCTTCTGCATGAACTTGTTCAGCTGTTTTCCAAGCTATAGAATTTTCATCTAATGCTCCAAAAATAATTCCTCGTTTTCCTTTTAATAAGTTATATGCCATGTTTTTATTTTATTGCTAATTGGTAAATATACGTTTTAATTTAGTAATTCTTTAGCTTGATTAATTGCAGATATGGATTTGTTTTTACCACCAATCATCTCTGCAATTTCGTTAATTCTTTCTCTTTCATTTAAAATCGAAATACTAGTTTTGGTGATGTTATTGATATCTTCTTTGTATATTTTAATATGTTGATTTCCTACGGCAGCAATTTGAGGTAAATGAGTAATATTAATCATTTGCATCGTCATACTCATCTCTTTTAGTATCGCAGCCATTTTGTAGGCTATTTCTCCTGATATTCCGGTATCAATTTCATCAAATATTGATGTAGGCAACTGTTTATATTGAGCGACAACAGCCTTCACAGCTAACATGATTCTGCTTAGCTCACCACCAGAAACCACTTTTTTTAAAGGTCCAAAATTATGTCCTTTATTGGCAGTAAATAACAATTCTAAAATATCTGTTCCATTTTGTTTAAATACTTCGCTATTGGATAAGTTAAACTCAAAGGAAGCATTGGGCATCCCCAATTCAGATAGAAAATCAGAAAGTTTTTCTTTTAGAGTGGGAATAACATTTAATCTACCAATATGGATTTTTTCAGAAAATTCAACTAATATATTTTTTAGATTTTTTTGTGTGAGTGATAATTTATCAATTTCACTATCAAGATTATTAGTGACAGAAACTTTTTCCTGTAAACTCTCTTGAATAGCAAGTAATTCATGAATAGTCACAACAGAATGTTTTTGCTGTAATTTATATATCTTTTGAAGCTTGTTATGTAATTCATTTAGCAAAGATGGATCAGACTCTATAGATTCAGAAATACCAACTGTTTCATCTGCGATATCCTCTAATTCAATAATTACACTATTTAATCTTTCGTATAAACCATTAAATTCAGTAGATAAACTTTGTAATTTTAAAAGTGAATTTAGAGCATTTTTAAGTGAGTTTAGTGTTCCGAAATTATCTTCATTAAACACATTGTTTATATTCAATAGAATTTCCTGGATTTCTTCTACATTATTTAACCTTTTATACTTTTTTTCAATTTCTTGTTGATTTACTTGATGTAAATCTGCATCAACTAATTCATTAAATAAAAAAGTATTATAGTCTAATTCTTTAGAGGCAGAGTCTTTTTTATAGATTAATTCGGTAATCGTTTCTGAAATCTCATTATACTCATTGAGTTTTTCTAAATAATTTTTTAAAAGAATTTTATTTCCAGCTAAAATATCTAAAATATCCAATTGATATTTTTCTGAGAATAAAGAGGCGGTCTCGTGTTGGCTATGAATATCAACTAAAGAAGTTGATATGGCCTGCAATTGAGATAATGAAACCGGGGAGTCGTTAATAAAAGCTCTTGATTTACTTGATGGTAATAATTCTCTTCGAATTATCGTATGAGGATCAAAATCTAAATCATGATCTTTAAATAAATCCATAAATAATTTATCCTCTAAAAAAAAATCAGCTTCAATAACACATTTATGGGAATTGTCTCTAACAGAATTTAAATCCGCTCTTTTACCTAAAATTAGTTCTAATGCTCCAAGCAATATTGATTTACCTGCTCCAGTTTCACCTGAAATAGATGTCAAACCGGATTTAAAATTAATTGTAATATCCTCAATTAAAGCAAAGTTTTTTATAAATAACTTGGTAATCAATATGGTAATTTTTGAAAAATGTTGATAAGACTAAAATAATATAAAATAAAATATCAAAAAAATTAATATCGTATCTTAGACCAACTACTTCTCTTAGTTGGAGCTATTCGGTTTAAGTTATTTATTAATGAGGTAACATTTATGGCCGGTCCGTCAGAAAATATACGTTGTATTTCATCAGATTTAGCATCGAAAAAAGTCCTTAATAAATAAGAATTCGGTCTTCTGTCATTAATCCCTTTAAGGGTGTTAATGGCTGCTGAAATGGTTGTTTTAGCAATTTTTGGTGAATTATGCATTTTGTCCATCCCTAATCGATGGTAGTTATACATAACTGTATGAAATTCTTTGTATACTTGTGACAGTAAAGCATCATTAAAAGAATAACGTGATTGTTTACCGTCTGTAGACTTCCAGCCTTTAGACCCTCCAGTTGCGGCAGTATTCACAATTTGTTTTGCAGTCGAAAAATAAGACTCTCCTCCATCGATTTCAAAGGTATCAGAATCTAAACCAATTATGGTATAGACATGGAATGCAATAACAGAAACTAAATTAGAGTCAAAACTATTTACGTTGAATACCAATGGTTGGAATTCTACATATGAAAAATTAAATTGTTTATCGTTATAATTGTATATAGGACTCGAATAAGTAGATTGGTATATCGGTCTAGAAGCTTGGATTTGAATTGTAGCATTAAAAATGTTAGAATCAAAAGAATTTATTATGATAGACATATTACAATCTATCTTTTCTTGATTGTTATAATTTTTATCAGTCCAAATAGTTGTGTTAATAAATTCAGTAAGCTGAGTTTCTAAAGTTCTAAATATTTGATTATTTGGTTGCCCTGTTTGCTCTGCATTGATAGAAATCGTACAATTTAATTCTTGAGCGTTTATAAATTGAGATGTTATAAAGATGAATAATAAAACTATTTTTTTACACATGAATTTCTCTTATAATATATTTTAAAATATCGAAAGCGACTTCCTTTTTAGATTTAACCTCATAAGGAATAATTTTATTGTCTTTAGATATTAAAGTTATTTTGTTGGTGTTAATTTTAAAACCGGCACCTTGATCGTTAAGCGAATTTAATACAATTAAATCTAAATTCTTTTTTTTAAGTTTTGTTTTTGCATTTTCTAATTCGTTTTGGGTTTCCAAAGCAAAACCAACTAGAAACTGACGCTTTTTTATTTTACTTAAAGATGTTAATATATCTTTCGTTTTTGTCAATTCAAGAGTTAAACAATCCTTACCTTTTTTTATCTTTTGACTTGCTACAGTTTTTGGCGTAAAATCAGCAACTGCTGCACTTAAAATCGCAATGTCACAATTATTAAAAAATTCGTGTGACGCTTTGTACATTTCTTCAGCAGTACTTACGTCAATCACTTGGATCGCTTCGTTATTAGTTTTTATACTAACAGGCCCAGAAATTAATTTTACTTGAGCACCAAGACTAGCTGCTGCCTCTGCTAAAGCATAACCCATTTTACCACTAGAATGATTTCCTATAAACCGAACAGGATCTATTGACTCATAGGTTGGACCAGCAGTAATCAAAATACATTTATTTTTTAATGGAAGTTGATCTAATATATTTTTTTCAACAAAAGAAACAATATTTTGAGGTTCAGCCATTCTACCCATTCCAGAAAGACCACTAGCTAGTTCACCAACCTCTGCAGGAATTTGAAAATTTCCAAAATCATTAAGTTTTTTAAAGGTGTCTTTGGTAGAAGGGTGTTTATACATGTCCAAATCCATGGCTGGAGCGTAATAAACAGGACATTTTGCAGAGAGATAAACGGCTAATAACAAATTATCACAAGTTCCACTTACCATTTTTGACATTGTGTTTGCAGTGGCTGGTGCTATGATAAATAGATCTCCCCATTGTGCAATGTCTACGTGGTTATTCCATTGAGCATTATCATCATCTTCGTTGGTAAATGAAGAATATACTTCGTTTTTCGAAAGCGTTGAAAGCGTTAGTGGTGTAACAAATTCTTTGGAAGATGGAGTCATTACCACTTTGACATTGGCTCCTTTTTTTATAAGTAATCTGGTAAGAAATGCAGATTTGTAAGCAGCTATACCGGCAGTAACTCCAAGTATGATATTTTTACCGCTTAAAACTGACATTTTTTAATTTTCTAATTCTTCGTCCTTGGTATTTCTGTGATAAATTTTACTCTCTAGCCACTCTTGAACAGCTATTGCGTGGGGCTTTGGTAATTTCTCGTAAAATTTAGAAACTTCAATTTGTTCTTTATTTTCAAAGATTTCTTCTAAACTATCGTTGTAAGTAGCAAACTCATCTAATTTTTCAAGTAACTCTTTTTTAATATCACCATTTATCTGAACTGCTCTTTTAGAAATTATAGATATCGCCTCATATATATTGTTGGTAGGTGCATCTACTAAATTCTTGTCGATGGTAGTAGTATTTGATGGTGCTTCTGTATTTTTTAAATCTCTCATATCGTAATTGTTAGCTAGAAACTTTAATTGTTTCTATTTTTTTATCTATATCTTTTTTTATTTCTTTTGCTTTTTCAGCCAGTTCACTTTGTCCGTAATATTTCATAAAATCATTGAAGTATTCAATAGCTATTTGCAAGCGGTCCTCTACTTTTTTTGGAACACTTTGTAATGCCAATTCATACTGAGCTTGAAACCTTCCAAAATAAGCGTCTTCTCTAAAAATTGAGCCTGGATGGTCACTAATAAAATTTTCAAAAGCAGTTATTGAATTTTTATAGCTGTTTAAAGCCAATCCTGTTTTTAAATATTGCTTTGCTACTTCAATATCTTTTTTCTGAAGCTTATAAGTAAGCTCCTTAACTTTTTTATTTGCTTCTTTTCTATATTCTGAATTTGGATAGGTATCGATGAATGCCTGAAGTTTTTCCAATCCTGTATACGTGTCTTTCTGATCTAAAGAATAGACAGGGGATAATTCATAATAACTAGATGCTGAGTAATAGGCGGCAGTTTCTACGCTATCACTTTTTGGATAAGATGCGGCAAATCGCTCAAACTGATAACCTGACAAATAATAATCTTCCAGTTTGTAGTAAGTGTCTGCGTACATGAACATTAATTTTTCTGCTTGTGGTTTTCCTCTGTAAACAGGTACAATCTGCTCCATTAATTTTAAAGCTTTTTTGTATTTACCTTTTTTGTACAAGTTTTCAGACATAGTATATTTCAAACCAGAATCTGGGTTTTTTAACATCTTCTGATATTCACTGCATGAAGAAAAAAGAAGTACTAAAAATATAAATTTTAAACTGTTTATCATAGTTTTAAAAAACATCGTGCAAAAGTAATCAAAATTAAAATAGTATAAAACTTATTGATGCACTAAAGTACTTAGGCAGTAATTGATTTAATAGAGATTTAAAAATAGTTATCTGTTAATTTTTAAGTTTGAAACAAAAGATTCAATTTTTTCTCTTAACTGACTGGTAACAGAAACCAATGGAAGCCTTACAAATTCTTCGCAAAGCCCTATTTTTTTAAATACTGCTTTTATCCCAGCTGGATTACCCTCTTCAAAAATATAATCGATAATTGGTGACAGTTGATAATGAATTTTAAATGCTTTATCAACTTCTTTTTTTAATCCAAAATTTACCATCTGTGAAAATTGATAGGGAAACCCTTCTCCAATTACCGATATAACACCGGATCCTCCTGCTAAAATCATTGGTAAAGTAATCATGTCGTCACCAGAAATAACCAAAAATTCTTTTGGACAAATTTCTATTAATTTCATAGCTTGGACTAAATCTCCGGCAGCTTCTTTTATAGCAACAATATTTGTAAAATTTCTTGCTAATTTATTTACTGTTTCTGGAGCAATATTTGAAGATGTTCTTCCAGGCACATTATAAATGATTAAAGGTTTACTTGAAATTTTTGAAATAGCTGAAAAATGTTGAAAAATTCCTTCTTGAGTAGGTTTGTTGTAAAATGGTGATACAGAGAGTATTGCACTAAAGTTTGTTAGATCGGTATTATTTATCTCGTTCATGACGGCATTGGTATCATTTCCTCCTATTCCTAATACCAGGGGCAACCTACCATTATTAACACTTACGACTGTTTTTATAACCACTTCTTTTTCCTGTTTTGTGAGAGTTGCACTTTCAGCAGTAGTTCCTAAAACAACTAAATAGTCGATTCCGTTGTCAATGTTATAATTTACAATTTTTTTTAAAGCATTGATATCTATTGATAAGTCCTCTTTAAATGGAGTGACTAACGCAACCCCTGTACCTATTAATTCTTTCATTATTATTTTTTTTTAAAAGTACTAATTGATTTTATTTAATACTTTAAAGTATTTCAACAATTCGCTTTTAACATCCAGATTTTTTTGAGGGTCAACATTAATTATTAAATCAAATAATCGATTGTCAACACCATTAAAACCGACTTTAAATTTCGCTTTACTTTTAGAAGTCATCAAGTTTAAATAATTATTTTTAGTATTGTAATAACTTACCAATACATCCAAATTTATGTTTAAAAAATCTAAAGCATTGTTGTTATTAATTTCACCTCTCCAATTAAAATGATTACTAAATATTTTATTCTGAATGAGAGTTGGTGTTTTTGTTTTAATATCTAAAAAAGAAAATATTTTTGTATCTTTTTGTTGTACTCCTAAAGCGTTTGATATATCAAAAAAAATATCAAAATCAACATGATCCTCCTCATTCACCAAAAAACCAATCGTAGTTAGAGAATCATTAACGCCTAACATAGTTCTTTTTTTGAGGTTTTTCGTTATATTCTTTTTAAAAAATATTTTTTGAATTCTTTTAAACATTAGCTTATAAATTACAAATACAAAAATACATCTTTTTAAATTTTGTAATTGTTAATCTAAGAAATCATTGATAAAAATTCATCTTCAGAGAGAATAGTTATTCCAAGATTTTCCGCTTTAATTCTTTTACTTGGTCCCATTTTATCTCCAGCTACAACATAGTTGGTTTTTTTTGATATGGAACTTACTACCCGTCCCCCATTTTTCTCAATTAATAGCTTTAATTGATTTCTTGTTACTTTCATAAAAATACCAGAAACTACAAACACATTAGATTCTAATATATCCGTTTGCCCTGTCAATTCTGTTTCAGAAATCTTCAATTGTATTCCAGCCTGTTTTAATTGCCTAATTATTTCAATATTTTTTTCTGAGGAAAAGAAAGAAACTACACTTTTTGCAATGACTTCGCCAATTTCATCAACATTGACTAATTCCTCTTCAGAAGCAATAGCTAGAGCCTCAATGTCTTTAAAATGTTTCGCTAGTTTTTTTGCAACTGTTTCACCAACATATCGTATCCCTAAAGCAAATAAAACTCTTTCAAAAACTATTTTTTTTGATGCTTCTACCCCAGCAATTAAATTAAAAGCACTTTTTTCAGCCATTCGATCTAATGGTAAAATTTGATCAATAGTAAGGTCATACAAATCTGCATAATTATTAATTAAACCATTTTTAACCAATAATGTCACAGTCTCGGAACCTAAACCATCAATATTCATCGCTTTCCTTGAAATAAAATGTTGGATCCTACCACCTATTTGAGGAGGACAATGCTCACTATTAGGACAAAAATGTTTTGCATCACCTTCATTTCTAGTTAAGCTAGAATTACATTCAGGACAATTAGTTATATAATTGGTTTTCAATGAAGCTGAAGACCTATTTTCAAAGGAAACATCCACAATTTTAGGTATAATTTCCCCACCTTTTTCAACAAAAACAACATCTCCCAGTCTAATATCTAATTTTTCAATCTGGTCGGCATTGTGTAAAGAAGCTCTTTTTACAATCGTTCCTGCAAGTTCTACAGGCTTTAAATTAGCTACAGGCGTAATAGCACCAGTCCGTCCAACTTGATACGTGATATCATTTAAAATAGTTGAAACTCGCTCTGCTTTAAATTTGTAAGCTATTGCCCACCGGGGAGACTTGGACGTATGACCTAATTCTTCTTGTTGAAATAAACTATTTACTTTGATTACAACACCATCAATTTCATAAGGGAGATTATGTCGATGTTGATCCCAGTATTCAACAAACTTTATAACCTCTGGAATAGTAGTTACAAGCTTTGAAATTGCAGGTACTTTAAAACCTAATTTTCTTGCTAAATCAAGACTTTGATATTGTGTTTGTATAGGCAGCTTGTCACCAACCATATGATAAAGCAAACATTCAAGGGGCCTTTTTGCAACTTCACTGCTATCTTGTAATTTCAAACTTCCCGATGCGGTATTTCGGGGGTTTCTATAGGGCTCCTCACCTTCCAATATACGTTGTTTATTCATGTTATTAAAACCTTCAAATGGAAGTACTATTTCTCCTCTAATATCGAATCGGTCAGGAAAATCACCTTTTAATTTTAATGGAACGGAATTAATTGTTTTTATGTTTAAAGTCACATCGTCTCCCTGAGTCCCATCTCCTCTTGTCACAGCACGCAATAAAACTCCGTTTTCGTAAGTAAGACTAATAGAAGCGCCATCATATTTTAGCTCACAAACATATTCTACAGATCCGTCAATAATTTTTCTGTTTCGTTTTTCCCAATCCTCAAGATCACTTTTTGAATAGGAGTTCGATAACGAATACATTTTAAAATCGTGTTTTATAGTTTTAAAATTTTTTGTAATTCCGCCTCCAACTCTTAATGTTGGCGAATTTGCGTCATAAAACTCCGGATGTGCTTCTTCTAAATCCTGAAGTTGTTTTAGTTTAATATCAAAATCAAAATCAGAAATGGTAGCTTCATCTAACACGTAGTAGTTATGATTATGTATTCTTAATTCGTCCCTTAACAGATTAATTTGATCTTTTACATTCATCTAACAAATATAAAATTCAAAATCAAAACAATCAATTTTAGAAAAACTGTTTATAAACAAAAAAGACGATCTTATTAAGACCGTTTTATGGAACAAAAATCTACCTTACAATCAAGAATTGCTTTAGCTAATACAATAAACTCTTTAAACTCTTTTTTTGTTGAGCCACTGTGGTTTTTTTGGATCTTTAAAATTTTTCATTTTTTGCAAAAGAGAATCGATTTTATCGTCAACAATTAACAATTGTAAGTTATCAATTGCTAAAAAACCTTTCTTAACCATTTTCTCCATCATTAATATTAAATCATCATAGTAATGATTTATATTGAGTAGACCTATTGGCTTGGAATGAAGTCCCAACTGCAACCATGTTAAAATCTCAAATAACTCCTCAAAAGTTCCCATACCGCCTGGCAGGGTAATAAAACCATCGCTTTTAATTTGCATTTGCATTTTACGATCATGCATGCTGTCCGTAGTAATAAGTTCGCTTAAGCCCAAGTGCACTACCTCTTTAAGTTTAAGAAATTCTGGTATTATTCCAATTACATTTCCTTGTTTTGACAATACTGCTTTAGCTACTAAGCCCATAATACCAATTTTTGCAGCTCCATAAATTAAGGTAATGTCGTGTTCAGCCAGTGAATGGCCTAATTCAGTTGCCGCATCAATAATCTTTTGATCGTTTCCCTCTTTGCTTCCACAAAAAACACAAATACTATCTAGTTTTCTCATATTACCAACATTTTATCATTCGATTTTTCCCAAACATATCTTTCTTCAATACAACATGTTTAAAGCCTGCTTTATTTAACATTTTCTCCATCTCTAAACCAAGATATTCATTTATTTCTAAATAAAGAGTCCCATGGTGTCTTAAATACTGTTTACTTAATTGAGATATTTTTCTGTAAAACAATAATGGATCATCATCTTCAACAAACAAAGCAATATCAGGTTCATGATCAACAACATTTAATTTCATTAACTTTTTTTCTTGCATCCTAACATAGGGTGGATTAGAAACAATAATATCAAATTTTGATTCCCATTTATGTTGAAGATCTGAGTCAGCTTCAAAATTAAGCACATCAACTCTACTAAATTCTATATTTACATTATTTATTAATGTATTTTTTTTTGCCACTTCTATTGCTCTAGTTGAAATATCTATTGCTGAGACAACAGCGTTATTTAGTTTTTTAGCTAAGGATATTGCGATACAGCCACTCCCAGTACCGATATCAAGAATTGTAGCTTCATTTTTATCTACATCTTCAATTATCCAAGAAACTAGTTCTTCTGTTTCAGGTCTAGGAATTAAGACCTGTTTATTTACTGTAATAGGCATTCCAAAAAATTCAGTTTCTCCAAGTATGTACTGTATGGGTTCATGATTTCTTAAACGATCTGCAGCTTGATAAAAACTAGATTGTTCTTCATGTGTGAGTTCATTATTTAGCTGGAGAGCAATATTTATTCTTGATAAGTTGAGATATTTTCCAGCTAACAAATAAAAGAATGATTTTAATTCTTCAATTGGATATAAACCTTCTAATGAATTTATAAAATGATTTCTAAATTTCCCTGTAGTCAACGTTGTAGGTGTTTTAACATGTAAATTGGACAGGAGTAATGACCGGTATTCCCCATTGGGGCATCTAAATACTCAAATCCATTTTTTAAATATAATATTTGAGCAACTTTCATATAGCTCATAGTCTCTAAATAACATTTTTCAAACAAAAAATCTTTTGCTTTTTCAATGCAAAAATTAATCATTTGAGTTCCTAAACCTAATCCTCTGGCTTCCTCTAAAAAATACATTTTTTGTAATTCGCATATATTTTCTTCACAATTGTCCAGTTGTGAGATTCCTCCTCCTCCTATTATTTTTCCGTTTAAATCAATTACAAAATAAATAGCTTTTGGTTTCTGATATGCCTCATATAATGAATTCAATGCAACATCTGCATATGCAGAACCAATTTTTGGAACACCAAAATCAATTAAAACCTTTCGTATTACCCTAGCTATATGCGGATTATCTTTTTTTAAAATAGGACGAATAATAGCAGTGTTCATATAAATTAATCGGTGTATTTTTACACTGTGAATATACACGAAAAATACATGATGCGATGTATCCAATTAGCTAAAAATGGATTGGGTACTACTTATCCTAATCCTCTAGTGGGCAGTGTTGTTGTATACAAGGATAAAATTATAGGAGAAGGTTGGCATAAGCAATCCGGTAAGTCACATGCGGAGGTAAATGCAATTAATAGTGTGAAAGATCAAGAATTATTAATGAAAGCCACTATCTATGTAAATTTAGAACCATGTAGTCACTTTGGAAAAACACCTCCTTGTGCCAATTTAATAATAGAAAAAGGTATTAAAAATGTAGTAATTGGTAGTAAAGATCCTAATCCAAAGGTGTCAGGTAAAGGTTTAGAGTTACTAAAAGAAAATAGTTGTAACGTAATTCAAGGTATTTTAGAAAAAGAATGCAATGATCTAAACAAACGCTTTTTTACTTTTTTTGTCAAAAAGCGTCCTTACATTATATTAAAATGGGCAGAAACACCAGATGGTTTTATTTCGCCTAAATTTAAAACTAAAAAAAAGCCTGTTTGGATTACCAATAAAAAATCCAGGCAATTAGTTCACCAATGGAGGTCACAAGAGCAAGCAATTTTAGTAGGTACCACTACTGTAATAAAAGACAATCCGTGTTTAACTACCCGAGATTGGAACGGGAGTTCTCCTATTAGAGTAGTTATAGATAAGAGGTTAAAAATTCCATTTGAAGCAACTATTTTTGATTGTAATATTAAAACAATTGTTGTTACTGAAATAAAAAAAGAAAATAAATTAAATCTAACGTATGAGATTATTGATTTTTCTAAAAACATTAGTCACCAGATTTGTGATTTACTCTGTGAATATAAAGTTCAATCATTAATAGTTGAAGGCGGTACAAAAACACTTCAGACATTTATTAATCATAATTTTTGGGATGAAGCTAGGGTTTTTAGAGGTACTGCACTTTTTGATGAAGGAACAAAAGCTCCCTCAATAAAAGGTCAAAAGATATCAGAAACAAAAATTGAACAAGACTTTTTAAAAATATTATTAAATGATTAAAACCCTTCTATTTGATTTTGGCGATGTATTTATAAATTTGGATAAAGAAGCTCCTATTATAGAGATGAAAAAACTCGGAATTCATTCTTTTTCAAATGAAATGATGGAAATCAATAAACAATATGAAACAGGTAAATTAGCTACTACACAATTTTTAGAATGGTATCATAAAGCGGTTCCTAATAGATCAAAAAAACAACTTGCTGATGCTTGGAATTCTATTATTTTAACTTTTCCTGAATACCGACTTAAGTTTTTGGAGGATTTAGCAAATTCGAAAAAATATCAATTAATACTTTTAAGTAACACGAACGATTTACATATTGAAAAAGTAATTGAAAACATGACTTTAAAAAGATACAATCGTTTTAAAAATTGTTTTGGTGCTTTTTATTTTTCACAAGAGATTCATTTAAGAAAACCAAACCTAGATATTTATGAATTTGTTTTAAACTCGCACAATATTAACCCAAACGAATGCTTATTTATTGATGATACCAAAGAAAATACAGAAACAGCAAAAGCACTTGGAATTCATACTTGGAATATTATTCCAAAAAAAGAAGATGTTGTAGATTTATTCCAAACAAAAAAAGCTTTATTTCAAAATTCATATTACATTACTCAAAATTTTTAGCATTTGATTTATTTACTCCTCAGCATATTAGCATCCACAATAATTTTTATCAATTTTAAATTATTTGAAAGATTTAAAATTAATATACTTCAAGCCATAGTTGTAAATTATTGCATTGCTTTTATAACAGGAATTATTGCATATAATGGAACAGTTACTATATCGCAATTACCAACCTATGATTGGTTTTACTTTACATTAATTCTAGGTGCACTATTTATTATAGTATTTAATTTAATGGCAATTACCACACAAAGAAGTGGTCTTTCTGTAGTTTCTGTAGCAACAAAAATGAGTGTTGTTATTCCTGTCTTATTTGGGCTTATTTATTATAAAGAAAGTTTAGGTGCTATAAAACTTATCGGTATTTGCATTGCTCTATTTGCTGTATACCTTACTTCCAATAAATCAAACCAAGGGATTAGTATTAATAGAAAATTAATTTTTTTACCCATATTAGTTTTTGTTGGTAGTGGAATTATAGACACAAGTATTAAATTTTTAGAAGATACTTTTGTTGCAAAAAATGATGTACCCCTATTTTCAGCAATAATATTTCTAGCAGCTGCAATTTTAGGTTTTGTTTTTATTGGCATTCAAATTATTAAAGGAAGTTTTAAGTTTGAATTTAAAAATGTTATTGCAGGTATTTGTTTAGGTGTTCCTAATTATTTTTCTATATACTTTTTAGTAAAAACATTGCGTAGTGACATATTAGATAGTTCTGGGATCTTTGCTATTAATAATGTCTCAATAGTTACATTATCTACTTTTGCTGGAATTATACTATTTAAAGAGAAGCTTATACGGAAAAACTGGATAGGTATTATTTTGGCAATTTTAAGTATTATTTTAATATCAATATAGTATTGGATAAAGATGTATATAAAACTATTGATAAAGCTTCAACTGAAGCATTATTTAAAGATCGCGGAAGTAAGTTTTATGGCTATGCATTTCCTGTAACAAACGAAGAGGAAATTAAAGAAAATATAGAGTTTTTAAAAAAACAACACTATAATGCACGCCATTGGTGTTACGCATGGCAATTAGGAATGAAATATGAAAAATATAGAGCTAATGATGATGGAGAACCTACCAATAGTGCAGGAACACCTATATATGGACAATTACAAGCTTTCGAAGTCACAAATATTTTAGTGGTTGTAGTACGGTATTTTGGAGGTACAAAATTAGGGGTCGGTGGGTTAATACAAGCCTATAAAACAACCGCAAAATTTGCTTTAGAAAATTCAGAGATTATTCAAAAAACAATAAATGAAAAGTTTATTTTACAGTTTAATTATTCAGAAATGAATAAAGTTATGCGAATAGTAAAAGAAGAGCAAATTTCAATTATTAATCAAAAATTAGACTTGAATTGCATGTATACTATATCGGTTAGAAAAAAAGAGGCTGATAAAGTTTTTAAGCTTTTTAACGAAACATATAAAGTATTGATTAAAAAAAAGGACAATTAATTTTTTACCGAAGTTTTTCTAATAAATAGTCAGGTGCTTTTATTAATTTTCTTGTAATACTGTCTAAAAATACTAAAGAAGTCGTAGCGGTAACCAAAAGTTCATCATACTGATTATAAATTTCATAATAAAATTTAATTTTTACAGAAGGGATTTCCAATAAAGAAGTTTTAATTGTTAGTAGGTCATCGTATTTTGCAGGTTTCTTGTAGTCGATATTAAGATTGATCACAGGTAACATAACTTGGTGTTCTTCCATAAACTTATAGGTTAACCCTAGTGACCGTAACCAATCGGTTCTGCCCTGTTCTAAGTATTGAGCGTAATTACCATAATAAACAATACCCATTTGGTCGGTTTCAGAATAACGAACACGCAATTTTGTTTCAGAATTTTTCAAAAAAACAGGAAATTATAAGAAAGTTTTGTTGTAGATTTATAAGGACCTTAATATCAGAAAAAAAAAGTGAAAATTCAATAGCTAAAGTGTTTTTTTTTTAACTTTTTTGTTCACATATTTGCACTGTAAAGAAATTGTTCGGGGGATACTAATTTTCTTTTCAAAAAAAGATTTTTTAAATAACGAATACCTTGGATACAATTATGAGCAAATCTGCCGACTTGGTTTGGGACAAGTGTCTCACATTTATAAAAGATAACATTACCGCTCAAGCATTTAAAACCTGGTTTGAACCAATCAAAGCTGTAAAACTAGCTGATGACGCGTTAAGCGTTCAGGTCCCAAGTAAATTTTTTTATGAATGGTTAGAAGAACACTATGTGAAAATTTTAAAAGTGGCTCTAACAAAAGAACTCGGAGAAACTGCAAAGTTAGTGTACATCATTAAAATGGAAAATACTTATGGTAATAAACAACCTTTTACCGAAAAGATTCCAAGCTCTAACCGAAATCACCTTAGATCCCAAGAAGTTGATGTAGCCATAAAAAATAAAAACCCCATGTTAAAGAATCCTTTTATAATTCCGGGGATTCGCAATGTAAAGATTGAATCTCAGCTCAATCCAAATTATAGTTTTGAAAATTTCCTTGAAGGAGATTCAAACAGACTCGCTAGGTCTGCTGGAATGGCCGTGGCAAATAAACCTGGTGGAACTTCTTTCAACCCACTTTTAATTTTTGGTGGAGTCGGATTAGGAAAAACTCACTTGGCTCATGCAATTGGCGTCGAGATAAAAGATAAATATCCTGAAAAAACTGTTCTATATATTTCAGCTGAAAAATTCACACAACAATATATTGAATCTGTCAAGAAAAATAATAGGAATGATTTTATTCATTTTTACCAAATAATAGATATTTTAATAGTTGATGATATTCAACTACTTTCAGGAAAAGCTGGTACCCAAGATGTTTTCTTTCATATTTTTAATCATTTACATCAAAATGGTAAACAAGTAATATTAACAAGTGACAAAGCACCTGTTGATATGATTGATATTGAACAACGTTTACTCTCAAGGTTTAAATGGGGCTTATCTGCCGAGTTAAATCATCCAGATTATGAAACTAGAATCGCTATCATCAAGAATAAACTTTATAGAGATGGCGTACAAATGCCTGAAGATATAGTTGAGTTTCTAGCTAATAATATAAAAACCAACATAAGAGAGTTAGAGGGAGCTATCATTTCCCTAATAGCGCATTCTTCATTTAACAAAAAGGAAATCACCATAGATCTTGCAAAAAGAATAGTTGATAATTACGTAAAGAATACCAGTCGTGAAGTATCAATTGATTACATTCAAAAAATTGTAAGTGAGTATTTTCAAATGGATGTAGATACTTTACAATCTAAAACACGAAAAAGACATATTGTTCAAGCAAGACAGCTAGCTATGTTTTTCGCTAAAAAGCTTACCAAAGCATCACTAGCTTCGATTGGTTCTCAAATCGGAAAACGAGATCATGCTACCGTTTTACATGCCTGTAAAACAGTTGATAACTTGTCCAGTACAGACAAGCAATTTAGAAAATATGTAGAAGATCTCAACAAAAAGTTGACCTTGTAATCGAATAAAATAAAACTGTTTCTTTTTAATATTTTCTGCGATGAAAGTTAAAATACTTATGGTCTGTTTAGGAAATATTTGTCGATCACCTATAGCAGAAGGCCTCCTGAAATCGAAACTTAATAACAATAATTTTTTTATAGATTCTGCGGGAACCGGATCATGGCATGTTGGAAACAAGCCAGATTTAAGAAGTATCACCGTCAGTAAAACGCATCATATTGATATTAGCAACCAAAAGGCAAGGCAGTTTACTTATGAAGACTATATAAATTTTGATCATATTTATGTGATGGATCAATCCAATAAAAAAAATGTACTTTCATTAGCAAAAACTCCAGAGGATCGAAATAAAGTTCAATTAATTTTAAATGAATTAATTCCGAACTCAAACCTGGAAGTTCCAGACCCCTATTACGATGAAGATCAGGGGTTTGAAAATGTTTTTCAAATGCTAGACAAAGCTTGTAACAGTATTGTTTATCGTTTTTTAAATTTTTAAATCTTTTTATTATTTTAGTATATTCAAAAAAAAAAAAAAATGAAAAACTTATTATATACCCTTTTATTTATAGTAACATTTTACACAAATGCTCAAGAAGTAAATTTAGAACTATTTAAAAATGGTTTCACCAGTCCAGTAGATATACAAAATGCCGGAGACGATCGTCTATTTATTGTTGAACAAGCAGGAATTATTAAAATATTAAATCAGGATGCAACCATAAACTCAGAACCATTTTTAAACATAACCAGTTTGATTTCGTCAGGTGGAGAACGCGGATTATTAGGATTAGCTTTTCATCCTGATTATTCTAACAATGGTTATTTTTTTGTTTATTATACCAATGCGACTGGTGATACTCAAGTAGCCAGATATACTGTGGATGCTTCTGATTCTAATATAGCTGATCCAAATACTGCAGTGTTGATAATTGGTGCCGATCAGCCATATAGCAACCATAATGGAGGTTGTATTCAATTTGGTGCCGATGGATTTCTGTACGTTGGTTTAGGTGATGGCGGAAGTGGTGGGGATCCCGGAAATAGATCACAAAATTTGCAGACACTTCTTGGAAAGATACTTCGAATTGATATTGATAATACCAATGGTACAAATAATTACGATATTCCATCTGACAATCCTTTTGTTGAAGATTCTAATTCTTTAGATGAGATTTGGGCCTACGGAGTCCGAAATCCGTGGCGGTTTTCTTTTGATAGTGAATCAGATGAATTATGGATAGCTGACGTTGGTCAAGGAGATATAGAAGAAATAAACAAGGTAGCTCCAGATGCTGCTGGTCTCAATTATGGCTGGCGTTGCTACGAAGGATCTCAAACTTATAATACCAGTGGTTGTCCAGACCCCTCAGAATTAACATTTCCAGTAGCAGAATATACTCATGCGATTGGTTATTCGATTACTGGTGGTTATGTCTATCATGGAAACGTATACAGTGATATTCAGGATTTATATTTTTTTGCAGATCTAAATGGTTTAATTGGTACAGTTGATAACGATAATAATTTAATTAATTATGGTAATTATGGAGGTACATGGGTTTCATTTGGAGAAGATGTAAATGGTGAACTTTATATCGCTGATATTTCCGGGTCCATATACAAAGTAAAAGGTGGAGAGATTTTTGACACACAAAGCTTTTCTGAATCACAAGTATCATTAACACCAAACCCAACATCAAATAATGTTCGCATTTCACTGGATGGACATTTAATTTCAAAAATTGATATTATTGATTTAAAAGGAGCTATTGTTTTCTCTGAAAACAACCTATTAATATCAGAAAAATATATTTCATTAGATTCAATGAAAAGTGGTGTTTATATTGTTAAAATACTTTCTGAAAATGGGCAGTCTATTTTCAAGAAATTAATTATCAATTAGATTGTGAATTTAAAAGGAAAAATTTATTTAATTCCCTGTACCCTAGGGACTACAAATCCTATTGAAGTACTTCCTCTAGTCGTAAAAAAGACAATTGAGAATATTGACATTTTTATCGTAGAGAACGAAAAAAATGCAAGACGATTTATCAAAAATATTTGCCCAAAAAAAAGTCAACCCTTACTAACTTTTAAAATCATAAATAAGTACACCCTAGACTCAGAGATCCCCGAGATGTTGAACCCCTGTATGGCTGGTCAACATATTGGAGTTATTTCGGATGCCGGATGTCCTGGTATTGCAGATCCTGGGGCTTCAGTAGTTGAACAAGCACATCTAAAAGGAATAAAAGTGATTCCCTTAGTCGGACCATCTTCTATTTTACTTGCTATGATGGCTAGCGGGTTAAACGGACAAAGTTTTTCTTTTAATGGTTATTTGCCCATTGATAAAAAAGAAAGAAAAACAGAAATTAAGCGCTTAGAGAAGTTATCTTCAGATTTCCAGCAATCGCAATTATTCATAGAAACTCCCTATCGAAACAATCAAATGTTCGAAAGCTTGATCAAAAATTTACATTCACAAACTATGCTTTGTGTGGCAGCAGATATAACATTACCAACAGAATACATTAAAACATTCACTGTAGATCACTGGAAAAAAGAGAAAATTGACTTACACAAAAGGCCAACATTATTTATATTACAAAAATAGTTGAGATTAAGCTTTTGCCTTTCTGTTGGCTATTACAAACGAAGTGTCATAACCAGAAAACTTTTTTAAGTAATATTCAATTGAAGTTCCAAACGCATCACTAAAATTGACAGATCCACCACTTCGTAAATATTTTTTTACATTCCCAGCTCCAGCTAGATGGGCAGCGGCTAAAATTCCAGATTCTGTAATTTTAACACCTCCTACATGTATTCCCTGAAATTTTTTAATATCTCTTCGCAAGATCCATTTATTTCTTGCAGTATTTGCAGTAAACGCCTGTTCTTGGAGATAAGAATTGTTTAGAAATTCATCAGAGTCATTAATACCAATTAATTTAAGTGTATTTTTTCCAAATTGATATTTCCCTAAATAACCGTAAATATTAACTATGGCGTAGTCTCCTCTAGACTCTTTAAAACCTAACGCTTCTTTAAATCCTATGTAAGAATTTCCGAGATAAATGTAGCTTAAGGGTTTTTTTGGATATAACAAATCTACTTCATCTAAATTTGGAACCTGATAACAAAGACTAGAGATATCAGTCTTATACTTTGCTATATCTATTTTTTTACTTAAAGAAAATCCAATTAGTAAAATTATTAAAAATACAAACAGGAAAAATATTTTAAATAGATTGTTTATTTTATTTATTTGACGTTCCAATTTATTATGTTTTTTTGGATTGCAAATGTACAAAAATATTTAATATACTATAATACAGGGAATTAAGTCTTATCTGAAGATTTTTTGTTTAGAAATCCACTGGGTATATTCATTTTTATTACGAACATGCTGCGATAAATTTTTAGCAAACTTGTGATAACCAAAATTAGATACGTCTGCTACAAAAAAATAAAAATTGTGATTTTCAAAATTTAATACAGCATCAATACTTGAGATATCAGGCATGGTAATAGGTCCAGGAGGAATTCCTGGATATTTGTATGTATTGTATGGAGAATCAATAACCAGATCTTTATACAATACTCGCTTTATTTGTTGATTGAAATTATTTTCTGAAAGTTTTTTTGAATAAATAACAGTTGGATCGGCTTGTAATAACATTCCTTTATTAATACGATTCATATACACACCGGCAACTCTTGGACGTTCGTCAATTTTAACAGTTTCTTTTTGGACTATAGCAGCGAGACTGATAATTTGCTTTTTTGACAATTTTATATTTTTTACTTTTTCTAAACGATTTTTATTCCAAAACCTATTGGATTCTTCAAGCATTTTTTTGTTAAAATTCTTGGGCGTAATGTCCCAATAAAGTTGATAAGTATTCGGTATAAAATTACATAAAGCAGTTTCTTTTGTAAAATTATTTTCTTTTAAAAAATTTTCGTTGAGCATCGCATTTAAAAAAGATAAACTATCTGCATCTAATTGCTTAGCTAAAGTACCAGCAAGATCTTCTATACGTTCTTGATTGTTGAATTTTACTTTAACTGGAATATTTCCCGTTCGTATTGAATTTATAATTTCATTATTATTCATTCCCTTTTTTATAATATAATGACCAGATTTAACATTTGAAGAATATCCCTTTTTATTGGCAACAGTCGTAAAGGTTTCAACATCAATTAATAAAGGAGAAATTTCCACTACAACATCATTGAAGCTAGCAGATCGCGATATATAAATATGAGCTTCGTTATTTTGAAAAAAGGTATTTGGAACAAAAATAGTTGAATAAACAAAGTAAGAAAATGCAGCCATTACGACTAGGCCACACAATAGTATTGCAAAAACAGTTTTTTTTAAGTTACTCATTAATTAATTGATAAATTGATTCATTTTTAAATCCTTTATTTGAATATATCCAATCTTTTTTAATACCTGTTAATTTAAATTTTGAATTTTCAAATAATTTAATACTTGCAGAATTATCCTCTGTAATATTAGCATACAATTGATGTAGATTTAAATGTGTGAATGCATATTTAACGATCATTTGTATAGCTGTCAAAGCATATCCTTTATTTCTTTCGTCTAGCTTGGAAATGATAATACCGACTCCCACCCTTTTGTGTTTCGGTTCAAAATCAAACAAATCTATACAACCTATAGGTTGATTTTTTTTATTAGTAGCGATAATTAATCTTAGCTGTTTAGACTCAAAAATGTCTTTATGAGAATTTTCAATGTAATTTCTTAAAATGAACTTTGAGTAAGGACTGGTAGTGTTACTAACCTCCCAAAATAATTCAGTATTCTCTAATTGATATAGAAAATCTAAATCTTCTGGTTCCAATGCTCTAAGATGTATTTGCGTTCCTTTTAGCGTTAACATTCCCAGTCTCCTTTAAATATTAACTCAGCAGGACCTCTTAAATATATATTCTGATAAATTAAATTATTTTTTTCAAATTCTACAGATAAATTACCGCCTTTTGTTTTTAGTTGAATATGGTTAAAAAGTGTTTTTTTCAATTCAAACATAGCGATTGCAACTGCAGTGACTCCGGTTCCACAAGATAAAGTTTCAGCCTCTACTCCCCTTTCATATGTTCGAACTTCAAAACTTTTATCATTAACTTGTTTAACAAAATTAATATTAGAACCCTCTAATCCATATAGATGATTTCTTAAAAAAGAACCCTTTTCAGTTACTTTAAAATTTTCTAAATCGTTAACGATTTCTACATGATGAGGAGAACCTGTATCTAAATAAAGATAGTCAGTTCTTAAATCAATTTTACTGACATCATTCATTTTTAAAGATATCATTTCATTAACTATAGATGCTTTATGATGGCCATCAATTGCCTCAAAATTGGTTTTATTGTTTATAATGTTTAAAAAATTTGCAAAATGTACAATACATCTCCCACCATTGCCACACATAGTACCTAAATTACCATCTGAATTAAAATATACCATTTTAAAATCTACAGTATCGCTATTTTCTAATAAAATAAGTCCATCTGCGCCAATCCCAAATTTTCGACTGCACATTTTTTCAATCAAATGATGATTATCTTTTGGAAAAATCAGTTTCCTATTGTCAATTAAAACAAAATCGTTACCTGTTCCCTGGTATTTATAAAAAGGTATTATCATATTCCACAAATATATAAAAGGTTTTGCGTTATAGAAATCTTATTGCTTTGTTAAATGGGAGTTAAAAAATATTAAAAAGAAAATATATTAATAAGGTTTCTGTTAAATTTAATAATTAAAAATATTATAACTAATGACACAACTTATCAAGTTTACATTTATCGCAATAATTTCAAGTTTTATGACCCTCCTGGGAAGTAAATATGTTCAGGGAAAAGACAAAGTGACCATCATACACCAAAATGAAACTTCAGAAATAATTCCTACCAATAATTTAAATAATAACGTATTAAATACAAACGTTGACTTTACTGAAGCCGCAGAAAAAACTGTTAACGCAGTAGTTCACGTAAAAAACACCACACAACAAACAAATATAAGCTCAAGCTATTATTTTCTAAGAGGCAAAAATACAAGGGAAATGATTGGCTCAGGAAGCGGAGTAATCATTTCTGCCGATGGATACATCGTAACCAATAATCATGTCATTGAAAATTCATCTGAACTCGAAGTGACGCTAAACAATAACAAAACTTATATCGCAGAAATAATAGGCACAGATCCCAGTACTGACATAGCCTTAATAAAAATAGAATCTGAAGAGGAATTAACTTATGTTCCCTTTGGAAATTCAGACAATTTAAAAATTGGCGAATGGGTCTTAGCAGTCGGAAATCCGTTTAATCTAACTTCCACTGTTACTGCCGGGATTGTAAGTGCAAAAGGACGTGACCTAAATGAATATGATGGTAATATCCAATCTTTTATACAAACTGATGCTGCAGTGAATAGAGGAAATAGCGGCGGTGCACTGGTAAACTCAAAAGGAGATTTAATGGGTATTAATACCGCAATAAGTTCAGAGACAGGTTCCTATGTCGGCTATTCATTTGCAGTTCCCGCTAATAATGCAAGAAAGATCATAGAAGATATTTTAGAATATGGCTATGTGCAAAAAGTAATATTAGGAATTTCTGGCGGAAGTTTAAATACAACTATAGCTGATGATTTGAATATTGATGAAACAGAGGGGGTTTATGTAAACTTGATTGAAAAAGGTAGTGGAGCCGATATTAGTGGAATTAAAAAAGGAGATGTTATCAAAAATATTGATGGTCAAAAAATTGGAAAGTTTTCAGATTTGGTTGGTTATTTGGGATCTAAACAACCAAATGATATAGTTTTAGTTACTATTGTAAGAGATGGTGTTGAAAATATAATTTCAGTTACCTTAACTAAATTAGAAACTTATAAATTAAACTATATCGGGCTAGAAATTAAAGAATCTGATGCTGAAGAATTAAAATTATTTGGAGTGAATCATGGAGTGAAAATCAGGCAGGTCTTAAATAAAAATTTAAAAGGATATGGCTTAGAAGATTCAATTATTATCAAAATTAATGACAAAAAAATCACTTCGATAGAGGATGCAAAATATATTTTAAACAATGTAAATAAAAGCAACCCAATTAAAATAACTTTTGTAGATAAAATAGGTGAAATAAATTCATTTATATTTAGATAAAAATAATTGTTTAAGTTCACTTTTAGCATTTGATTATTAGTAAGTTTAATTTTCACTATTATCCTTTATTTAACTCATTAAAAGAAGTATTTTTGCAAAAATTTTTAATCTTAAAATAAAAAAATATGAGTTTTGTTGACGTTTATGAAAAAGAACTGTCCTTTCAAACTGATCGCCGTAAAGCAACTGTTGAATTTATTAAAACTATTAGTGATCTATGGTATGATAAATCTATTGAAATAGTATTATTTAGAAACCAGTTAATTGATCGTAGTGTAAGTGATATCCTAAATTTACACAAATATGCGAACGATTTTGTGGGAAAACCCATTTCAATCTTTGATTCTGTTGAAATCACTAAAGCTATTAATTCTCTTAATTTACCTCCTTCAAAATTGGATATAGGTAAACTTACCTATGAATACCTACTAGAAGAAAAAAAGTATGATAATGCTTTATCTTTTGTCAAAGAAAAATTATCCGATGCCAATAATGTAGAAAATATCACTCCCAAAGATGTTGTTCTTTATGGTTTCGGACGTATTGGACGTTTATTAGCACGCGAACTCATGAACAAAGCAGGTAAAGGAACTCAAATGAGACTTCGTGCAATTGTGACAAGAGGTGAAATCGATAAAACTGTTTTAGAAAAAAGAGCTTCTTTACTCAAAATGGATTCAGTTCATGGTGATTTTAATGGCACTGTAGCTGTAGATGAAAAAAATAAAGCTTTAATTATAAATGGTACTACCGTACACATCATATCAGCCAATGCTCCAGAAGATATCGATTATACAAAATACGGAATTAATAATGCTTTGGTAATCGATAATACAGGGGCTTTTAGAGATGATGTAGCTTTATCTCGTCATCTAAAAGGAACTGGAGTTTCAAAAGTCTTATTAACAGCACCTGGAAAAGGCATTCCAAATATTGTACATGGAGCTAATCATCTAGATTACGATCCAAATGAAGTCGATATTTTTTCAGCTGCGTCATGCACTACAAACGCTATAACTCCTGTTTTGAAGGCTATAGAAAATACGTTTGGAGTTAATCATGGGCATTTAGAAACTATTCATGCTTACACTAATGACCAAAACTTAGTCGATAATATGCACAATAAATATAGAAGAGGTCGTGCAGCTGCGCTAAATATGGTAATCACCGAAACTGGAGCTGGTAAGGCTGTTACCAAAGCTTTACCCTCATTCGAAGGAAAACTTACCTCCAGTGCAATTCGAGTTCCTGTACCTAATGGGTCTTTAGCAATATTAAACTTAGAACTAGAAAAAGAAACCAATAAAGAAGAGCTTAACGCTATTATTAAAAAATATGCTATGGAAGGTGATTTAGTTGAACAAATACAATATTCAATTAATAATGAATTAGTGTCCAGTGACATCGTTGGAACATCTGCACCCTCCATCTATGACAGTAATGCTACAATTGTTGCTAAAAACGGAAAAAGTGCTGTTTTGTACGTATGGTATGATAACGAATATGGATATAGTCATCAAGTGATCCGATTAGCAAAATACATTTCTAAAGTCAGGAGATTTACTTATTACTAACATAAATAAGCTAATTATGTAAGCTCGATATATTATCGAGCTTTTTTTTTAAATTAATTAAAATAGCTGTTAAACATTAGACAACTTCCTTTAATGAAGGGTAATTAACTAAAAACACTACCCTATAAAATCTGAAAAATAGAATTAATCAATTAAATGTATTTTTGTAATAATATAAAATCTCAATAGATGAGGATAGACATCATAACAGCGGTACCAGAATTATTAAAAAGTCCTTTTGAAGCGTCCATACTTAAAAGAGCAATTGAAAAAAAATTAGTTTCTGTTTACTTTCATAATATTCGTGATTATTCAACAAACTCTTACAATCAAATTGATGATTATCAATTTGGCGGTGGGGCTGGTATGGTTATGATGATAGAACCTATAGATAAATGCATTTCAAAATTAAAATCGCAAAGAGATTATGACGAAATCATTTATATGACTCCAGATGGAAGTACTTTTAATCAAGGAACAGCTAACAAAATTTCTTTGATGAAAAACATTATCATATTATGCGGTCATTATAAAGGAGTAGACCAAAGAGTTAGAGATCAGTTTATTACATTAGAAATATCTATTGGGGATTATGTTTTAAGTGGTGGAGAACTAGCTTCTGCGATTATCTGTGACTCTGTAATACGACTAATTCCAGGCGTCCTTGGAAATGAAACTAGTGCACTTACCGATTCTCACCAAGATGGTTTATTAGCGCCATCTGTTTATACTCGACCTTCAGAATATAAAGGCTGGAAAGTTCCCGAGGTACTTTTAAGTGGTCATTCAAAAAAAATTGAAGAATGGCGTGAAGAAGACGCCTTAAAAAGAACAGAATTAAGAAGACCAGATTTGCTTGAATAACATGAATTCAGCTGATTTAGAAATTATTGAATCGATTGTAGTACCTATTTTAAATAACAGAGAACGTATATCAGATTATCTTCCTGGACACTTTTCTACTATTTACTCCAAAAAAGGCATCAAGAAAGCAATTAAAAGAGGGTTAGTAACCATTAATGGAAAAAAAGCATATACAGCCGATTATGTGTTCGGAAATGAAAGAATTGATTTATTTCAATCGCCTTTAGTAAAAAAAAGAAAAATAGTAAACATAAGACTTGAGATTGTTTACGAAGATGATTATTTGGCTGTTATCAATAAGCCAGCTGGTATTCTGGTAAGTGGCAATAAAAAATTTACAATTGAGAATGCTTTATCGCTTACTTTAGAAAAAAGTAAACAACAAGATGGATTGGTATACCCATTACCAATTCACCGACTTGATTACCCAACAAGTGGCCTACTTCTTATTGGTAAAACATCACGATCAGTTATACTACTAAATAAAATGTTTGAAAATAAGGAAATCATCAAAAATTACGAAGCAATTACAATTGGTGAACAAAAAGATCAAGGTGTCATCAGCATAAAAATTGATAATAAAAAATCAAAAACAACATTTAAAGTAATAAAAAGATTAAATTCAATTAGGTATAAAAAATTAAATCTTGTAGAATTGATTCCACACACAGGAAGAACACATCAACTAAGAATACATATGTCAAAAATTGGTAACCCTATTTTTGGTGACAAAAAATACGGAATAGAAGGTTTAATAAATAAGGGTAATGGATTGTATTTACAAGCATCAAAACTTACATTTAAGCATCCATTTAAAGAAAAAGTGATAGAAATATCAATTCCAAGATCAAAAAAAACAAGTAAACTCTTTCCAGAAAAATAAAATAGATGTTTGCGTATCATTTTTAAATTACATAATGCAAAAAAAGTCTTGTAAAGCCAATAAAAATATTTTACTTTTGCACCCGTCTACAAAATAATAGACAACTTTAATCCAACCTCTGGCGAAAATCGTGGATGTTGTTTTAAAAATCATATTAACAAACAAATAAAATGGAAGAGTTAGTAAAATTTGTTCAAGACGAGTTTGTAACAAAAAAAGAGTTCCCACAATTTGGTGCTGGTGATACCATCACAGTATATTACGAAATTCGTGAGGGTGAAAAAACAAGAACTCAGTTTTTTAAGGGAGTTGTAATTCAGGTTAAAGGAACTGGTACCTCTCAAACTTTTACAATAAGAAAAATGTCAGGTACAATTGGAGTAGAAAGAATTTTCCCAATTAACCTACCTGCTTTACAGAAAATTGAAATCAATAAAAAAGGTAGCGTGAGAAGAAAGCGTATCTTCTATTTTAGAGGTCTTACTGGTAAAAAAGCAAGAATTAAAGAGAAAAGAATGTAGAAAACAGAATTACTATATTTATTAAAGCAACTCTCCTGAGTTGCTTTTTTTATTAACAATAGTTAATAAACTAAGTTTATATATAGTTAATATCTAATGAGTTGAAAAGTTTGTATATCTCGATTTGTATTTTATATTTGATTATCAAAACGAGGTAACAGTAACAATCGTTTTAAATTAAAGTAACGTTCTTTAAAATTTTTTTTAATCAAATTTATATTCACGAGGTCATTGAAAAATGTATTGCAAATATAAATTTAGGCAAAAAGTTGATTTACATAGAGCAATCTAAAAAATCAGCCCGAAAGCTGAACAAATCTTGAAATAGAGGTGAGTTGTAACTTTCGAGAAACAAACTTCGCTTTTAACCTTTTAGGTTAAAATGGGTCTCGTCTTTTGATAAATTTCAAGAGTTCCAGACCAAGAAACGAAATAAAAAGGCCTGTAAAAAGTCCTTAACTAGTTTAAGGATCAATTTATTTGAAAATGGTTTTACTAAATTCAATTAAGTAGCTCAGACAACCGATATATGGACACAAGAAATTTGGTAGCTTTTAGCACAAAAATCTTTAGTTAGAATACGTGTGAAGATTAAAAAAAGGAGTTCATCCATACAAATTTTCTGTAGCCTAGCCACAGTAAAATTTTATTGGGAGACTCATTTGAAACAAATCACGACTGCAAGGGTTTAATAAACTTGCTTTAAATTGTAATGATTAGTCGGCAAAGGTAGGTTTCACAAGAAGCCATATCAATGTAGAAATACGATGATATGGCTTTTCTTGTTTGTATAAAACATTAATTTTATAACACTTTCAGCTTTTAAAAGCCACCACAAATTTGTAAATTTGCAATTCGAAAAAACGATTCCACTTCGTTTTAATTTTAGAATAAAATTTCAACCCTTTATGTCAAAATCAGCGACTATAATTTACACAAAAACAGACGAAGCACCTGCTCTTGCTACTCAATCTTTTTTACCTATTGTTAAAACTTTCACTTCTTCTTCAAATATCTTGGTGGAAACTAGAGATATTTCATTAGCTGGAAGAATTTTATCTTTATTTCCTGAATGTTTAAATGAAGAACAAATAGTAGCTGATGATTTAGCCGAGTTAGGAGAATTAGTGAAAAAGCCAGAAGCAAATATTATTAAACTACCAAATATTAGCGCTTCTGTTCCACAATTAATGGCTGCAATTAAAGAACTACAGTCAAAAGGCTATAACATACCGGATTTCCCGAAGAAACCAAGTACACAAGAAGAAAAAAATATACAATCAAAATATAATAAAATTAAAGGTTCAGCTGTCAACCCAGTATTAAGAGAAGGAAATAGTGACCGCAGAGCTCCAAAAGCAGTTAAAAATTATGCAAAAAATAATCCTCACTCTATGGGTACGTGGAGTAGTGACTCCAAAACTCACGTGGCTACCATGGATAAAGGTGATTTTATGCACAACGAAAAGTCATTAACGATTCAAAAAGCTGATTCAGTATCCATTGTATTTAATGATGATTACGGAAATAAACACATTTTAAAAGATTCAATAGCTTTATTAGAAAATGAAATAATAGACGCCTCAGTTTTAAGTAAAAAAGAATTATTAAATTTCTTAGAGTCTCAAATAAAAGATGCAAAAGAAAAAGAGGTTTTATTTTCTTTACACATGAAAGCCACTATGATGAAAGTTAGTGATCCTATCATATTTGGTCATGCTGTCCGAGTATTTTTTAAGGATTTATTTAACAAGCATCAAGAAACTTTTAATAAAATTGGTGTTAATGTAAATAATGGATTTGGTGATTTAATAAGTAATCTATCAAAATTACCGACCAATAAAAAAGAAGAGGTATTAACTGATATTGCCACTACTTTTGAAAATGGTCCAGATTTAGCAATGGTAAACTCAGATAATGGAATAACGAATCTTCATGTACCAAGTGATATAATAATAGATGCATCTATGCCAGCTATGATTAGATCATCAGGAAAAATGTGGGATCCAAGCGGAAATCTAAAAGATACAAAAGCAGTTATTCCAGATAGTAGTTATGCTAAAATTTATAGCGCTACCATTGATTTTTGTAAAAAGAATGGCGCTTTCGATCCAACTAAAATGGGTACCGTTCCAAATGTTGGTTTAATGGCACAAAAAGCCGAAGAATACGGATCTCATGACAAAACATTCGAAATACAGAATGATGGAATCGTGCAAGTAATTGATTCTGCAAACAATACTATATTAGAACATACAGTAGAAAAAGGGGACATTTGGAGAATGTGTCAAGCTAAAGATGCTCCGATTCAGGATTGGATTAAACTTGCAGTTACCAGAGCAAAAGCTTCTAAAACTCCTGCTGTTTTTTGGTTAGATAAAAATAGAGCCCATGATGCAGAATTAATTAAAAAGGTTAAAACTTATTTACCTAATCATAACACTAATGGTTTAGATATAAGAATTCTTTCACCAGAAGAAGCTACACAATTTTCCTTAGAAAGAATTAAAGTAGGGAAAGATACTATTTCTGTAACAGGAAATGTATTACGTGATTACTTAACAGACTTATTCCCAATTTTAGAATTAGGAACCAGTGCAAAAATGCTATCAATTGTACCTTTAATGAATGGTGGCGGTTTATTTGAAACTGGCGCGGGAGGTTCTGCACCAAAACATGTACAGCAGTTTGTTTCAGAAGGTCATTTACGTTGGGATTCTTTAGGTGAATTTTTGGCACTAGCAGTATCTTTAGAGCACTTAGGTACTACATTTAATAATCCTCAGGCGGTTCTTTTATCAAAAACTTTAGATCTGGCAACTGAAAAACTATTAGCTAACAGTAAAGGACCATCTAGAAAGGTAAATGAACTTGATAATAGAGGGAGTCATTTTTATTTAGCTTTTTATTGGGCTGAAGCATTATCAGTACAATATGAAGATGAAAATCTTAGAAAAGAATTTCTGCCGATTTACAATAAATTAAAAGAAAATGAATCTAAGATAGTTTTTGAATTAAACAATGTACAGGGAAAATCAATTGATATAAATGGTTATTACCTTCCAAATGATGAGTTAGTATCAAAACAAATGAGAGCTAGTGCTACATTTAATTCTATACTTGGTCAGTAATATTAACTGAAAATCTATAAATTCAAGCTATCAGAATTCTGATAGCTTTTTTTATGCTATTTAAAACTATTGTAAATTTGCATATGAGTTTTACAAAAACAACAGAAGAAAGTTCTAAATATAACCATCTAGAAAAAATGTCGATTTCAGAAATAGTAACAAATATTAATTCTGAAGACAAATCCATTCCATTAGCTATTGAAAAAGTAATTCCAGAAATTGAAAAACTAATTCAAAAAGTAGTACTTAACTTGAAAAATGGTGGGCGTCTATTTTATATAGGTGCTGGGACAAGTGGACGACTTGGTATCTTAGATGCAAGTGAATGCCCCCCCACTTTTGGTGTAACACACAAATTAGTTATTGGAATTATCGCAGGAGGAGACAAAGCTATTAGAAAAGCAGTTGAATATGCTGAAGATTCAATAACACAAGGCTGGATAGACTTAAAAAATCATAAGGTTTCTTCTAAAGATTTTGTTATAGGAATAGCTGCCTCCGGAACTACACCTTATGTAATAGGAGCATTAGAAAAATGCAACAAAAACAAAATAGATACGGGTTGTATAACATGTAATATTGGAAGTCCGTTGGCTAACACTGCAAAGTATCCTATTGTAATTAAAGTAGGTCCAGAATTCGTTACCGGAAGTTCAAGAATGAAAGCAGGAACTGCTCAGAAACTTATTTTAAACATGATTTCAACTGCTACGATGATACAACTGGGTAAAGTTAAGGGAAATAAAATGGTTGACATGAAACTTAGTAATAATAAATTAGTTAATAGAGGTACCAAAATGATTATGTCAGAACTTAACATATCTGAAGTTCAAGCTAATAAATTATTATTAAAACACAAGAGTGTTAGAAAAGCAATTAATTCAAAATTAAAATGAGTCAAAAACATACTGATCCCAATTTATTAAAAAAAGGAATTAAATATTTAGCTTTTAGTCTTCCGCTATTATTTTTATGTCCTTATTTACTAACATTGGCTTTTATAAATAAAGAAACTATTTTTTTATACCTATTTTTTATTGCTGGATTAATTTTTGGTTTTTTAGCATTTTATTTTCTATACAGAGGTTTCAGAACTTTATTAGCGGCTTTATTTGATTAATTCTTCGATCACGATCCACCATTTACATTAATTTTCTTACTTTTTAGTCAAAAAAAAACCTTCATCAAAAGATGAAGGTTTTAAAGAAGGCGGCGACCTACTC
>ERZ1046876.234-NODE-234-length-45174-cov-47.155256_pt1 | contig 45174 bp, 43 predicted proteins | sample MGYA00383094_ERZ1046876 | MGnify/ENA primary metagenome ERZ1046876 (study PRJEB29581, sample SAMEA5548364) | metagenome | biome: marine; feature: coastal; material: water | depth 50 m | study: Short-term variability in the microbial, nano- and picoplankton...
AAAAAAGAGGTTTAAATTGTTTTGAGAGAGAAGATTTTAGCCCTCGAGATTTTGTTCATGAGCCACTGAAACTTAAAATGTAGTAATTCTTCTAAAATAAATAATCAAGAGCGCTACTCCATTAAGACCACAAACTATACACAAAAGGTACATATTAAAGTTTTCAGTGATTTAATTGGTATATCATGAAAGCAATTGACAAAAAACAACATATATTGAAAACTAATAGCTCTGAAATTAGAAAAACTCTGTTGTCTCTAGATGACGTTTCACCTTATATAACTCTTAATCCAAACTCAATTACTCCAGTACTTCTTGTTTGTGATCATGCTAGTAATAGATTCCCAAAGTCACTCGGAACAATGGGTCTTGATTATTTAGATAGACTTAGCCATATAACAGTTGATATTGGTTCTAGAGCTACCACAGAGAGTCTTGCAAGACAACTCAATACCACTGCAATCCTTTGTCAATATTCGCGCTTGATTGTAGATTGTAATCGTAATATCTCTGATAATAGCGCTTACCTAGATAAAAGCGATGGTGTCGATATACCTGGCAACCAAAACCTCAATGACAATGAAAAAGAAATTAGAGAATCTGAAATCTATTGGCCATATCACAATGCTATCGATACTCAAATTTCACGACTAAAGAGGCAAAAAGTTAGTCCAATAATTATCTCTATTCATAGTTTTACCCCAGTATTTAATGGCAATAAAAGAGAATGGGAAGTTGGCGTTCTTTGGGATAAAGATCCAACTACTGCAAGAATCTTTATAAATAAGCTTACAGAAGCAGGTTTTTTGGTCGGCGATAACAAGCCATATTCAGGAAAAGACCCGGAAGACTTTACATTGGATTATCACGCTGAAACAATAGGTCTGCCTCACGTAGGAATTGAAATTAGACAAGACCTTATCAATAATGACGATGGTGTTATGCGTATATCAAATACCCTACAAAAAGTAATTAGTTCGCTTGTATTGACCAATAAATCTAACAATATTCAGATTAAGAAGCCTTTAAGATGACTCTTGATACACCCCAATTCACAATAGGTATAGAGGAGGAATATCTTTTAGTTGACAAGGCGACCCGTAGCCTTGTTGTAAATCCACCAAAATCTTTATTGAAAGAGTGTAAAGAGCTACTAGGCAATCAAGTCACCAACGAGCTTCTACTTTCACAAATTGAAATTGGTACAAAAGTATGTCACAACGTACAAGAGGCTCATGAGGACCTCTCTAAATTACGCAAAAATATAGTAGAAGTAACAGCTCGACATGGACTAGCTCCGATTGCCTGTTCAACTCATCCATTTAGTCGTTGGTCTGAGCAGGAACAAACACCAAAAGATCGCTACGAGTTACTGACAAAGGAAATGCAGGCGGTAGCTCGAAGAATGCTTATCTGTGGTATGCATGTACACGTTGGCATTAATGACGATGAATTGCGTATTGATCTGATGAGTCAACTTTCTTATTTTCTCCCCCACCTGCTCTCATTATCGTGTTCATCTCCATTTTGGAATGGCGAAGATACTGGACTTAAAAGTTATCGTCTAACAATATTTGATAATCTACCAAGAACAGGCATTCCTACGGAATTTCAGAGTTTTTCTGACTACAAACGACATATTGAGATCTTAACTAATGCTGGCGTCATGGAAGATTCAACCAAGATCTGGTGGGATATAAGACCAAGTGCAAAATATCCAACACTTGAGACACGCATTATGGATGTATGCACAAGGATAGATGATGCAATTTCACTCGCAGCTTTGGTTGTTTCTACGTTACGTGCACTTTACCGCCTAAGAATGAAAAATCAGCGCTGGCGTGACTATAGCTCTATGCTTATTAGGGAAAATCGTTGGCGTGCAATGCGCTATAGTTTTGATGAAGGGCTTATTGATTTTGGAAAAGGTAGTATTGTTCCATTTGAAGAATTGTTAGATGAATTTATAGAAATTTCAATAGAGGATGCAAAAACACTTGGATGTGACAAAGAAGTTATGGCTACTAAAAATATATTGAAACGAGGAACAAGCGCTCATCGACAACTTAAAACATACGAATTATCCATTGCTGCAGGCAAAAATAAAGATGAAGCACTAAATGATGTGGTCGATATGCTCATTAATGAAACTGCTGCAGATCTTTAGACATCACTTAGTAGTCTAGCCGCCTCATCATAATCAATAGAGCAACACCATTCAGACCCCATACAAGGCTTAATAGATACATATTAAAAGTTAAGCCTAAGTATTCAGCTAAATAACCAACTAATGCTGGCCCAAAAATAAAACCTGCAAAGCCTAAAGTTACAAGGTTTGCTACAGTTAAAGCTATTGGCTCATCAGTAATACGAATTGCCTGCCTATATATAACTGCTATAAAGTTTGCAGTTCCAAAACCAAAAAGCAGTATTCCAAAAATAATGATATAAAAATTCGATGTTAGTATTGAGATAAATAAAATTATTCCTGCAATAATACTTAAGTAACCACCGACTAATTTTTCATTTGTCTTTTCAATCATTTTTGAAGCGATTAGTCTAGCAGAGATCTCGCCAACATTAAAAGCAACAATAACTGCACCACCTAGATACAATGGAACTAATAAATCTTTTGTTAACCATAGTGCTGACCAATCGAGGATTATTCCCATCGTTGCATAATTAATCATCATTAAAAGACCAAAAATTAGTATTGTTTTTTTTGGTAATTTAAATTTAGGAGTTTTTTCAAGAGCTTCAAATGATTTTGAGAGTCCAAATATATATATTGTTAATGAACCCAAAATTAACATCGTACCTGTAATTAGAAATATTAAAGGGGGATTATCTATGTATTTAATGGTAAAAAATGCAGAAAAAGCCCCAACCAAAGAGCCAACACTAAATGCAGCATGATAGAGAGGAGTAAGTATTACAGCGGTTTTACTTTCAATCATTGATATCTGCGCTTGAGCAGAAGGAGCAAATAATCCAACAAAAAAACCAAAAGGTATATAAACCAACAAAAACCAGAGATAGTTTGGTGATAATATTAGAAATAAAGGGCAATAAGCAATACCAAGTAGACCTAAAGCGATTGAGTTTTTTGTGCCTATCCTTGGAACAATTAATCGCCCTGAGGTTTGATTTCCAATTAGATTTGAAATACCAAAAACCAATAACCCAATACCAATTTCTGCTTCAGTTATTTGAAGCCTTTCAGCATTCCATGGGATATAGACAAAATATATTCCAATCTGAAAAAGCACAAGAAAGGCGCCAAGGAAAACAGTATATATACCTTTATTAAAAGATTTACTTTCAGTCATAGTGTTAGATACTAAATTCCTACAAAAAACCTATTTAATCTTGAGAGCAGACTGGTCAATTAAAAGACCTTCCCACCCCGTATTCATAAAGTTACGAATATTTAAATGAGAAGAGTTACTTTCTGGCGAATCTAAAACTGACTGGTAATGCTCACCAAAGCATTTTATCGTCTCAACTTTAGAAAGAGAGTGCATTAATCCAAAACAAAAAACTTTTGCTGATCCTTGATTTTCTTCTTTTGAATTAACTAACCCATTATTTTCAAATGCAATACTCGAAAAACTATAGTCCCTCGCTATCAAATCAATAAAGTCAGAAAACTTCATCTGAGCCCCAGATCTTAGCTTTTCTAGATATTGCTGGGTATTCATTACATTTTAGGTGTGCATTGGGTTTGACTTATTTATATCAATGTTAAGTTTTTTAATGGCACTCTTAATTATTTTTGACTCTAAGATGCCATCATCAACAAGCGCCTTTAGCGTTACAAAAACAATATAGTTCGCGTTCACTTCAAAGAAGTATCTAAGTTCTTTTCGAGAATCTGAACGACCAAACCCGTCAGTACCTAGAACTTCATAATGCAGGGGCACATATTTCCGAATCTGTTCAGCGTAATTTCTCATATAATCCGTTGCAGCAATCACAGGACCTTTAGATTTTTTCAAACATTCAGTAATATATGGTGTTTTCTTTTTATCACCCTCTTGAAAGAGATTATCACGGTCAACAGACTGAGCTTCTCTTGTTAGCTCATTAAAGCTCGTGACACTCCAGATATGAGATTTTACGGCCCAATCCTTATCAAGCATATCAGCTGCCTTTTCAACCTCTCTGAGAATCGCACCACTACCAAGTAATTGGACTTCAACTTTAGACTTTCCAACTGTTTTTAATGGGTAGATTCCCTTAATTATTCCCTCTTCAACTCCCTTAGGAATTGCAGGGTGAGTATAGTTCTCATTCATCAGTGTAATGTAATAGAATATATTTTCCATATCCTCATACATTCGACGCATACCATCTCTAAGAATGACAGCAAGCTCATAAGCATAGGTTGGATCATAAGAGATGCAGTTTGGAATGGTGTTAGAAACAATTAATGAATCGCCATCTTGGTGTTGAAGGCCTTCGCCAGCGAGTGTAGTTCTCCCCGCAGTTCCACCCATCAAAAAGCCTTTGGCTTGCATATCTCCAGCAGCCCAAGCAAGATCCCCAACCCTTTGAAAACCAAACTTTGAGTAGTAAATATAAAATGGAATCATAGTAATGTTGTGAGAAGCATAGGAGGTTGCAGCAGCTATCCAATCTGAAATCGCACCCGCCTCATTAATACCCTCCTGCAAGACTTGCCCCTTAATATCTTCCTTGTACCACATTACCTTATCTGAGTCCTCGGGCTCATAGAGCTGCCCTGAAGATGAATAAATACCCATTTGTCTAAAAAGACCCTCCATACCGAAAGTTCTTGCTTCATCAGGAACAATAGGTACAACTCTTGGTCCAATCTCTTTATCTCGGATCAATAGCGACAGGAAGCGTACAAATGCCATTGTGCTTGAGGTTTCTTTTTCACCACTACTCTTTAGCAATACATCAAAAACATCCAATTTTGGTACTTTAAAAGACTCTAATTCAAAACTTCTAATGGGTAAATATCCACCTAAAGCCTCACGTCTCTCTTTTAAATAAGTTATTTCTTCACTATCTTCAGCGGGCTTATAAAAATTAAGCTCTTCAGCATCTTTTTTTGTTACTGGAATATCAAATCTTTCTGCTACCCGAACTAGCGCATTTACGCCAAGTTTTTTCTGGCTATGAGTCGTATTCTGACCCTCTCCTGCCTCACCCATTCCGTATCCTTTAACTGTCTTTGCTAATATCACTGTAGGCTGACCGACATGCTCTTTAGCTCTTTTATAGGCTTGGTAGACTTTATTAGGATCATGTCCACCGCGAGTAAGCGCAAAAATCTCCTCGTCAGACATATGCTCGACAAGCTTTAATGTCTCTGGATACTTTCCAAAAAAATGTTTACGTACATACGCGCCATCTTTTGCTTTATAGGCTTGATACTCACCGTCAACTACTTCTTCCATTCGTTGCTTTAGAAGGCCTGAAGTGTCATTTTCAAGAAGCTTGTCCCATCCTCTGCCCCAGATTACCTTTATGACATTCCAGCCGGCACCCCGAAACATTCCTTCTAGTTCTTGAATTATTTTTCCATTACCACGAACAGGACCGTCAAGCCTTTGAAGATTGCAGTTAATAACAAAAATAAGATTATCAAGCTTCTCTCTTCCGGCTAAAGAGATTGCACCAAGAGACTCTGGTTCATCAGTTTCGCCATCCCCTATATAAGCCCAAACAGTCCTTTTGTCAGTTTTAATAATATCTCGATGCTGAAGATACTTCATAAAGCGAGCTTGATAAATCGCCATGATTGGACCTAAACCCATCGAAACGGTTGGAAATTGCCAAAAATTAGGCATTAACCATGGGTGTGGGTAGGATGAAAGTCCTTCTTGGTTAGCCTCCTGCCTAAAATTAAGCATTTGCTCTTCAGTAATTCTTCCCTCTAAAAATGCCCTTGAATAGATTCCAGGCGCGATATGCCCCTGAAAGAAAATTAAATCAGCGCCCTGGTCTAGATTGTTTCCACGGTAAAAATGGTTAAACCCAACTTCATAAAGTGTTGCGCTTGATGCAAAAGAGGCGATATGACCACCAAGCTCGGAAGAGGTTTGGTTTGCTTTTACAACCATGATCATCGCATTCCAACGAATAATTGACTTTATTCTATGCTCAATCTCATGCATAACGACTAACTCGGATTCTTTTTCTACTGGTATCGAGTTAAGGTAGGCTGTATTAACACCTTCTGGCAAGTCCATGCCGTCTTCATGGGCCATATCCATAAGCTTTTGAAGTATGTATTTAGCTCTATCTTTTCCCTCAAATCTGGCTACCGACCTAAAGGCCTCTAGCCACTCAATAGTTTCTTGGGGATCAATATCTTTTTGAGACATAAATATTTAATTTAATTCAATAAGGAATCTTATATATTTCAACTTTCGAGGGTATTATCCCTAAAAAAATTACAACTAAATTACTTTAATGAAAGTTTAAGAAATAATAGAACGACAAATAAAGAAGACAAACCTACAAATGTTTGAATGACGTCATTTGCAGGGTAAAAGATATTTGAAATAGAGGCACCGATAAATAATGCCAACAAAGGCATTAAGTACAACTGGCTAGCACGTAAAAATAGCTCTTTAGATGAAATCTCTAATGTAATCATGTCGCCCGCTTTGACACCATTTTGAAGAGGTTTTTTAAATAAACTAAAGCTTGAAAATAAATCAGAAAGAACGCCAGTACCGCAAGCATTTTTTGAAGAGCATGAACTACAACCAACTTCTCTATTGGACTTAATAATCATTGAGTCATGAGTTATTTCAACTACTTGGAAATCTTCTTTCATTATCTAAAATAAATGTTTGTTAAAATGAACGCTACTTCTATTTTAACCACTATTTTAATGAATATTTTAAGTTCGATCTTCAAAGCATATGATATTAGAGGAATTGTTGAAACAGAACTTACTCCTGAGATAGTCAAATTGATTGGAAAGGCTGTTGGTAGTGAGTCAATTGCTAAAGGTGAGCGAGGCGTTGTTGTTGGTCGAGATGGTCGACTATCTAGCACAGAGTTATCTGAATCATTAATATCAGGGCTTATTGAGAGTGGTTGCCACGTCGTTAATATTGGAATGGTTCCATCGCCACTTGTTTATTTTGCAACTCACACTAAAGGTGCAAGCTCAGGAGTTATGGTTACTGGCTCACACAATCCACCTGAATACAATGGTCTAAAAATCATGGTTGCAGGAGAAACCCTTTCTGCTGAGAGAATTGAAGCTCTGTATACAAGAATTATTGAAGAACAATTTTCAGTTGGTTCTGGAACCTCCACCTCGATCAATATTGATCAAGACTATATCGACACCATCAGATCTGATATTGTTTTAGAAAAAGAGCTTAAAATAGTTGTCGACTGTGGAAATGGTGTCGCAGGAAACATAGCACCTCAACTTTTTGAATCGCTCGGAGCCAAAGTTACTAAGCTGTTTTGTTTAGTTGACGGTAGATTTCCAAATCATCATCCAGACCCATCCAAACCGGAGAACCTAGAGGACTTAATTAAAGAAGTAATTGATACTGGGTCTGACTTAGGGCTTGCCTTTGATGGTGATGGTGACAGGCTAGGTTTGGTTGATAATAAAGGACAGATCGTTTGGGCTGATCAACAGATGATGCTTTATTCAAGGGATGTCCTTAGTCGAAAAAAAGGTGCAAAAATTATTTTCGATGTCAAGTGCACTTCAATGCTCCCAAGAGATATTTTTGAGAATGGTGGCGAACCTATTATGTCTAGAACTGGACACAGCTTTATTAAGAAAAAACTTAAGGAGACAGGTGCCGAGCTTGCAGGAGAGATGTCGGGTCACATTTTCTTCAAAGAGCGCTGGTATGGCTTTGATGATGCACTCTATACCGGAGCAAGGCTTCTTGAGATAGTCTCAAAAAGCAACAAGACCTGCTCCGAGATTTTTGATGAAATTCCCGTCAATGTTAGTACTCCAGAGATTAATATTCACTTTAACAAGCATGGTCAACAGTTCGATGCAATGAAAAAACTTTCAAATAACATTAATTTTCCAGGCTCCAACATTAATACTATCGACGGTGTCAGGGTGGATTATGAAAATTGTTGGGGTCTTGTTAGGGCTTCAAACACAACCCCATGTTTAGTTTTAAGATTCGAAGCTAGCGATGATAAAACACTTAAGGAGATAAAAAATAAGTTCAAAGACTGGCTGGAAACAAATAATATTTCAACGAAAAATTTATAGTTGAATTGCTAATAAAATAGGGTAAAAATACATTTTTTATCTTTATCAAGAGCATATTACTTGATTAAGAGTTTAGCTCAATAACCTCGGAGTATTAAATGGAAGGACACGTCAACTTTACGCTATCAGACCGCTTAAGAAAATCCCCTTTTTACGAGGCAACAATTCGCGCTGGCGCTCAAACATTCACTATCTATAACCACATGATTATGCCGACCTCTTACGAGGGTGAAGAAGCTGATTACTGGAACTTAATGAATAACGTCACTCTGTGGGATGTTGCTGCTGAGCGTCAAGTAGAAATAATCGGAAGTGATGCATACAGATTCGTCGAATACATTACTTCGAGAGACCTCTCAAAATTGCAGATTGGACAAGGGAAATACGCCCTTATTACCGACGAAAATGGTGGAATTATTAATGACCCAATTATTTTAAGGCTGGGTGACAATCACTTCTGGCTTTCAATAGCAGACAGTGACGTACTACTTTGGACTCGAGGACTCGCATGTGGCTTAGGATGGGATGTTCAAATTAGTGAGCCAGACGTCTCCCCTTTAGCTATCCAAGGCCCGAACAACTTACCTTTAATGCTTGATCTTTTTGGTGACTGGATAAAGGATATTAAGTATTTCTTTTTCAGGGAGGTTGAATTAGAAGGCATCCCTCTAATTGTACAGCGTTCAGGTTGGAGTAAACAGGGCGGATTTGAACTCTACCTAAGAGATGGCTCTCAGGGCGAAAGACTCTGGGATATGGTTATGGAAGCAGGAAAAAAATATAACATAAAACCTGGGACTCCAAATAACATTGAAAGAGTTGAATCAGGCCTATTCTCTTGGGGTAATGATATGGATGTAAACACTAATGCACTTGAATTGCCACTTGAAAAGTTTTGTCAACTCGACAAGAGTGCTGAATACTTGAGTCGTAATGCACTCCACAAAATTAGATCTGAGGGGGTTACTAGGAAGGTGGTTGGTTTAATTATCGACGGTGAAGCATTCGTTGGTGGTTGCGCAAGTCCATGGGAAGTTAAAAATAACAATAAAATATGTGGAAAAGTCACTAGCGCTGCATCCTCACCTCGATTGAAAAAAAATATAGCCATTGCAACGATAGATAAAGGTTTTAACGATATCGGTTCAAAAGTTGATGTAGATACTCCTTGGGGCTCAAGGTTAGCAACAGTAACGAACATACCATTTAACTAAAATCGTATAAGACATTATCATTAATCTATGAATGTGATATTCTGTATCTCTAGTTATATTGTTTGGAGAATTTATGCCTAAAATGCTAGTCCCTCTGGCCGAGGGCTTTGAAGAGATAGAGGCTATCACTATTATTGACGTTTGTAGACGCGGAGGCATTGATGTCACTATTGCTGGAGTCAACGAAATGGTAAACAAAGGTGGCCAGGGAATCGAAGTTGCCGCCGACTGTTTATTAGACTCTTTGGACATCGATAACTTCGATATGATTACCCTGCCTGGTGGCTTAGCAGGGACTCTTGTACTTAGTGAGAGCGAAAATGTTCAATCAATATTGAAGCAAATGAAAGAACAGGGTAAATACATTGGTGCCATCTGTGCAGCACCTTTAGCCCTTCACACTGCGGGCGTTCTAAATGAAGAGTTTACATGCTATCCGAGTATTGAAAATCAAATCAGAATCGAAGGATATCATCAAGATCAATCTACCATTATCGATGGCAAGGTGATGACTTCTCAAGGTGTAGGAACTGCAATAGACTTTGCTTTAAACATTGTCAGAGAACTGCAAGGAGAATCCTTATTTAAAGAACTCAAAGAAAGTATTTTGGCGTAGCTCTATCTCACACATCAAACGAAATTTGGACTTATATTAACTATGGCGCATATACCTTTGCTGGCAACCAGGTAACCAAATCTGGGAAAATGAAAACCAGACTAAGTGCGATTAATTGTAGAATAATGAAAGGAACAACACCTTTGTATATATCTGTTAACTTGATACCCGGCGGGCAGACACCTTTCAAGTAAAAAATTGCAAAACCGACTGGCGGTGTAAGGAAAGAAGTTTGCAGAGTTACTGCAACTAATAAAGCAAACCAAACCAAATTCGGATTATTAACAACACCAAAACCGTCTACAGCAAGATCGAGCCCCATGACTACTGGCCCCATTAAAGGTAAGATAATTAAACTGATTTCAATCCAGTCAAGGAAGAAGCCTAGAAAAAATATGATAAAAAGTATGGCAATAATCAAACCATAAGGGCCCAGACCAAGACTATTCAAACCGTCTTCAATAAACTGGTCACCACCGCACTCTCTTAATACAAGGGCGAAAATTGTTGCACCAACAAAGATTCCAAAAATATAGGCAGAAGTGTTCATTGTATTCAGTACTACATCTTTCAAGACTGCAAAGTTGAATCGCTTATATGTAATAGTCAAAATTATTGATCCAAGCGCACCAATACCAGAAGCTTCAGTTACAGTGGCAATACCCATAAAGATAGAGCCTAGAACTGCAAGAATAAGAAATGACGGAGGCAGTATATCAACCATTACTCTCAATACATCCTTCAAGCCTATCGGTTCATGGTCGGCAGCCAATGGGACTTTTTCTGGATTAAAGATTCCAAAAATAAAAATATACACTATGTAAAGAGTGCCTAGAATTAGACCAGGAAAAACAGCACCCATAAATAGATCAACAACAGAAACAGCGAGCTGGTCGCCCATAATAACAAGCATAATAGAGGGTGGTATTAGAATACCCAGTGTGCCAGATGCAGCAATCGTTCCCAAAGCAATCGGTTTATCGTAGTTCTGCTTTAGCATAATAGGTAAAGACATCAAACCTAGCAAAACAACAGAAGCACCAATAATTCCTGTCGATGCGGCAAGAATAATTCCGATTAGAGTAACCGTCACAGCAAGGCCGCCCTTAACATTTCCAAACAATCTTTGCATAGAGCGCATCATTTGTTCCGCTACGCCAGATTTTTCCAGCATTAGCCCCATAAAGATAAACATAGGCAGAGCAACCAGTACCCAGTTATACATAATGGCAAATATTCTTCCGTGTAACATTCCAAGAACATTGTAATTAAGGCCCGTAAAAGTCCAGTCAAGCATATCTGTGATATAACCAACACCGGCAAAAAGTATGCCAACACCGGCTAATACCCAAGCGACAGGGAAGCCCGTAAAGATTAGAGCAATAAAGGTTACAAACATTGCAACAACTAGCCAATATTCTGGTTCAAAAAACATAATTAGACTTCCTTGTGATTACTAATAGTTGGGGTAAAAAGACGACCAATGGCTGAACCACCGTCACTTGAACGGTTATCTGTCACATTCTCACCATGAATCAAAAGGACAATATTTTTAATTAATTCTGACAAAGAAGCTATAAAAATCAGCACCAGAGAGATAGGTAAAAGAGATTTAACTATCCAGCGATAAGGCAGGCCTGTTGTATTTTCTGAGAACTCCTTGGCCACAAAAGAATGATGAACCCAGCCAACGCTATGATCAAAGATAATAATCGTAAATGGCATAATCAGAAAAATAATACCCAACACTTCGATAATGCGTTGCTTCCTTCTGGTAAATTTCATATGTGCTATATCAACTCTGATATGGGAATCGGTTGTTATGGCATATGACAGCCCAAACATAAAGAAAGCATAAAGATGCCAGATAAATTCATCAACCCATGCTTCACCAGCATGAAAGCCATAACGGAGCGTAACCTGGACCAAAATTGTAAACATTACAAGCAAATTAATCCAGGCAGTTTTGGTTGTAATTGCTGTAACAATTGAGGTCAAAAATGACACAATTGGTATATACACATTATCTGAGTGATGGCCAGGGAAATGATCTTCGGGATTATCAGACATGGACGATTCGTATTGTAAAAAATTTATTATAACTAAAAAAACAGCAGGACCGAAGCCCTGCTGTTAATTATAAGGAGAAACAACTATCTTTTATTGACCTTGCTTAGATGGACGTGGTAAATAAATCCATTCTTGCCAGATCTTGTAGTCTGCACGGAACGCGTTTAGAGCTCCATAAATTTCACCAAACTCAGGATCTTCTTCGACTAATTCATCCACAACTTCAAGCCACTTTTCTTCAAAGGTGGCAAGCATTTCATCAGACCAGTAATGGTTTGTTACTCCTGATTCAGTGTTGGCTTTCATGTAGTCGAATTGAATCGCCTCACCCAAAGCAAGACCGTCAAGCATTGTTGCTTTACAGGCAGACTCGACTGTTGTTTGCTGCGCTTCGCTCATACTAGCCCATGTATCTCCATTAACGATTAAATCAAACATGGTTGATGGCTGATGCCATCCAGGGTAGTAGTTATGCTTCAAAAGTTTAGGGAAGCCTAAGAGCTTATCGATAGCAGGCATTGAGAACTCGGTCGCATCAATTGCGCCCTTCTCAAGTGCTGGCATAATGTCTCCAGCTGCCAGTAGCGAAGTTGTAACACCTAGCTTCTCCATTACGTTAGCACCTAAACCAAAGAAACGCATACGCAAGCCATCTAGATCGGCTACACTATTGATTTCCTTAGTGAACCATCCAGAAGTTTCTGGAGCGATAATAGAACAAGGCACAGCATGAACATTGTACCCAGCATCGTCATAAAGCTTCTGCCACAATTCACGGCCACCGCCATAATAAACCCAGGCCATAAATTCAGGTGCCTCAGGTCCAAACGGAACGGCTGAGAATATAGCTGCTTTTTTACCAAGCAAGCCGGTATTGTAACCAGGCGTACCCCAACCAGCATTAACTGATCCATTAGAAACTGATTCTAACATTTCTTTAGTAGCAACTAATTTGCCAGGCTCATATATTCTAACTTTTACGCTACCACCTGAAGCTTTGTTGACTGTGTCAGCAAAGAACAATGGTGAAGAACCTAAACCAGTTAGGTGGGTTCCAAACCATACAGGAAGTTTAAGTAATACTTTGTCTTCTGCAACTGCAGTAGTCGCTACACTCATTGATAGCAATGCCGCAGTACCCAGACTGACTAGTGATTTAATTTTCATTGAACTGTCTCCATTAATAATTAAATAATTTGTTTCACTTACTGAAAAACCATAAAATTAATAATGGTAAATTGGTAAGTCCAATACATAATATACGAATTATTTTTAATTGTCAAATTATTTAATAAATATTCAATTTATCTATACTACAAAGAATAAATAGAGTAGAATATTTATTTAATTAAATGGTAAGACCAATATCACTATGAAAAGCAAGATCGTAATTTCTGAAATAGAATTTAAGCGAATAAAGAGTATGTTTGTAAATAGAGTAGAATGTTAATTACCTTGACTTGACTAGACAATATCATCATGAAAAACAAGCTCACAATTGCAGAAATAGTATCTAATCAGTTAGAAGACATGATTGCAGAAGGGTCTCTTCAGCAGGGTGACCAACTTCCTTCAGAGAGAATATTGGCAGAAAGACTCGAAGTCTCAAGACCAACATTAAGAGAAGCAAAGCAAATATTAATCTCAAAAGGATTATTAAAATCCCACCAAGGCGGTGGAACTTACGTTACATCTTCCCTAAATTCCTCAATATCTGACCCTTTGATGAATCTTCTTAAAGAGCGCCCAGAATTTAAATTTGACATATTGGAACTAAGACATACATTGGATTCAGAGGCCGCCTTCCTTGCCGCCTCTAGAGCTACTGCTACTGAAAAAGAAAACATTAAAGAAAAGTACGACATTATGGTTGGCTTTCACCTTAAACGTGAAGACCACGTAGCCTCGGCACTGGCGGATATTAATTTTCATTTAAGCATCACAGAAGCTTCTCATAATATCGCACTACTCCATATTACTCGAAGTATTTATGATGTATTGTTGACTAGTATAGAAAACAATCTTCAGTATTTGTATACGATAAAAGATGTTGAGAAATCTTTAACTAGTCAACATAAACTAATACTTGATAGTATTATCAAAGGTGATAGTGAAACCGCTAAGTTAGCTGCAAAAACTCATATGGAATTTGTCAATAAATCCTTAACGGAAATGAATAAAGATAAAGAAAGGCAAGAACGGTTTTTGCATCATTCCTCTGTTTTATCCGAAACTAAATAAATATAGTTATGTCTAGTAATGAGGTTTATTTCATGGGGACCTGTTTGGTAGACCTTTTTTATCCCAAAGCTGGTCTAGCAGGAATGCAACTCTTAAGAAATGCCGGAGTCAAAGTCATTTACCCTAGCAAACAGACCTGCTGTGGCCAACCCTCTTTTAACTCGGGTTACAGAAAGGAAGCCTTGCCGGTAGCACGCTCTCTAATTAAATGTTTTCCAAAGGATATACCGATTGTAATCCCTTCAGGGTCTTGCGCTGGAATGATTAAATATCATTGGTCTGAATTGTTTGAAGGCGAATCAGATATTGAAAAGGCATTGTCTGTTGCAGAAAGAGTTTATGAGTTGACAGAATTTCTTGTGGATAAGTTAAATGTAGAACTAACAGACCTAGGAGAACCCACTAAAATCGCAATCCACACTTCTTGCTCCTGTAGAAACGAAATGAAGGTTGCAGACAGAATCGAGAGTCTAGTTTCTCAACTCTCAAAAGTTGAAGTATTAGAGCAGGAAAGAAAACCAGAGTGTTGTGGCTTTGGTGGTACTTTCGCCGTCAAACAGGGGGATATTTCTGGTTCGATGGTTAAAGATAAAACAGATGCATTAAAAGCAACCAACGCTTCTTGTGTTGTCTCTCAAGACTGTGGTTGTTTGATGAATATAGGTGGGGCACTGGAGAAGCAAAACTCACAACTCAAAACTCAACATATTGCTCAATTTCTTTGGGATAGAACCAATGCAGCAAATTAAATCACTTGAAAATAGAATCGATGAAGCTCTCAGTAACGAGCAACTTCATACAAATTTTCGTTCAGCGATGAGTTATTTGATGGAGAAGAGAAGAGACCAGTTTCCAGATGAAAAACAACTCAAAAATGAAAGAGAAATAGCCTCAACTATCCGTTCTAATTCAGTCACTCAATTGCCTGAACTACTTATAAAACTTGAAGAAAACTTAGAAAAAAATAACATTAAAGTTCACTGGGCAGAGACAGACCTTGAGGCCAATAATATTGTCTATCAAATACTGAAAGAGGCCAATGCCAAAACTGTGGTCAAAGGAAAATCAATGGTAACTGAGGAAATTGAACTCAATGAATTTCTTGATAATAAAGGTATCGAGATTCTGGAAACAGATTTAGGCGAGTTTCTTGTCCAGCTAGCTAACGAGAAACCCTCACATATCGTCATGCCTGCAATACATAAAAATCGAAAAGAAATTTCAAAAGCATTTTTTGATCACTTTCCTGAGTTTCCATATACAGAAGATGTTGACCTGATTACACAGCAAGTTCGCAAAATATTGAGAGACAGATTTAGACAAGCTGATGCAGGAATTTCAGGTGTAAATTTCGCTGTTGCCGAAACCGGCACACTATGTTTGGTGGAGAATGAAGGCAACGGTAGAATGTGCACCACAGTTCCGCCTATTCATATCGCTGTAACTGGCATAGAAAAGGTGGTTGAAAAGCTCAGTGATACACCACCACTTCTCGATATTCTAACTAAGTCAGCCACAGGCCAAGAAATCACAACTTATTTCAATATGATTTCTTCACCACGACGAGAGGGTGAAAAGGATGGTCCTAAGTCAATGCACCTTGTTTTACTCGACAATGGGCGATCCAAAATACACCAAAATAATGACATGCAAGAGACTTTAAAGTGTATACGTTGTGGTAGCTGTATAAACCATTGCCCAGTATATACTCAATTAGGTGGCCATGCGTATGGGACAGTCTATCCTGGACCGATAGGCATAACTCTAGAACCTCAAAAACAAGGCATTACTGAGCTTGGCGAACTCACCTCTTTATGCACAATGTGTGGTGCATGTGGCGAAGTCTGCCCGGTCCAGATTCCTTTACCTAAATTAATCAATAAGTTACGTTCGGAGGCAGTAGAAGGTAACAATACAAGCGAACTTATTGAGGGTGCTAGAAGTAAGCGAAAACCTTTGGAATCATTAGCTTGGAAGATTTGGAAGCAAGTTTATAGTAACCCATTTATTTACTCTATTTTTTCTAAGACTGCTACCAGACTTAACTTTATTTCCCCAAAAAAGTTGGGCAAATGGGGCAAATACCGGATAACACCTAGACCATCTAAACAGAGTTTAAAAGAGTTGGCGAATCAAGCAGGTTTTGATCATGAGTAATAGTCGAGAAATTATCCTTGAAGGATTAAAAAATAACGCTAATGAGGCAAGTCATATAAAAGCTAATGTAGCAAAAAAAACGTATCACTGGTCTAAAGAAGAAATGATTGCAAAACTTAGCGAAAAACTTCAATCAGCAAGAGCTGAGACGTTCGTATTAAGTGATGCAGGATTAATCGACTGGCTAAACGATGAACTACCTAAAAGAGGTATTGGAAACATACTCATTGGTACGAGTATTGAAAAACAGATATCTCAATATATAAATAATGAGATCGAAGTTATAAAATATGAAGATTCTTACGAATCCTGGAGCGAAAAACTTTTCAATGAGACTGATGCGAGTATTACAACTACGATTGGCGCAATAGCCGAGAGTGGCTCTATTGTCTTACATCCAACACCTCATGAACCACGACTGATGTCTCTAGTTCCAAATATACATATCGCCCTAGTATATGAGGACACCATTTATGAAACATTTGATCAAATTATTTCCACTCAACAATGGTCAGAAAATATGCCAACAAATGCATTATTGATTTCTGGACCTTCTAAAACAGCCGATATAGAGCAGGTACTGGCATATGGTGTTCATGGCCCAAAAGAGTTAATTGTGTTAATACTAACATCTTAATATCTATCTTTTATTAATCCGATATATTCAATGATTTATCAAATATTTGGCATTATTTTTCCGGTGGTAGCAATTGTTTTAGTGGGCTATTTCTATGCTACTAAATTTCAGCCAAATATGGAAACAGCAAATACTATCAATATGAATATTTTTTTGCCAGCATTGATGTTTTCAGTTTTATCAAAAGAGTCATTTCAGATTCAAAATTATCAGTTGTTAGCAATATCTGGAGTTATTGTTATTATAGGGTCGGGTATTCTTGCTTGGATCGTTGCAAAAGCTTTAAATATAAATATTAAGACCTTTGTGCCACCTATGATGTTTAACAATACAGGTAATATTGGCTTACCGTTAGCAGTTTTAGCATTTGGAGAAATTGCTCTTGGTGCAGCCGTCGTTCTTTTTGCTATTGAGATGTTACTGCATTTCACTTTTGGCGCTTATATTTTGTCCAAAAATGCAAATTTCATATCCATATTTAGGTCTCCCATTCTGATTGCAACGTTGGCAGGTTTGTCTATAAATATTATTGACTTTGAGCTTTGGTTGCCTTTCACTCAGATGATCGATTTATTAGGGCAAGCAGCAATACCATTATTATTATTTACATTAGGAACGCGTTTAATTGGAATTAACTTTGGAGATTGGAAGTTAGGTGTTTTGGGTTCTTTTCTGTGTCCTGTAGTGGGTTTGATAGTTGCTTTAGCCGTTATTCAATTTATTGAACTTGAACATTTACATTATCAGCAACTCATCTTATTTAGTGTGCTACCACCTGCGGTCCTTAATCATATGATGGCTGAGAAGTACCAGCAACAGCCAGAAACTGTAGCTTCTATAGTGATGATTGGCAATATTGGTAGCTTAATTGTTCTTCCTATTGCACTTTACTACGTGCTCTAGATTAATACAAAGTTAATAATCCTACTATTTTATTGGTGAAGGACTTGAGATTTGTTTCATCAAGTCATTATTCCATTCTCCATCAACAACAATATGTGCTGCAGCTCCAAGTAAAAATGCCTCAATCAAATTGTGACTTAGATAAGCATAAAGTCCTGGTTGCTTAAAGGTGTATATTGACGCTCCAGCAGAGCCTGCGCCAATAACCCAACTCTCTAAATTTGTTTGAGGTGGATCTGAAAAATTACCACGCTCCCAAACATAATCACCATGACCGCCTATTAGATGTGGGTAAGATTGACGATTTGCTTGTTCATGAATAATCATAACTGTATCTCCTACATTTGCTTTTAAGGCATTTTCCCCAGTAAGAGATCCTACTTTACCGTTAAAAACAATATGAGATGGTTGTAGCGTTTTCATGACCTCTAGCTCCTCAACATATCCCTCAATTGGGGTGTTATATCTTTTATATTTCCCATTTATATCTTTAGGGATATAAAAGTCTTGCTCACCTATATAAAATACTTTTGAATAATTAATTGCATTACCCTTATTATCTTTTAATCCATCACGTGGCAATACCATAATTGCTCCATTCATCCCATGAACGACGTGCCACGGAACCATAGGTCCTCCAGGCGCACAGTGATATACAAAAACACCTGCCTTTGTGGCTTTGAATCTCAATACCACTTCTTCCCCAGGAGACACTTTCGTTAATTCACCTCCACCCATCGCTCCAGTGGATGCATGAAAATCAATATTGTGCATCATAGAATTAGAACTTGGATTTACAAGAGTTAGCTCTACATAATCATCCTGATGAACTACTATAAGTGGCCCTGGAACACTTCCATTAAAGGTTAGTGCATGTATATAAACTTCAGGAGCGATCTCAATTTCCTTCTCCTCGATAATCATCTTAATCTGTACAATTTTTGGTGGACCTTTAGCAACCTGTGTGTGCTCTGGCACTAAGGGAGGATTAACAAGTTCTTGAAATACCTTAGAAATTTCTACTGTATTGGCTAATGGAGCACCGATAAAAAAACATAAAGCACCAAGAGTGATTGCTTTCATTAAGTGACCAAACATAAGCTTCTCCTTTAATATTTAACCAACAACTGATTCAACTGCTGGTAAGAGTTGTAGTAATGCTACTAATCCAACATACACAGTCACAAACATCAATCCCATTATTCCTAAGCATATGCCTACTAATTTTGGAATGTCTTTTGATTCTTGATTATTCATATTCGCTGTGTTTTCTAAAAAATAAACTTACAAAAAATGCACCGGATAAGAATACGCCGATACAGAATGCAGTCATAAATGTTGTATTAAATAGTATCTCCATAATTTTATTTTTTTAGTTGATAAATCGAAGTTCGGCACTGACAATTTAGGATTACAAAAAGAGAAATCAAAGGAAAAAAATCCAAAAGTCAGTGCCAAACACCATTAATGACAATAGAGACCAAAAAATTGTTTCACCCTCTCCCAACTAGATGACAAAACTTGGTATTAGATTTCAATCTAAAGTGCCATTAAGAAGTATTATCGTAAGATCAATCAATAAATAAATTGATCTATGTCAAGAAATACAAAAAATATAATCGAAAGGGCTTATATTTACAGCTGCTAATAATTATTAGCTAAAGCGCCTGAAAAACTAACTGGTTTATATAGATTAAATTGATAGAACTGCATTGTTTAATTAATAAGATTATTTTAATTTGTGAGATAATAGATCAATATGAATGCTATACCCAACAATAAGCTTCAATATCTTAAGTTCTTGTCCGAATTACCGCTATTTAATGATATCCCAGACGAAGAAATTGAATCACTACTTTCTTTAATAAAAGTAAGGAATTACCAAAAAGGGGAAATACTCTCTATTAAAGTTGATAAGCGATCTCGGCTATACATAACCCTTGATGGGCAGTTTAAACTGACAAAAGTCAATGAACGTGGTGATGAGATGATTATAAGATTAATAGGCAATGGGGAAATTATTTCTCCCATGCATTTTTCAAACTATTATGAGGTTTCTGCTGAATTTATCAAAGATACTGCTTTACTCTACCTTTCCGAAGATACAGTCAATAAACTAGTTCAGGAGAATCCCTCATTTGCAAAAAACATCATTAATATGCTAGCAGAAAATATACAATCTCTGATGTTGAATTCAGAAGTTTGGCGTCTTAAAAATACTAAAGAAAGAGTAGGATGGTTTTTAACCTCAATTAATATTAATAATTTTGGTAAATTGTCATTATCCAAATCTTTGATTGCATCCTATTTAGGGATGACACCTGAATCTTTCTCAAGGTCTCTAAAAAAACTTTCTAAAGAAGGAATTTATATTGAAAATAATGCTGTTAAACAAACTCTTGGTAATGAGTTGTGCTTATACTGTGACAAAGTTACTGGAACTAACTGTGAGCTCTTTAGATCTGTAGAATGTTTACATCGAGACTCCTAGGACCCTCTAGTGCTCAGCCATATATTAATATAACCACCCTCACACATATCTTTTAAATATTTAAAGCTAATCAGAGCGCTCTATACATTTTAATGTGGTCAATTCCAGCTTCTTTGTAAATCTCACCAACACAAACAAAACCAAGATCTAAATAGAAACTATGGGCGTGCCATTGAGAAGACAACCAAACCTTTTCTAGATTCATATCCTGAGCCCACTTAATTAACTCTTTCATAATGAGCTTACCAGAACCCTGCCCACGATATTTCTTTAGAACAGCTACCCTACCAATATGCCCATCACTTAGTATTCTGCCAGTGCCAATTGGCACTTCATCAACAAAAGCCAAAACGTGTTTCGCTTCGCCATCAAGGCCATCAATTTCGAGCTCCTCTGGTACATTCTGCTCGTCAATAAAAACCTCGTATCTTATTGCACAAATTTCCTCAGTATGGGATTCATAGTCACAAATTATGGCTGTAGTATTCATTCAAAATAATATTGTCTAAAAGTTCACAAAAAATAGGTTGATTGCAAGAGCAAAATATATTAAAGCTGCAAGTATGTTAAGGTTCTTGTTTACCGTTTTCGATTTCTTAAGTATGTCTTCAAGAAAACTAGCAAGATATGCAATTGATGTAAAGACACAAAGAGCACTAAGGATAAATAACAGTCCAAGTAAAAATATCTGGATTGAGACATTGTCATTACTGGTGTTTACAAACTGTGGCAAAAAAACCAAAAAAAAGAGCGCCACCTTTGGGTTAGTCAAATTCATAATAACGCCAGTAAAGTAGTAAGAGCGATTTGTACTGTCTTTGTCAGTTCCGCCTAAATTTAACTCTTTGTTTTGAACCGAAAGCCATGCAAGATAAAGAAGGTAGAATGCACCAATAATTTTTAGTCCATTAAAGGCAATAGCACTGGTTTGAAAGATAACGCTAACACCTATCGCAACAAGTACTGTGTGACCTATCAATCCTGTACATAGTCCCAGTGTGGTGTAGAAACCAATCCTCCAGCCCTTTAAAGCTGAGTGAGACATAACAAAGATATTATCTGGACCTGGAACAAGGCTTAACACTACCGAGGCGGTAACAAAAGCTATTATTGTTTCAGTACTTAATATTTCAAACATTTACTGTTCCATCATAAACTATTGACTAAAAACTTCATTTGGATTCCGAAAAGATTTAAATTCAAGAGCGTTCTGAGAATAGTCCTCAAGAAACATTGTTGCTTGCTCTCCAGGCATACCTTCAAACCTAATAGTAGGCTCAATAATAAACACAATTCCTGCTGATTTTAATTTATCAGCTAGATTATGAAATAAGTCCCAATCAAGGACACAACCAAAGTGTGGTAATGGAACCTCTAGATTGTCTACCCTAGAGTCAGACTCAAGTTCTTGTATCGTCTGCCCAATATGCAAAGATAACTGATTTCCAAAGAAATCAAAATCAACCCAACTTTCAGTACTTCTACCCTCTTGACAACCCAAAAGATCGCCATAAAATTTTCTTGTAGACTCTAAATCACGTACTGTATATGCTAAATGAAAAATACTCATAATATATAGTTATGCATTACCCATAATTAAGCCAACAAAAATCAACGTTAAACCAGTAACTCTATTTTGCCATAATATTTTTTTAGGGTCTGATAGTAAAGACTTTGATATTTCAGCAAGCATTGTATAGCCGGTCATTACGATCAAGTCAACACCAATCAATGTTGCAGTAAAAATTACACAGGTAGAAAGTTTAAGCGCCGTTAAATCTATAAATAATGGTATTAATGCAAGAAAAAAAACTGTACCCTTAATGTTGGTTAAATTTACAAAAAAACCTTGAAAAAGCCCTTTTAAAGGGCTAAAACCACTCTTTAATGCCTCTTTAGATGTAGATATTTGTTCAATTTTTTTAAGCCACTGAATGACACCTAACGCTATTAAATAGATCATGCCAATGGCCTTTATTATTCTAAAGATAGATGGAAACTGATCAATCAACACTCCCAGACCAAAAAGCAAAAATATAATTTGACTCATCAAGCCAAATTGCAAGCCAATTACTGAAAATAGTGACCTCTTAAAGCCATACTGGGTTCCTTGACTTATCGAAAAAATAGCACCAGGCCCTGGAGATATACTGATGAAAAGTGCAGATGCTAATAGGCCAAGCCAGACAGTTAAATCCATTATTATATTTTGTTAGTTTGGAATAGAGTTATTGAGAATTTTCTGCATTGCACTTCCAACAGTAATCAAATGTTTGATCATTATCTTCAAGACACTGATTGCATTGCCAAGTTATCGAACTTATATCAGTATCAAACGACTCAACAATCTTTAGTGCTTCTTCTAGATCATCATCTTTTAAAAGCCAAACTTCTGGCCAAGTATCAAAGGGAGCTAAACCACCTGCAGCACTCGATGCAAATTCATTATTAAGGGCTACCTCAAAACCATGACTAATTAAAACGTTTTTGACATTAAGAACCATTATTCGATTTTCATTAGTATAGATAAGCTTCATTATTAAGTTCAGTCGACAAAGCTAAATAAATATCGCTGCCAAACCTAGAAATGCAACAAATCCAATTACGTCAGTAATGGTAGTCAATATTACGCCTCCAGCCAAAGCCGGGTCTATCTTTAGCTTAGTAAGTAAGAGCGGTAAGAATGCACCAGAAAAAGCTGCTACAACTAAATTAACAATGATTGCTACGGCTATAATAATACTAAGAAAGAGGTCAGAAAACCAGTAGTATGTTATCAGTCCTATCACGATCGACCAAATAACTCCATTAAGCACACTAACAGCAACCTCTTTATTGATTAAAACTCTAATATTGGCCGCACTTACCCTTCCTGTAGCAATACCTCTAGTTACAATAATTAAAGTTTGAGTACCAGCAATGCCGCCCATACTTGCTACCACTGGCATTAAAATTGCTAGTGCAATTTTTTGCTGCAATGTTGCTTCAAAAAGACCAATAAAGTAGACCGCAATAAAGGCAGTAACTAAGTTAACTCCAAGCCAAATACTGCGACGCCTTGAGCTTAAAAAAATCGGTGCAAATACGTCCTCATCTTCATCTAAACCTACCATTGACATGACAGAGTGTTCAGCCTGATCACGTATAACATCTACCACATCATCAATAGTAATTCTTCCAACTAATTGGTTATTTTCATCAATTACGGGTGCTGAAATTAAATTCCTTTCTTCGAATAGTAACGCGACTTCAGATTCATCAGTTTCTGCACTGATTGGTTTAGAGTGATCAACATCAATTAAAGACAAGATAGTTTGCTCTGGCTCTTCAGTTAGGATAGTTGTAATAAGGAGAGATCCTAAAAAATTATAATTTCTATCAACAACAAACACTTGGTCAGTATCGACTGGCATCTCTTTAAGTAACCTAAGGTAACGAGTTACAGCTCGAATTGTGACATCTGGTCTAACTGTAATAAAGTCTGTATTCATTAAGCCACCCGCAGAATCCTCCGGGTAACTCAAGATTTTATTTAGATGTTCTCTATGTTTAAAATCCAGAGTAAGCAACAAACTGTGTACAGCTGATTCGGGAAGGTTTGGAACAATGTCAGCCAAGTCATCTGTATCTAGTTTTGCAGTAGCCTTAACGAGTGTATCAACTGACATTTCACTAATCAATTGAGATTGAACATCTTCGCTTACTTCTTTTAAAACCTCACCCTGAATTGAAGCTCCTATACTAGGCCAAAGAATCGATCTATCTTTAGGTTGTAGGGCTTCTAATAGACGTGAAATTTCACCAGGATAAAGTTCTTTAATTTGAGCTTTAGCCTCATCAAGATTCGATGCTTCAAGAGCAATCATTAAATTTTGCAGACTCACTTCGAAAGACGTGAGCTCAACTTCAGCCATAATTATAATCCATCAAACACTATTGCATAACAAGCAAAGCTTGTTATGCAATAAATACAACATATTATAATTTATATGGACTAACCTCTGTGGTTATGTAGCTTTTCTTTGTGTTTAATTATTTGTGAATCTAACTTATTGATCAGTTGATCAATTGATACATACATATCACTGCTTTGGGCTTTAGCAAATAAATCTGCCCCACTTAAATGTATCGTTGCCTCTGCCTTTTGGACGTCTTTTTGAACCTCTAAAATCATATTGACATTCATGACATTGTCAAAGTGGTGTTTAATTTTTGAGAGTTTTTCGTTTGTATGATTCTTGATAGCTGATGTAATATCAAGGTGATGGCCAGAGATGTGTAGTTGCATTTTTACTCCTTAGATTAATGAAATAAAATTTTGATTTTTGCAACTCTATTGTTTCATAAATCTGCAAGTAATATTAACTTTTTTTTCATTTATTTAGATGAAATTACAGAAAGTTTAAAGGCAATGATTAGGATATAATAACTCTTTTAAGTTATTTTGAAACTGAAATGCTAACGACATCTAAACATTTAAGACGATACACCATAAGAAGATACACTCTTCATTCATATTTAGCAATGGCGGTTTTTTTGCCTTAATACGGCAATCGATTTAGTTTCAAAAGCCCCATTATGGGGCTTTTTTGTTTTTATTAGGAATTTATTATGTCTAACTTAATGTCTAACTATTCACCACTTGACGTTACTTTTACAAATGGGAGTGGATGTTGGCTAACTGACTCAGAGGGGAGGCAATATTTTGATGCACTTTCTGGAATTGGTGTTGTTAACCTTGGTCACTGCCATCCAGCAATTACCCAAAGCATTATTGAGCAGTCACGAGAGCTTTTGCATACGTCAAATGTTTATCGAATCGAAAACCAAGAAAGATTAGCTGAGCGCCTCTGTAAGTTAGCTAATATGGATAAAGCTTTTTTTGCTAATTCTGGTGCTGAAGCTAATGAAGCCGCGATCAAAATAGCTAGACTTTATGCGCGCTCTAAAAACATCATAAATCCAATTATTTTGACTGCAAATAAAAGTTTCCATGGACGAACAATGGCAACCCTATCTGCTACAGGTAATAGTAAAGTTCAAGCCGGTTTCTCTCCCCTAATGAGTGAATTTATTCATGTCGACTTTGATGATATTGATGCCATTAAGAAATACAATAAAAATAAGGATATTGTTGCTGTAATGGTTGAACCAATTCAAGGAGAAGCTGGGGTTATAATTCCACAAGTTGACTACTTAAATAAAGTGAAATCAGTTTGTGATGAAAATGACTGGCTCTTTATTCTTGATGAAGTACAGTCAGGTATGGGCAGAACAGGGAAACTCTTTGCTCACCAATATAACAACCTTACTCCTGATATTCTTTGCTTAGCTAAAGGCCTAGGAAATGGTGTTCCGATTGGAGCTTGCCTCGCTAAAGGAAAGGCTTCTGAAATGCTTATTTATGGTAGCCACGGTTCAACTTTTGGAGGGAATCCTTTAGTAACAAGGGTTGCTTTAAGCGTTCTTGATGTTTTTGAGGATGATTCAATTCTTGATAATGTTAACGAAATGAGTCAGTACTTTGAGGTTCAGCTTAAATCAAAGCTAGTAGATTGCAAAGTCGTTAAAGAGATTCGTATTAAAGGACTTATGATAGGTATTGAACTTGATGGAAATAGTATCGATTGTAGTAAGCTCGTTCAAAAAGCGCTAGATGATAAGTTGCTAATTAATATTACTGGAAACTCAATTAGGATGTTACCGCCACTTATAATATCCAAAGAAGAGGTAAACATCTTAATTAAAAAGATTACAAAACTTATATATTCCTAGGAAAAGATTATGACAAAGCACTTTATTGATTTTGACGATCACTCACTAGAGGTTTTGCAAAATATTATAGACCGAGCAATCTCTCTTAAAAAAGAGCATAAAGCGGGTCATCTGAATAATTCGCTTAATAATAAAACGCTAGCAATGATTTTTGACAAGTCGTCTACTCGCACTAGGGTTTCTTTTGAAGCAGGTATGACGCAACTTGGTGGCCAATCACTTTTTCTATCTGAGAAAGATATACAACTAGGAAGGGGAGAACCGATTACTGATAGCGCAATCGTTATAAGTTCGATGGTTGATGCAGTAATGCTGCGACTCTCATCCCATGAAGATATTATTGAATTCTCAAAGCATTCAACTAAACCAGTCATTAATGCCCTTTCTGACGAATCTCATCCTTGTCAAATACTTGCTGATTTAATGACTTATCAGGAACAAAGAGGGTCAATCAAAGGCAAAAAGATAGCTTGGATAGGAGATGGCTGTAATGTTTGTCAAACCTATATGCAAGCTGCAAACATATTCGACTTTTCTTTATCCATTGCAACTCCTGAGGGTTACGAGCCATCTCAATCGTATGTTGATAAATATCAAAACAACGTCGAGTACTTTAATAAACCGCTAGATGCCTGCGTAGACGCTGATATTATTGTTACTGACGTTTGGACTAGTATGGGCCAAGAATCTGAACAAAAAGAGCGAGAATTAGCGTTTAAAGGCTTTCAGGTTGATAAAGAGATGATGTCTAAGGCAAAAAGTGATGTAATTTTTATGCATTGCCTTCCTGCATACCGAGGAAAAGAGGTCAGCGCAGATGTGATTGACGGCAAACAGAGTGTTGTATGGGATGAAGCTGAAAATCGACTGCACGTCCAAAAAGCATTATTACTCTATCTTATAGAGAATTAGTCACTCTGAGATAACTTAAGTTTTGCTTCTTGATAAAACTTTACACCTCTTTCAACTTTTTCTCGTCCCTTGGAAACTCTCCAATTGTTAGTATCTCTCAAAGAATATACACAGCCACAATACTCTTGCTGATAAAAGTTTTCTTTTTTTGATAGCTCTAGCATTCTTGAAGAGCCGCCTTTTTTTCTCCAATTAAAGTCCCAATAAGGAACATTATGTGGCTTAGATGATCTAGCGCCTGAGTCATTAATTTGATTCATATCTTTCCATCGAGATATACCTAGTGTTGATGAAATAATGTCAAAGTTATTTTCAGCAGCATACCTAGCGGTTCTTTCAAAGCGCATATCAAAACATGTCGTACATCTCTTCCCTCTTTCAGGCTCATTCTCTTGCCCTTTTGTCCTCTTAAACCAATCATCGCGATCATAATCGGCATCAATAATTGGCATACCTAGCTTTTGAGCAAAGCGAACATTCTCTTCCTTTCGGAGCTCGTATTCTTCAACAGGGTGAATATTTGGGTTGTAGAAAAAAATTGTTGTATCTATATCCGAGGCGGCCAATGCCTCCATAATTTCACCAGCGCAAGGGGCGCAACATGAATGAAGTAGTAGTTTTTTTTCGCCATTAGGGGTTTTTAACTTTGGGCGCTCATAAGAGTTCAATGAATAATTTATCTGAGACATAACTTAACCTTTTTTAACACTTCCCAGACCTCTCTTTTAAGTTTATTATTTTTTAGAATATCTCTTGGGTGATGGGTGGAAAATAGAAAAGATAAATCCGAATTAACCTCTGCTCCCATAACTAAAACAGCCTTTGCAGGATTAGCCCTAATGCACTCATCAAGATTATCTTTTTCAATTGACATCAAGCAAACATTGCTTAACGTTAAATCAATAGAAGTCAATATTTTTATTAATAAATCTTGGCTTTCACCTGGCTCACAAAAAGAATCTTGAGAGGTAGTTTCAATGATCAAACATTTCACTTCAGGATTTACTTTTTTATCGGGATTACTTTGAGAATAGAGAAAGTCAGGTATCCCTAGAGCATCTAGATAGTTATTTCTATTTTCTATCGTCATATCTGAGGGTGCGCTCTTTCTACATTTGCCATCACTTTATTTAAAGCATTAACATATGCCTTGGCTGAAGAGGTAATAATATCAGTATCAACTCCCTGACCATTGACAATTTTCCCTTCATGTTCAAGGCGAACATTAACCTCTCCAAGAGAGTCTGTTCCTTGGGTTACATTGGTAACTGAATATAGTTGGAGTTTTGGCTCAATATCAACTAAAGACAATATAGCAGTAAAGGCAGCATCAACTGCGCCCGATGTTTTTGCTGAGGCACTTTGCTCATTTCCATTAATTGATAGTGTTATATCAGCAGTATTATCTTTACCAGTCTCAGCAGAAACTTTGAGAGAAACTAATCGAATAAACTCTGTTGCTTCGGTTTGTGCTTCAGTAACAAGTGCTTGAAGGTCTTCATCAAAAATATCATGTTTTTTATCAGCTAGCGTCTTAAAGCGAGAAAATGCATCATTTAATGCCTCGTCTGATTCAAAATCAACGCCAAGTTCGACAAGCCTAGCTTTGAAGGCATTTCGACCAGAGTGTTTTCCAAGGACTAAAGAATTAGTATTCCAACCAACATCTTCTGCCCTCATAATCTCATAGGTCTCTCTGTGTTTAAGAACGCCATCTTGATGAATTCCTGCCTCATGAGCAAAAGCATTAGCACCAACAATTGCCTTATTAGGCTGAACAACAAACCCTGTAATTGAGGAAACCAGTCTTGAGGCAGCTAAAATATTTGTAGCATCAATATTTGTATCACAACCAAAGACATCTTGTCTAGTTCTAACCGCCATAACAACCTCCTCAAGAGATGTGTTACCTGCCCTCTCACCCAAGCCATTGATGGTACACTCTATCTGTCTTGCGCCACTTATAACTGCCGCTAAGGAGTTAGAAACTGCAAGACCAAGGTCGTTATGACAATGAGCTGAAAATATTGCTTTATCAGAGTTTGGAATTCTTTCAATAAGCATTCTCATGGTCTCACCAAACTGATGAGGGATATTATAACCAACCGTATCAGGAATATTAATTGTTGTGGCACCCGCTTTAATTGCCTCCTCAATGATTCGACACAAAAAATCAATATCGGATCTACCAGCATCTTCAGGACTAAACTCAATATTATCTGTAAATTTTGTTGCTCTTTTAACTGAGCGAACAGCTTGACTCACTACTTCATCGGGGGTCATTCTCAGCTTCATCTGCATATGAATATCAGATGTTGCAATAAAGGTATGAATTCTGGCAGAATTGGCACTCTTTATAGATTCACCAGCTCGATCAATGTCTTTATCGAGTGCTCTTGCTAGAGAGCAAATTGTCGAATCTTTGACAGCTTTTGCTACAGCCTGAACTGCTTCAAAATCACCCTGTGAGGCAATTGCAAAGCCAGCCTCAATAACGTCGACTTTCATTTTTTCTAAAATTTTAGCAATGCGCACCTTTTCATCCTTTGTCATCGAGGCGCCTGGCGATTGCTCTCCATCTCTAAGAGTTGTATCAAATATAATTAATTTATCGGACATAAATTTACTCCTTTTGTAATTCCGAATTTTAGCTTAAGTTTTAGTGATAGACTTTCGTCTATTATGATTATTATTGCCTTACGGCAGTAATCGCAACAAAGCAAAGAGTTTGCTTCGTGAATGTGAAGTCGACAAGTTAAAATCTATATACATAGTGCGTGATTATAAAGGAACTTATCTATCTTGACTTTGTTTTTTCTGAATCCGCTTTTTATTAAGACCAGTTATTGTAATAAAAGGTCCGGAAAGCATATATAGAAAAAATCCAGTAAATAAAAATATATTTGGCTTCGAGAGTAGCACAATAAGGCTCAGTACTATAGCCAAAAGAAATCTAAATGAAGCCTTTTTGGAATCCAACTCCTTAAAGCTGTAGTAACGTACATTACTAACCATAAGTAGTGCACAAACTATTGTTATGCCAACACCAACGTAATAACTCAGAGAGACTATACCAAAATCAAAATACTCAAACTTCCAAAATTTAAGCCATATCATACTAGCAATAACACCTGCCGCTGCTGGTGAAGGGAGGCCTTGAAAATAGCGCTTATCAGATGTACCAACTTGTGTATTAAACCTTGCTAGTCTTAGGGCCGCACAAGCTAAAAAAATGAAAGCCGCAAGCCAACCAATTCTTCCTAAGTCAGATAGGGACCATTCGTAGACAAGGAGGGCTGGAGCTACACCGAAAGAGACTAGATCAGCAAGAGAATCATACTGTGCTCCAAAATCACTTTGAGTATTCGTTAATCGAGCGACTCGACCATCCAAAGCGTCCCACAACATAGCAACCATGATTGATATCGCAGCTAAAGTGAAGTCACCATTAATTGATGCAATAATTGAATAAAAACCAGCAAACATCCCAAACGTAGTAAGGATACTTGGTAGTAAATAAATGCCTCTACTTGGTATTTTTTCAGTCACAATTTCTTAAAATCAAACTGGGATCATCTAATTTTTTTAGTTTTTAGATTGATCAACCAATTTATTTTTTGCAATCCATGGCATCATAGAGCGCAAGCTCTCACCAACAGTTTCAATTTGGTGTTTGCGTTGAACATCACGACGACCTGGTAATTCACCAACATTACTGATAAATTCTTTAGCGAAAGCACCGCTTTGGATTTCACTTAGAATTTTCTTCATTTCAGCTTTTGTTTCATCAGTTACTATTCTTGGACCTCTAGTAACATCACCATATTCAGCAGTATTTGAAATTGAATAACGCATATTAGCAATACCGCCTTCATATAGCAAGTCAACAATTAACTTTAATTCATGAAGACATTCAAAATATGCCATTTCTGGCTCATAGCCTGCTTCTACAAGTGTTTCGAATGCAGCCTGCACAAGTGAAGTTGTTCCACCACAAAGAACTACTTGCTCTCCGAACAAATCTGTTTCAGTTTCCTCTCGAAAGCTGGTCTCAAGTATGCCAGTTCGACCCCCACCAATTGCTGAAGCGTAAGAAAGAGCAATATCCTTAGCATTACCTGTAGCATCCTGCTTGATCGCAATTAAATCAGGAATACCTCCCCCTTTAACAAACTCTGAACGAACTGTATGTCCTGGCGCTTTTGGAGCAATCATAATCACATCAAGGTCTTCTCTTGGGACAATCATATCAAAATGGATATTGAGTCCATGTGAAAAGGCTAAAGCAACACCTTGCTTTAAGTTTGGTTCAATATTTTCTGAATAAATACTGGCTTGAAACTCATCTGGAGCTAAAACCATAACAACATCCGCCCAAGCACTTGCCTCTTCAACAGACATAACACCGAGACCTGCCTCTTGTGCTTTTGTTGCAGAAGATGAGCCATCTCTTAGACCAACAACAACTTCTACACCTGAATCCTTTAGATTATTAGCTTGAGCGTGTCCTTGAGAACCGTAACCAATAATAGCAACTTTTTTGCCTTGAATAATTGAAAGGTCTGCATCTTTATCGTAATATCTATTCATTTTTTTTCCTTAAATTTAAATTATTTTTTTCCTCTAGAAATTCCAGTGACACCCGTCCTTGAAACCTCAATAATGTTTGCTGGATCAAACGCATCCAGAAATGCGTTAATTTTTTTAGTCTTCCCAGAGACTTCAATGGTGTAAATTTTTTCAGTCACATCAACAACTTTACAACCAAAAATTTCCACTAACTCTTTTAAGTCTACATTATCCTTTAAGACCGAGGAAATCTTAACAAGCATTAACTCTCGCTCGACATGATCTTGACTAGTCAAATCACTTACCTTAACCACTTCAATTAATTTATTGAGTTGCTTAACAATTTGCTCTAATACACGATCACTTCCTGACGATACGATTGTCATGCGAGATAAATTCACATCGTTAGTTTGGGCAACAGTAAGGGATTCAATATTAAAGCCGCGTTGAGTAAATAATCCAGAAACTCTTGAAAGAGCGCCCGCTTCATTTTCTAAAATAACTGAAATAATATGTCTCATAAACTACACCGCATTAAAGTCTGTTTCATCTTTTGATACCATTTGATCACGGCCTGCTAACAACATATCGCAGTGGGCACCACCTGCTGGAATCATTGGAAATACATTTTCAGATGGGTCTGTCAAAATATCTAGAAAAACAGTACGATCTTTTTGCTTAAATGCTTCAACAAGGGCAGGCTTGAGATCAGACTCTTTTTCAACTTTTATTCCAATATGGCCATAACTTTCAGCCAGTTTAATAAAGTCAGGTAACGCATCCATATAGGACATTGCATAACGCTTTTCATAGAAAAACTCTTGCCATTGCCTTACCATTCCTAGGTAACCATTATTAAGGTTAATGATTTTAACAGGTGTTGAGTATTGAAGCATTGTCGAGAGCTCTTGAAGCATCATCTGAATACTGCCTTCTCCAGTAACACAGGCTACATCTCTATCCGGCATTGCAATTTTAGCGCCCATAGCAGCAGGAAGACCAAAGCCCATAGTTCCAAGACCTCCAGAATTAATCCACTGTCTTGGCTCATCAAATAAATAATATTGAGCTGCCCACATTTGGTGCTGACCAACATCTGAGGTCACAATGGCCTTACCTTTGGTAACCTCATAGAGCATTTCAATAACTGTTTGAGGTTTAATAACACCTGATTTCTTAGTATATGCCAATGAATCAACCTTTCTCCATTCATTAATCTGAGACCACCATTTGGAAATATCTGTAAGTTTTTTGTCCTTCAGTTCATCAATCAGGGCTTGAAGAACTTGCTTTGTTTGACCAACAATAGGAATATCTGCAACCACATTTTTAGAAATCTGAGAGGGGTCAATATCAATATGAATAAACTTGGCTGTAGGGCAAAATTTTTCTAAGTTTCCAGTAATTCTATCATCAAACCGAGAACCAATAGCAACTACACAATCTGATTCATACATTGCCATATTGGCCTCATAAGTACCATGCATTCCCAACATACCAAGAGATAATTTATCAGTACCAGGGTATGCACCTAAACCCATCAAAGTTTGTGTAATTGGAAAACCAAGCTTGCGCGTTAATTCACGTAACTCTTTTGAAGCATTACCTATTACACAGCCGCCGCCAGAATAAAATATTGGTCTCTGAGAATTAGCAATCAACTCTGCAGCTTTTCTAATTTGACGGTTACTTGCTTTAGTTGTAGGTTTATAGGACCTCATTTCAACAGTCTCAGGATATTCTTCCATTTCCATTTCAGCAATGGTTATGTCTTTAGGAATATCAATTACAACGGGACCTGGTCGCCCAGTTGTAGCAATATAAAATGCTTTTTTAACCGTACTCGCAACTTCACTAATATCTCTGATAAGGAAGTTATGCTTAACACATGAGCGAGTAATACCTGTGGCATCTACCTCTTGAAAGGCATCCATCCCTATCAGTGGAGATGGAACTTGTCCAGAAATTACTACCATCGGAATAGAATCCATATGTGCAGTTGCAATTCCAGTCACAGCATTAGTGATACCAGGCCCAGATGTAACTAATACAACACCAGGCATACCGTTCGCTCTTGCATAGCCATCAGCTCCATGAGCTGCGCCTTGCTCATGCCTAACCAAGACATGAGTAATCTCGTCTTGAGCTTCTAGAGCGTCATAGATATGCAAAACAGCACCTCCTGGGTAACCAAAAACATGCTTAACACCCTCTCTCTTCAAGCAATGTATCAGTATTTGAGCACCATTTAATTTCATCACTAATAACTGTAATATAAAAAGTTTTCGATTATACCAAAAGAATTAAGCTCAAAAAAGACTTCGTGAGTATCAGTTATTGCTTTCAAATAGGGAAAATAAAGGTATTTATTATTTAGTCAATGGAATAGAAAAAATAGTTTTTTTAGAGGTTATTTTGCCAATCTTCTGAATAAAAGTGGATTGGCGAGTCGACTTCCTTATAGGTTTTTGTTGTTGTTGCTTGAGGCTGTGAAAGTATTGCAGAAAGTAACTGATCATTAAGCATATGTCCAGTCTTATATCCCTCATATTGGCCTATCATATTTCCACCTAAAAGAAAAAGATCTCCAACAATATCCAATATTTTGTGCTTTACAAATTCGTTATGGTATCGCATTCCGTCTTCATTTAGGATGTCATAATCAGAAAGACCAATTGCATTATCAAGACTTGCCCCCAATGCAAGTCCACCAGCTTGAAGCGCCTCAACATCACTCTCATATCCAAATGTTCTGGCACGAGATATTTCTTTTAAATAAGACTGCTCCGCAAAATCAATTGACAGCTTCTGTCCACTTTCTTTTATTTTTTTATGTTCAAAATCAATTTCAAGCGTCACCTTGAATCCATTATGAGGAGAAACCTGTGCCCATGCTTCTCCATTTTCAACCCTAACAGTTTCTTTAATGACGATGAATCTTTTTGGTGCTTCTTGTTGTTCAATTCCAGCTGACTGAACTAAAAAAATAAAAGGTGCAGATGAACCGTCCATAATTGGCACTTCAAATGAATCTAACTCTACCAAAAGGTTATCTACTCCAAGCGCTGAAAGAGCCGACAATAAATGTTCAATAGTTGAAACCTTTACACCTTTGCTTTCAATGCCTGTTGACAAGATAACTTCATTAACGAAAGCACTATGAGCATGTACTTGCCTACCACCGGCATCTAATCGCTTAAAAACTACGCCATGATCTACTCCTGCAGGGATCAATGTCATATTCACTTCCTTACCGCTATGAATTCCTACACCACGCGCCTTAACTGTTTTTTGAATTGTTCTTTGCTTTACCATATATTAAAAATTCTTTACGGTCCATTCTTTTAATTTACCTATAACACCATTATTTCCATTAGAAATTACGTCGAAATCTTTTCCAAAGTCATCTTCATGTAGCAAGAGCCCTATAGAGCCTGTATATCTAAAGTCAGTTAGTATGTTATCTAAACCAGAAATTCTTGAGCGATGAATAGTACCTATTTTAGCTCTTCTGGTAAAGAAATCACGAACAAGCTCTTCGCAAGAAATAACTTGTGCTCCACCACCACACAATACAAACCCCGATTTAATAATTGTATCCAAATTATGGTGTTTTAATTCATTTTTAAGTGCCAACAAAATTTCACGATAAGCTTCCTCAATAACTTCTGATAACTGAAGGCTAGAAAGCTGATGCTCCTCTTTGTTTGCGGCTTGAGTGAAATCAATCAATTTCTCTTCCTTAAGTGTAGATGACTTAGCAACTCCGTAGAACTCTTTTAATCTTTTTGCTTCTTCAAGTGATGTGTCAAATGCATATGCAATATCTCGAGTAACTTCATCACCACCCATTGAAATAACACCACTTTGAACAATGCCCTCCTCATTAAAGACAGAGAAACAAGTAACTCCAGCTCCAATGTCAACTATACAAACACCATTATCTTTTTCTTCTTGAGTTAGTATTGCATGAGACTTAGCAATAGAGGTAAGTACAATTCCATTTTTCTCAACCTGTAAATCACTCTGTTTTAAACAATTTTCAATATTCCTAACGTTGGCAGACGAGACAGTCACTATGTGGACCTTAGATTCTAAGAATTCGGCTTTCATCTCTAATGGGTTATCTACTACTACACTTTCATTAATAGTAAACTTCTTTTTAATTTTGTGTAATGGTTCTTTGTTGGAAGGAGTTGACATTGATATCGCAGATGCTAGAACTGCGTCTACATCGTTACGAGTTACAACTTCATTTACAGAGACATGTCCCTTACGATCACTGCAAGTTAGATGAGTGTCAGAAATATTAACACGAAATAAGCCAAGTGTTAAATCAAAGCTTTTGCTAGTTTCTTCAATGAGTTTTGTAATTACTCTTGATAAATAATCTATAGAAAAAATTGCCCCTTTTTTAACGCCATCAGAGGCGCAAATATTGTGCCCAATAATCCTGAGTCGATTATCATAATCTTTTTCAGCAGCCAACAGCGCAATCTTATCAGTTCCGATATCAATGCTCGCTATGTAGTTGTCGCCTGCCATATTTTATTAGAGAAGAATTTTCCTATGAAATTTTACCAAACTATTGAGTACTTTTACTATCGGTTAAACTATTTATTTTAAAATCTAACCACTCATTTAAATGATCAAATCCAACTACCTTACCACTTAATAATCTGCGAAATAATTTAGCATTAGTTTCACCATGATATAAACCCAATATATGACGAGTCATCGACCTTATAGGTACACCAATTTTGAGTTGTTCACTCATATAAACCATATATTTTTTTAAAACCTGTTCACGATTTATTGGATTCTTTTTTTCTCTAAATATATCACTATCTACTTCACTTAATATAAATGGATTATTGTACACCGCCCTTCCTAGCATAACGCCATCGACATAATCAAGATGACTCTTTATCTCTAAGCAGCTTGTAATGCCTCCATTTATAGTTATTTGAATTTGTGGAAAATCTTTTTTTAGCTCATAAACCCAAGGATAATTTAAAGGCGGGATTGTTCTGTTCTCTTTCGGACTCAGTCCCTGAAGCCAAGCTTTTCGAGCATGGATTATAAAATGCTTACAACCTTTAGAATTAATGCGTGATACAAAATCACTCAACTCATCATAGCTCTCCATATCATCAATTCCAATTCGGCTTTTAACTGTAACTGGAATGTCGCATTTATCAATCATACTTTCAACACAAGCTGCCACCAAATCTGGCTCCTTCATTAAGCATGCACCAAAACTTCCAGAATGAACTCTGTCGGATGGACAGCCAACATTTATATTGACCTCATCATATCCCCACTTTTGAGCAATTTGAGCGCATTCAGCCATCTCCTTAGGATCACTACCGCCTAATTGAAGAGTTAATGGATGCTCACTTGCATTAAAGTCTAATAAACGATTTTTATCTCCTCTTAAAATAGCTTTTGAAGTTATCATTTCAGTATAAAGTTGAGTATTTTTACTAAGTAGCCGATAAAAATATCTGCAATGTCTATCTGTCCAATCCATCATTGGAGCGATGGATACTGCTGAAGAATCGATCACAGCTTTAAGGCTAACTGAACTAAAGCATAAGAAATACTTTGAGATACAATATCGGATCTAGCGCCTGAAAAAAATTGCGTTGTTGTAGTTGTCTCCCCATCAAAGAAAAAACCAAAACAAACCGTTCCAACAGGTTTTTCAGAAGAGCCACCAGATGGCCCTGCGATACCTGTTATTGATACGGCAAGATTACTTTGTGATCTTTCACCAGCTCCAATCACCATTTCATAGGCAACCTTTTCACTAACAGCCCCATATGTTTCAATTGTTTCTGGACTCACACCAAGCATTTGAACTTTTGATTGGTTGCTGTATGTTATATATCCACAATCAAAGTAAGATGAGGCTCCAGCAATTGAAGTTAAAGAACTGGAGAGTGCACCACCTGTGCAAGATTCAGCAACAGAGACTGTCAAGCCTTTGGAAACTAGTAGTTCTGATAAATGTTTAGCGTCTCTATAGGACATTAAATCTTTCCTTTAAGAGAAGTATTAACAATTTCATAGACATCATTAGATAACTCATTTGAATTACTAATTATTTTCAGTTCATTTTCTTGAAGGGAAGAGTATTGTTCAGTAAATCGTCTCCAATGATTAAATATACTTGCAAATCTTGCTGCAATTTGAGGATTTAAAGCATCCAACTCTAAGATTACTTCAGTCGCTAGCTGGTAACCTTTTTTGCAATGAAACTGAAGACTGTTTTGGCTAAAAGACCCTATTACTGATCGAATTCTATTTGGATTGGTCATTGTGAATAATTCATGGCTCATTAATTTTCTAATATCATCAACAGAAGTGATGGGTGAAGCACTCTGAACACTAAACCACTTATCCATTACTTGGGCATCTTCCTTGTGCTGGTTATAAAATCGATCTATAACTTCATCACGATATGGATTTACATTATCTAATAAGCACTGAAAAGCACTGAACTGGTCAGTCATACAGTCTGCACTATTAAATTGTTCATAAGCCAGCTCATACTTACCCAACTTAATCAAGTAACTTAAGCATTTGTTCTTTAAGGCGCGCTCTGCTACAGATTGAGTAGACAAATCGAAGGTTTTTTTGTAATTCAATTTATTAAAAGTTTCTAGAAAAATCTCTTTCAAATCCTGTCCCACAGAAAGGATAGATTTTTCACGCTTATTGTTCACCTCCTCTACATTAATTTTTCCAACATTTTGATGGATAATTTGCTCTGAAGGAAGGCTTATCATTTCAGACAGTAGTGCAAAATCAGAATCTTTCTTGAATAGATTTTTAATCATATCAAACAACTCTTTTTCTTCAACTTTCTCAGGACTAAGGATATAGTCTAACCAAAGACTTTGAACACTATCCCAGCGATTAAATGGATCACTGTCATTAGATACTAAATAAATCTTATCACTTATTGAGAGATTAGAATTAAACTTAATTGGCGCAGAAAAACCCCTAAACCAAGAAGGGACAGGTTTACTCTTTATGTTTTTAAATTCAACGGTTTTTACAAGTTTATCAATAAGAAACATTCCTGTCTCAACTTCCTCGCCATCATTTACTAATAAGCCAAACCTGTTAGGAATAAGAAAAGGTGTAGTTAGATTTTTTTGAGTAAATGTAGCACGATAAATATTCAGATCTGAGTCATATTCATCATCAATACTGACTTCAGGGGTTCCTGCCTTGCTATACCAAGGCATAAAATTATCAAAATTATATTGATTTGCATCTGCCATACTCGCAACAAAATCATCGATGGTAACTGCATCACCGTCATGTCGCTCAAAATATAAAGTCATTCCTTTTTGAAAGCCCTCTTCTCCGAGTATGGTATGAATCATACGAATAACCTCTGCACCCTTCTCATATACAGTTGCTGTGTAAAAATTATCCATTGCAATATAAGATTCTGGCCTTACTGGATGAGCCATAGGTCCTGAGTCTTCAGCAAATTGCCTTGTTTTAAGGGTAGATACATCGGTAATTCTCTGAATGGCTCGAGAACGAAGATCAGAAGAAAATTCTTGATCTCTAAAGACAGTTAAACCCTCTTTTAGGCTTAACTGAAACCAATCCCGACAAGTTACTCTATTTCCTGTCCAGTTATGAAAATACTCATGGCCAATAATAGATTCAATTCTGATGAAGCTTGAATCTGTTGAAGTCTCTTGATTGGCAAGAACACAGTCTGAATTAAAAATGTTTAGTCCCTTGTTCTCCATTGCACCCATATTAAAATCATCAACTGCCACAATCATGTATATATCTAAATCATAGCTCAGGTTAAATCTATTCTCTTCCCATTCAAATGCTTTTTTAAGTGACTCCATTGCGAAGGCCGTTTTGTGCATATTGTGTGGCTCAACATAAAGCCTTAAATCTACCTCTTTGCCTGTTGACGTTGTATAGTTGTCCTGAAGACAATCTAATTTACCAGCAACTAGAGCAAATAGATAACAAGGCTTTGGCGCAGGGTCATGCCAAATAGCTTGAGTACTTGTTTCATTCACCAAGTTTCCATTACTAAGAAGTATCGGGTAATTAGCCCTATTGGCATTTATTGTAGTTGTAAAGACACTCAAAACATCTGGCCTATCAAGGTAGTATGTTATTTTTCTAAAGCCCATAGCCTCACACTGTGTGCAATAATTACCACTAGACTGGTAAAGACCATTAAGGTCAGTTTTACTTTCAGGATGAATTCGAACTTGTACATCCAAAATAAAATTATCAGGAGGATTCAAGAGAAATAAGCCGTCATCCTTTAGCTCATAATTAGCACTTAATCCATCAATCTCAATGGATATTAACTCCAAGGATTCTCCGTTTAAAAAAAGCTCCTTTGCTTTTTTCTTGGCATCAGGATTCTTGTAAAACGAAATACGTGATGTGACGATTGTTTCGTCGTCCTTGAGGTTAAAGTCAAGCTCAGTTGTTCTAATAAGATGAGAACTAGGGGTGTAATCTTTTCGATAAATCGGTTCTGGCGTTAAAGTAGTAATAGCATTGCTCCCAATAAAATTCTATAAATTACGAACGGCATAAAACCAATTCTTTCAACTAAACGAATAAAAAATACGATCGTTGTATATGCAGTAATCAATGTTATTACAAAACCTATTAAAAGTAGAGTCCAATCAACTTGATTAATCTCATTAACTAAATCAAAAGTTTTTAAAAGGGTTGCTAGTGCTATTACTGGGATTGATAGAAGAAATGCATACTTTATCGATAGTGATCTTGATAATCCAATTAATAGTGCTGCAGTAATAGTTATTCCTGAGCGAGATGTACCAGGAATTAAAGCTAAAGCTTGAAAGAGCCCGACAATTAAAATATCAGAGCTACGAATAAACTCCCGACTGCGCCCAAGAAATCGGTGTAGCCAGTCAGAAAAACCAAGCAAAAATCCAAAAAAGATGGTTGCAAATGCGACCACCTCATAACTTCTGAGATTTAATTCAATACTGTCTTTAAAGAAAAGTCCTGTAAGCCCAACTGGTATAGTCCCGAGCAAAACAGCCCATGCGAGCATTGATTGACCTTGCATCTTTCTTGTAACAATTGAGCATGCAAAATCCTTAGACATTTCAACTAAAGTTAAGCGGTAATAATAAACAATTGCACATAAAGTTGCAAAATGAAGTACAACATCAAAGGCCAATCCCTGATCTGGCCAATCTAAAAACTTTGGAAGAATGACAAGGTGTGCTGAGGAAGAGACTGGCAAAAATTCTGTCAAACCTTGTATTAAAGCTAAAGCAATTGTTTGAGTAATATCCATATTTAATTATTAAAGCCTACTAACAAGATTCTGCTCTTTAAAACCATCTAATTTTACTGTTTGTTTTTTTGATAATGCTAACACTTTAAATACTTCACCCATTGTCCCTGGCAAAATGAGTTGTTTAACTTGTTGAGCAAGTTTAATCCTTCTTTCATTATCCTTCTCTTCTGAGAGATAGCTCTCAATACCTAGAGAAATTAAAAACATTGCTTGAGTGCAATAGCCTGAAATTTTAAAGCCTTCATTAATTGCGCTATCGGCAATATCTGAAAAATTAACAGAGGTTGTAATATCCTGCATTCCAATGTTGCAAAAAGGGTTATCACTAGCTTTGTGCTTATAAAAGCATCTTAATGTGCCTTCGTTGCGCTGAGGATGGAAATACTCAGCTCTATCCATCCCATAATCAATCAATAGAACGGTACCTTCAGTAATTGCATCATACAAAGAACTAACCCATGCCATGGCCTGCAAATTAACTTCGGTAGTGTATTCATTTTCAGGCTTTAAAGGCAAAGAAACTTTAGAGTTTGAGTATGGTTCATGAAATTTTTGCCAATGAAAGCCACACTCATCAACATTGACACCTAACTCAACAAAATGCCCTTCAGAAAAGGTCAATCTTTTTGCAGGCATTGCATCAAGAACTTCATTGGCAATAACTACTCCGCTAAAGCTAATTGGAAGCTCTGTTAACCATTCAATACGATCAATGAGTTCTGGTAAAACTCGCTCGATAGTTTGTTTCTGTTTATGCCTTAGATGGGCGCTTAATTCGATAATGTAGTATTTATTAGGTAAAGAGTTAAGCCTTCCTAATTCAAACAAAATTTGACTAGCCAATATGCCACTTCCAGCACCAAATTCTAATATATCGCCACCATTAAGGACTTGTTTACACTGCCTCGCAATACAATACCCAAATAAGTCAGAAGTTTCTGGGGCAGTTATAAAGTCCCCTTGATGTCCTAATATGATATTTTTAGATCGATAATAACCAAACTGTGAATGATAAAGGGCAAAATTCATAAATACATCAAAGCCTATTGGCTTTTCATTTTGCTTAATAGATTTAGATATAATGTTTTCTAAGTTCATATGGAAAAATATTTTATACTGTCCATGCGACTCTTTCATTGGAAAACTAAACTAACTTACTAGATCTTTATTAACCAATTAATATAATTATGAAAACTGCTTTAATCACTGGTAGTGCCGCTAGAATTGGTGCTGAAATAGTCAAAACACTCCACAGCAATAATTTCAAAGTTATCATTCATTGCAATCAATCTCAAGTTAAAGCTCAAATACTTAGTGATGAACTTAACTCTCTAAGAGAAAATTCAGCTCAAATTATTATAGGTGACCTAAGCAATATTGAGGTCATAAACTCAATTAATGAAGAAGTAACTTCTTTAGATTTATTGGTTAACAATGCTTCTGTTTTTTACCCAAATTCAGTTGAAAGTAGTAGTATTGATGATTGGGATAATATATTAAATATTAACCTTAGGGCGCCTTTTTTCTTGTCTCAGGGACTAAGTAACAAGCTGGCAAAAAATAGTGGTTCAATAATAAACATAATTGATATACACGCAGATCGACCATTAAAAAAATATGCGATTTATAATATCTCAAAAGCTGGACTTAAAATGCTTACTCAAACGCTTGCAAAAGAGTTAGCACCAAAAGTTCGAGTTAATGGTGTTTCACCTGGCTCTATTCTTTGGCCACAAGAGAACGCTCAATTATCAGATGATGAGAAAAGTTCTATGCTTGGAAACATTGCCCTTAAAAGACAAGGCTCTCCAAAAGACATAGCAGATGCTGTATTGTTTTTAGCAATGGCTAACTATATCACTGGTCAAATCATTAATGTTGATGGCGGAAGAACCTTGAATCAGTAAAGAAGTTAAATTGACCTATTTATGGTATAATTCATCTGTCGAACATTTTTTTCGACCAACAAGAATTTTTTTACAATTATTTCAAACAAAAAAAGAAATATTGTAACGAACGTATTTTTTTTATGGGCTAATTGATGCCACATGCAAAACCCTATTTAGCAATTGATGAATCTTATTAATCAAACCTTTATTCCAATTCAATACTCAAGTATTGAGGCTTTGTACGTACTCAATAGTCCAGATATTATAGGACTTAAAAATGAACCACATTCTTATCAACGCGACCCACAAAGAAGAAATTCGGGTAGCAATTGTCAGGGACAAAAAGCTTACTGATCTTAATATAGAGACAAGCCTTAATAAAAAATCAAAGGGCAATATATACAAAGCAAAGATTTCTCGTGTAGAACAATCTTTGGAAGCAGCTTTTGTTGATTACGGCAAAGACAAACATGGTTTTTTACCTTTCAAGGAGGTCTCTCCTTTCTTTTCAGATGGTATTAAACCTAAAGGTGAAAAACTAACAATTAGCGATGTCCTCAAAGAAGGGCAGGATATTATCATTCAAGTTGAAAAAGAGCAACGAGGCAACAAGGGTGCTGCTCTTAGTACCTATATCAATTTGGCTGGTGCTTACATGATCCTTACACCAAACAATCCCAAAAGCTCAGGAATCTCAAGACAAATCAATGCGTCTGATCGACAAGACTTAAAAAACCTATTACCAAAACTTGATGTTCCTAAACACTCTGGATTAATCATTCGCACAGAAGGAGCTGGTAGAGGAATTACCGAATTGCAGTGGGAAGTAGATCATTTAACACAACTCTGGAAATCTATTAAAACGGCTACCAAGAAACAAGATGAGCCTTTATTAATTTACCAAGAAAGTGATATAACTGTAAGAGCTTTACGTGACTATCTGAGAGAAGATACCGATAGTGTCATAATTGATGACTTAGAAACCTACCAAAAAGCAAGGGACTTTATTAACTTCGTCATGCCTCACTACCTAGACAAGATCAAATACTTTGATATTACTGATCACTCTCTGTTTGCACATATGAGTGTTGAATCTCAAGTTAAAAGCGTCTTTAATAGAGAGGTTTCTTTAAAGTCTGGAGCGACTATTGTCTTTGATACTACCGAAGCATTAACTGCAATTGACATCAACTCTGCTAGAGCAACCAAAGGCACCAATATTGAAGATACAGCATATAAAGCCAACTTAGATGCAGCTGAAGAAATTGCATTACAACTACAACTCAGAGATATTGGCGGACTAGTTGTTATTGATTTTATCGATATGGCATCAGAAACAAATAGATCATCTATTGAAAAGTTAATGGAAAAAGCAACTTCTAATGATCGTGCTCGAGTCCAAATTGGAGCGATATCAAGATTTGGATTATTAGAGTTATCTCGTCAAAGGTTAATGAATTCAGTTGTAGAATCTACAGGAAAAGTCTGTTCAGTGTGTAATGGGAGTGGTACAAATCCAACTATTCCTTCATTATCACTAAGAATTATTCGTCAACTTGAGGACTCACTTAACTCAAGCAAAAATAATGCAGACATTACGATACAGTCTAGCGTTGAAGTGATCACTTATTTGCTTAATGAAAAAAGAAAAAACATAATTGATATGGAAGAGAAACATAACCTAAAGATAACTCTTCTGCCTAATCAATATATGCATTTCCCGCACTATACTATAAATAAACAAAAAGGTGAAAAAAATACTCATCATAAGAGTTTTCAAGCTATATCAAAGCCACAAGAAAATCCAAATGAAATTAACTATATTGATAAAGAAGAATTGCCAATAATTTCAGCAAATCACCCTTCCACTAAAATGCCTAAAAAACCTGAAAAGAAGGTCTCATTCATGAGTAAACTGTCTGAAATGTTTTCTCCTGATAAGAAGGAAGCGCCGCAACCAAGAAACAACAAACCTCAGAATCGCAACCAGAATCGCAATCGCAACCAGAATCGCAATCGCAACCAGAATCGCAATCGCAACCAGAATTCACAGGAAAATAAAAAAACTGGCGACAACTCAAAAAATATCGGAAATCAGAATAAAAG
>ERZ1046876.237-NODE-237-length-44953-cov-23.673883_pt1 | contig 44953 bp, 39 predicted proteins | sample MGYA00383094_ERZ1046876 | MGnify/ENA primary metagenome ERZ1046876 (study PRJEB29581, sample SAMEA5548364) | metagenome | biome: marine; feature: coastal; material: water | depth 50 m | study: Short-term variability in the microbial, nano- and picoplankton...
CAAATAAAATTGTAAAAAATAAATTTTTAAGAATCATAATTTAATAAGTTATTAATATTTGATATCAATTTAAATAAAAAACCCCAAGTTTTTTCCTTTGGTTTTAATATTAATAATTATTAAATCATTCTGCGATAGTAAAAGTTTTTGATGGAGTCCCCTTACTAGCCCAAGTACAGCCTAAAAAAGTAGTGATTTCATCTTTGTGATTTCCGCTAATGTCCCACATTCTTTTTTGATCATCATTCATAGGTCCAAAATTTTCTAAACTTTTCTGATTAATTAGAAAAGATTCCCATGAATTATACCAAAAAGCTGCTTGAAAGGTATAAGAACTTCCGCTGTAATGACCAGTGGGAATTATAGCAAGAGCTTCTCCCAAATCAATTGACGATTGTCTTGTTGATTTATTCCAAAGAGAAATATACTCTCTTCTGTCTTTCCATTTGGGATTACTTTCATTAAATACAACGATGTGTTTTTTAGAAAAGTCAATATCATTATCAGTTATAAAGATCTGGTTATCAAATGTTACTCTTATTTCGTCATCATGCCCTTCTAAAAACAATTGAAAATACGTAGACCATTCTTCTTTTAACATTTTTTTCTCATCATATGAGATACTCATGTCATCAATATTTTTATTGACCTCAACTCCATAATTAACAGCTGAAGCTTGAGCAATAATATTTGGATACACTTCAATTACTTTAAAAGTAAAATCGCTTCCATAAGTATGAGAAAACAACCATGTTGATGCCATCTTATTTTCTTCACTTCCCATAAAATATATGTCAATAAACTTTTTATGCATTTTGACAAAATCATTTGCTTTTGATCTTGGAACATCTAGAGTGTAAAATGAATGAATTTCTTGAGCAATTGAACTAAAAGAAACGAATAATGTTAATAGAACCAGTAATTTTTTCATATTTGAAATTTTAATTAATAATTGTGTTTTAATTAATACTTTAATTTATTTAATTTAAAAAAAATAATAGTTCGATTTACGACTATTATAAAATAAATAGTTCGATTTTAAAAATACTAAAAAGAAATTATACATACCAAACAGTATGTATTAATTATAAATTTAGTAATTTTATAATAATCTATTGAAAATTAGGTAAATAATTGAATTTAGTTCATTTTTTTCATGGATGTTTTATTAAAAATTAATATTTTTGGGTGCTTTTTTAGCATTTAAATAATTTTTTAAAAAAAAGTGAAACAAGAAATAAAATCTAAAGAAACACAAGACCTAATAATAAACACGTCTTTTGAATTATTTTATGAAAGGGGTTACAATGCTACTAGCATTCCCGATATTATGAAAGAAACTTCATTATCAAAAGGTGCTTTTTACCATCACTTTAAAAATAAACACGAAATTGGTAAAAAAGTGATTGAAGTTATTATTAGAAAAAGAATTAAAGAAGGATTTATAACCCCTTTAAGCAACGTTGAAGATAACATTCCAAAACTTTTACTTGAAGTTTTTACCAACAGAATTAAAAACTATTCTGAAAGAGAGAAAGCTTTAGGCTGTCCCGCTAATAATTTAGTTGGTGAAATTGGTTATACAGAGCAGGATTTTAGAGTTATACTAAAATCACTATTTGAAGAATGGAGAGAGCAGTTAATGAAAGTAATTGAAATTGGGAAAAACAATGGTGAAATTAAAAAAGAAGTTAATAGCTCCTCAGTCGCCATTTCTTTAATATGTGCTTTTGAGGGAGTCAGAAGTATACGTAAGGTTTATGACGATGATATTATTTTTAATGAATTTTTGGAATCTATGGGCAATTTCATTAAAAATCTAGGAATTTAATTACCAACTATCAGATCTAAATGATGATGCTGGTAATCCCTTAACATCAAATAGATTTCCTTTTAAATAATTTTTCCAACCATATCTTACATGAACAGGGGTTTTTACCTTATCACTTTGAACTTCTAATTGATTCCCCATTATTTTAGCATTAGCAGGAAAAAAAACCTTGTCTTTTGAAGCTAATTCAAAGTTATTTATTTCATCATCAGGGCAAAACAAACCATTTTCAGCAAAATCAAATTTAATCATCACTTTGTTTTCTTTAATTTCTAAAGATTTGAATACTGGACCCGAAAACTCTATTTTCGAAAAACCATAGTCTTTGTTTAACGCCCAATAAGCAAGCCTTTTACCTAAAATAAATTTTCTTGATGGATGAATAGAGTTTTCATCTCCAACATCAAGCGAAACCACCATTCCAGTATTTGAAGTATTAAACATTGTATTAAGCTGCGCTTCTCTTAAAAAAGCAGAACTTGATTTATCAATTCCATCGTATTTGTAAGGTGAGATCTGAACAAAATAAAATGGAAATGACCCTTGACTCCATTCTCTTCTCCAACCTTCAATCATAGAATTTTTTAATTTAGCGTAATTACTTGATCTTGAAACATTACTTTCTCCTTGATACCAAATAGCACCTTTTATTCTAAAATTAATAAGTGGATTAATCATTGCATTATATAACGAAGAGGGTTCGTGCTGTGGAGTTCCTCCATGATTTTTTATTTCACTTTTTTTAAAATCTATTTGTAAAGATTTTGAATCTGACCAAGCTTCAGCTGGAGTACCTCCCCAAGAAGTGTGAATAATAGCAACAGGATCGTCAAGAACAGTATTTAAATATTTTGCAAATGAATATGCTACAGCACTGAAAAAAGGTGAATTTTCAGGACTCGAAACAGACCATTTACCCTCAAGATTTTCTAAAGGAATATTACTTGTATTTCTTTCAACTGTAAAAAATCTTATTTCAGAATTGTCAGAATTTGCAATAGCATCATTAGCACCAAGTACAGGTTCATTTCTATATCCATCAAGATTCATTTGCATATTAGACTGTCCAGAAGCTATCCAAACCTCCCCCATCAAAATATTTGATATTACAACTCTTTTGTTATTAGACTGAAATGACATTTGATGGCTTTTACCTGACTTAGGAGTTTTAACTTTTAACAGCCATTTACCTTCACTGTCACTCTTAACTTTTAAAGTTTTCTTATTCCAACTAACATTTATTGAGACTTGTGAGTTTGATTTTGACCATCCCCAAATAGAAACAACAGATTCCTGCTGCAATATCATATTATCAGAAAATATGGATGGCAACTTTAAATCCTGAGATGCAGTAAAGTTGAAGACAAAAAAGAATAGTAGTAATAATATATTATTTTTCATTTGGCAAATATTTTTGATCTAATTCTTTAGAATCCTTATACTTTTTTCTTAACTCATATAATTCTGTTTTTAGATTATTAACAATCGCTTTATATTTGGGATCATAATAAACATTTTTCATTTCATTGGGATCATTTTTTCTATCGTAAAGTTCCCATTCGTCAACATCATAATAAAAATGAACTAACTTAAAATCTTTATTTACAATTCCATAGTGTCTTTTTACCATGTGAACAGAGGGATACTCATAATAATGATAATAAACAGATTCCCTATTCCACTCATTATCATTTCCTTTTAGAAGTGGGATTAAACTCTCTCCTTGCATATCATTTGGAGCTTCTATCATGGCTGCTTCTAAGAAAGTTTGAGCAAAATCTAAATTTTGAACCATTTCATCGCTGGTTGTTCCTGGTTTAATTTCATTAGGCCATTTAATTAACAAGGGTGTTTTAAACGACTCGTCGTAAATAAATCTCTTGTCAAACCAACCGTGCTCACCGAGATAAAAACCTTGATCCGAGGTATAAACAACAATAGTGTTATTAGATAAATTATTGTCATCTAAATAATCTAATACTCTTCCAACATTATCATCGACAGACGATATAGTTGCTAAATAATCTTGCATGTATCTTTGAAATTTCCATTTCATTTTTTCACGATCAGACATTGAAGGCCAATTTTCTTTAAAATCTTTATTTATTTTATCTAATGTTATATTATATCTGCGTTTTTGATCATCATTGGCTCTATTAAAAGGACCCATAAAACCATTAGGACCTGGTTTAACTACCGACTCCCCTCTTTTATAAATAATTTCAGGAAATACCTTATCCATACTTTCCAAAGTCTCAGGTCTAATTTTACTATCGTGCATATATTGCATATGAGTTAATATATTCATTTCAGCTGTTTTTGCAGCAGTTCCCCTACCTTCATAATTATCAAAAAGTGTCTCAGGTTCAGGAAAAGACTTTTTATAAAACTCTGCAAATTTTTCTGGACTTGGCCACCAAGGTCTGTGAGGAGCTTTGTGTAAATACATCATCATAAAAGGCTTAGTTTTATCTCTTTTCTTTTCAAGCCAATTTAATGTTACATCTGTAATAATATCAGTAACGTATCCTTCAATAATAGTATCTTTTTTTTTGCCAATAAATTTTGGATTAATGTAGCTACCTTGACCTGGAAGAATTAAAAAATCATCAACACCTTTGGGATTATTTCCAAAGTGTAATTTACCAAACATTGCAGTTTGGTACCCTGCCTTTTGAAAAAGTTGAGGAAAAGTAACTTGAGTTGTGTCAAATGGCTTTCCATTATCAATTTTACCATTTAAATGACTGTGTTTTCCAGTCAAAATTACAGCTCTTGATGGAGCGCAAATTGAATTAGTAACCGAGGCATTACTAAACAATATACCTTCGTTAGCTATTCTATCAATATTTGGGGTTTGAATTAATCGTTTATCATACGCACTTATCGCCTGATAAGCATGATCGTCAGACATAATAAATAAAATATTTGGTTTTTTATTTTCAAATTTTTCAGAACAACTAAAAAGTGAAAGTAAAAAAACAAATGTCAATAAAGAATAGTTTTTCATGTTGTAAATATTTCAATTCTTAATTTAATAAAAAAAAAATTACCTTAGTTAAAATCAACAGCAAATGATTAAATTAAATTTAAAAATCCTTTCGTTTTTAGTAATGCTATTTTTTTTAGCATGTAAAACTGAAAACAAAACTCCAAACGTAATAATTATTTATGCTGATGATTTAGGATTTGGAGATGTTAGTGCATATAATCAAGGTACATTAAACACACCTAATATTGATAGAATTGCAAACGAAGGAATTAAATTTACAAATGGGCATTCTTCATCTGCAACATGTAGTCCAAGTAGATATGCATTGTTAACTGGTTCATATCCATGGAGGAATTCTAAAGCAAAAATCTCAACTGGAGCTTCAATGATTATTGATACTAATCAAAATACATTACCAAAAATGTTTAAAGAAAATAATTATTCAACTGCAATTATTGGGAAATGGCATTTAGGCCTTGGTGATGGTCAAATAAATTATAACACTAAAATATCACCTGGTCCAAATAATATTGGGTTTGACTATTCTTACATAATGCCAGATACTCAGGACAGAGTTCCTACAGTATACATTGAGGATGGGTATGTGAAGAATTTAGATAATACTGACCCGTTGTACGTTAACTTCAAAGAGAATTTTGATAATCAACCAACTGGGGATAAAAATCCGGAAATGCTTACAATGAAATGGCATCACGGTCACTATAATTCTATTGTTAATGGTATTTCGAGAATTGGTTTTATGAAAGGTGGTAAAAAAGCATACTGGAGTGATATTGATATGGCAGACCATTTTTTAAATAAAGCAAAATCATATATAACTAAAAATAAAAACAAACCGTTCTTTTTATTTTACTCCATGCAACAACCCCATGTTCCAAGGACACCTCACCCCAGATTCAAAGGAAAATCGGGAATGGGTCCAAGAGGAGATGTAATAATAGAAGCTGATTGGTGTATTGGACAACTTTATAAAACTCTTGAAAAAGAAAATCTTTTAGAAAATACGTTGATAATAATTTCAAGTGATAATGGACCTGTATTAAATGATGGATATTATGATGATGCGGTTGAAAAAATCGGAAATCATACTCCGTCAGGGATTTTAAGAGGTGGAAAATACAGTCTCTATGAAGCAGGAACAAGAGTACCTTTTATTTCATACTGGAAAGGTGTTACTCCATCAAAAGTATCAAATAAATTAATTTCTCAAATTGATCTTTTCAATTCTTTGTCCTCTATCATAAAAAGTAAAATCAAAACTAGTGACAGTAATGATTTATCTCAGCTTTTACTAAGTGGAAACGGAAAAGAAAGAGAAAAACTTATTCTTGAGGCCTCTGGAAAAACTGCTCTTAAATATAAGAATTGGATTTTTATTCCTCCATACAAAGGCAAAGCAGTGAGCACCTATACTAATGTTGAGTTAGGTAGATCAAACTCATATCAACTTTATGATTTAAAAACTGATCCCAGTCAAAGAGAAAATTTAATTGATCTTAAAAAAGAAAAATTAATTGAACTTAATGAAATTTACAATAAAATAATCAATAATTAAGAAGCGATGTTTACTGCTCTAGTTTCACGAATAACAGTTACTTTAACTTGTCCTGGATAAGTCATATCCGTTTGAATTTTTTGTGAAATTTCAAAAGAAAGTTTTGCAGCATGATCATCAGAAATTTTTTCACTCTCAACCATTACTCTTAGTTCACGACCGGCTTGAATAGCATAAGCTTTATTAACTCCTTTAAATGAATATGCTACATCTTCCATTTCTTTTAATCTTTCAATATAACTATCTAATACTTGTCTTCTAGCTCCTGGTCTTGCTCCGGAAATTGCATCGCAAACTTGTACGATAGGTGAAATTAAATTATTCATTTCTATTTCATCGTGATGAGCTCCAATAGCATTACAAACATCTGGTTTTTCTCCAAATTTTTCTGCCCATTGCATACCTAATAAAGCATGAGGAGTTTCAGTTTCTTCTTCTGGAACCTTACCAATATCATGTAAAAGACCTGCTCTTTTAGCAATTTTAGGATTTAAACCAAGTTCAGAGGACATAATACCACAAAGTTTGGCAACTTCTCTTGAATGTTGTAAAAGATTTTGACCGTATGATGATCTGTATTTCATTCTACCTACAGCTTTAATTAAAGCTGGATTTAGTCCATGAATTCCTAAATCAATTACTGTTCTTTTACCAACTTCAATAATTTCATTCTCAATCTCTTTTTTGGTTTTCTTAACAACTTCTTCAATTCTGGCTGGATGAATTCTTCCATCAGTCACTAATTTATGTAGAGAAAGTCTAGCGACTTCTCTTCTTACTGAATCAAAGCATGATAAGATTATTGCTTCAGGCGTGTCATCAACTATTATTTCTACTCCAGTAGCTGATTCGATTGCTCTAATATTTCTACCTTCTCTACCAATAATTCTTCCTTTTACATCGTCTGATTCAATATTGAATACTGATACACAATTATCTATTGCTTCCTCAGTACCAACTCTTTGAATCGTACTTATAACAATTTTTTTAGCTTCTTGTCTAGCGGAAAGTTTAGCATCTTCAATAATATTTTGTGTAAGTTCTAAAGCTTCAGTTTTAGCTTCTTCTTTTAGTGATTGAACTAATTCTTTTTTTGCTTCAGAAGCAGACATACTTGATAATTTTTCAAGTTTTTCAACTTGTTCTTTATGAAGTTTGTTAACCTGATCACTTTTCTTTTCTAGTAGCTCAAGCTTCTTTTCAAAAGAAGAAATTTTATCATTTAAGCTTTGATTATTTTTTTTATTTATCGATAACTCATTTGACACTTGAGATTCTTTATCTTTAATTCTTTTTTGAACATCAGTAAGATTTTTTTCCCTATTTAATATATGTTTTTCATGCTCAGATTTTAATTCTAGAAATTTTTCTTTTGCTTGAAAAATTTTATCTTTTTTAATATTTTCACCTTCAATAGAAGCTGATTTTAATATGTTTTGAGCTTCTTTTTTTGCGTTTTCAAAAGACTTTGTTATTGATGTTTTTTCTAAAAGTTTAGAAATTATCAAACCTGTAACAAGTCCTGAAACTATAAGAACAAAATTGATTATTGTAAAAAATTCCATAATAATTATTTTATTTAGTTTAAAAAAAAAGCCTACATCATGAAGTTTTGTATAAACTCTTGTAAGACAAGATTAAGGCTAACTAGCTGATCAAGGATCCTGCAAAGGCTTGCTTTAGCAGACTAGACTCACCTTTTATAAAAAAATTCGCGTTGAGTTTATCAAAAAAATTGATGTAGGCAATAATGTATTTTATTTAAATGAACGTGCTAGAGGTCAATAATTTCTTGAATAGATTTATTAATCTTTTCTAATCTTTTATTTACCTCTTCATTAATTTTAGCTTCAGAGAGACTTTCTTGTTCAGTTTGAGTTGCTAGTTGAAGAGCACACATTGCAAGAACATCTTGCTTATCTTTAACTGCGTAATTTTCTTCAAAATGTTTAATCATAATATCAATTTTTTTAGATGCAACTCTAAGACCTTCTTCTTGTTCTAAAGGAACATTCAAAGGGTAAACTCTATTAGCAATTGTTAACTTAATTTTTTGCATTTAATAGATTTATGAACTTAAACTTAATATACATTTATCCAACTCTTTAATAAGATTATTAATCTTCAGCTTTGTTAATGATTTATCATCACTACCTAAGAAAGTATTAGCAATTTTTAAAGAATGATATTTTTCTTTCCATTCTTTTAATTGGTTTTTTTGTTTGAGTAAATATTCGTCTTTTAATTTTAGGTCTTCACTAAATTTCAAATTCTCATCTCTTAATTTGTTTATTAAAGATTTTAAATTAGACAAATTAGTTTCTAAAAGAACAATATTTTCAATTGACTCGGACATAAAAACAATACTATCTTACTCAAATTTAGTGTTACTAAAACTCTTAAACAAATAAGTGCTAATATTTTAAAAATCTTAAAAAAAATTAGTATTATTAGAAATTAAAACAAACATTAAGCGTCATTAAGTAAATAATGAAAAAATTATTATTTCTAGTTTTATTTATTTCAATAAATATAAATTCACAAACTAATTATCCTAAAAACTATTTCTCTAATCCTTTAAATATAGAGTTAATTTTAAACGGTAATTTCGGAGAATCAAGGCCTAGTCACTTTCACTCAGGCATTGATTTTAAAACACAATTTAAGGAGGGATTAGATGTTTTTAGTTCCGCAGATGGATACGTTAGTAGGATAAGTATTAAACACGGAGGTTTTGGAAAAGCATTATATATAAATCATCCCAACGGGTACACTTCTGTATATGGACATTTAAAAAAATTTAATAAAAAAATTGAAGATTACATAAAAAGACTTCAGTATAATAAAAAAACTTATCAAATTGAACATTACTTAAAAAAAGATGTCCTCAAAATAAATAAAAATGAAAAAATAGCAAACTCGGGTAATACAGGTTCGTCCTTTGGTCCTCATCTACATTACGAAATAAGATTAACAAAAAATCAAAAAGCTTTAAACCCTCAATTGTTTGGACTTGATATTAAAGACACCAGAAATCCGACTATTAGCTCTGTATTTTTATATAATTTAGATAGTTTAGATAACATTAGTGATCCTATCAAATTGAAAATTAAAAAAATTAATGATAGTTTATACCAATCAGAGAAAGTATTTACAAATGGAAAAGTTGGATTTGGTATTAGCGGATTTGATAGACAAGATTTGGCAAATAATAAAAATGGCATATACAAATACTCAACTTATTACAATAATAATAAAATAATTGATTTTAACTTTGAGTCATTCTATTTTGAGGAGTCAATAAAAATAAAAACATTAATAGATTATAAATATTATATAAAAAATAAATCAAGAATAATAAAGTTATTCAAAGATAAAGGAAACGATTTAAGTATTTATTTAAATAATAAATCAGGCTATATTGATGTAGAAAACAACTCTTCCATTTATAAAATCATAGTTTCTGATTTGAAAGGAAATAAATCAATTGTAAAAATTCCTATAATACAAAATGATTTAATTAATGATTCATTGAAAAAAATCAAATTATTTTCATCAAATAAATACATAAATAACAAACTCGATTATAATTTTAAATTTGAGAATGCGGAAATTAATATAGCAAAAAATACTTTTTTAAAAGATATTCAATTAAATATTGAATCATTTAAAGATTCAATTAAAATAATAAATTCTGAAATAGCTGTTTTCAAAAACATTAAAATAAATTTCTTGAATAAAAATAAAAGGAAGGGTAATTATTTAGCTTTAAAAGATAAAGACGGAAATGAGTCATTTGCTTCTGCAAATTTAAATAGTAAAAATTATTTTTATCACAAAACTAAATCATTAGGAACTTATTTTGTGAAAAATGACAGTATTCCACCCTCAATAAAATTAAATAATTTCAAAAACAACGATTGGATTTCAAATAAAAATTTCATAAGAATAAACATTATGGATAAAGAAACGGATATTAAAAATTATAAAGTAAAAATTAATGGTAAATGGACTCTTTTTGAATATGAGTATAAAAGAAACGAACTTTTTTACGAATTTGACTCGTATTTTTTAAACCAAACTGAGAACTTGATTGAAGTTTTTATTGAAGACTTAGCTGGAAACAAAACTCAAAAGAATTTTACTTTTTTCAAAAACTAATTTGAGTTTACGAAATCACTCAAAACTTCAACTACTTTATCAATTTCAGTTTTATTATTGTGTTTAGAAAACGAAAATCTTAATGAAGGTTTTTTTAAATCTGATTCTGATAAAACAGAATTTAAAACATGAGAACCAGTACTAGCACCAGATTGACAAGCACTTCCTCTTGAACACGCTATTCCTTTTAAATCTAAGTTAAATTCCAAAAGAATTGATTTATCTTTTGAAACAGGAAGGCAAATATTTAAAATGGAAAAGGTACTGTCATTATTATTACCACAACTTCCATTAAATTTTAGCAAAGGAATTGAACTAGATATTTTCTCAATGAAATATGTTTTTAAATCTTGTATATACTTTTTGTTTTCATCAAAACTATTATATGATTCAATAAAAGCTAACTCCATTCCACATATGTTGTGGACTGATTCAGTTCCAGCCCTTAATCCCCTTTCCTGATTACCTCCTATTATTTGTGGGTTTAACTTTAATTTTTTATTAATATACACAAATCCAATTCCTTTTGGACCATGAAATTTGTGGGCAGAGCCTACAATAAAGTCAATATTAAGTTTTGATAAATCAAATCTATATTTCCCGATTGACTGAACTGTGTCCGAATGAAATAAAGCATTATATTTTTTACAAATATCACCAGTCTTTACTAAATCTAAAACTGAACCAATTTCATTATTGACATGCATTAAACTAACAATCGTTTTGAGATTAGTCTTAATTAAAACATTATTCAAGTCCTCATAATCAATTAGTCCGTTTCGATTTACTTTTACAAATTCGACTTTGATAGATTCTGTCAATTTCAAAAATTTAACAACATTCAATACTGCTTTATGTTCAATTTCAGATGTGACAATTCTTTTAACACCTAAGTCCTTAACAGCAGAAATCAAAATTAGATTATCAGATTCTGTGCCACATGAAGTAAAAAATATCTCGGAAGGCAATACGTTAAATTCCTTAGCAATTGATTTTCTTGCTTTTTCTACTAATGTTCTTGATGATCTTCCAAAACTGTGAGTTGAATTTGGATTCCCGTAATTATTGGTCATAACGCTATTCATCAAATCAATGACTGATTGATCAATTTTTGTTGTAGCTGCATTATCAAAATATATATTACTCACTAGTTTCAAATTCTTTTAATGACTTTACAATTATATCTACAGCAGAATCTATTTCTGACTTTTTGATAGTAAGTGGTGGAGCAAATCTAATAATATTTCCATGAGTGGGTTTTGCGAGTAATCCATTATCTCTTAGCTTTAAACAAATATTCCAGGCAGTATCACTTTCTTCGTGATCGTCAATAACAATTGCATTAAGTAAACCTTTACCTCTTACTAATTTAACAGCATTACTTTGGGAAATATATTCATTTAATTTTTTTCTAAAATAATTTCCCATTTCTAATGAATTTTGACACAACTTTTCATCTTTAATTACTTTTAAAGCAGCAATAGCTACTTTACATCCTAAAGGATTTCCACCATAAGTAGAACCATGTTCACCAGGTTTTATAGTTAACATGACTTCATTAGATGATAAAACAGCAGATACTGGAAAAACTCCTCCAGAAAGGGCTTTTCCTAAAATCAATATATCAGGCTTAAAACCGTGATGGTCGCAACAGATCATTTTACCTGTTCTAGCTATTCCAGTTTGAACCTCATCAGCTATAAATAAAACATTATTTTTTTTACACAGATTAAATGCATCTAAAAGATAATTATCGTCTGGAACAACAACCCCTGCTTCTCCTTGAATTGGCTCCACCATAAAAGCAGCAACATCAGGGTCTTTTAATGAGTTTTCTAAAGCGAGTAAATCATTATACGGGATTATTTCATAGCCTGGCATAAAAGGACCGAAATTTTTAGTGCTAAGCGGATCATTTGAGGATGAAATAGCTGCTAAAGTTCTACCCCAAAAATTACCAGTTACAAAAATAATTTTAGCTTTATTTTTAGATACACCTTTTTTTTCATAAGCCCATTTTCTAGCCAACTTTACAGCTGTCTCCCCTCCTTCCACACCAGTGTTCATAGGCAGGACCCTGTCATAATCAAAATAATCAGTGATAAATTTTTCATATTCACCTAATACATTATTATGAAAAGCTCTAGATGTCAAGGTTAATTTTGAAGATTGATTAATTAAAGCTTCATTAATTTTAGGATGACAGTGACCTTGGTTAACAGCAGAGTATGCAGACAAAAAATCAAAATATTTTTTATTATTTACATCCCAAACATATATTCCTTTTCCTTTTTCCAAAACAACTGGCAAAGGATGATAATTATGAGCTCCATGATTGTTTTCAAGATCAATAAAGTAACTAGAATTATCTTTTGTCATATAAATTAATTTATGTTAATATTTATTACAATATTGCAAACCTAAACAATAAATGATATAAATTATTGTATTAATTTTAAATAATAAAATTAAAATATATTTTGATATATATATCAAGTAAAAGTAATCCGGTTTACAAAAACATTTCTAAACTTTTGTTTAAAAACAATAAAAGAAAAGCCAGCAATTCATTTATTGTCGAAAGCAAAAAAGATATTAGTCTTTGTAAAGATTTTGATTTTGAATTTATAGAAATAATTATTTGTTCTAAATTAATTTCAGAGCAAAACATGACTTATATTCATAACAATTTAAAAAATATTATAATTCACGATTTTTCTCTAAATCTTTATCAAGAATTAATTTATAAAAAAAAGGGAGAAGGTATATTAGCTTTAGTTAAATCTAAAGACAATTCATTAAAGAATTTTGCACTTTCAAAAAAACCATATATTTTAATTGTAGAATCTCCAGAGAAACCTGGCAATATTGGAGCTCTTTTAAGAACAGCTGATGCAGCTGGATTAGATGGATTAATAATTGCTAATCCAAAAACAGAACTGTATAATCCAAATACAATTAGGGCAAGTTTAGGAAGCATCTTTACTATGCAAATAGCAACTGCTTCAACTGATGAAATTATAGATTATTTAAAAAATAATAATATAAAAATATATTCAACTTTTGTTAAAAAGAGTCGTAACTATTTAAACGTTGATTATAGAGAAGCTTGCGCTATTGTAGTTGGAACTGAATCATCATCATTATCTAAACCTTGGCTGTCAAAATCAGATGAACTAATTAGTATTCCAATGAAAGGTAAAATGGATTCATTAAATTTATCAGTAAGTGCTGCAATAGTTATATTTGAAGGACTAAAACAAAGAAATGATAATTAACCCAGAAATATTATTCAACGTTCTTATTACAATTATAGTACTTAATTTTATAAAAGATTCTATTTTAGATTATTTAAATTCCACATATTTTAATAAAAAAATACCAAAAATATTAAGTGACATATATGATAAAGAAAAGTACTTAAAATCTCAAGAATATAAAAAAATTCAATATAAGTTCAGTAGAATTTCGAGCATATATAGTTTTCTAATTTTGCTTTTATTTTTTTACTTGGACGGATTTTTAATTATTGATAATTACAGTAGATCACTATTTGAATCTGAACTTGTAATAAGTTTAAGTTTTTTTGGAATTATTTATTTTGGAAATGATATTCTTAGTATCCCCTTTTCACTTTATCATACTTTTATTATTGAGGAAAGATTTGGCTTTAACAAAACTTCCATTAAAACATTTATAATTGATAAACTAAAATCTTGGTTTTTAACAATTTTATTTGGAGGCGGAATAATAAGTTTTATAATTATTCAATTTGAATCTACTGGACAAAAATTTTGGATAGTAGCTTGGATATTTATATCCGTTCTAACCTTACTTATAAATGGTCTTTATGCTCAGGTAATTGTTCCTCTTTTTAATAAACAAACAAAACTTGAAGATGGAGAATTAAAAAGTGAAATAGAAAAGTATTCAACTAAGGTTGGTTTTAACTTAAGTAATATTTTTGTAATTGATGGCTCAAAAAGATCAACTAAAGCAAATGCTTATTTTTCTGGGTTTGGAAAACAAAAAAGAGTTACATTATTTGATACTTTAATAAATAAACTAAATAAGGAACAAATTGTGGCTGTTATAGCTCATGAGATTGGTCATTATAAAAAAAATCACATTATTTTCAATTTAATATTCTCAATAATTCAAACAGGCATAATGCTTTATATTCTTTCATTATTAATTTATATGCCAATTTTTTCAGAAGCTCTTAATATTGAAAATCATAGTTTTCACATAGCTTTAGTTACATTTTCAATACTTTACACTCCCATTTCTGAAATATCATCACTAATATTTAACTTTTTTTCAAGAAAATTTGAGTATGAAGCTGATGAATATGCTGATAAATCTTTTGATGGAAAGTATTTAATCGAAGCCTTAAAAGTATTAACTAAAGACAGTTTAAGCAATTTAACACCACATCCAAAATATGTTTGGTGGCATTACTCTCACCCTACTCTGTTAGAAAGAATAAATCAATTACGATAGTTGTTTTTTTTTTAGTTAAATTTAATAATGATGGTAGTAGATTCAATAAAAGAGAACAATCAAATAGCTAAAGAATACAAAGAACTTCTTAAAATTAGTTATCAATCATTATCAAAAGATGATAGAAAACTTATTAGGTTAGCTTTTAACACATCTGTTGATGCTCATAAAAATCAAAGACGAAAATCTGGTGAACCTTATGTGTTTCATCCTATTTCTGTTGCTAAAATAGTTGCATCAAAAATTGGTTTAGATGCAACATGTATAGCCGCAGCCCTACTACACGATGTAATCGAAGACACCGATTATGACGCAAAAAAATTAACTAAGATTTTTGGAAAAAAAATAAGCAAAATTGTTGTTGGTTTAACTAAAATTTCAAAATTATCTAAAGAGGAAAACGTCTCTTTACAAGCTGAAAATTTTAGAAAAATGCTACTTACATTAAATGATGACGTAAGAGTAATATTAATTAAAATAGCTGACAGATTACATAATATGCAAACCTTGGATTCAATGCCAGCAGGAAAACAAATAAAAATTGCATCTGAAACCCTTTACATTTACGCACCTATAGCACATAGAATTGGTCTTTACGATGTTAAGTCAGAACTTGAGGATTTAGGTTTAAAATATACAGAACCAGAAATATTTAAAGAACTAAAAAATAAAATTGAAGAAACAAAAGTTGACCAAGACAAATACATAAAAAATTTTTCAAGAAGAATTTCGGAAAAATTAAAACCCGAAAACTTAAAATTTAAAATAAACGGAAGGCCTAAATCAATACACTCAATTAGAAATAAAATTATAAATAAAAATATTTCGTTTGAAGAGATTTATGACAAGTTCGCAATTAGAATTATATATAAATCTGACAGAGAAAATGAAAAGTTTATAGCTTGGAAGATATATTCAATAATAACTGATCATTATACCCCTAACCCTCTAAGATTGAGAGACTGGATTACTTCTCCTAGATCAAATGGGTATGAGGCGCTACATATTACAGTCGTCGGGCCAGGATCAAAATGGGTAGAAGTACAAATAAGATCAGAAAGAATGCACGAAATAGCTGAAAAAGGATTTGCAGCACATTACATGTATAAAGGAGGAAATAAATCTGAAACTGGTTTAGAAGAATGGCTTAATAGATTACAAGAAGTATTAGAAAACACTGATACTAATGCAATAGATTTTGTTGAAGATTTTAAGCTTAATTTATATTCGACAGAAATATTTGTTTTCACACCAGCTGGAGAACTAAAATCTTTAGCCAAAGGTTCAACAGCTTTAGATTTTGCTTTTAGCGTGCATACAGGTTTAGGATTAAAAACAAGAGGTGTAAAAGTAAATGGTAAAATGGTTCCACTAAGTCATGTTTTAATCAGTGGAGATCAAATTGAAATAATAAAATCAGAAAATACTAAACCATCTTCTAACTGGCTAGATTACGTAAAAACATCCAGAGCAAAAGCTAAAATTAGAACAGCATTAAAAGAAGAAAAAAAGTTATTAGCAGAAGACGGAAAAGAAATATTGAGAAGAAAGCTAAAACAATTAAAAATAAAGTTTGATGAAAAAACTATAAATGATTTAGGTAATTTCTTGAAATTAAAAACCAGTTTAGATTTATTTTATAGAGTAGGAATTGGAAAAGTAGAAAATAATGAGCTAAAAAAATTTGCTAATTACAATAATAGAATAATAAATTTTTTCAGAAAAAGAATAACAAGAAAACCAAATAAATTTAATCAACCTGACAAAGAAATTACTAATAATTTTGATCTAGTTGTTTTTGGAAATGAAGAAGATAAACTTGAATATAACTTAGCAAAATGTTGTAATGCAATACCCGGTGACGATATATTTGGATTTGTAACTATAAACGAAGGAATAAAAATACATAAAAAAACATGCTCAAACGCTGTTGGTCTTCAATCAAAATTTGCATATCGAATTTTAAAATCTAAGTGGATAGATTCATCATTATTAGATTATAGTTCAACAATTAGGATTTCCGGAATTGATAATCTAGGAATTGTAAATGAAATAACTAAACTAATATCAAACACATTGAATATTAATATTAAAAAAATGAGTTTTGACACTGTTGATAATATTTTTAGGGGAAAAATTACCTTAAAAGTTAGGACAAAAATTATTTTAAATGATTTAATAAAAAGATTAAAAAAAATAAATGGTATTGAAAAGGTCATTAGAGAATAGTGAATTATCAATTTTTAACCTAATTTTACTTTATGAATAATGAAAAGAATCAGAAAATAGTAAAAGAAGTTTTTACTAAATTTTTAGATTTAAAAAGTCATAGAAAAACACCGGAACGTTTCGCAATTCTTAGTGAGATTTACAATTCTTCAGAACATTTTGACATTGAGTCTCTTTATGTTATGATGAAAAATAAAAATTACAGGGTAAGCAGAGCTACATTATATAATACCATAGAACTTCTTTTGGAATGTAAGCTTGTAAGAAAACATCAATTTAGTTCAAATCAAGCTCAATATGAAAAATCTTATTTTGATCATCAACATGATCATATAATTTTGACGGACACAGGAGAAGTTATTGAGTTTTGTGATCCAAGAATTCAAAGTATTAAAAAAAATATCGAAGAAATATTTGGAGTTGAGATTAATAATCACTCCTTATATTTTTATGGAAAAAAAATTAAAAATTAAATATGAAAGTTGATTTATTACTTGGCTTACAATGGGGAGACGAAGGCAAAGGTAAAATAGTTGATGTACTAACAAAGAACTATGATATTATAGCACGATTTCAAGGAGGACCTAATGCAGGTCACACACTCGAATTCGATGGAATCAAACATGTATTACATACTATTCCCTCAGGAATATTTCATCAGGAATCAATGAATTTAATTGGTAATGGTGTAGTTATCGATCCTGTTATTTTTGAGAAAGAAATTGAAAAATTAAAGCCCTTTAATATTAATTTTTCAAAAAGCTTATGTATTTCAAGAAAAGCACATTTAATCTTGCCTACGCACAGACTTCTTGATGCAGCATCTGAACTTTCTAAGGGAAAATCCAAAATTGGTTCAACTCTAAAAGGAATTGGGCCTACTTATATGGACAAAACTGGAAGAAATGGTATTAGAATTGGAGATATTGAACTTCCGGAATTTCTTAATAAGTACAGGAAATTAGCTAATAAACATGAATCAATGATTAAAAGCTATAATGTTGATTTACAATATAATTTAGCTGAGCTTGAAGAAGATTTTTTTAATGCAATTGAAAATATAAAGTCAATTCCTTTTATTGATAGTGAAAACTATATTTTTAATGAACTAGATAATAATAAAAATATATTAGCCGAAGGTGCTCAGGGTTCGCTTCTTGATATTGATTTTGGAACTTATCCATTTGTTACTTCTTCTAACACAACTGCAGCTGGAGCATGTACAGGATTAGGAGTTCCTCCCAATAAAATAAAAGATGTATTTGGTATTTTCAAGGCATATACAACAAGAGTTGGAAGTGGTCCTTTTCCAACTGAACTTTTTGATGAAAACGCTAAAAGAATGAGTAAAGTTGGTAATGAATTTGGTGCTACAACCGGAAGACCAAGAAGATGTGGATGGTTGGATTTGGTAGCATTGAAATATGCCGTTAAAGTGAATGGGGTAACCAAATTAATGATGATGAAAGGAGACGTGCTATCCGGATTTAAAAATATTAAAATTTGCACTTCCTATGATTATAATGGAAAGAAAATTAATCATTTTCCGTTTTCTGTTGATTCAAAAAAATTAAAACCAATTTATACAGAATTCAAAGGTTGGGATGAGGATATAAGTAAAATAAAAAAAGAGAATTCATTTCCTAAAACATTTATGGATTTTGTTTCCTACATAGAAAATGAATTACAGGTTCCTATTGCAATTATTTCAGTGGGTCCTGATAGAACCCAAACAATAATTCGTTAAAAAAAATTTGAAACTTAAATTATCAATAATTTTAATATTACTATTTAATGTTCTTTTATCTCAAGAAAAAAAGATTATTCAAATAATAGAAGCAGGTTCTTTTGATAAAAACGAACTAGATCTTCCCGGAGCAAATATTTTAAAAAAAAACAGTAATGTAAGAGTTCATCTTTTACATGACGGAATGGATGTTTGGTCTAATTATGCACTATTCTATAAAAAAAACAATTCATTTAAAGCAAAAGGAAATGTTGTAGTTAAACAGGGTGATAGTATCGAACTTTTTAGTGAAAAATTAGAATACGATGGAAATAGCAGAAAAATTATTGCAAAAAATAATGTAATTTTTAAAAACAATAATACAACATTAAAAACTCAGATATTATTTCATGACAGAGATTTGAAAGAGATATATTTTGAAAATGGAGGAATAATAAAAGATTCAACAAATACTATAAAAAGCACTGAGGGAAAATATTTTTTAACAAATTCTAAATATGAATTTAATAAAAGGGTTAACGTTTATAACGACGATAGCGATATCAAATCATTTAAACTAGATTATTACAGTGATACCGAAAAAGTATTTTTTTATGGTCCAACTGTAATCACAGGTCAAGATTATAGAATTTTTAGCGAAAATGGATTTTACAACACTAAAAGCAAAAATGGATTCTTTAATACAAAAGCAAAAATAGAGTATAATAATAGAACTATAACAGGTGACAGTTTAATATTTGATGATTTAAAAAAATATGCATCGGGAAAAAATAATGTAACAATAATAGATACAATAAATAAAACCATTATTAAAGGAGATTTTGCAGAAATTTTTAAAAAACTAGACTCAGCTATGGTTACAAAAAATTCATATGCAATAAAACTTTTAGAAAAAGATTCCTTATTTATTAAAGCTGATACTCTATTTGCTGTTGGTCCAGATGAAAACAGAATTATTAAAGGTAGATTTGATGTAAAGTTTTTCAAAAATAATATGAGTGGCAAATCAGATAAATTCATTATGAATCAAAAAAATGGATTAATTAAACTATTACGGAACAAACTTTCAAAAAGAGAACAACAAATATTAACCAGTAAAGAAATTTCAAAAAAGAATCCTGTGATTTGGAACGGAGAAAGTCAAATGTCTGGGGATGAAATACACATAATTAGAAATACTAAAACTAACAAACTTGATTCATTAAAAATTTTAAACAATGCTTTTGTTGTTGAAAAAGATAGTTTTGGAATTGACAATTATAATCAAATGAAAGGAATTGATTTGTTTGGAAATTTTAGAGATAATGAATTGGAAAAAATAAGATTAGACAGAAATACTGAAATGATTTATTATTTGTATGACGAAGAAACTAAAGAACTAATAGGAATCGATAAAGCAATTTGCAGTTCAATTTTAATGACCATTAATAATAATAAAATTGATGAAATAATCTTTTATACTAACCCTGAAGGAAAAGTATATCCTGAAAAAGAACTTGAGATAAATGAAAAGATTTTAAATGGTTTTAATTGGAGAATAGATGAAAAGATTTTAAATAAAGAAAATCTAATTAATAACTAATTTGAAAGATAAGTTTTTAAAATACCAAGCACAAACAACTAACAATCCTATTGGACTGAAAGTTTTAAAAGCAGAGGGGTCTTATATATTTGATACAAATAATAAGAAATATTTAGATTTTGTTGCAGGTGTTTCAGCATCTAACTTAGGTCACATAAATAATAAAATAAAAGAAGCTGTTTTAGATCAAATTGAAAAATACTGGCATGTAATGGTTTATGGTGAATTTATTCAAGAACCGACAGTAAAATTGTGTGAATTAATTTCCAATAACCTACCGAATTCTTTATCAAATACTTACTTAACAAATTCAGGCACAGAAGCCATGGAAGCTGCCATGAAATTAGCTAAGAGAGTAACAGGAAGAAGTGAATTTATTGCTGCAAAAAACAGCTATCATGGAAATACTCAAGGGGCCATGAGTATAATGGGCTTTGAAGAAAGAAAAAGAGCATACAGACCTCTTCTTCCAGATGTTAATTTCATTGAGTTTAACAATGAAAGTGATATTTTACTAATTAACAGTAAAACATCAGCAGTAGTTCTTGAAACAATTCAAGGGGGAGCTGGTTTTATAACACCTTCAAAAAACTATTTAAAAAAAATAAAAAATCAGTGTGAAAAAGTAGGTGCTCTGTTAATACTTGATGAAATACAACCAGGAATTGGAAGAACAGGAAAGTTATTTGCTTTTGAACATTATGGAATAATTCCGGATATTTTAGTTTATGGAAAGGGTTTAGGTGGAGGGTTTCCAATCGGAGCTTTGTCATCAAGTTTTGATAACATGAGTCTATTCAAAGAAAATCCAATTTTAGGACATATTACAACTTTTGGAGGTCATCCTGTAATTTCTGCTGCAGCTTATGCAAACCTTAAAGAAACTTTAAATTCTGGTATAATAGATTCAGTAAATCAAAAAGAAAAATTATTTAGAAAACACTTAAAACATGAACTAATTGACGAAATTAGAGGAAAAGGGTTAATGCTGGCAATAATCTTAAAAGAAAACAATTCATCTTACAAGCTAGTTTCTAAATGCTTAGAAAAGGGATTAATTCTATTTTATTTACTATTTGAAACTAAAGCTGTCAGAATTACACCTCCTTTAACCATTAGTAATACAGAGATAAAAGCAGGATGTAAAATTATTATACAAGTACTTGATGAATTAAAAATATCTGTTCATTAATTTGTTAAAAAGAATTATTTTTTTTCTTTAAACAAAATAAATCTGATGATATCTTTACATGTAAATGAATGATAATTTTCAAGATTTTTTTTCTGATTCAATTATAAAATTTGAATCAATGATAAAAAGTAATAAATTTTTATTTTTTGATACTGAAGAATTTGAATCAATTATAATTTATTACTTAGAATCTGGCAACAGCTCAATGGCTAATAAGGCTTTAAAAATGGCAATTGAACAATATCCAAAAAATACATCCATTTTACTTTTAAAAGTTGAAGCTTTAATATTTGAAAATAAAATTGAAGAAGCAGAAAAAATAATCGATTCTTTGTATGAAATCGACAAAAATAATTCTGAAATAATAATTCAAAAATCTAGAATTCTTTCAAAAAGAAAAAAACATTCTAAATCTATAAATCTTCTAAAAAAAATTGATAAAGATTGTGAGTTTTACAGCGATGCATTGATAATGACAGGAAAAGAATATCTTTTTATTGATAATTTTGAAAATGCAAAAGAAAAGTTTAAGGAATACATTAAAGATTATCAATTAGATTATGCTGTTTTGAATAATTTACTTTATTGTTTTGATGCCCTAGGAAACACTGATGACACTATTAATTATTTAAATAACTTTTTGGAAGAAAACCCTTATTGCGAAGTCGCATGGCATCAACTTGGTAAACAATATTTAAAAAAAGAACTTTTTAAAGAAGCTTTAACTGCATTTGATTTTGCTATAATTTCAGATGATTCTTTTGTAGGAGCTTATTTAGAGATGGGTAAAGTTCTTGAAAAACTTAATAAAATAAATCAAGCAATAGAGCAATACGAAATTGTTACTAAAATTGACGAACCAAATCCTTTCGCTTTATATCGAATAGCATGTTGTCACAATAAATTAGGAAATATTGAGTTAGCAATTTCCTACTATATTAAAACTGTTACTGAAGACCCTGTTCATGATGGTGCCTGGATGTCATTAGCTACAAACTATTATAAACAAAAAGATTATTTAGAAGCAAAAAATCACTTGATTAAAGCTATAGAAATTGATTCTGAAAACATAAAGTATTGGGAATTATATTGCAAAATAAATCTAGATTTAAATAATAATGAAGAGGTTGAAATTTCATTTAAAGAAATTTTATCTTTAGGTAATTTAAGTCTAAGTACTTTAATATTTTTAACCAAAACATTAATTCAAATTCCTGTTAACGAATCATTGTCTAATGAATTTTTAATTAAAATTGATGCTCTTCCAAATTCATTATTAAGTGAAAAAAAATATATTAGTTATGTAATTCTTCATAATACTAATCAAACAATTAAAGCTAATTTTAATTTAAAAGAAGCTTATTTTCATAATCCTGCGATTTATGATTATTTCGAAGACATTTTTCCAACTATTCCACAACTTAATGTCTTTAAAAACATGAACGTAAATTAAATTCTAAGTAATTTATCTTAATTTTATTATAATGAAAAATACTTTTTTTTCAAATTTTGTTATTCTAATTAAAGGAATGTGCATGGGAATTGCTGATATAGTTCCTGGTGTTTCTGGCGGAACAATTGCTATAATTACAGGAGTTTACGAAGAATTGCTAAAAACTATAAATAAATTTGATTTTAAAATATTAAAAGAACTAAGAAAAGGTAAGGTTAAAACAGTTTGGGAATTTTATAATTTAAATTTTCTTTTCTCTTTGGGCTTCGGAATTTTGTTAAGTATTGTAATACTAAGCCATTATATTTTAATATTATTAAATGAATATCCAATAGCTCTTTGGTCTTTATTTCTTGGATTAATTTCATCAAGTATCATTTTTTTATTCAAATCTACATCAAAATTAAATTTTACAAACTCAAAATACCTTATTCCACTCCAATTGTATTTTTTAATTATTGGGATATTTATGGCTCTTTACATTCAAACACTAAGCTCTGGCAACATTGAAGTTAATTCATTGTATTTGTTTTTTTGTGGAATGGTTAGTATAACCGCAATGCTTCTTCCAGGCATTTCAGGAGCTTACATTTTAGTTTTATTAGGTGCTTATGAAACTATGTTGATCACACTAAAAGAAGTTAGCAAAATGAACTCAGATTATTTTATAAATTTCATTTCGTTTGCGCTAGGGGCTCTATTAAGTATTAAATTATTTTCTAAATTACTGACATGGTCTTACAAAAACTATAAAGATAATACACTTTTTTGCCTAATTGGCTTTATGATTGGATCACTACCCACATTATGGCCATGGAAAAAAAATAATGATTCTAGTTTTTTTTTAGACCGATTATATATTCCTGAAAATTACTTTAATAATTCAGAATTTAATCAAGGAATATTATTTTTCATAATAGGAACCACATTTGTTCTAATTTTAGAATTTATTTCAAATAAAAATGAAAAAAAGGAATAATACGTTCTACATAATTCTATTGGTCAAAAGCATTTTAATGGGTACTGTAAATAAGTTGCCTGGTGTTTCAGGGGGGCTAGTTGCACTTTTAACAGGGTTTTATATTGAAATGATAAACTCTTTAAAAAAAATCAATTTCAAAATAATTCCCTTGTTATTTAAATTAAACTTTTCAAAATTAAATAAAAACTATAATGGATTTTTTTTATTCATTATTATTTCAGGAATTGTGATTAGTTATTTCACAACTTCAAAATTATTAGATCTTTTATTTAAAAGTTATGAACTGTTTGTTTGGTCAGTTTTTTTTGGAATGATATTAGCATCAAACATTATTTTAATTCAAAATTCAAAAATCTGGAATTTTAATTCTTTTATCTCTGTAATTTCAGGACTAACTTTAGGATTAATTATTAGCTTTTTAGATCCAATTGAAGAAAACAAAAATATATTATTTGTATTTTTTTGTGGTTTTATTAGTATCAGCGGAATGATTATACCTGGACTTTCTGGATCGTTTTTACTTATATTATTAGGCAACTATAAACTTTTATTAATTGACTCAGTAAATTCACTATACAATTCAATACTTATTTCTATTGGCGTTGAATCTAATCTTTCACATGATTTTGAACTTTTAAAAATTGTTTTAATATTTGCTGTAGGATCTATTTCAGGATTAATTTTACTCTCTAATTTCTTAAGTTATTTGGTTAGAAAACACGAAGAGAAAGTAAATCAATTTATAATTGGTTTTATATTTGGATCTTTAATGATATTATGGCCCTGGAACCATATTAATGAAAAATCATTATTAAATGATAATTTTGGCATATCACTTCCAAAATTGACAGAAATAACAAATATTATGTCTATTATGTGGATTTGTATTGGATTAATTACAGTATTAAGTATAAATATGTATGTTGGGAAAAAAAATAAAATACGGATTAATAGGAAAGAATATTGATTATTCATTTTCAAAAAATTTTTTTAATGAAAAATTTATAAAAGAAAACATAAGAGGATGCACTTATGAAAATTATGATTTGAGTTCAATGAAAGAGTTAAATTCCATAATTAAAGACGATTCAATTAAAGGATTTAATGTTACAATTCCATACAAAAAAGAAATAATTAATTTTTTACACGAGATTGATCCAATTGCAAAAAAAATTGGTGCAATTAATACATTGAAAATTAGTGATAAAAAAAAAATTAAGGGATATAATACTGATTATTTAGGATTTATAAGCTCAATAAAAGACTTAATATCTAATCATTCAAAAGCTCTAGTGTTAGGTACGGGAGGAGCTTCAAAAGCAATTATCTATGGTCTAAACTCAATGGGAATTGAATCTACTATAGTTTCAAGAAAAAAAACAAAAGGTTTAATTACTTATGAAGATTTAAGTGAGGAAATAATTAAACTAAATACTATTATAATAAATTGCACTCCATTAGGAACATTTCCTAAAATCAAAGAATGTCCTAAAATACCGTATGAGTTTATAACAATGAATCACTTATGCTATGATTTAATTTATAACCCTTTAAAAACAAAATTTTTAAAAGAAAGTGAAAAGAAAGGAGCAACTATCATAAATGGAAAAAAAATGTTAGAAAGTCAAGCTAATGAAAGTTGGAAGATTTGGAATAGTTAAATAAAAAAAGGTAACTTAATTAAAAAATAATTCTTTGAAACTAAGTCAAAAAAATTTAGAAGATAATTTAGCAGAAAAAAAACTTTTAATTGAAAATTTAAAAGAATTGTTAATTACAGATGATTCAATAAATAATAAATATACTAAGTTTAAAAAATTGCAGAATTTATGGTTTAAAATTGGAAGTGTTCCAAGGTCTCAAAATTCAATAATATGGAATAATTTTCAACATCATATCAAAAATTTCTATGATTATTTACATTTAAACAGAAAATTCAAAGAAATTGATTTAGAGCATAATTTAAATGAAAAAGAAAAAATAATTCTTAGCGCAAAGAAATTAGTTACTAGTAATGATCAATATAAAGCGTTTAGAGATTTTGAAAGACTTAAAAAAAGATGGAAATTCGAATTAGGTCCAGTAAAAAAAGAAAAAATAGAAAATTTAGAAAAAGAATTAAAAAACGTTGAAGAAAAATTAAATAACAAAAGAAAAGAATTTGAATTAAATAAAGACACCATATTAGTTTCAAATTTTAATACAAAAGAAGAATTAATAAAAGAAATAGAGGGATTATATCAAACAGATTCCAAATCAATAAAAGAATGGCAAGAGAAAATTAAAACTTTTGAAGTAATTAAAAAAAATATAGAAGACACAGGTCCAATTCCTAGAAAATTAAAAAAATCATTTTGGAATAATTATAAGAAAGTAGTTCGGAACTTTTACTCGACTAAAAATATATTTTTTAAAAAAATTAAAAAAGTTTACTCTGAAAATCTTGATAAACAAAATTCATTGATTAATGAAATCATAAAAATTTCTACAAAAGATGATTTAGAAAAAGAAAGACAAAATGTTATTTCAATTCAAAAACAGTGGAAATTAATTAAGCCTGTTCCATATAAAGCAAACGAAAAAAATTGGAAAAATTTCAAAAATAGTTGTGATATGTTTTTTCAAAAAATTTCTCGAAATAAAAATTTAAAAACAAAAGAAAATAAAGAGTCAGAACTAAAACAGAACAAATTAATTGAAGATGTTGAAAAATTTAGCGGAGAAATAGTTGAGTTAGAAAAGATTTTTGAAGAATTTTTTTTAAACAGTAAAATAAGCTCTGAAAAAGAAAAAATATTTTTAAATAAAATTAAAACTTATTTTATTAAACAAGGTCTTAAGAAAGAGGAGTCTCAAAATAAATTAAATGAGATGAAATCTAAATTTATGAGTTACGATCAAAAAAAATCTGAAGTTTATAAAATAAATCTAATATTAGATAAACTAAATAAAGATTTAACTCAACAAGAAAATAATCTATTATTCTTTAATGATAAATCCAAAGAAAATAAATTATTAAAAAAAGTTCATCTAAAAATCAAAAATCAAAAATTAGAAATTGAAAAATTAATATTTGAAAAAAACAAATTACTTAAATAATTACTTGAGACTATTCCAATAGGCTAATAATTCAGAGTTCGAAAGACCATCTATCTCAAGATTTTCATTCTTTATTTTTATTTCCATTTCTTTGAATCTTTTAGAAAATTTTCTATTTGTTTTTTCTAAGGCATTTTCTGAATTTACACCTAAGTATGTACCATAATTAATTACTGAAAATAAAAAATCTCCAAATTCTTCTTCAATTTTTTTTGAATCAGATCCCTCTAATTCTAAACTCAATTCGTCAAATTCCTCCAAGACTTTATTTTTTGAATCAACTATGGAGTTCCATTTAAAACCTGCATTAGATACCTTGTCCTGAATTCTTAAAGTTTTGATCAAGGAAGGTAAAGTTTTTGGGACTCCTGAAAGAATACTATCACGACCTTCTCTTAGTTTTAATTTTTCCCAATTTTTTTTCACTTCTTCTTTAGAAATTTGTTTTTTACTTTTATAAACATGAGGATGTCTATGTATTAACTTTTTAGAAATTGATTCAACAACATCATTAAAATTAAAAATTTGTTTTTCGTCAGCAATTTTTGAATAAAATACAATGTGAAGAAGTAAATCACCTAATTCGTTTTTAATTTCATCATAATCACCATCATTAATAGCATCAACTAATTCATATGTTTCTTCAACTGTTAAAGTTTTTAAAGAATCTATCGTTTGTTCTTTGTCCCAGGGACATTTAACTCTTAATTCATCCATTATCTTTAAAAGTTTATCTATAGAATGTGAATTTTTAGATTTTTTCATTTTTTGTAAAATGACATTAAATAATCAGATTTTATATTACCTTTTGAAATATTATTTAATTTACTTTTTATAAGTTTTTTCTTAAAAGCACTCAACTTATCAGTAAACAAAACACCTTCAATATGATCAAATTCATGCTGAACTACTCTTGCCCTTAATCCATTCAGCTCTAATTCATGTTGATTAAAATTTTCATCAAAATATTTAATCAATATTTCATTTTCTCTAACAACATCTTCCCTAACATCAGGAATACTTAAACATCCTTCATTAAATGTGTTTAACTTATTTGTTGTTGTAATTAACTCTGGGTTAATAAAAACTTTTTTAAAAGTAGAAAGCTTTATTCTTTCGTCTTTATCAAGTTTTTCGTCTTCTGAAAAAGGTGAGGCGTCTACTATAAATATTCTTATTGAAAGACCTATTTGAGGTGCAGCTAAACCTACACCACTAGATGCGTACATTGTATCCCACATATTAGAAATTAATTCGTTTAATTTTATGTAATCATGTGAAATATTTTTACATTTTTTTCGTAAAACAGGATTTCCGTATGCAATAATTGGTAAAATCATATTAAATTTTTTCTAAATAAGACTGTAGTATAATAGTAGCGCTAATTTTATCAACCAAGGATTTATTTCTTCTTTTAACTTTATTAATACCACTTTCTAAAATTACTTTTTTAGCAATAACAGACGTAAAACGCTCATCATATCTATCTAATTTAATCAATGGGAAAGTGTTTTTTAAAATATTAATAAATTTTAATATTTCAACTTCAACATCAGAGGGTTGGTTATTTTTTTGTAAAGGTTTTCCAATTACAATAGTATCAATTTTATTTTTTGATGTTAAATTCTTCAAAAAAGATAAAATATTTTCATTTGATACCGTGTCTAAGCCAGATGCAATTATATTTAAATCGTCTGTGATTGCTACGCCTATTCTTTTGGTTCCAAAATCTAAAGCAACTATTTTTGACATTTTTCAAAGTTAAATCATTAATAATTAAGGTTAAAATTCTTTAAACTATTTATTATTATCAACGTATATTTGAAAAAAAAACTGTGAAAAATATTATTGAATCTGCATGGGAAAACCGATCCCTTTTAAAAGAAGAAAAAACTAAAGATGCAATACGTTCTGTAATTAAAGATTTAGATAATGGAATAATTAGAGTAGCTGAACCTAATAATAGCGGATGGAAGGTAAATGAGTGGATTAAAAAAGCTGTGGTTTTATATTTCCCAATTCAAGAAATGAAAACAATCGAGGCGGGACCGTTAGAATTTCATGATAAAATCCCTCTTAAAAAAAACTATAAAGAGAAAGGAATTAGAGTAGTTCCACACGCCGTAGCAAGACATGGAGCTTTCATTAGTAAAGGAGTTATTTTGATGCCAAGTTATGTGAACATAGGTGCTTATGTTGATAGCGGAACCATGGTTGACACTTGGGCAACAGTTGGCAGTTGTGCTCAAATAGGTAAAAATGTTCATTTAAGCGGAGGTGTTGGAATTGGTGGAGTTTTAGAACCATTACAAGCTGCACCTGTGATTATTGAAGATAATGCCTTTATTGGTTCTAGATGTATTGTCGTTGAGGGGGTTAAGATCGGAAAAGAAGCTGTTTTGGGAGCCAATGTTGTGTTAACTGGGTCAACTAAAATTATTGACGTCACAGGAAACAAACCAATAGAAACAAAGGGAGAAGTTCCTCCAAGCTCTGTAGTAATTCCAGGTTCTTACACTAAAAAGTTTAAAGCTGGAGACTTTCAAGTGCCATGTGCATTGATAATTGGTAAAAGAAAAGAAAGCACTAATAAAAAAACATCTCTTAATGATGCTTTAAGAGATTACAATGTTTCCGCATAATTAAAATGAATTCTGAGATTTCAAAAGCTGTTGAATGTTTAGAAAATGGTGGAATAATTATTTATCCGTCTGATACAATATGGGCTTTAGGATGTGACGCTACTAATTCTAGAGCAATAAAAAGAATTTTTAAAATAAAAAAAAGAAAGTCAACTCTTCCTTTGATTTGTCTTATGAATGACTATCAAATGTTAAATAAATATGTAAATGTTACAGAAGAAATTAAAGCTTTTTTACATATTCAAAAAAAACCTACAACCATAATTTATAAAATGGTTAAAAAATTTAGTTTTTATAATGAATCAGTAGCTATCAGAATTCCTAAAGATAAATTTTGCCAAAATTTATTAAGTGAGTTTAACAAACCTATCACCTCAACATCAGTTAATATTTCAGGAGATAAATTCCCTGAATGTTTTAACGAAATTAAAGATGAAATTTTGAATCAAATTGATTATTCTGTAAATTTAAAAAGGAACATAAAACTTAAAAAACCTTCTCAAATTATTAAAATTGATGGAGACTCGTTTATAACATTAAGGTCTTAGAATGTTTAAAAGAAATTTTAAAAAAAATATTGAAAGTGAAATTTTTCACACAATTTCAAATTGTTGTGATGAAACGAATACAGAATGTTATGCAATTGGAGGGTTTGTTAGGGATTTGATAATTGGGAAAACATCTGCTAAAGACATAGATATTCTTGTAGTGGGAAGTGGAATTGATATAGCTAAGAAAACGGCAAAAAAGTTAAAAATTAAATCTAAAGTAACTGTTTTCAAAAATTTCGGAACAGCCATGTTCAAATACGATGGGTATGATGTCGAATTTGTAGGAACAAGACAAGAAAGCTATAATGAATCAAGTAGAAATCCAGTAATTAAACCTGGTACATTAGATGATGACTTAAATAGAAGAGATTTCACGATTAATACTTTGGGAATAAGTTTAAACAAAAATAATTGGGGGAATCTATTAGATAAATTTAATGGAATTAATGATTTAGAAAATAAAATAATAAAAACTCCTTTAGAGCCAAGACAAACATTCTCTGACGATCCCTTAAGAATGTTAAGAGCTGCACGATTTTCTAGTCAACTAAATTTTCAAATTGATATTAATTCTTTTAATGGTTTAATTTCGGAAAGAGAAAGGATAAAAATTATTTCTCCCGAAAGGATCTCTGAAGAAATTAATAAGATTATCATGACTTCAAAACCATCTGTTGGTTTTAAAATATTAGAATCAACAGGTTTATTAAAAATAATCATGCCTGAGCTTACAAATCTCAAAGGAATTGAAGAAATTGAAGGGCAAAAACATAAAGATAATTTCTATCACACGTTGGAGGTTTTAGATAATATTTGTTTAAAAACAGAAAATCTTTGGCTAAGATGGGCTGCACTACTTCACGATATTGGAAAAGCACCTACTAAACTATTTATAAAAAAAAACGGTTGGACTTTTCATGGTCATGAACTTAAAGGATCTAAAATGGTTTATAAACTATTTAAAAGATTACATCTTCCTTTAAATAATAAATTAAAATATGTACAAAAAATTATTTATTTAAGCTCTAGACCAATAGTTCTTTCTAATAACAATATTACTGATTCTGCTGTTAGAAGATTAATTTATGATTGTAACGAAGATATAGATGATTTATTAACACTTTGTGAAGCAGATATAACAACTAAAAATCCATTAAGATTCAAAAAATATTTAAACAATTTTAAATTAGTTAGAGAAAAAATAAAAATAGTTGAAGAAAGAGATTCAATTAGAAATTTTCAACCACCAGTTAGTGGAGAAGAAATTATGAATTATTTCAACATAAAACCTTCAAAAGAAATTGGTATTATAAAAGAACACATTAAGAACTCAATTTTGGATGGTAAAATAGAAAATAATAAAAAATCGGCAAAGTTATTGATGATTGAAAAAGGTAAAGCTCTGGGACTTAATAACATTACAATTGAATAATTTTATAAAAATATCTAAAATCAGTCTAGTTTTAGTTTACTTAGTAATTTTAGCTGGATCTTTAGTTAGAATGACTGGAAGTGGAATGGGATGTCCAGATTGGCCAAAATGTTTTGGGTATTACATTCCTCCGTCTGAAGAAAGTGAATTAATTTTCAAAGCTAATCATGATTATAAGTCAAATCAAATGATAATATTGGATAGTGAAAAACTCTATACTGCAAAATCAGATTTCAGGTCAACTAATAAAATAAATCTCAATAATTGGGTTTTATATGAAAAACACAACTATGTGACCTATAATCCTATTCATACTTGGATTGAATTTATTAATAGATTAATTGGAGCTGTTGCAGGAATATTTACCATTTTAATGTTATTAATGTCCTTAAAATATTGGAAAGAAAATAAAAATATTACGTTAATTTCATTATTAGTAGTTTTAGGAATGGGTTTTCAAGCTTGGCTTGGAAAATTAGTAGTTGACTCAAATTTAGCTCCATATAAAATAACTGTTCACATGCTAATGGCACTTGTAATTGTAGGTTTAATTATTTATTTAATATATACATTAAAAGAAAGAGAAAACTTAGGATATGATAAGAAAATAAAATATTTAATAATATTTTCAATTACATTAACTTTAATTCAAGTAATTACAGGAACACAGGTAAGAGAATTTATTGATATTCAATATGAACTCTCAAAAAACAAGGATCTTTGGCTCGAGTCTCCTGACTTTTATTTTTATTTTCATAGAACATTTTCATTATTAGTATTTTTCATAAATGCTTATCTATTTTATTACGCATTCAAAAAATCCTATAATTTAAAAACTATTTCATTAATAAGTTTAGTAATATTTTTAGAAATATTACTGGGAATCATAATGTATTATGGGGATTTTCCAATTTTTAGTCAGCCATTACACTTATTTCTAGCAACAATTTTATTTGGATATCAATTTTACTGGAGTTTATTTTTTATAAAAAACACAAATGATTTACAGATTAAGAATAATTCTTGATACCGAGAAAGATGTTATTAGAGATATAGAAATTAAATCTATAAATACTTTTGAGGATTTACATTTTGCAATTGTTAATGCATTCGGTTTTGAAGGAAATGAAATGGCTTCTTTTTATTTGAGTAACTCAAAGTGGAATCAAGGAGAAGAATTAACATTTGAAAGTTTTGGTGATGAAAAAGTAATGAAAGAACATGTTTTAGACACACTAATTAATAATGATCAAAAAAACTTTATTTATGTGTATGATTTCTTAAAGTTATGGACTTGTTTTATAGAGGTTGTTGAAACAAATAACGAAAATAGTTATAGTCATTATCCACAAACCATTTTTTCAATTGGAGAGACACCAATAAAAGCTCCTGAAAAATTATTTGTCGAAGATAATAATGATAAATATTCAGAAGATAATATTGAAGAAGAGGATCCTTACCAGTTTTACTAATTAACACTTAGCATTTCATGATTTTCATAATTTCTCAAAACGTAATTGAAAGAAGCTCTAATAATTTCACCCATACTTTTTGAATTAATAAAGTTTTTATCCTTAGTGAGCTTAAAAACTTGTTTTGATAATAATAAGATGTTTTCTTCAGATGAAATTTTATCTTGACTCATACATTCAATTATTTTTTTTGTTCTACTTTCAGAACTTAAAATACGTTTGGCAATAATAGATCTTTCCTCAGTTTTATATTGATTTACAGAATTTGAATCTAGTCTTTCTTTAATAAGATTCATAATAAACTTATTTTCTTTAAAAAATTGAGGCCTATATACTTTTAAATTACCTTCATAACATTGTTGATCAAAATCGATTGCTCGAATTTTATAAATAACTTGATCAAAATCGTGTGTTGGTATTATAACATAATTATATGAACGCATATCACCCAATAATCTAATCATGCATCTTTCATTAAATTTTACAAATTCTTTTGCAATTTGTGACTTTTCAGAATTAGTACATTTATTAAGATGTTCTTCAAAAAATTCATCTCCCGGAATTCCTGCAACATGTTCTTCAATTAAAGTGTTATTATTAATAAGAAAGTTTAAATTGTAAGGAGATAGTAAGTTCTCGAGTTCTAAACCATAAACTCGCGATGCATCAGCTTTTTTCACATAGAAGTATGTAAAATTATCATTTAAAGTATTTCTAATTTTAATTCTAAAAGGTTTAGAATTTCCAAAAGTACAATAATCAATCGCATCAATATTTAAAAAAGTAATATTGGATTCATTACCATCAGAATGCAATAAATTATAAACTTTTTTTAAAGACAAATCAATTTCTTTTCTCTCAAATTCTGAATAAAAGACTCTAACCCAAAGAGTGTCTTTATCATTTTTATTATAAACTGAGACTGAACCTGAAAACCTTTTTAAATCTTCATAAAAAACAGGTATTCTTAAATTTCTATTATATTCAGATAAATATTCATTTAATCTAGCGTTAATAGGAAAAAAAGGTTTTTTCTTTGACATTAATTTTTCAGTCATAATTTAAAAAATTGTACTTAATAATATAAAAGTAAGAATTATCTATTAGAGACTTATTATTGTAAATTTGAAAAATTATAAAAAAAATTGTTTAAACTAGAGTCAGAATATAATCCCACTGGAGATCAACCACAAGCTATTGATCAGCTTGTTGATGGTTTAAAAGAAAATACTAAGTTCCAAACTCTTAAAGGAGTTACAGGATCAGGAAAAACCTTTACAGTTGCAAATGTTATCAATAAAATAAATAAGCCAACTCTAGTTCTTGCACATAATAAAACTTTAGCTGCTCAGCTTTATTCTGAATTTAAAGAATATTTTCCGACTAATTCTGTTGAATACTTCGTTTCTTACTATGACTATTATCAGCCAGAGGCGTATTTGCCCGTAAGCGGAACTTACATTGAGAAAGATTTATCTATAAATGAAAATATTGAAAAACTTAGATTAAGCACAACTTCTTCATTACTTTCTGGAAGAAGAGATGTTATAGTTGTAGCGTCAGTATCTTGTTTGTATGGAATTGGAAATCCGGTAGAGTTTAAAAAAAATATAATTGATATTGAAAAAAATCAAAAAATATCACGAACAAAATTTCTACATAACTTAGTTCAAAGTCTTTACTCAAGAACAACAACAGAACTAATAAGCGGATCTTTCAAGGTATCCGGAGATATTGTTGATATTTTTCCAAGTTATGCAGATCACAGCTTCAAGATTCATTTTTTTGGAGATGAGATTGAATTGATTGAAATTTTTGATCCACTAACAAAAAAAACTATAGAATCACTAGATAAGCTAAATATTTATCCTGCCAATATGTTTGCAACCTCTCCTGATGTTTTGCAAAATGCTATGAACGAAATAAGATTTGATTTGAAAAATCAAATTGAATATTTTAAAGAAATCGGTAAATTTCTTGAAGCAAAAAGGTTAGAGGAAAGAACAAACTTTGATCTAGAAATGATACAAGAACTTGGATATTGTTCTGGAATAGAAAATTATTCTAGATATATTGATAAAAGATCTCCTGGAACAAGACCTTTTTGTTTACTTGACTATTTTCCAGAAGATTACCTTATGATAGTTGATGAAAGTCACGTAACATTGTCCCAAGTTCGTGCAATGTATGGAGGTGATAGAAGTAGAAAAGAAAATTTAGTCGAATATGGATTTAGACTTCCAGCGGCAATGGATAATAGACCTTTGAAATATGAAGAATTTGAATTTGTGCAAAATCAGGTTATATATGTAAGTGCAACTCCATCTGATTATGAACTCGAAAAAACAGAAGGAATATATACTGAACAAATAATTAGACCTACTGGGCTATTAGATCCCATAATTGAAGTTAGAGAAAGTAAAAATCAGATAGACGATTTAATAAATGAAATACAAATTCGTGTTGAAAAAGACGAAAGAATTCTCGTTACAACGTTAACTAAAAGAATGGCAGAAGAATTGACTAAATATTTAAACAATATTGATGTTAGATCTAGATATATTCATAGTGATATTGACACTTTAGAAAGAGTAGAAATCATGCAAGGTTTAAGAAAAGGTTTGTTTGATGTATTAGTGGGAGTGAACCTACTTAGAGAAGGACTAGATCTTCCTGAAGTGTCTCTAGTTGCAATTATAGATGCAGATAAAGAAGGTTTTCTTAGAAGTCACAGATCTTTAACTCAAACAATTGGTAGGGCAGCTAGAAATATAAATGGTAAAGCGATTTTTTATGCTGATAAATTAACAAATAGTATGAAAAAAACTATTGATGAAACAAATTATAGAAGAAACAAACAGAAAGAATTTAATATTATAAATAATATAAAACCAACTCCTCTAAAAACTAAAATCAAAGATGTATTTGCCAATGATTCTCAACAAATTGATTTAGATAAAATTAAAAGCAGTAATCAATTAATTAGAGATAAAACAAAAATGTCTACAGCAGAAAAAACAAAAGAAATAAATTCTTTAAGAAAAGAAATGGAAACTGCTGCTAAAGCTTTAAATTTTATTGAAGCTGCTAGAATTAGAGATTTGATAAAAGAATTAAAGAAATAATAATGTAGAGGGAGAGAAAAAATCTCCCTCTACACTAAAGTTATTTTTTAACTGAAATAATTTTTTTTGCTTGATTATGATATTCTTTTCTCTTTGGAAGATTTACTTTCAAAATACCATTTCTATAAAATGATTCTATTTTATTTAAATCGATTGAAATAGGAAGTTCATAAGATTTATTAAAAGAAGAAAAATTAAATTGCTGCAACATATAATTATCGCGTGAAACTGAATCAGATTTTTTCAAACTTAATTTTAAAATTCGATTATCAAGCTCGACTTCAAAATCAAGATTATCTTTTCCAGGAATTGAAAATTCTAAAATAAATTCTTTATCATTTTCAATAATATTTGTCGCTGGACTTACTGTCTTATTAGTAGGTAGAATGTCCCAAGTATTTCTAAAGAAATCGTCAAAGAAAAAGGGTGAAAAATTGGAATGTTTTTTTATTAAATTCATAACTTATTATTTTTAAATTAAACAAATATTTATGTTCTATTAAAGAACAAAATAAATGCCATTTAAAAATACAAGACATTATGTCATTTAAAACGAGAAAAATAATGACATTATGTCGCTTTAATTCAATACTTCTTGAATTTTGTCAGCTGCCTCTTGAAATTCAGTAGCACTATAAACTTTGAAGTCACAACTATCTATAATCTCTTTTGCTATTTTAGCATTAGTACCCTGCAATCTTACAATTATTGGCACATTTATATCTTCTAAATTATTATAAGCATCGACAATACCCTGAGCTACCCTGTCACACCTTACAATTCCACCAAAAATATTAACAAGTATAGCTTTAACATTAGGGTCTTTTAAAATCAATCTAAAGGCTGCTTCAACACGTTTTGCATCTGCAGTACCTCCAACATCAAGAAAATTAGCAGGGTCACCGCCTGACTGCTTAATTAAATCCATTGTGGCCATGGCTAATCCAGCACCATTCACCATACAACCAACATTACCATCTAAATCAACATAATTTAAACCCAATTCTCTAGCCTCTACTTCGACTGGATTCTCTTCTTTCAAATCTCTCCATCCGTCATAATCTTTATGTCTAAATAAAGCATTATCATCCAATGTAACTTTAGCATCAACTGCCATAATTTTATTATCTGATGTTTTTAAAACAGGATTAATCTCAAACAAGGACGAGTCAGAAGAAACGTAAGATTTGTATAAAAGAGAAATGAATTTAACCATTTCTTTAAATGATATTCCTGACAAGCCTAAATTAAAAGCAATTTTTCTTGCTTGAAAAGGAAGTATACCTAATAAAGGATCTATATCTTCATAAAAAATTAATTCAGGTGTTTTTTCAGCAACAGATTCAATATCCATACCTCCTTCAGTTGAATACATGATCATGTTTTTCCCTGTTTTTCTATTTAACAAAATTGAAACATAAAACTCCTCTGTTTCAGATTCTCCTGGATAATAAACATCTTCTGCAATTAAAACTTTTCTAACTAATTTACCTTCTTTTGAAGTTTGTGGGGTAATTAAATTCATACCCAAAATACTAGAAACAACATCTTTTAACTCAGATTTACTCTTAGCGAGTTTTACTCCTCCCCCTTTACCTCTACCTCCAGCATGAATCTGTGCCTTGACTACAAACCAATCAGTACCAGTTTCTTCAGTAAGTTTACTAGAAACATTTTCAATTTCATTTAAATTATCCAGAACAAGACCTCTTTGAATATTCACTCCATGTTGAGCTAAAATTTCCTTTCCCTGATATTCATGTAAATTCATAATAAGTATTTATTTTAAACAAATATAATAGAATATGATCAAGAATTACAGATGTAAATAAGTAAATAATGTTACAAATGAAACAAATTGTTTTATTTTTATAATATAAATAATTTTATTATCAAACTATGTAAACTTAATATAGATTTGCATAATGAAAAATTCAACTTTATTAGAAATATCAAAAACATTTGGAACCCCAACATATGTCTATGATGCGTCTAAAATCAAGAGTCAGTATGAAAGACTTACAAACTCATTTAATGAAGTAAAAAATCTTAGAATAAACTATGCCGTAAAAGCATTATCCAATATTTCAATTTTAAAATATATAAATCAATTGGGCGCAGGAATTGATACAGTTTCAATTCAAGAAGTTATGATTGGCCTAAAAGCAGGGTTTAGTCCTGAAAAAATAATTTATACACCTAATGGTGTTTCAGTAGAAGAAATTCAAAAAGTTTCAGAAATGGGTGTAAATATCAATATAGACAACCTAAGTGTTTTAGAACAATTTGGAGGACTAAATCCAGACATCCCTATTTGTATTAGAATCAACCCACACGTTATGGCTGGAGGAAATAATAAAATTTCAGTTGGCCATATTGATTCAAAGTTTGGAATAAGCATACACCAAATCCCACTACTTTTAAGAATAATAAAAAACACAAATATTAAAGTTAATGGAATTCACATGCACACTGGAAGTGATATTTTAGACATAGAAGTATTTATTCATGCAGCAGAGATTTTATTTGAAACAGCTTCTAAATTTAAAGACTTGGAGTTTATTGATTTTGGTAGTGGCTTCAAAGTACCTTACTCTTTTGGTGACAACCAGACTAACATTGAAGAATTAGGAAAAAAACTATCAAAAAGATTCAATGATTTCTGTAAAGAATACGGAAAAGAATTAACATTAGCGTTTGAACCTGGTAAGTTTTTAGTTAGTGAAGCTGGCAATTTTTTGTGCTCTGTAAATTCTATAAAACAAACTACATCAACTGTTTTTGCTCAAGTAGATTCTGGCTTTAATCACTTTGTGAGACCGATGATGTATGGATCAAACCATGATATAAAAAATATTTCGAATCCAAATGATAATGAAAGATTTTATTCAGTTGTTGGATATATATGTGAAACGGATACTTTTGCAAACAATAAAAGAATTTCAAGGATAAACGAAGGAGATGTTTTATGCTTTAAAAATGCAGGAGCTTATTGCTTCACAATGGCTAGTAATTATAATTCGAGATACAAGCCCTCTGAAATTCTTTTTTTAAAAAATAAAGCAATTGAAATAAGGAAAAGAGAAAATATTGAAGATATTTTAAGAAATCAAGTAGAGATAACTCTATAGTGTCAATCTATAACACCTGAACCTATGAGCTCTTCGTTTTTATACCATACAGCAAACTGACCTTTGCTAATAGCAGACTGCATGTTTTCAAAAACCATAAAAACTCCATCCTTATCTAAAACTAGTTTCGATTTCTGAAGAGGCTGTCGGTATCTTATTCTAGATTCAAATTTATTGTCTGAATTTTGGTAATCAATGTCGGATCTTAGCTTATGAAAATTTTTATTTTTAATAAATAAAACTTTTTTAAATAAACCTGGATGATTTTTACCCTCTCCTACAAAAACAATATTATTTATAACATCAGTTTTAATAACAAACAAAGGTTCTTTACTTCCGCCAATAGCCAGCCCTTTTCTTTGACCAACTGTAAAAAAATGTGCACCATCATGCTCCCCAACAACATCACCATCATTTACAGAATAATCAATTGACTTAGCAAGTTTATGCAAATTTTCAATTGAATGATTATCATAATCAAGTGTCTTAAAACAATTACTATTATTACTAGAAACCTTAATAACTAAACCTTTTTTTATTTTTAGTTTTTGTTGTAAAAATTCAGGAAGTTTAACTTTTCCAACAAAACATAAGCCTTGGGAATCCTTTTTCTCAGCAGTCACTAGTCTTTGTTTTTTAGCAATTAATCTGACTTCTTTTTTATTTAAATCTCCAACAGGAAACATGACTTTAGAAAGTTGTTTTTGAGACAATTGACATAAAAAATATGATTGATCTTTATTAAGATCTTTTCCTGCCAAAAGACTAAAATGAGTATTTTTTTTAACTACTCTACAATAATGACCAGTTGCTACATAATCGGCCCCTAGATTATTAGCTATTTTTAAAAAAACATCGAATTTTATTTCCCTGTTACATAACACATCAGGATTAGGAGTGTTTCCAATCTTATATTCATTAAACATGTAATCAATAATTCTTTCTTGATATTCTTTGCTTAAATCGATTGTTTGAAAAGGTATTGATAATTTTTCTGCAACAATCATTGCATCATAACTATCTTCAACCCATGGGCATTCATTTGAAACAGTAACAGTTTCATCGTGCCAATTTTTCATAAAAATCCCAACAACATCATAACCCTGCTTAACAAGTAAATGTGCAGCCACACTTGAATCCACTCCTCCTGAAAGAGCAACAACCACTCTGGTATTTTTATTAGACATTGAAAAAATTACTATTTCTTGCCCTGAAGCTTTCTTTGTTTATCGGCTTCTTCCATCATTTCTTGCATTTTTCTTTGAAACCTGTTTTGCTTTGTAGGTTTTTTCTTGTTCTCCTGAACTTGTAATCTTATTTTTTCCTCATCAATAATAAAATATTTAATCGAAATCATAATTAAGATTGTTAATATGTTTGAAATAAAATAATACAAACTAAATGCACTAGCATAATTATTGAAGAAAAATAACATCATAACAGGCATTAAATACATTATGAATTTCATATTAGGCATTCCTGGTTGAGGTGTTTGCATTTGAGCACCTGAGGACATTTTTGTGTAGAAAAATATAGCGATTGAAGCTAATATAGGTAGAAGACTTATATGATCTCCATAAAAAGGAATACTAAAAGGAAGTTCAGCAATTGTATCATAAGAAGAAAGGTCTTCAGCCCATAAAAAAGATTTTCCTCTTAACTGGAATGCAATTGGAAAAAAACAGAATAAGGCATAAAATACAGGTAACTGAAGTAACGCAGGAACACATCCTAGTAAAGGGTTAGCACCCGCTTTATTGTACAGCTTCATAGTTTCCTGTTGTCTCTTTACTGCATCGTTTTTAAACTTTTCATTTAACTCTGTTATTTCAGGCTTTATAACTTTCATTCTAGCCTGAGAAACATATGTCTTATAAGTAACTGGTGACATTACCAAACGAGTGGCAATAGTCATTAAAATCACTGCAAGTCCAGCAGAAAAATATTTACTTAAAAAACCAAAAAAAGGAAAATAAATAAATCTGTTAATCATGCCAAAAATTCCCCATCCAAAATAAATGGAGTCGTATATTTTATTTTCATATTGTTTTAAAATATCATAATCATTTGGTCCAAAATACCATTTCATTTGACTATTAATTTCCGAGCCAGAAAAATTTAAAGGAATTATTGAAGAATAATTTTTAGTAAATTTTGCCTCTTTACTTTCATCCTCAAATAATTTTTTTGATTCAAACTGAACATTATTAAGCGGCGAATCTAGAACTAAAATAGAATTAAAAAAATGTTGACCATATGAAATCCATGACACTGAGTCTTCGCTGTCATCAGAATCTGTATAAGAACTCAAATAATCTGTATTATCTCCGTCATACTGATACATTAGCTGACTATATCTGTTTTCATAATCAATACTTTTCGCTTGCCTGAAAGCATCTAAATTCCAATTTAAATTTACATTTGAATTAGAATTTATAAGAGACGAAAGACCAGATGACTTAACATTAAAGTCAATCATATATCCTGACTCAGGTATTTTATACTCAAACAAAATTGATTGACCGTTTGATACTATTAAAGACATTTTAAGTACATTCATTTTACCTTGACTTTCCAATTCATAAGTAAAATTATAATCCGAAGTATTTATTGTATTTCCATTTTTAAGATCAAAACTTAAACTAACATTTTGATTGTTATTTTTAATCAAAAACAAGTCGTCTCCTTTGTAATCAATATATTCTTTTAACTGAAGTTCAGTTAAAGAACCTCCTTTTGTATTAAATTTAAAAACAACATCCTTATTTTCAATAACTAACTCTTCATTTTCTAAATTAGAATCTATAAAAGTGCTATTTAAACTAGAGCTTACAACATCATTTATATCTTTTATTGAATTGTCATTAATTTCCGTGCTTTGATTTTGTGAAATTATTTCTTTTTCATCAAGTGCATTTTGTTCAAGATTTGGGATAGTTACGTTAAACCAATAAAAAACAGCAGCAATAAGGAACAAAAATCCTATAATTTGATATATGTCTAATTTATTTTCTTCCATTTTAATTTTTAGAATTATTGTAGGTTAAACATGCTTGAACAAATGACACAAATAATGGGTGCGGTGTCTCAACAGTACTTTTATATTCAGGATGAAACTGAACCCCAATAAACCAATCATTAGCAGGAAGCTCAATAATCTCAACCAGTCCAGTTTTTGAGTTAATTCCACTTGTCTTTAAACCAGAGTCTTGTAAAGCTTTTAAATAATCATTATTGAGTTCCCAACGATGCCTATGTCTTTCTGTAATTGTTTTAGAATCATATATTTTAAAAATTTTTGACTCTTCATCTAAATCACATTCCCAAGACCCTAATCTCATCGTTCCCCCCTTATTAATAATGTTTTTTTGATCTTGCATGAGACTTATCACAGGATGTAAAGTTTTTTCATCCATTTCAGTAGAATTAGAATCCTCAAGGTTTAAAATATTTCTAGAGTATTCAATAACTGCCATTTGCATTCCTAAGCATATTCCAAAAAATGGAATGTTATTTTCTCTTACATATTTAATAGACTTGATCTTTCCTTCAATTCCTCTAGATCCAAATCCAGGCGCAACAATGACACCATCAAGCTTTGAAATTTGATTTTTAATTTGATCGTCATCAATAAACTCAGAATGTATAGAATGAATAACAACTTTTGTTTCGTTTACTGAACCAGCATGAACTAATGCCTCTAAAATGGATTTATAAGAATCCTGTAATTCCACATATTTACCAATTAAACCAACATTTACTGTGTTTTTTGGAAATTTCAATCTGTTTACAAACTCTGTCCAACTAGACATGCTAGTAGCACTAAAATTAGAAATATCAAGTTTTCTCAAAACAACAGTGTCTAACCTTTCTTTTTCCATCATTAAAGGAACATCATATATAGTTGAAGCATCTTTAGATTGAATCACTGAGTCGACATCAACATTACAAAAAAGCGCTAATTTGTTTTTAATTTCATCAGAAATATCATGTTCAGTTCTACAAACTAATATATCAGCATTAATTCCACTTTCCATTAATGTTTTTACAGAATGTTGTGTAGGTTTTGTTTTAAGTTCTTTAGCAGCAGATAAATATGGAATTAATGTTAAATGAATAACAAGACTATTTGAACTGCCTAATTCCCATCTTAATTGTCTAACGGACTCAATGTATGGTAAAGACTCGATATCACCTACTGTTCCGCCAATTTCAGTTATTATAATATCATACTCGTTAGAAGTTCCGAGCAACTTTATTCTTCTTTTTATTTCGTTTGTAATGTGTGGGATAACTTGAACAGTTTTTCCTAAAAAATCACCTCTTCTTTCTTTTTCAATAACTGTTTGATATATCTTTCCAGTCGTCACGTTATTGGCTTGAGATGTTTCAACGTTTAAAAATCTCTCGTAATGACCTAAATCTAAATCTGTCTCCGCGCCATCAGATGTTACATAACATTCTCCATGTTCATAAGGATTTAAGGTTCCAGGATCAACATTTATGTAAGGATCTAGTTTTTGAATAGTAACGCTCAAACCGCGTGACTGTAATAACTTAGCCAAAGATGCAGAAATAATTCCCTTTCCTAACGAAGAAGTAACACCACCTGTAACAAATATATATTTGGTTTTAGACATTAATATTTTTAAGCGATCAAAAATACAAAAAGAAAGTGACTCTATTTAATAAATAAAACTCAATAAGTTTATTTATTAATGGGAATTTCTAGAACTTCTAAATCATCATGTTTAACTAGAAGAATCGATTCGTTAATATAACCTTGTCCTTTATTTGTATAATTAAATCTGTTCTGATAGTATTTGGTTTCTCCCAAATCTGTTGATTTAGTCAACTTCCTCTTGTGTGCAATGCGCAATATTAAATCTAAAGTAATTTCATAACCTCTAAGAGTGATTTTATTTGGAAGTTTTCCGTAATTTTCAATAAATGATTCATTTAATTCATCTAATTCGTCTCCATAACCGGGAAAAAAATAAGATGGATACGTGAAATTTAAATTTCCTAATTTTTGATACGAAATATTTTCATTTTCATAAGTTTCAGATCTGTAGGTTGAAAGAAGTTTAATATTTCTTTCTTTAGAAATTTGAGAATTTAATAAGGAAGTAACACTTGTTATTACATTCAAATTTTGAGATTCTAAAAAAACTAAATTACTTTTTTGCTCAACCAAAAGAGAATCAGTGATTTCAGGATCAACTAGACCCTTAGTTAAATCAGTATCAATAA
>ERZ1046876.241-NODE-241-length-44748-cov-6.272839_pt1 | contig 44748 bp, 50 predicted proteins | sample MGYA00383094_ERZ1046876 | MGnify/ENA primary metagenome ERZ1046876 (study PRJEB29581, sample SAMEA5548364) | metagenome | biome: marine; feature: coastal; material: water | depth 50 m | study: Short-term variability in the microbial, nano- and picoplankton...
GGTGTCTTGCTCTTTTTTAGGGGTAAAAGTTGCACTTAGAACTTGAATGGGCGAATGTTAAAAACTTATTCGTAAGATTTTTACAAACCATGAATAAGCAAGTTTAATGTCATATTAACCCTACACTTAGGAATGATATTTTTCATATTTATTTGTAATAGGTCGTGTATTATTAGAGTCTATATTTAAAATTTAAACTTTAAGGGGAGAGAGTTTTTATGTCAGAATATGTTTTCAAAAAAGTTCAAAAAGTATCGGCTATTTTGTGGCCATCATTTTTAGTCAGTGCAGCTACAAACGCCTTGTTTTTTGTATTTTTTGATCCACAAGATTTGTTCTTTTTAGCCGATTTTTCAGCGATGTCTGTTTATAGTATGGGTTTTTTGCTTTTGTGGGCAGTAACAGCCGCAACTTCACTGACCACTTGCCTCTATTTAAAACCTTGTCATTTGACCAACAAAAAGTCTTAAGAGCGCTATTTAAAGTACAGAAAAAAACTTAAACTTCTGGAATTACCTTTAAATATTCGTTTGCTTTCTGGCCTTTGTTGAGGTGTATACTGGTAAAATACTACTTGCAGTAAAATTGGTGTTTTACGCATTATTTACAATCAACAAAAGGTTTTTAAAATGTCAGAAAAAAAGCCCTCTGAAGAATTACAAGAAGTTAGTTTATACGCTGAGCGCGAAAAAATATACCCCCGCCAGGTGCGTGGGGTATTTGCTTTATTGCGCATTATTGGTATTCTGTCTTTACTGGGCTTATATTATTTTATTCCTTGGTTTCAGTGGGATGGACATCAAGCAATTTTATTTGACTTACCTGCGCGTAAATTCTATATCTTAGGATTAACCTTTTGGCCGCAAGATTTTATTTATCTCGCATTATTACTTGTTTTAGCGGCGTTATCTTTGTTTTTCTTCACTGCTTTAGCTGGACGACTCTGGTGTGGTTATGCTTGTCCACAAACAGTGTGGACAGAGGTTTTTCTGTGGATTGAGCGTAAGATTGAAGGCACTCGTAATCAACAAATTAAGCGCGACAAAGGAGGCTGGACTGCAGAAAAAATAAGAGTCAAAACAACCAAACATTTCATTTGGGTTACTTTTTCGCTTTATACAGGCCTTACTTTTGTCGGTTATTTCACACCTATTCGTGAATTAACAGATTTAATTTTGCAATTATCATTAAGCGCTTGGGAGTGGTTTTGGATACTGTTTTATTCATTTGCCACCTATGGTAATGCGGGTTGGTTGCGTGAACAAGTTTGTATTTATATGTGCCCTTATGCACGCTTTCAAAGTGCCATGGTGGATGATGACACTTTGGTAATTTCTTATGACAAGGAACGCGGAGAGCCACGTGGCTCACGCAAGAAAAGCGCCAATTATAAAGAAAAAGGACTTGGCGCCTGTACCGATTGTTCGCTTTGTGTGCAAGTTTGCCCTACGGGCATTGATATTCGCGAAGGTTTGCAATACCAGTGTATTGGTTGTGCGGCGTGTATTGATGTTTGCGATGAGGTAATGGATAAAATGAATTATCCAAAGAAATTAATCAGTTATACAACTTTAAATACCCTGCAAGGTAACAAAACGCATATTTTACGACCACGTATTATTATTTATATGGTACTGCTTATGACGCTAACATCAGGCATTCTATATAGCATGTTAACGCGCGTCCCTCTTTCATTGGATGTTATTCGTGATAGAAATACTTTATTCCGTGAAACCGACGAAGGGTTGATTGAAAATGTTTACAAGATTCAAATAATAAATAAAGACACGCAAGCGCACCATTATCAATTACAAGCCTCTGGTATTGATGATTTACAGATTAAAACGGATGCGGAGAATATTTATGTTGAGAGTGGTGAAAATAGCGAAATTATTGTGCGTCTGCAGGCTGATCCAGAAAACTTAAAAAATCGTAGTAGCAATGTCATCTTTATGTTGAACACCAAAAAGGGCAATATAAATATTGAGGAAGAAGCACGTTTTGTTGGACCGATGTAAGCTTTTATATCGCATAAATTCAAATAACTTAATATTTATAGGTAATCAAGATGAAAGATAACAATCAAGCGCCATGGTATAAAAATTCTATTATATGGATGCTTATTTCCGTTCCTGGCAGTGCAGTGGTCATGGGCATTGTTATGGGGTTTTTGGCAGTTAATACCGATGATGGACTGGTGGCTGATGATTATTATAAGCAGGGCAAAGAAATTAATCGTAGCTTGATTCGTGATAAAAAAGCCAGCGAGTATTTGTTACATGCACAACTATATTGGACAGACAATCAAACGGTTAATGTTAAGCTTCATGCAAATGATACAAGTGCTTATCACGGTAAAGAAATAGAGCTTCATTTGCGTCACCCGACCCGTGAGGGATACGATGCACGTGTTAAGTTAAGAGCAATGGGTGATGGCTTATACGAAGCTAAGGTTGCTAAAAAATTAAAACAAGGACGCTGGAAAGTCGAGATCAGTACCGGTACTTGGCGCTTAATGGGGCGTTTGCAGTGGCCCGAACAACAGCGTCTGTCACTTAACTTTATTGATGAAAATTAAACGCTACTAAAAAATAAGAACAGCATAATTAAGGCTTAAATACAACAAGAGCGCTGCATGATTATGCAGCGCTCTTGTATTGTGCAATGCTTAATAAGAAAGGCGCACAAACACTTTCTTAAATCATTTTTTAGACTAATACCAATCACCAAAAATAACCACAAAAATAGCACCCATCATTTATAGTTTTTAAGAATTTTATAACACCAAGATAGCAATAAGTATCTAGGTGTTATAAAACCCTCAAAAACAAATAAAGCATAGGCACTATTTATTGCACTTATTTTTGGTGATTGGTATAACACACAAGTTTTTTACGACACAAATTGTGGCGCAAATCCCCAGTCCCAAAAGAAAGTCATTAAACCTAAAAGACTCACTAGGGCAACTAAGCCAATTGCAAGTAAAGAACTGGAAAATAAAAACCCTTTATCACTTGGCATTTTAAATAATATTGGAACGCCGCTATAGAGTAAATAAACAGTATAAGTTAGCGCCACTAGTCCAACTATTAAGTTTAGCCATAACACTGGATAAAGCTCTAAAATACCAACAAGTAAAATAGGGGTGATGGCATAAGTAACCAGTTTAACGCCTTGTGTGAGTGAAATATCAGAACCATAAGTTTTCCCCATCCATCTGACTGTAAGCGCTATGACTAGTACAGATGCCAAGATGGCAAAATAGTAAATCACAGCAATGAACAGCGCACTTTGCGTACTTAAACGTACAACCTCTCCATCACCTATTTGCCAGCCTACCATTGTTGTGCCAAAGAATCCTGCAATAGGCGCAATGGCAGCAATAATCATGATGTAAGAAAGATAACAGCGTGCAATTGAGCAGTCTTTATCGCGTATTTCTTCCCATGTTTTTTGTGGGTCTAAAAATAACTTCCATGTATATTGTAGTAACATCTAACTCTCCTCAAAGTAAAAATAGTCGCTTACTATATTACACGTTTTTTTGATATTTATCAAGAAAAACTGTATTACGAATTGTAACGACAACTTGTTAAGGTTATAAAGTCTAGATTAAAAAATTATCTTAAGTGGTAAGACCTATTTTTCATTGATACAACAGCATCTTGCCTTTGTTAGTTGCTTGGTATTTGGGTTAAGTATTCTGCAGGTATCTGCGTAAATAATGTTCTGTCTTCAAATCTAGTATGCGCTTTAAGTAATTGCCCAAATTCTGATAAGTTCTTTGTATTGATGTTTTTTGCTAATCTTAATAATAATTTGTGTTCATCAATGATACGTTGACAGTCTTTTTGGTGTTTTTGTATGAGTAATGGCAAGATGTATTGCTCTTCAAAGTTAAAATGCTTTAGAAAATCTCGTTCAAAGGTTTCTGTTATTAATTGGCATATTGCTGTTTCATTGTTTAATTTTTTTGCATTAATGGCTTTGTTGGCAATCGATAAAGATAAGTGGTGTTCTTTTGTTAGCGCTATTAGTTGCTTAGGAACTTTCACTATTGTCACCCAAAGGATCCGTCAATTCTTTTTTGAAAAAACATCTTGCCGTATATAAAGACAAAGCAGGAAAATGCGATTATCCATAATAATTGTGAAATAATAATAAATTGCTGATAATACTCAGCCCAAAATATAACCGCAATCACTCTAAAGGTAAAAGCCACCAGTAATATAGAAAAAATAAGGCCAAGCAGTTTGGGTGGGTCAAAAACATTTCTACCAGTATGACCAAGACTCACTCTACTCATCATGCTTAATGTTATAAGCCCAATTGCAAAGGCAAAACTGTGTGTTGCCACATTAACTGGCAACGCCACAAAATGATTAACAAGAATGAATAAGAAAGCCAAATTAATCATGCCATAAGCAATATACAGCCCCCAAAGCAAAGGTTTGCTCCAAATGTCTCTATCATACCAATAAAGCATTCTAATGCTGTGGACAACAAACAAAAGCAAGGCGCTAAATTGTGTCGCTAATGTTTTAAAGAAAATAGTATCAATAGCAAATACAATAAATAAGACCATACCACTCAAATCCAGCCATTTAGAATTTTTGAGCTTGATATCTCTTGATACAGCGTTCTCAATAAAAAAAGGAATTAGCCTGCGTATCATCATCAAAATAAGAGCGATGGTGGTGTAAAAAGCAATGTAAATGCCTAAATACTGACCGTTTTCTATATGGCCTAAAATGCCCGCATAAAATAAGACATTGGCAATAATAAAAGTTAACAGTTTAAAAATAACCGCTAGGTTTTGCCAATTTTTTGCCTTAATGATAGGGATGGCTATAAACCCTGATGAGAAAACTAAGAAATACAAGTCCGCCATCAGTTGGTATATAACATAATCGCCACCCATCACAGAGAGAACCCTGGCAATCAACCATGCTAAGCCTAAAGATAATAATGGGTAACCATTTGTGGTTTTGAGTTTTGTCCAATTTTGAGTTGCTGTTAATAAAAATCCTATAATGACAGCCATTGTATAGCCAAAAATCATCTCGTGCGCATGCCAATAATGTGCATTAAACGCAGGATTAATTTGTTGGCTAAAAAATAAAAGCCAAGCCAACATTAACAGTGATGAACCTATACCGGCAGCAAAGAAAAACACCCTAAAACCAGATTTTAGAAAGGCGGGCATTTTACTTTTGTCTTCAATGGTTAGCATGGTGCAACTCCTGTTTCCATTTGATTGAACAGCCCATTGATGGGATTTGTATTTTTGGACCTTGCCCAGTTGTGGCTACTTGATGCATGGCATCAAATAAATCACGCTTGACATTGGTCGGGGCGGTTTCTTTGCGTGAGGCATCAAGCCGACCACGATATTGTAATTTTAGATCGGCATTGTAACCAAAAAAATCTGGCGTACAAACGGCGCCATAGGCTTTAGCTACGGCTTGAGTTTCATCAATTAAATAAGGAAAGGGAAAGTCCATTTCTTGTGCAATTTTTTGCATATTTTCAAAAGAGTCTGCCTCGTATTCTTCTGGGTTGTTAGACATAATAGCAACCGCATTTAAGCCTAATATTTTAAGTTCTTTAGTGTCCCTGACAATACGTTTAAAAACGGCTTTAACATATGGGCAATGGTTGCAGATAAACATAACCAACAAACCATTTTTACCCTTACAGTTTGTTAAGTTATATGTTTTGCCGTCAACACCTTTGAGATTAAAATCAATCGCTGGTGTGTCAAAGTCGCAAATTGGTGTTTGTGTGCTAACCATAGTGTTCCTTTAAGATTTGAGTAAAGTTTGAATAATGTGTCCTGCCATCATTAATCCAAAAATATTGGGCATATAAGAAATGGCACCATTCACCGCCCTAGGTCTGCCCGCAGGTGCAGTTTCAGTTGCGCTCACTGCTTGGTGCGGCAGGGCTTTAATTGGCACTTCAATAGAATGTACCACAGGAAATTTCATTGAGGCTTTAATGCGTCTTAATTGTTTGCGCATTTCTCTGGCTAAAGCACAATTTTGGGTTTTGTCCATGCGTGAGATTTTGACTTGTGTTGGGTCGAGCCGCCCGCCCGCACCCATGCTGGAGATAATAGGTTTGCTAGCTTGATTGCAACTGTCAATCAGTACAGTTTTGTAAGCAATGGCATCAATGCAATCTGCCACAAAGTCTAAATCGGCTTCAAGTGCAATGCTTTGCGCCTTTACTCTGTCAATAAATTCATTGCGTTTGATAATAACGGTATCAGGATTAATGTCATGCAATCTATCTGTTAAAGCATCTACTTTGTGTTTGCCTAAAGTTGAATTGAGGGCAATGAGTTGTCGATTGAGATCGGTTTTTTCCACCACATCAAAATCAACCAAAGTTAGTGTGCCTACACCTGCACGACATAAAGCTTCAGCGCAAGCACCACCTACGCCGCCAAGCCCAGCAATGAGTACATGGGATTCAGCCAAGCGTGCTAAGCCTTGCTGGCCTAATAATATTTCTGTACGTGCACAACTTCCAGCCATTTTTTTCTTCGTCTTTCCCTTGTTATGGTGTTTAGTTACAAAATACTTGGTTATTTTAAACCAAACAGAGCGATTGCATTATTATCGCATTGCTGGATGATTTTTTCCACGGATATTTGTTTTAATTCGGCGATGGTTTGCGCAACAATAGATAAGTCGTTTGGATTGGGGTGGTCATCGGTTTCGATTAACAAAGATTCTATAGGGAGATTTTTGACGATTGTCTGCAGACGGTTGGATTTTTGGTTGGTGATTGGTAGTCCGAAACCCAAATAAAAGCCCATTTTGACTAAAGTATTTGCTTGTTGTTCGCTGCCAGAAAATCCGTGAATTTCACCTTTAATTTTAGGATATTTTTTCAATAAAAAAATGACATCTTCGGTTGATTTGACCGCATGAATAATCACTGGCAAATCATATTTTTGCGCCAACTCCAACTGTGAGATAAAAAAATGTAGTTGTTGTTTTTTGTCAATATCTTTGGCGTAATCCAAGCCACATTCACCAATTGCAACTGGATTGTTGCATTTGATTAAATATTCTAAATGTTCTAAATCTTTTTGCTGATGATTTTCCACCATCCAAGGGTGAATGCCCAAGGCAAAATAAGGATACATTTGCACGTTAACCCAATTTTGACTGCCCACACTTGGCACAATCACCACTGCATTTTGTGCGATGGTGTTCATTTCTTCAAAATCAAGATGGGCGTGTGAGTTAATCATTTTTTTGTGCAATTCTACTATAATGACGGCGTTATGTTTTTATAAAATTTGTTGAATGTGAAGGGATAGATGCGTATAATAGTCTGATTATTTTGCACAAAGATAGATTTATGAAAACATTTAGCGCTAAAGCACATGAAGTAAAGAGAGACTGGTTATTAGTTGACGCTGATGGCAAGACGTTAGGTCGTTTGGCAACAGAGGTTGCTTCTCGCCTTCGTGGTAAGCACAAGCCAGAGTACACACCACACACAGATGCAGGTGATTACATTGTGATTATCAACGCTGAAAAAGTTAAAGTGACAGGTAATAAGTTTAACGATAAGATGTATCACCATCACACAGGTTATGTGGGTAATTTGAAGTCGGTAGCGTTTAAAGATTTGCAGGCTAAGAAGCCTGAAGAGATTATTAATAAAGCAGTAAAAGGCATGCTACCAAAAGGCCCTTTGGGTAGAGACATGTTTAGAAAGATGAAGGTGTTTGCGGGTGCTGAGCATTCACATGGCGCACAACAGCCTCAGCTTTTAGAAATTTGATTTTAGATATTTAAGGTAAGAATTATTATGGCAAAGACAGAAACATTTTACGCGACAGGCAGAAGAAAAACTTCAGTAGCACGTGTTTACATGAGCAAAGGTAGTGGCGTATTTACCGTGAACAAGCGTCCAATGGGAGAGTATTTTGGTCGTGAGACTTCATCAATGATTATCAATCAACCATTAGATACAGTTGATATGAGAGATAAGTTTGATTTTAATATCGTTGTGAAAGGCGGTGGAGACACAGGCCAAGCGGGTGCAATTCGTTTGGGTGTAACACGTGCATTAATGAAGTATGATGAAGAACTTAGAGGTGATCTTCGTAAGGCTGGTTTTGTTACACGTGACGCAAGAATCGTTGAACGTAAGAAAGTTGGACATAAGAAAGCACGTAAGAGCGAGCAGTATTCAAAGCGTTAAAGCATTGTTTGATTTTTATAAAAAACCCGCAGATTGCGGGTTTTTTGTTTATACCATTTATAAAAATAACACTACTAAAGAGTGCTGATAGTTATCTAAAAAGGATAAGGATTGGCGCTATTTGGCAGTGTTATTTTTTATAAATAGTATTAGGTTAAATCATCAATCAAACTTAGATAAATTATTTTGTCTGATAATACTTTGTACCAACTCAATATATTCATAGCCAATAGCTGAGTATTTATCTAATCCTTCAGCAAGACTGCCACCTGTTAGTTTAAGATTGTGTTTGCGCTTATGTGTTCTAATTTGTCTGAGGAGTTTATAGGCATAATTGCGGTTAAGATTTAACAGGTAGTATTCAATAGATTTACCAACCGAAGAGAAATTCATAACTTCATGCTCGGCACCTACTCTGCGTTTTTTAGGTACAACGCCACAACCAGGTTTAAAGCACCATAAGCCAAAATAGTTGTTATAGCGTTTAGAAAATCTAGAGCGCCCCCAATTGGATTCAATGGCTGCTTGCGCCAACACTAAAGAAGGTGGAATAGCGTCTATTGCCTCTAACAACGCATTTTTACTGATGGTTTGAATGCGGTATTTTTTGGCTAATTTTTGTCGTTGTGTGTCGTTTAATTGATTATTTTGGATCAGTGAACGAGTCAACCTAATTTTATTATTTTCCTTTTCTACCAGTGGCAGCAGGTAGGCAAAGAAAGCATTTTTCCTTTGTGTGGCATTCGTTATTTCATCAAAGTTTGGTTTGTTTAAAGTATTAGACGACCAGATTAAATCCCACAGGCTGAAACTTTGCGCACTCATTGCCCAAGTCATCATTGTAATAAACAAAAATTTCTTCATAGTTTAAACCGCTCACAAGAGGCAGAAGGAACTTCTATTGTAAACATTTTTTCAATGGGCAGGTTTAATAAGTGGGATTTGATTACCCTAATAACGCCTGCATGCGCCACAATCAAGACCGAACTGTTTGTGTGTTGTTGTGTTGTTTTTTCTAATACCGACAACACTCGAGATTGAAAATCATATAAATTTTCTGCACCTAATGGTTGATTTTCTAAGGGGTTTTGTTTGAATTGATCAACTTTGCTTTGCCCAATTTCTTGTGCACTTCGACCTTGCCAGTCACCAAAACCTATTTCTTTTAACGCATCAAATACCTGCATTTTAATGTGTTGCTTTTCTGACAGATATTGCGCAAATGCTTGGCAACGTCTCATCGGTGAAGTGGCAATAAAATCCCAATGTTTGCCATGGGTGGATGCTTGCATTTGCTGCCAACCTTTTTCACTTAAAGGGTCGTTGATTAAATTGCCACGATATAAGCGACCACCTTCGGGCTCACCATGTCTTAATAAGTCCAATGTCATTCTTGAACTTGTGCTCTTGACATTAACTTGTTAACTGCCTCAGTTGGTGTTGCGCCTCCCTCAACCACTTGTTTGACCTGTTCGCAAATTGGCATTTCAACTTGATTCTTTTTAGCAATTGAGAGCACTAAATCTAAGGCATTAAATCCTTCAACAGTGGCACCAACAGACTCTAAGGCTTGTTTGGTATTTTGATTTTTGGCTAACGCTCTGCCAAAGCGACGGTTTCTTGATAGGTCATCTGAGCAAGTTAGCACCAAGTCGCCCAAGCCCGATAGTCCATTGAAAGTTGATGGTTTTGCGCCTAAGGCAACCCCTAAACGTGTCATTTCAGCCAACCCACGGGTGATAAGCGCAGCTTGTGTGTTAGCGCCATAGTTTAATTCAGCGGCAATACCAGCGGCAATTGCCAAAACATTCTTAACACTGCCCCCAACTTCTACGCCCATCACATCGTCATTGGTGTAAGCTCGTAGCACTTGTGTGCTAAAAATTTGCGCCCAGTGGTTTTGTGTGTTTTTGTCTTTTGCAGCAATACTGAGCGCTGTTGGTTTGCGCTTAGCAACCTCAAAAGCAAAACTGGGGCCTGAAATAACGCAACTTGGATGCTGTTTTAAAATAGATTCAAAGCTTTCATGTAAAAAACATTGGGCATGCGTATCAAAACCTTTGGTGACCCAAGCAATATTTTGTTGTTCGCTCAGCAATACTTGCAAAGCTTTCAGTGTATCGGTGAAACCATAGCTGGGCACTGCAATTAAAACACTGTGCGCTTCTTTAACCTGTGATAAATCAAAAGTAGGTGTTATGTTTGAGGGGTAATTTACCGATAAAGCAGGGTGTTTTGGTTGCAGTGTGTCGGCTTCTTCCTGTGTATGGGTGTGCAGATAGATCGTATCAAAATTCTCTGCCAAAGAAATTGCTAAAGCGCTGCCCCAAGCGCCTGCACCAATAACACTAAGATTGTTACTCATCATGTTGTCTTTATTGGTTAATAATTCTGTCTAATTCCCCAGACATTTCAGCAGCCAACAAATCATCAAAACCACCAATATGTGTGCCGTTAATAAATATTTGTGGCACAGTGCTTCGATTGGTTTTTTCCATGACTTCATCCCAATCATCAGAGGTTTTCACGTAGTGTTTTTTAAAAGGAATGCCTTTTTTTTCTAATAATTGATAGGCCCTTTGGCAAAAAGGACAACTGTCAGAGCAGTAGACTGTATTTTTTTTCATTAATGACTCCCTTAAGATTTAATGGGTAGGTTGGCTTTTTTCCAAGCGTTTATGCCACCTTTTAAGTTGTAAACATGTTCAAATGCATTGCGTGTTAGTAGCCCTGCAATATGCCCTGAACGTGAACCGCTACGACAATAAACCAGCACTTTTCTATTATTATCTAAGGTGCTAAATTTATTTTTAACTTGCCCCATTGGAATATGAACATCATTGGCAATATAGCCAGCACTGCGTTCTTTTTGCTCACGCACATCTAAGATGATTAAATCTTTTTCATCCATCAATGCAACCGCTGTATTAATATCAATATCTTCATATTTTTTTAATTTATCTGCAACGATATTGCCAATTAATAGCGCAATCAAAACCCCCAGTGTTACGGTGGTAAAAAGTTGTTCATCGGCTAATAAAAATTCTAACATTTCCATACTTACTCCCTTTTTAAAAAGTTATCCAACATTTCATGACCTTGTTCAGTCAGAATAGATTCTGGATGGAACTGAACCCCCTCAATTGCCATCTCTTTATGTTTAATGCCCATAATTTCATCGCAACCACCTTTTGTATCTTTGGTCCAAGCGGTTATTTCAAAACAATCTGGTAAACTCGATTGTTCAGCCACTAACGAGTGATAGCGTGTCGCGTTTAATGGGTTTTTAAGCTGGTTAAAAACACCTTTCCCTGTGTGGTGTACAGGCGATATTTTACCGTGCATAATTTTTTTAGCGCCAATAATATTACCACCAAATGCCTGAACCATAGATTGAAAACCTAAACAAACGCCAAGCATCGGAATCTTGCCAGAAAAATACTGAATCGCTTCAATTGAAATACCCGCTTCATTTGGTGTGCAAGGCCCAGGTGAAATTACTAAAAATTCTGGTTTAAGCTTTTCTATATCTTGTAAGGTGATTTCATCATTACGATAAACAACGACCTCTTGACCAAGCTCGCCAAAATACTGCACCAAGTTATAGGTGAATGAATCGTAATTGTCAATCATTAATAACATAACGGGCTATTTTACCGCTAAAAAGGAAGCAAAGTTAAGGCACTGAAAGTGACAAAAGCTTTGCCTAAATCCTGCGCCTTTAAATCGTTCAAAATGCGTTTGTTTGTTGTCGGTAATCAGTACGTTTTCAATGGCTTGACGTTTGCTTGCAATTTCCAGTTCGCTATAGCCATTCGCACGCTTAAAATCTAAGTGTAACTGGGTCATTTTGTTTTGTTTTTGTATGTCGTCAAAATGAATTTTTTCTGACACAATCAGTGCCCCGCCTTGGTTTAAACCTTGATATATCTTGTTGATAAGCGCCCGTCTTTGTTCAGGACTGATGAATTGTAAAGTCAAATTAAGAACGACAATAGACGCATTTTCGATACAAATATCTTCAATATCGATACAAATAGCACTAAAATTTGATAACTTATTTTCAAGATTAATTTTACATTTTTTAATCATGGCTGGTGAATTATCAACAGCAATAATCTGGTTGTTGTTGTGCGTATTGTTTAAACCAAGTGCTAAAGAAGCTGTACCTGTTGATGCACCAAGGTCGTAATAATGACTGTTGTCTTGCCCGTAAGTTTTGACCATCAATCCCAGCATTTCAATCATAGACTGATAGCCAGGCACTGAACGTCTAACCATATCGTCAAAAACATTGGCAACATCTTTATCAAAGGTGAAATCAACCAAGTCTGTTTTTTCTTGAAAGAGTTTATCACGCATACAAGTTTTCCAAGAAAAATTCACTCACCAGTAGTTTAGTTTGAGCAATTGTAAAAATTGAGCGTCTACCCCAAATGTTATCTGTATGCGTTATTTGCATCTTGCCACGTTTAATATTAGGGTCATTAAATAAAATCTCGCCCAGTGGTTTAGAGCCAATAGACAAGAGATTTTTTGTATCGTCAGTCATGGGAATTACAGAACGTGCGAATACAACTGCTTGACAATTGCCCAGTAGGTTTACCTCACGAACAATAGCCTCAGTATCACATTCAAGTATGTCTAATTCATTTGCATGAGGTGTTGTTTGTTCCTGGGAAAGTACTTCAACTGCAAAATTATCAAATTTATCTTTGAGTTTGGCAGTCAGCGACTGATCGTCATTAAGCCACATTTGTATAGGTTTTGGTATGTTTCTAGTATTTGATAAATCTACCCAAACCAAGTTTTTTGTATTAATCATGGTCAGAATTTTACTTAAGATGAATCAACAAGTACATAAAATAGAGCGGTTTTAGAAATAATACCAATCACCAAAAATAAGTGCAATAAATAGTGCCTATGCTTTATTTGTTTTTGAGGGTTTTATAACACCTAGATACTTATTGCATATCTTGGTGTTATAAAATTCTTAAAAACTTATAAATGATGGGTGCTATTTTTGTGGTTATTTTTGGTGATTGGTATAAGGTATTGTACCAGTTCTATTTGCTTGTTTTTTCAGCCAACCACTTTTGCAGGCAGCTTTGTAATTGTTTCTGTTGTATCGGCTTGCTAAGGTGGTTACTCGTTTTAGTGGCAGAATATACCTTGTATACAATATGGTAAAAATTGTATTAAGCATTAATATACTGAGCGTTGTCTTTTGTAATCCATCGTTGAATGAGAGATTGTTGTTTTTCCTCGTCTTCGTTAATAAACGCATCACAATAAAAGCGTACTTGTTTAAGTAGATATCCGTCACGCACAATATTGGCAATTTTCATATTGGCAATACCTGTTTGTTGCGTGCCAAGAATCTCACCAGGACCCCGTAATTCTAAATCTTTGTTGGCAATGATAAAACCATCGTTGGTTTGCCTGAGAATATCTATGCGTTGCATCGCATTGGTGCTCAGTGGCGCTTGATACATTAAGATGCAAATGCTTTTTTCACTACCACGACCTACACGTCCACGCAATTGATGCAACTGCGCCAAGCCTAAGCGTTCTGAATTTTCAATCACCATCAGTGATGCATTGGGCACATTAACCCCCACTTCAATAACCGTTGTTGCTACCAATACATCAATTTCGCCACGGACGAATTGTTGCATAATGATGGTTTTTTCCTCTTTGTGCATTTTTCCATGAATGAGTACAACACAGTAATTTGGCAGGTTTTGTTGTAAATAATGATAGGTATTAGTGGCGGATTCAGCACGCAAAGCTTCAGATTCTTCAATCAAAGTACACACCCAATAAACTTGGTTGTTTTCATTGCACACCTGTTTAATTTTTTTTATCACTTCATTTTTACGTTCATTATTGAGTGCAATGGTTTGCACGGGTGTTCTACCAGGGGGGAGCTCGTCAATAATGGACGAATCTAAATCTGCATAAGCGCTCATCGTTAGTGAGCGTGGAATTGGTGTGGCAGTCATCACCAATTGGTGTGGTGTGTTATGGGCTTTTTGCATTAAAGACAGACGCTGATGGACACCAAACTTATGTTGCTCATCAATGATCACCAAACCTAACTTATTAAAACTAACTGCCTCTTGAAACAGGGCATGTGTGCCAATCACAATTTGCGCTTGACCTGAGTGTATTTTTCCTAACTGTTGTGCGCGCTCTTGTGTGTTTTGTGAGCCTGTTAAAAAAGCGATTTCAACACCTAAAGGGTTTAGATAATTTGAGAAGCTTTGCAGATGTTGTGAGGCTAAGATTTCAGTTGGTGCCATAATGGCTGCTTGAAAACCATTTTCAAGTGCTTGCAAGCAAGCAAAAACCGCAACAATGGTTTTGCCAGAGCCCACATCACCTTGCAACAGTCTGAGCATTGGATGAGTGGACGATAAATCTTCATTAATCTGGGTAATGCTACGCTGTTGGGCGCTGGTTAACGCAAAGCCCAAGCCATCTAGCAATTGTTGAGATAGGGTATTTTTAATGGTAAAAATATTAGCGGCTTCGTGTTTGCGTTGTTTTTTTAGCTTTAGTAAACTCAATTGTTGTGCGCACAACTCTTCAATAATCAGGCGTTGTTGTGCAATGTGTTTAAATTGCGTGATGCTATGTAAGTCCTCATCCTCTTTGGGGTGATGTAATGTCTCTAAAGCCTCTTTTAATGAAGGCATGGCGTGATTTGGCAAAGACGAAAAATTATCTTTTAATGGAGCATCTTTTAAAGCCTTCATGGCAATAGCCACCCATTTTTTCATTTGTGTTTGGCTAATATTGCCAGTTAGTGGATAAATTGGACTCAGGGTTTTTTCCAGCAGTGTGCTCTGCCCTTTAGAAATCAATCGATATTCAGGGTGGTGCATTTCCAGCCCCTCTTTGCCAATTTTTATCTCGCCAAAGCATTGCATAATATCGCCCCGTATGAGTTGTTGTTTTTGATATTGATTAAAATGAAAAAATCTTAGTAACAAGCGCTGATCGTTTTCATCAGCAAGATAACACAATAATTGGCGTCTTTTTGTTGGCAGCGCTTCAACATTCTTAATGCTTAATTGCACCAAGATTTCATCCCCTAAGTGCGCCTTGTTTAAGGGGGTGAAATTGGTTTTGTTTTGATAACGCAAGGGTAAATGAAACAGTAAATGTTCCAAATTGTAAATACCAATCGCATTGAGTTTGTCTTGCGCTTTTGGCCCCAGTCCATGGATTGAAATAATGGGATCAGAGAGTTGTTGCATAACGCTTAATTAAAGTAAGTTGTTGTAGTTAAACAACCATAACCCCGTCCATCTCGACCAATGCACCTCTTGGCAGGGCTTTAATACCAATGGCTGCACGTGCAGGATAAGGGGTGTTGAAATATTGTGCCATAATCTCATTAACCGTTGGAAAATGATTTAAATCTGTTAAAAAGATATTAAGTTTTACAATGTTATTTAAATTGCCATTTGATGCTGTGCATACAGCATTTAAGTTTTTAAACACTTGATGAATTTGGGCACTGATATCGCCCTCAATCATTTCCATTGTCTCAGGTACTAAGGGAATTTGCCCCGATAAATAAACCGTGCTACCAGCAGTCACCGCCACCGCCTGTGAATAAGTACCAATCGCCTCAGGTGCTTTGTTGGTTGAAATAATTGTTTTTTGCATAAATAACTCCAAGTAATGATAGCGTCAAATTTTACTGCATCTTTTTGCCTGCTTGAAAATAAAAAAGGCTTGTAATAATACAAGCCTTTTTTAAGTATGGTGCCCGGGGCCGGAATCGAACCGGCACGCTATCGCTAGCGCAGGATTTTAAGTCCTGTGTGTCTACCAATTTCACCACCCGGGCGTGAATTGTGTAAAAGTTTTCATAGACACATTAAAAAGAAGAAATTATATACTAAGCATCGGTAAAATTCTATTCTTTTGGATGGGTATTTGATGGGCGTTACTAAATTAATTTTTTTGGCATTATTGGTGTTTGCGGGTTTCTTCTTATTAAAGAAATTTAGAAAGCCACGTAGCACAATTACACAACAGCCTTCTACGAATAAGATGTTGGCTTGTAGTGTCTGTCATACGCACATTCCTGAGAATGATGCCATTATCCAAAACGGCAAGGTGTATTGCTCAAAAGAGCATTTAGAATAAGGATTATTTATGAAACTTTTACTTGATTTTTTTCCGATAGCATTATTTTTTGTTGTTTATAAAACCATGGGGCTGTATCCAGCGATTTATGCAATGATTGGTGCAACCATGGTGCAGATATTAGTGACACGTTTACAAACGGGTAAATTTGAGAAAATGCATCTGATTACTTTGGGTTTGTTGGTGGTATTTGGTGGCATCACATTGGCAGTCAGAGACCCTGCGTTTTTGATGTGGAAGGTGAGTGTTTTATATGTGGTGTTTGCTTTGGCATTGATAGGCAGTTTGTGGGTTGGTGAAAAAACCCTAATGCAAAGAATGACAGGCAAGGAGTTGGATTTGCCACAAGTGGTTTGGCGAAAACTGACTTGGTTTTGGGGCTTGGGTTTTGTCGGTATTGCAATTGTGAATGGCTATTATGTGCGCTTGGCCTTAATGGCAAGAGCGCAATTATTTGCTGCGACAGGTTTGGACGAGAAAGCAGAATTAACTGAAATAGATTGTACTACAACGACTGCTGTAGAACTTTGTCAATCAGCGCAACAAACAGAAGAAGCGTGGGTTAATTTCAAGTTATTTGGAACATTGGGACTAACTTTTGTGTTGATTCTTATCACGGTTATTTTTATATCGAAACATATTAAAGCAAAAGAAGGGTAAAGATTATGAAGCATACACCTTTATATCAGGCACATTTGGATGCCAATGGAAAAATGGTTGATTTTGGTGGTTGGGAAATGCCATTGAACTACGGCTCTCAGTTAGAGGAACACAATCAAGTGCGTAATGATGTTGGTATGTTTGATGTGTCGCACATGAGTGTTGTTGATTTTAAAGGCGCTGAAGCCAAGCAATTTTTACAAGTGTTGATTGCGAATGATGTGAGTAAGTTAAACACGCAAGGCAAGGCGCTTTATAGCTGTATGCTTAACGAAACAGGCGGCGTGGTGGATGATCTGATTGTGTATTATCAAGACGATACAAATTACCGTATGGTGATTAATGCGGGCACGACAGAGAAAGATGTTGCGTGGATTAATGCGCGCTCAGAAGGTTTTGATGTGTCTGTTGAGCCGAGGTTTGATTTGGCAATGATTGCGGTTCAAGGGCCAAATGCATGTCAAAAAACTTATCAGGCAATACCAGGAACTGAAGAAATTTGTGGTGAGCTAAAACCTTTTAATGCAGGGAGTTTGGGTGAGTTGTTTATTGCACGTACAGGTTATACAGGCGAAGATGGTTTTGAAATCATGTTGCCTGCCAAAGCAGCTGAGTTTACTTGGAAAATGCTACTTGAAGTCGGCGTGAAACCTTGTGGATTGGGTGCACGAGATACTTTGCGCTTAGAAGCGGGCATGAGTTTATATGGTTCAGAAATGAGTGAGACGGTGTCTCCTTTGGAGGCAGCGCTGACTTGGACAGTAGATTTGAGCGATGAGAGTCGTCGTTTTGTTGGGCGTGATGCTTTAGAGGCGTTAAAGGCAAAAGGCGCAAACAAAACCATTGTTGGTTTGGTGTTGGAAGGCAAGGGTGTGATTCGCAATCATCAAAAAGTCATCACATCTTTAGGCGAAGGCGAAGTAACGTCTGGTACTTTTTCTCCAACAATGGGCAAAGCCATCGCCCTTGCCAGTGTGCCAAAAGGCAGTGAAGGGGTGTGTGAAATCGAGATGCGTAACAAAAAGGTATCGGCTAAAATAGTCAAACCGCCTTTTGTTAGAAATGGCAAAATATTAGTTAATGGTTAATGGTTAATGGTTAATGGTTAATGGTTAATGGTTAATGGTTAATTGCGAGTGTTTTAAGAAAAATAATTGTTAGTTTTAATAGAATAGGAGTTTGCAAGTATTTTTCTTTTTTACAAGGCAGATTTTCAAAATACGAAAGAGTGTAGGCGGAACTACATGACTGAGTATTTTTAAAATCTAACGCAGTAAAAAAGAAAAAGACGCAGTAAAGAATATGAGTGAAATAAGAGATGATAGAAAATACACCGAAACCCACGAGTGGATTTTAGACAATGGTGATGGCACCTACACAATGGGCGTTACTGACCATGCTCAGGCCTTATTAGGTGATATGGTTTTTGTAGAATTGCCGAGTGTTGGCGACGAAGCCTCTGCTGAAGATGAGTTTTGTGTGGTAGAGTCTGTTAAAGCAGCAAGCGGTGTTTACGCGCCCGCTGATTTAGAGATTGTTGAAGCAAATGAAGCACTTGACGATGAGCCAGAATTGGTCAATAGTAGCTGTTATGATGACGGTTGGTTGGTGAAATTTAAGGCTAATGCGATTGATGGTTTGATGGATGCTGAAGCGTATAGTGAAACGCTAGACTAAAATTTCGTGATTAATTCTCTGGTTGCTTACAAAGGTAAGCCTGCACGCATTGTTGCTGCTGTTGAAAGTAAATTTGAGTTAGAATTTGCGGATGCTTCAACGCTTAAAGTTAGAGAAAAAGACTTTCGGTTTATTCACCCTGAATTTACTCAAGTCAATGAAGATTGCTTAAAAGCTGACCTTGATGTGTTGGCAGATTTTCAAGAAGAAACCTTATCTCTACAAGAAATTACCGAATGGTTGTTTGATGAATTTAGTGCACAAACAGCTTGGTGTACTTGTTTATTGGTTGAAGATGGTCTGTATTTTTATTGGCAAAAAGACAAAGTCTTTGTGCGCCCAACAAAGCAAGTTGAAAGCGTGCAAGCGAAGCGCGATGAAGAAAAAATAGCTGCTGAGAGTTTGGCACATTGTATTGATAATCTTGCAAAAAACACTTTTGATGCGCAAGATGAACCTTTTTTAAAAGAGATTGCTAGAGTCGCCTTAAATCAATCCAAAACCGCTAAAGTTTTGAGTCGTATCGGGGTGGAGAACTCCCCTGAGGCTGCTTACAAATTATTACTTAAAATCAAATATTTTGAGTCGAGTTTTAACCCTTATCCAGCGCGTTTTAGTATTCCAGAAGACGAAGAAGTCGCAGTAGAAATTCCAAGGTTTGAGCGTGTTGATTTAACCCGCCTCAACAGTTATGCCATTGACAACGAAGGTTCAAACGATGCCGACGATGCGATTAGCATTGAGGGCAATAAATTATGGGTACATGTGGCCGATGTTGCTTCTGTTGTGCCGTCGGGTTCAGATTTAGACACTTATGCGCAAGTGCGAGGTGCTAATTTTTATCTGCCGGAAACTATTATTCATATGTTACCAACTTCAATAACCCACGCTTGTGCTTTGGGGGCGACAGACAACTCTAATGCTTTATCATTTAGTTTTGATCTTGGTAAAGATGGTGAAAGTATCAACAACATAGAAGTAGTGCAAAGTGTGATTTGTGTGACGAATACGACTTATGAAGAAGTTGATGAGGTTTTAATAAAAAATTCTAACGAAGAATTGACGCAAATTCAGCAGATTACCTTGGCACATAAAAAATTTAGAGACAGCAGTGGCTCTGTAAACCTACATTTGCCGAATGTGGATGTGCGTTTTGTTAGCGGTAAAGCATCAGTGACGCCGCAGTTGAGTAGCCCAAGTCGAGACTTGGTGGCTGAAATGATGATCATGGCAGGGCGTGCGATGGCAAAATTTACCAGTGATAATTTAATTCCTGTGCCTTATGCCTTGCAAGATGAGGGCGATTTCTCCGAAGAATTTTTGGCAAAGAAAGATGCGTTGACATTGAGTGAGTCTTTCCTAGCGCTTAAGAACTTTAAGCGTTCTGCAATTTCAGTAAAACCGCTACTGCATTATGGTTTGGGCCTGAGTGCTTATTTGCGTGTTACCAGCCCAATGAGGCGTTATTATGATTTGCTGGCGCATCAGCAAATGATTAATTTTATCAACAACAGACCCCTATTAAGTGTTGAGCAAGTTAAGAAAACTATCGGAAAAGTTAATATTGCACTTTCAGATGTTCATAAAGTCAGTCGTGCCAGTGACGAGCATTTTAAATGCGTATTTTTACTGCAAAATCCAAAGTGGCAGGGCACGGGTACAGTGGTGGATATTCGTGGCGATAAAGCGTTGTTTATGCTGAGCGAAATTGGCATGATGACACAAATTAAACTTAAAAAAATGCCAAAGTTAGATGCGCAGATGCAACTTCAGGTCACACGGGTAAACTTGGTAGAAAGATTAGCGAACTTCAAGGTAGTTTAACTGTTCGCTAATTTCAATCGCATTGCCTTTGTTAACCTCCCAATCGCCTAAAACATAACGGGTATATTGTGCATTTTGGTGGACATTTTGTCGGTGTGTGTGTCCATGAATAAGGTCTGAGTCTGGGTATTTTTGCATCAGTTTGTCAGTTGCTTGTTGGTTAACATCCATAATTGCACGCGATTTATATTGTTGTGCATCGATGCTTTTTTTGCGCAGTTGACCACTGAGTTTAAGACGTGTTTTTGTTGGTAAGCGTAAAAAAATAAATTGCGTGATCGGATTTTGTAAAAAACTTTTTAACTGTTGATAGTGTTTGTCGTCCGTGCACAATTCATCGCCATGTATCAGTACATAATTTTTATTATCAGTTTCAAGCAGATAAGGCGTACTGAGTAATATGCAGCCTGTTTGTTTAGCAAACGCATTGCCCAATAAAAAATCACGATTGCCGCCAGTAATAAAAACTTTGGTGGTTTTGTTTAGCGTCTTGAGTGCCGAGATAACAGTTGGATAGGCGTTAAGTGACAAATCATCACCCAACCAAGTATTAAATAAATCACCTAAGATAAAAAGTTGCTCTGCTTCTATTGCTTTTTCTTGACAAAATTTGATAAACAGATTGGTTTTATCAGTCTCACCAGAGACAAGGTGTAAATCTGCAATGAGTAATGTACGCATCATACTAGGAATTATTTTTTAGTTGTCTTTTTCTTAGTTACTTTCTTAGCGGTTGTCTTTTTAATCCCAGTTTTTTTAGAAGGGACTCTTTTGGTTGTTTTCTTAGCGGCTGTCTTTTTAGTTGCAATCTTCTTAGTGTTTTCTTTGGTTGTGGTCTTTTTAGTCCCGGTCTTTTTAGTGACAGGTTTTTTCTTGGTTACTTTTTTAATGCTCGCCTTTTTAATAACAACAACATCTTCTGGCACATCTGCATGCATACCGTGATGTGTTGTCGGCACTTCATTAATTTTATCGATAACATTGTGCCCTTTGACCACCTCCCCGAATACACAATAGCCCCAGCCATCTTGACTAGGATAATCTAAAAAACTGTTGTCTGAGGTGTTAATGAAAAATTGTGAACTGGCTGAGTGTGGCATCATTGTTCTTGCCATTGCTAAAGTGTATTTGTTATTTTTTAGACCATTTTTTGCTTCATTTTTGATTTCATGTTTGGTTGGTTTTTCACTCATATCTTCAGTAAAGCCACCACCTTGAATCATAAAATTTTTAATCACACGGTGGAAAATTGTGCCTTCGTAGAAACCGCTTTCGACATAATCAATAAAGTTTTTGGCAGTTTTTGGTGCTTTCTTAGTGTCAACCTCAATACAAATTTCCCCCATGTTTGTTTCAAAAATAATCATTGTTTTTAGGCTGTTTTAATAAAAATGCAAATTATACTTAAAAACACTCTTTCAAAAGCGAGTGTCTTGGCGTATAATGCCTCCTTTTTTACGATACACAAAAATTTATTATGTACGCAGTTATTAAAACAGGTGGTCAGCAATTCAGAGTTGAGCAAGGTACAACCCTAAAAGTTGAAAAACTAGAAGTTGAGCCAGGCAAAAAAGTTACTTTTAAGGATATTTTGATGATTGCTGATGGTGATAAAGTTGAAGTGGGCGCACCTTTAGTGGCAAAAGCGAGCGTTGAGGCAAAAGTAATTTCACAAGGCAAAGGCAAGAAAGTTCACATTCTTAAGTTCCGTCGTCGTAAGCATTCAATGAAACAACAAGGTCACAGACAGTTGTTTACTGAAATTGAAATTACAAAAATTAATTCGTAGTAGGAGATAAGCCATGGCACATAAAAAAGCAGGCGGTAGTACTAATAACGGTAGAGATTCCGTATCAAAAAGACTGGGTGTTAAGAGATTTGGTGGTCAAACAGTATTGGCTGGTAATATTTTAGTACGTCAAAGAGGTACTAAATTTCATCCAGGCACAAATGTTCGTAAAGGTAAGGATGATACATTGTTTGCTGTAGCAGACGGCAAAGTCGTTTTTGCTAAGAGAGGTAAATTCATGCGTCAAACGGTTTCCATTGAAACTGCATAAATCAACACTAAGATTATTTAAAAAAGCGTCTATCAGACGCTTTTTTATTGTATAAGAATCATGTTATAATGATGTTATAACATTGAGTGAAACATAAAAATGAAAACAAATATTAGACAAATAGGCAATTCAAAAGGGTTGATTATTCCTGCTTCTATCCTTGCTCAAACAGGTGTTGTGGGTGAGGTGGATATGTCGGTTAAGGATCAAACAATTGTTATATCTCCAGTCAGTCAGAAAAAACGCGATGGTTGGTATGATAACTATCAAGCCAGCCAAGATATTGACGCATGGGAGGGCTTTGTCCCCTTCAGCAGTGAGGATGATGAATGGGTGTGGTAAAAAGAGGTGAAGTTTATTGGGTGAAGTTAGACCCGACCCAAGGCAGCGAAATTAAAAAAACCAGACCGTGTTTAATTGTATCAACAAATGACATGAATAAGGCATTGTCAAGAGTGCTTGTTGCACCAATAACCAGTAAAGGGCAACCATTGGGCTGTCGTCCGACAACGAATTTTAATAATAAGCAGGCTAGAATTTTATTAGACCAAATACGTAGCGTAGATAAATTACGGCTTGGTAAAAAGATGGGTGTCATCCCACTTTCAGTTTGGCACTCAATATTGTTAGAAATGTTGGACTAATGGATTAAAATAGCATTTTTATATAATATTAACTCAATAAACATTTATGAAATACGCACTTGTTTTTCCTGGTCAAGGCTCTCAATCTTTGGGTATGCTTGCAGATTTGGCTGATAATTTTCCTGTTGTTAAAAATACGTTTGAAGACGCAAGCGATATTTTGGGTTTTGATTTATGGCAGCTAACACAACAAGACCAAGATGGTCTTAACCAAACACAAAATACGCAACCTGCAATGTTGGCAGCAGGCTATGCGACTTATCAGGTTTTAAATAGTGAAACCGATTTGTCGCCTGTTTGTATGGCAGGGCACAGTTTGGGCGAATACACAGCATTAGTTGCATCAGGTGCACTTAGATTTGATGACGGTATTCAATTGGTGCGTCAGCGTGCAGAACTCATGCAATCAGCTGTACCAGCAGGGGTGGGTGCAATGGCAGCAATTTTAGGTTTAAAGGATGAGACAGTAGTAGAAATTTGCCATAATTATGCTGGCGATGGTGTTGTTGAGGCGGTTAATTTTAATGCCAATGGTCAGGTGGTTATTGCCGGTAACAAGCAGGCTGTAGACCTAACTTGTGAAGCAATGAAAGCTGCTGGTGCAAAACGTGCGGTTATATTACCGGTGAGTGTACCCTCACATTGCTCTTTAATGAATGATGCGGCCACTGTATTTGCGAATGCCGTACAAGCAACCGATTTTAAAATGGGTAATGTTGAGGTGTTGCATAATGTTGATGCACAAAAAGCCAATGATGTTGTTGAACTAAAAGCCAAACTTGTGGCACAATTACACAAACCCGTTTTGTGGACGGGTACAGTGCGAGCCATGCATACTATGGGTGTAGAAAAATTGCTTGAGCTTGGACCGGGTAAGGTTTTAGCAGGCTTGACACGTAGAATTGAAAAATCATTAACAGCCAATGCTGTGTTGGATTCAAGCAGTCTTGAAGCAACTTTAAAGGAGATAGGATAATGTCAGATTTAACAGGAAAAATTGTATTAGTAACCGGCGCAAGCCGTGGTATCGGGCAAGCAATCGCTCTATCTTTAGGATCTGCAGGCGCAACGGTGATTGGCACAGCAACAAGTGACAAGGGTGCTGATGCAATCAGTGACACACTAAAAAGCAATGGGGTAACGGGTGCGGGTTTAGCATTAAATGTGGTTGACAACGAGCAGATTGCCGAAGTCATGAAAACCATTACCGAGTCTTACGGTGCAGTTGATATTCTGATTAACAATGCTGGCATCACCCGTGATAATCTTTTAATGCGTATGAGTGAAGATGAGTGGAACGATATCATGAATACCAATCTTGCCTCTGTTTACAAAATGTCTAAAGTTGTGCTTCGAGGCATGATGAAGAAAAAAGCAGGCCGCATTATTTCAATTGCTTCAGTGGTTGGCGCTATGGGTAACGCAGGGCAAACCAATTATGCTGCGGCTAAAGCCGGCATCATGGGCTTTACTAAGTCGCTTGCGCGTGAGGTCGGACCTCGTGGTATTACTGTTAATGCAGTGGCTCCTGGATTTATTAAAACTGACATGACAGATGCGCTGCCAGAAGCGCAAAAAGAAGCGCTTTCTAAGCAAATTCCAATGGGACGATTGGGCACAGTGGATGAAATTGCTGATGCAGTGTTGTTTTTGGCGGGGGGTTCTGGCTCCTATATCACAGCCCAAACGCTACACATTAACGGTGGCATGTACACCGTTTAGCGTCGTCTTTTCCCCTTCCACCCCTCAAGGGGGTGCTGAACCGAGTACTGCGTTAAATATTAGAAAATACTCAGTCACATAGTTTTATCTACGCTTCTTCGTATTTTCTAATATTTGCCTTGTAGAAAGAAAAAATACTTGCTAAAAATCTTTTTATAAACATCCTGATAGAAGAAAACTTCGATAGCATAGGTTTACTATGCTCAATCTTATTTTTACCAATCTGCCTTGAATAAAAGGAAAAATACTCGCTAAAAATCTTTAAAAACAACACTTGGTTTGTCTTGTAAAAAAGAAAATACTTACCAAGTTCTTTAAAAATATAGAGGCCTTGCCTCTATATTTTGCCTCTGTATTCTAGTTTGGTTGGCGACGGCGTTTAAAAAATTGTTGTAAAAGTTGTTTGCAGTCATCGGCAAGGATGCCACCTTGAATGTCGATTGTGTGGTTGAAGCATTGGCTTTTTGATAAATCTTGACAAGAGCCACAAGCGCCTGTTTTTTCATCATAGGCACCAAATACAATGCGCGAGATGCGCGCATGAACCATGGCACCTAAGCACATGGTGCAAGGTTCAAGGGTGACATATAAAGTGGTATTGGGTAGGCGATAGTTGCCCAGTTTTTTACCTGCTTTGCGCAATAATTGAATTTCTGCATGCGCAGTAGGGTCGTTGTTGCTAATGGGTTGATTGTGAGCAACCCCAATCAGTTGATTATCTTGCACCAATACCGCACCAACAGGCACTTCGTTTATTTCTTGGGCAAGTTTTGCTTGCTCAATGGCAAGCTGCATGTAATAAGTATCGGCTTCATTCATTTAATTAGGTGTTTAATGATAGAATTATAATGCCAGTATTTTTGAGGTTTTGCTAGGCAAATATGACAAAATATGATTGAGTATAGTGCAACCTATGTGATTGAGTATTTTGTCATATTTAACACCGCAAAGTACAAAAAGACGACGCATTATTCCCATTCAATGGTTGCTGGTGGCTTCCCTGAAATATCGTAAACAACGCGTGAAATACGTGGAATTTCATTGATAATACGATTGGAAACAAAATCTAAGAAATCATACGGCAGGCGTGCCCAGCGAGCGGTCATAAAGTCGATAGTTTCAACGGCACGTAGGGCAATCACATAATCATAACGTCTTTCATCGCCAGTAACACCGACTGATTTCACCGGTAAAAACACCGCAAACGCCTGGTTAACTTTGTCGTATAAATCGTGGTTATAAAGTTCTTGCATAAAGATAGCATCTGCTAGACGTAGAATGTCGGCATATTCTGGTTTTACCTGTCCTAAAATACGCACCCCTAAGCCAGGGCCAGGGAACGGATGACGGTAGAGCATATGTGGGGGAATACCGAGTTTTACGCCAATCTGCCTGACTTCATCCTTGAACAATTCTTTGAGTGGTTCGACCAATTCAAATTTTAAATCTTCAGGTAGACCACCCACATTATGATGGGATTTGATGACTTTTGCTTTACCTGAAGCAGCACCTGCTGATTCAATCACATCAGGATAAATGGTGCCTTGTGCTAAGAATTTAATATTGTCAAGTTTACGTGCTTCTTGTTCAAACACTTCAATAAAGGCATGACCGATAATTTTGCGTTTTGCTTCAGGTTCATCTTCGCTGGATAAAGCATCATAGAATTTTTTCTGGGCATTGGCACGTACAACTTTAACACCCATATTGTCGGCAAAAGTTTGCATCACTTCATCGCCTTCCTCTAAGCGTAACAGTCCGTTATCAACAAACACGCAAGTGAGTTGCTCGCCAATCGCTTGGTGTAATAAGGCTGCCACTACAGAGGAATCCACCCCGCCTGAAAGCCCAAGCAAAACATTGTTATCACCAATTTGTGTTTTTAAATTTTGCACTAAATCTGAGATGATGTTGTCTGTGGTCCATTTTTTCTCACACTGGCAAATACCTGCAACAAAACGTTCTAAGATATGCTTGCCTTGCTTGGTGTGGGTAACTTCTGGGTGAAACTGCAAGCCGTAGTAGTGTTTTTTTGCATTGGCAAAACCCGCAATAGCACAATTGTCGGTGCTGGCGATTAATTTAAAGCCTTCTGGTAAGGTGTTCACTTCGATACCATGGCTCATCCATACATCGAGTAGCGCATGACCTGTTGTGTCATGTGTGTCATCACGCAAGTTGGTTAATAAGTGACACTGGTCGTCTTCACATTTGATTTGCGCAAAGCCGTATTCGTGCTTATCTGCAGAGATGGCTTGACCGCCTAATTGTGTTGCCATGGTTTGCATGCCGTAGCAAATACCCAGCACTGGCACATCAAGGTCAAAGACGATTTGTGGCGCTCTGGCAGAGTCATTAAGTGTAACTGTATCGGGACCCCCTGAAAGGATTATGCCTTTTGGGTTGAAATCCTTGATAAAATCATCACCTATATCATAAGGTAGTAGTTCGCAATAAACACCGATTTCACGCACGCGACGTGCAATGAGTTGTGTGTATTGTGAGCCAAAATCCAGAATAAGGATTTTATCAAGGTGAATATTTGTCATAATGGTTGTTGATTCTACTTAAGCATTGTATTTTATATGAAAATTCTAGATCGCTACATTGTTAAAACATTACTCTTTTACACTTTGGCTGTAATGGGTGTTTGGGTTGGCATCTATGGGCTTTTTAATTTCATTGATGAAATTAAGTTCATTGGGCAATATAACTACACAACCTTATCAGCAATTATCTATGTGGTGGCTGATTTGCCAGCAGTTATTTATTCACATTCTTCTGTGATTATATTGTTGGGTTGTTTATTGGGCATGGGTCATTTGGCAGCAAGTTCTCAATTAATTATTATCAGGGGTTGTGGTGTGTCTATCATGCAAATTTCTAAAAAGGCAGTGAATGCAGCACTCATGTTTATTTTTGTGGTGATTTTATTGGGTGAATTTGCTGCACCACTTAGTGTGCAATATGCTGAATCATTTAAAGCTGAGGCAATGGGACAAAAGACTGCTGCGATGAGTCAGGCAGGTTTTTGGCTTAAAGATGACAACACCATTATTCACGTTGGTAAAAATTTTGATGGACAGGTGTTTGGTGATGTTACTTTAATCCAGTTAGGGAAAACAAATCAGTTAGATGCTATTTTTCATGCTGATAAAGCGTTGTTTGATGGTAATGATTTAAATTTTGAAAAAACCAAACATTATCAGTTTGATCAAAGTGATCAATTTACCAAAATTCAATCTAAAGATATGCAAAAGTACAATGCCAAGGTCTCGTTTGACCAAACCCTAATTGAAGCCTTAGAAAAAGCACCCAATGAATTATCAAGCTGGGAATTGTATAAACATATTGACTTTTTAAAGGACAATAATTTAACATCAGGCACTTTTGAGGTTGAACTGTATAAGCGCTTGGTTAAGCCAATTACCTTAGTCGCAATGTTATTGCTTTCAATGTTGTTCATCTTTGGTTCGCTCAGAGATTCGAGTTTAGGTAAAAAAATATTTTTAGGTGTGATTATTGCCTTATTTTTTGAATTGTCATCGCGTATTGGTGGCGCCGTATCACTACGTTTTGAGTATGATCCATTGTTAAGTGCATCGGTGCCAAGTTTGCTGGTATTGGTTGTTGCTTTATTTTTACTGAAAAGAAAATCAGCTTTGTAACGAGACCTTTGCATAAACATGAATAATCATCAAAACGCCACCTTTCACCCATTTTCTAATTTTATTAAAACCTGCCGAAGCCCTGCTGGGACTGGTTTTAATAAAATCACCAAATGGACAAAATTTGTCATTTTGCTAATCACCCCTATTTATGCAAAGGTCTCATAACAAAACAATAATGGGAAAAACACAAACAAAACTAAGCAAGTCAATGCTTAAGCAGCCTAACCGATTTCAGGTTTTGTTGTTAAATGATGATTACACCACCATGGATTTTGTTATTCAAGTTTTACAGCAATTTTTTGCTAAAAATCAAGAGGTTGCACATGCTATTATGCTTAAAGTACATATTGATGGCGAAGGTGTTTGCGGTATTTATTCGCACGATGTGGCACAAACAAAAGTAGCGCAAGTCATCGATTTTGCGCGTCAAAATGAACAGCCACTTATGTGTGTTATTCGTGAATTAGAGTCATAAAAAAATTAGTATAATAAACCTTATGATTGAAGCAGGCCTACAACAAGAAATTAATCACATTATGTCGCAAGCGCGTAATAACCGCTTAGAGTTTGTGACGGTTGAGCATTTATTAATTGCATTATTAAATATTGAAGAAGTGGTGAGCTTTTTTCACAACAAGCAAGTTGACGTCAAGCAGTTGCATGTGGAGCTAGAAGAATACATTGATTCTCATACACCACTTATTCCCCAAGATTCAGAGCTTGATATTGTGCCAACAGTAGGTTTTCAGCGTGTTTTACAGCGCAGTGTTTATCAGGCGCAATCAGCGCAAAAAAACACAGTATATGCAATGAATGTTCTGGTGAGTATTTTTGCTGAAAAAGAATCCTATGCGTTGTATTTATTAAAACTTAATAACATCTCACGCCTTGAAGTGATGGAGGCGATTTCAACGCGTTTACCAGAGCCAGATGAGGAGCTATCCACAGTAGAGCCAAGCCCAAAGAAAAGCAAGAAAAGTGCATTAGAAAAGTACACGGTAAATTTATGTGAAAAAGCAAAAGCGGGAGAGATTGACCCACTTTTAGGCAGAGAGAAGGAAGTATTAAGAACCATTCAGGTTTTATCCAGACGTCGTAAAAACAATCCTTTATTTGTGGGGCAGTCGGGTGTTGGGAAAACGGCAATCGCACAAGGCATTGCCAAACATATTGTGGATGGAAAAGTACCTGAAGTTTTAAAACAGGCAAGTATTTACTCGCTGGATATTGGTGTATTGATTGCCGGTACAAAGTACAGAGGAGATTTTGAAAAACGCTTAAAGGCCGTGCTTAGTGATTTAGAAAAAATCCCACATGCGGTTTTATTTATTGATGAAATTCACACCATGATTGGTGCAGGCAGTGTCTCAGGTGGCTCATTGGATGCATCGAATCTACTTAAACCAGCTTTAGCAGATGGCTCGCTTAAATGTATGGGCTCTACAACCTATGAAGAGTATCGCAAAATTTTTGAAAAAGACCATGCGTTATCAAGGCGCTTCCAAAAAATTGACATTGAAGAGCCTTCTGTAGATGATACTGTTAACATTTTGCAAGGTTTGAAAAAATACTACCAAGCGCATCATAAGGTTAAGTATTCAAAAGCAGCGCTGGTATCAGCGGTTGAACTTTCACATAAATATATGAGTGAGCGCCGCTTGCCAGATAAAGCCATTGATGTGATTGATGAAGTTGGTGCATTGCAACAGATTGTGCCAAAATCTAAGCGTAAGGTTAATATTGGTGTGAGTGATATTGAGAATATTGTTGCGCAAATAGCACGTATTCCATCTCGTCAAGTAACGAGTGACGACAAGTCCTTACTTAAAAATTTAGAAGCAGACCTTAAACTGAGTGTGTTTGGTCAAGACAGTGCGGTTGATAGCCTATCTAGTGCCATCAAACTTGCGCGTTCTGGTTTGGCACATGAAGACAAGCCAATGGGTGCGTTCTTGTTTGCAGGACCGACAGGCGTTGGAAAAACGGAAATTTGTAAACAACTTGCACGCATTATGGGTGTGAAATTATTACGTTTTGATATGAGCGAATACATGGAGCGCCATTCCATGTCTAAATTGATTGGCTCGCCACCGGGTTACGTAGGTTATGACGAAGGTGGGTTGCTTACAGAAGCGGTTAATTCTAATCCGTATGCGGTCTTGTTGCTTGATGAAATTGAAAAAGCACACATGGATATTTTTAATCTATTGTTGCAAGTGATGGACAACGGCAAACTGACCGATGCGAATGGCAGAGAAGTTGATTTTAGAAATGTTATTTTAGTGATGACATCCAACGTAGGCGCACAAACAGCGGGTCGTGCCTCCATTGGCTTTAATGAGCAAGATCATTCACTGGATTATGAAGGTGAATTGCAAAAAACCTTTACCCCAGAATTTAGAAACCGCTTGTCTGAAGTTATTTACTTTAATTCATTGAACGAAGAAACAATTATTTATGTTGTGAATAAATTCTTATTTGAATTGGAGTCCACTTTGGAAGATAAAAATGTGGCGCTGATTGTGTCTGAAAAAGCCCGTCAGTGGTTTGCTAAAAATGGCTATGACATTAAAATGGGTGCACGACCAATGACACGTTTGATAGAGAAAGAAATTCGCAAACCTTTGGCAGACGAGTTGTTGTTTGGTCAACTTATCAACGGTGGCACAGTGAAAGTTGGTGTTAGAAAGAACAAGATAGAAATTAAAATTCATTGAGTTTTAATTATACCAATCACCAAAAATAATCAATATTCTAACATCAATTATTTTTAGTAATTGGTATTACAACAACAATTCTGCCAGTATTGGCATCGCCATAAAAGCAATCATGGTTTGTGTGGTAACAATGGTGGCCATTACTTTCGCATTACCCCCTAATTGCTTGGCAAGAATATAACTGGATGAAGCGGTAGGCACAATAAAAGCAATAATAATAACCGCTGCTTGCACGCCGCTTAAACCTATCCAAGTGACTAAAATACTAGCAAGCACCGGCTTGATAACAAACTGCATAAAACTGGCATAAAAAATTGGTTCTATATATTGTTTGCTTTGTCTAATTTTAAGCGCTGCCCCGATTGTTAATAGACCAATGGGCAACGTGAGGCTACCAATAGTTTTTAAAATATGAACAACGACATGATTAACCTCTATATTGCTCGCACTTAAAAATAGACCAAGAAAACAAGAAATAATTAATGGGTTATAAAAAACCGCCTTTATAATCGGCACAACGCCCTTAATGGAGTTTTCACCCCACATAACAAACACCAAAACACACCATAAGTTTGCTATGACTATGATAAATCCAACACTCACAGAACTTAGTAAAAGTCCATTATCACCATACAAGCCATAAGCAATAGCAAGAGAAATATAACTGTTAAATCTAACGCCTCCTTGAAAGATGGAGGTAAAGGTAGCGTTATCTTCGGTTATTTTGCGGCGCAAAATAATAAAGATTACAGCAATAATGTTTATCGTTAAGCATATAACCAAAAACATATCCCAAATAGGGATACCTGCAAACGATTTGGTGCCAATGGTGTGGACAAGCAGCGCAGGGAAGAAAATAAAATAAGTTAATTTTTCCAAACCAAGCCAAACTTCATTTGGCAAAAATTTGGTTTTTTTCAAAATATAGCCAAGTGCTATGAGCGCAATAATGGGCACCAAGGCTTCAATAAATATTATCATAGACTGATTTTATAATATTTTGGCACGATAAACCTTCTTTGAGAGAATTGAGTTATAGTGCTAAAATGCATTATTTTTTTAGTTATAAAAAAGGTTTGATGTGAGAATCTTAATCAGTAATGATGACGGCTTTGATGCACAGGGCATTAAGATCTTGGCACAACATTTGTCACAAGAGCACGAAGTGGTGGTGGTTGCACCCAATGAAAATAAATCAGCTTCTAGTAGTTCTTTGACTTTGGACAAACCACTGCAACCCATTGAGGTGCAAAAAAATCTGTACAGCGTTGACGCAACACCAAGTGATTGTGTGCATTTGGCGCTCAGTGGGTTGTTAGATATAGCCTTTGATTTGGTGGTCACAGGTATTAATTTTGGCCCAAATTTAGGCGACGATGTGATTTATTCAGGTACGGTTGCAGGGGCGATTGAGGGGCGTTTTTTGGGTTTGCCCTCTTTGGCAATTTCATTGGCGAGTTGGAAGGGCAAGCATTTTGAAACAGCAGCTGTGGTTGCCAAAAAACTACTCACTCAAATTACCCATGCACAACTTTCACATGACACAATTTTAAATGTGAATGTACCAGATGTGGCATTGGCAGATATTCAAGGTTTTCAAACCACACGCTTAGGCAAGCGGCATCAATCAGAAGAAAGCATACCCGACAAAAAAAATCCTTCAAAGTTTTGGATTGGCGAGAATGGTAAAGAAGCTGATAATGGCGTGGGCACAGATTTTTATGCCATTGCCAATAATTATGTGTCGGTAACGCCTTTGCAAATTGATTTAACCAAGTACAACGAAATGGATACTGTCTCCCTATGGCTAGAAACAATCAAATAAAACCAGTGCTTTTTGCTTGGTTTGGACTGATACTATTAGATATCTTTGTGGTGCGTGATTTTGTGTGGCTTTTGGATCATTGGGATATTAAGCGCGTTGTTGTTAATTTAGGTTTAACCTCATTGGCGATGTTGTCGCTGTTGTTTATTCTCAAACCTATAATTAGGCGTAGCAAAATTTGGAAGATACTTATTTTTCTTGCGATTGGTTTACCGATGCTGGTGCAAATGGCGCATTATGAGGCATATCATAGTTTTGCCTCAAGTTTTGGATTTCGTGAATTTTCACAAGACCCTATGATGGTTTTGACGTTATGGGTAGAGCAAGTTAACGTTTTAAAATCAATCGCTGTTTTATTGGTGGTTTATGCTTTATTGGGGCTAATAAAGCCATCCAACAAGCTAGTGAAGTGGCGTTATGGTTTAAATGTCATTGGTTTTGTATTGCTCTATTTACTCACAACATTTAGTTGGTATGGGGTGAGTAATTTTCAAAATTCAGCATTAACTTATTATTCAACTTTACTGCAAATGTCACGCAATCAAGTGCTGGCTTTTAAACATGAGAAACCAGCCTTAACAGCCAGCCAACAGGCGACTGATGCATTGCCTAATATTGTTTATGTTATCGGTGAATCTTTAACGCTTTCACAGATGGGTATTTATGGCTATAAACGAGACACGACACCCCAACTTGCACAACTTGAGCGTGACGAAAAACTGATTAAATACAATAACGCATTGAGTATTGGCACACATACGCGTCTGAGTGTGCCTTATATGTTGGTCGGCATAGAGGGCATTGATCCAAAAGGTAAATTCTATCAAACACCATCGATATTTAACTACGCTAAAGCCCGCGGATATACCACTGCATTTATTAGTGCACAGGATACGCGCTGGGGGCATATTAAAGATTTATTTGTGGATGAAGATGTGGATTATTTTTGGCACGGCGTGCAAATGAATAAAAACACCTCTGTACACAAAGGTGCAGATGATATGCGCGTGTTAAATGAGATTGCCTTGCCTTATATTGACAAGGTTGCAGAGCAGAAAAAGCCCTTTTTCTTGGTTTTGCAAATGGATGGTTCGCATTATCCATATTCAGAACACGCCGGCAAGGAACACAAAAAATTTCTACCTGAAGACGAGCCAAATTCTATCAATGCGTATGATAATACCGTGATTAAAACCGATGATTATTTATCTAAAATTATTCACAAGATGCGTCATCAATATCCTGATAGTTGGGTGTTTTATTCTACTGACCATGGACAAGGTTTGGGTGGAAAATCGGGTAAATTCAATCAAGATCCACACCTAAACACCATTCATAATCCACTGTTAATTTCTGCGCCAAAATCACAGTATTACACCTTGATGCGCAATCAAGACTTACCAGTGTCACAAGCAGATATTGTGCCAAGTATTTTAGAGATTATTGAGATGCAACCACATAACAATATCAATGGAAAATCTTTACTTAACGTGATAAATGCAGACAGATTAAGGATTAACAGTCAATACATGCCCACACAACACAACGACCCACGTGCAGTGTTGGTCAACCCTGATTTAAGTCTTTACACTTTGGATTTTGAAAAAATGAGTGTGACTTTTCCTGATGAAAAGAAAACCATTCGTTTCCGGGATTGGGATAAGAAATATCAGCAAATTTTTATTGATCGCGGACTATAGTCCAAGCTATATAATATCTCAATGGAATACAATAAAAATTTTTATCAAATACACTCTAATAATGAGATTTTTCAACGCATTAAAGATGAGCGTGGAACTATTGGTTATTATGATTTGCCCTACCAAGATACCAGCGCCATTAAGGCTTACGCTGCTAGCATAAAGCAAAAGCACATTGTGGTACTTGGTATTGGGGGCTCAAGTTTGGGTGCTAAAGCGATTTATGAGTTTTTGTTGCCATCCAATAAGTATCAAAAAGATTTGGTTTTTTTAGAAACCGTTGACCCGCTTGAAATTAACCACTGTTTAAACAAGCTTGATATTGCTGATGCGCATTTTGTGGTGATTTCAAAATCAGGCAGCACGATTGAAACCATCAGTTTGTTTAAATATTTACGTACTTTGGTTGATGTAAATAGTGAGAATTGTACTGTTATTTCTGAAGCCAAAAGTGGACTGAGTAAGTTTGCACAAAAACAAGGCATTAAAGCATTTGAATTGGCTGAGAATATTGGTGGGCGTTTTTCAGTATTTAGTGTTGTTGGCTTGGTGCCACTGGCAATGGTCGGCGTAGATATTGATAACCTGCTGAATGGCTGTAAGCGTGTATCAGACAGTTTTTTTGAGCAGTCTGATTATTATGTACCTATTATTAGAAAAGCACGATTTTTGGTAGAAAACAAAGCACGATTCAATATTAATGCAATTTTTTCTTACTCCTCTTCATTAGAAGGTTTTAACCGTTGGTATGTGCAACTTTGGGCGGAAAGTTTGGGTAAGATGAATATCAATAAAACTCGACAAGCACTGACACCAGTTGCCTTAATAGGTCCCGTTGATCAGCACAGTTTTTTGCAATTGATTATTGACGGTGTGCGTGATAAAACCATTACCTTTATTAAGATTGCTGACCTTAAAGACAACACCATTATTCCTAAATTCAACGATGCAGATTTAGGCTTAGAATATGCCGAAGGTTTGAGTTTTAATGACCTGCTTAATAAGCAAGCAGATGCCACGATTGCCTCAGTTGAAGCGCAAGCAGATATTCCCTGCGATGTGATTACAATTTCTACAGTTGATGAATACAATATTGCCAAATTGATGTTTAGTTACCAACTGTTGGTTTCTGCCATTGGTGAATTTCTACAAATTAATACCTACAATCAACCTGGTGTGGAAAAAGGCAAAGTTATCCTTAAAGAAAGTTTAAAAAGTTGACAAATGAGTATTCATAAATGTCTTTTCCCGGTTGCCGGTTATGGCACTAGGTTTTTGCCAGTTACCAAGGCCATCCCTAAAGAAATGTTGCCAGTTCTCACTAAGCCGCTGATTCAGTATGGGGTGGAAGAGGCGATGAGTGCGGGCATTCGCAGCATGGTAATGGTAAGCAACAAACACAAGCAAGCCATTGAAAATCACTTTAAACCACAGGTAGATATTGAGAAATGTATTAAAAATACTCCTAAAGAAGCGTTATTAGATGGGGTTAATCACATTTCTGAAGAATGTGATTTTGCTTACATCCAACAACAAGAAATGCTGGGTTTGGGGCATGCAATTTATACAGGAAAACCACTCATTGGTAATGAGGCATTTGCGGTCATTCTGCCTGATGATTTGTGCGTCAATGAGGGTGATAGTGTTTTACTGCAAATGACCAAACTACACGAGCAATACCCTGATTGTTGTATTGTGGCGATTGAAGCAGTACCACAAAGCGAGGTGGATAAATATGGTGTGATTGATGGCGAGTTATTAGCGGATTCAAACAATGCCTATCGTGTGCACACTATGGTGGAAAAACCCTCAGCAACAGAAGCGCCAAGCAATTTGGCTATTATTGGTCGTTATATTCTTACCCCTGAGATTTTTTCAGCGCTAGAAAGTACACCAGCGGATACAAAAGGTGAAATTCAAATTACCGATGCTTTAATGACGCTCGCCAAAGTTGGTAAAGTGATTGCTTATCAATTTCAAGGCAGGCGTTTTGATTGTGGTAGCGTTACAGGCTTTGTAGAGGCGAACACTGCTTTTGCAAAAGAACGATTGTAAGAGGTTGTCGAACGAATATTAAAATACAACAACTGTTTATTGTTAAAAATAAATTAATGAAAATTATTGCAAGTGTTATTACTTTTTTATTTGTTATAGATGTTTTTGCATTAACGCAACAGGCATTTATTAAAAAAGTATTAAGCCAAGATACACACTTTGAAAAAGATAAAATATACGTTGCAATTAAGCAAATAGAATTGGAGACTAGCAAAAGCAGTTATGCAGATTGGGACAGTGAATTGAGCGCATCATTGTCAAACAGTTACTATGATATAAACAAAGACACTACCTCCACATCTATCTATGAAAAACAGCGATATAAAAACAGTCAGTCTATTGAATTATCAACTGAAAAGAAATTTTTATCCAATCCTTCTGTTTTAACATTGAGCCTTAAGCGCTCAACCCCAGATGCTGACATAACACGCTATAAGCAAGATGTGCTTTATACAGGGTCAAATGCTCAATACAGCCTCACGACTTTTGATAATACTTACACTGTTAATTACAAATATCCATTATTAAAACACGACAGTAATGCGACAAGCTTAAAAAGTTATCGGCGCAATATTTTGGATTTAGACAGAGAAAAACTGGATTTTGATGATGCACAAGAAGCGTTTTTGGTTGATCGTTTAGAGCAATTTATTGATTGGTATTTTTATCAAAAAAATGCTGAAATTTATCAACAGTACCAGCAATCGTTGGAAGCGATTAAAGGCAAGACGAATAAGGATAAAGCAAAAATAAGCACCGCTATTTTGCGCGCAAATCAAGATATATTAACCAACAACAGTAAATTACAAGCTTTAAAAAAATCTTTGGTTACCGCCCTTAATGATACAAGTTTATGGTCGGAAAAACCCAAGGTGAGCATTAACAAACAACCAAAAATCATGCCTGATTTAGCACAATATTTACGTCGTAATGTGCGTACTTTGTTGAAAGTTGATATCGATAAACGCTTAAAAAAAATTGACTTAGATTATTATAAAAACCAATCTCTATTCAAGTTAGATTTTAATATCGGTGCCGAAAAGAACCACAATAAGGGCAACACCATGACCACCCATTATGACAATGAAAGCGTTTTATACACGACAAGTCTTGATTTTAGCGCACCCATTGGTGTTGATGTGAATAATCAAAAAGACATCGCAGTGGCAAAATTAACACGTCAAAAATTAGACATAGACTACAACAACAAACTCAAAGATATATTGGCAGATGCACAGGCGTTGCTTGTTGAATTAGACTTAGGGTTAAAAACACTCAACCAATACGAAGGTTTGTTGCTTAGTGTGAAAAATAACACCAACTCAGCGCTTGAAAACTATTTGAATCAATCTATAACCATTCAGGCATTGATAGAAGCTTATCGAGAAAAGCGTGACATTAAATTGGATTATATTGAAGCGTTTACAGGCTATCAAAATAGCTTACTTGAATATAATGACGCCCTTGATAGGGTGTTGTACTAAATCCAAGTATTAAAGTAATTCAATATTCTTTTCTATTGTTTTTTGCGTATCCACTCTGCAATTTTTTTTGTGACTTCAGATTCAACTTCAGAAAATGCATGATGTGTATTTTTAAAACATTTGTCTGATAGTTCAAACCCACCATTGTCATAACCGCCAGTTATGGAAATCATTTCTACACCTTTAAAATTGCCTGCAAAATTTTCGGTTGCCCAAGTATCGTTGGTCGATGGACATCTGTCTCCTTCGTGGTTGATAAACAATACCGACCCTTGATATTCATTATAGTTGGTATCTAGTAGTGAGCCACACCACCAGCATTTGTGGGTAGTAATGGCAGATAACAACGCAACACCTTTAATTTTGTCTTTATTTTTGATTGCAAATTTCATTGCTTTAATAGAGCCTGTTGAGATGCCGCCAATATATACTGGTTGAGATAATTCATCTAAATCAATATCATCTACTTCATCGCAAGGTGGCACTAAAACTTCCATTTCCATTTGGTCAAATTCCCAAGCAGGCACTTTGGTTTTGCAATGCTTCCCACCGGCAAGAAATATAAAGCTTTCGCCAAGCGCCGAAGTAGAAAAGATGAGTAATAATATTTTAATCCAAACCATTTTTGCAACTCCCGAAACGACACCTTCTCAATGATAACAGGATGGCTCTATAAATTATATTTATTCAACAGTCACTGATTTGGCAAGATTACGTGGTTGGTCAACATCCGTGCCTTTAATCAGTGCGACGTGGTAACTGAGCAGTTGCAATGGAATGGTAAAGATAATAGGGGCGGTGATACGCCCCAAATTGTCAGTGACAGGAATAATGCTCATGCCTTGCATTGGAGAGACTTTTGAGGCTTCGTCTTCAAACACAATCATTTGTGAGCCACGAGATTTGACTTCTTGCAGGTTGGATTTTAGTTTGTCTAATAATTCGTCGTTTGGTGCAACGGCAATCACTGGCGTATTTTTGTCAATCAACGCAATAGGGCCGTGTTTTAACTCACCTGCAGGATAGGCTTCAGCGTGAATATAACTGATTTCTTTGAGCTTAAGCGCACCTTCCATGGCAATCGCATGCATGGAGCCTCTGCCCAAGAATAAAGCATTGAATTTGTCTTTAAAAGTTTTTGCCAGCTCAATAATTTGATCTTCTTGCTCTAGCGCTTTTGCAATTAAACCAGGCAAATGGTTGAGTCCATCAACAATGGCTTTTTCTTGTGGTCTTGAGACTTGTTGCTGACATTTACCAAGTGCAACCGACAGTAGTGCTAGTGATACCAGCTGTGTGGTAAAAGCCTTGGTGCTTGCCACACCAATTTCAGGGCCAGCATGGGTTAAGAAAGTGAGTTCTGATTCACGCGTTAGACTAGATTCTGGGCTGTTACAAATCGCTAATGAATGAATATTTTTATTGCGTTTTTTAACCGCTCGAAGCGCCTCTAAAGTATCGGCCGTTTCACCACTTTGAGAAATGCTGATGAATAAAGTGTTGTCCAAAATAATAGGATTACGATAACGGTATTCACTGGCAACTTCAATATGAGTGGGTACTTTAGCGATGTCCTCTAACCAATATTTAGCCACCAAACCTGCATTGTAACTGGTGCCACAAGCAATAATCTGCACACGTTCTATTTTTTTAAAAATGGCTTTTGCTTCATGTCCGAAAGCCGATGTTAATACTTTGTCTTTGGTGACACGAGATTCTAAGGTATCACTAATGGCTTGTGGTTGCTCAAAAATTTCTTTTTGCATATAGTGTGCATAATCACCTTTTGAAATTTGTCCATTTTTAAGTTTTGAGGTTTTGATTTCTCTCTTAACTTTTGCACCATTTATGTCAAAAATACTGACAGAATCTTTGGTAATATCAGCAACATCTCCTTCTTCCAAAAAGATAAATTGTTTGGTGATGTCAATCAGCGCCAGTTGATCTGAAGCAATAAAATTACCTTTATCACCTAAGCCGATTACCAAAGGTGAGCCACTTCTGGCAGCCACAATATGCCCTGGATGTTGTGGCGAAACAACACCCACACCATAGGCGCCTCGAAAGGTTTTGATGGCATTTTGCACTGCGGCTAGCAAAGTATCGCAACCTTTTAACGCTTGATGAATGCCATGGGCAATCACTTCGGTATCTGTATCTGAACTAAAATCATAGCCTTGCGCTTGCTGCTGAGCTTTAAGTTCTAAAAAATTTTCAATAATACCGTTGTGCACCACACCAACACTGTTGTTACAAATATGTGGATGTGCATTTCTTGTAGAAGGCTCGCCATGGGTCGCCCAGCGTGTATGCGCAATGCCAATCGTGCCATTGACCGTTTGTGAATTAAGATTGTCTTCAAGATTCACAACTTTGCCCATTGCTCTGCTACGTTGTAGTACGTTATCACTTGTTAACACTACCAGGCCTGCCGAATCATAGCCACGATATTCTAAATGTTTAAGACCATCAATTAAAATAGGTGTAATGTTATTTTGGCAAATACCGCCAACAATTCCGCACATAGTGGTTTCGTTTTAAAATGATGTGTAGAATTATATACTTAAGACCCCTGCATTAGATGTGGATATTGGATGAAAGTTGGCTTTTAGGCGATATTTATATCTTATGCAGGGGGGTCTTTTGTTGCCTGTATTCACATTTATATTTATTCGGGTCTTCTTGAATATGTTATACTTGTATTACATATAATACAAAAAAGGAGTAAACAAATGTTATCTGTAAGACTTGATAAAGAAATGCAATATAAATTAGACAATTTGGCGATCGCCACAAAAAGACCTAAAAGTTTTTTTGTTAAAGAAGCGTTAGAAAATTATTTAGATGATATGGCAGATTATTATGAAGTGCAAAGTCGATCGAAAGATAATTCTAGAAATTTGATTAGTGTAGAAGAGTTGGAGAAAGCACTTAATGTATAAACTTTTTATTGATGATAAAGTTGTTAAAGATTTACGAAAAATTGATAAAAAGTGGCAGACTAAAATTATTGCCAATATAAAAACAAAATTAGTCAAAAATCCTTTTTTAGGAAAAAAGTTAGTTGGCGATTTATCGCCTTATTACCGTTATCGTGTTGGTGATTACAGAGTTTTATATGAGGTCCTCAATAAAGAAGTGTTGATTATTGTTGTAAAAATTAAGCACAGAAAAGATGTTTATAAATGATGGCTATTGATTTACACAACCACTCTTATTATTCTGATGGGGCTTTGTCGCCCAGTGAAGTGGTGTGCTTAGCAAAAGAATCAGGATGTGGTGTATTTGCACTGACCGACCATGATACAACCGACGGTTTGACTGAGGCACAACAAGCTGCAGACAAACAAGGGCTTAAACTTATTCATGGGGTTGAGATTTCGGCGATGTGGAGCAATATGACCATCCATATTGTTGGGCTTAATATTGATAAAGACAACTCAATGTTGCAAGAGGGCTTAAAGCAACATCAAAATTTTCGCAAAATTAGAGCCAAAAAAATGGCAAATGGTTTGAGCGGTGCGGGCGTTATAGGCGCTATGGAAAAAACTCAACAACTTGCTAAAACTGAGATGATAACACGTACACACTTTGCCCAAATGCTCGTTCAAGAAGGCATCTGCAAGGACATGAAGTCTGTCTTTAGGCGATTTTTAACAGGAAAAAAACCTGGAGGCGTCAAGGGGCAGTGGGCACAGTTTGATGAAGTTATTGACTGGATTCATGCTGCTGGTGGGGTGGCAGTATTGGCACACCCTTTACGTTATCGAATGACACAAACCAAGGTTCAACGCATGCTTTCCAATTTGTCCAGTGCGGGACTTGATGGCGTAGAAGTTATCATTGCTCGTAGCACAGATGAAGAAATTACCTTAATGTCTCAGTGGGCGAATGAATACGACTTATTATATTCTTGTGGTTCGGACTACCATGGTTGGAGCAATCAAAGAATTAAAATTGGGCATTTAAAAGATTTTTCAAGTTCTGATAGAGTGGTCTGGAGGGATTGGTAGTGGTAAAGTTATTAGAAATTCATCCACAAAATCCACAAGACCGCCTGATTAAACAAGTGGTAGATGTATTGAATGCAGGTGGTGTGGTTGTCTATCCGACTGATTCTGGTTATGCACTTGGTACAGCAATGGGCAACAAAGAGGGTTTAGAAAGAATTAGGCGCATCCGTAATTTGTCTAAGCGCCATGACTTCACTTTAATGATGCGTGATTTATCGCATATTGGTGAATATGCCAAACTGGATAATAATGCATTTCGTTTGTTAAAAAAGGTTTTGCCAGGCGCTTATACTTTTATCCTGCAAGGTACCTCCGATGTACCAAAACGCTTATTACATCCCAAGAAAAAAACCATTGGCTTAAGAATTTCCACGCACGGTGTGGTGCAATCTATGCTTGAGGCACTTGATACACCATTGATGAGTGTTTCTTTGATTCTTGAAGGCTATGAATTTTACGATATTTATGATGTGCGTGAAGTTTTAGAAAACAAGGTTGATGTCATTATTGATGGGGGTTATTGTCCGCCTGAGCCGACCACGGTCATTAACCTATCCTCAGGCAGTGTCGAAATTATCCGCCAAGGTGCAGGTAACACTAATATATAATTAAGCACTTTTATCAGATGTTTCAAAGCGTATGAAAACCGCACAAATTAGACAAAAATTCTTAGATTTTTATGCCTCAAAAGGACATACCATTGAGCCAAGTAGTCCACTGATTCCGCATAATGACAAAACCCTATTGTTTGTTAATGCGGGTATGGTACCGTTTAAAGATGTCTTTAGTGGTGTGGAAAAACGCCCTTATACGCGTGCAGCATCTTGCCAAAGATGTGTACGTGCTGGTGGTAAACACAATGATTTAGAGAACGTCGGCTATACTGCACGCCATCATACTTTTTTTGAGATGCTGGGTAATTTTTCATTTGGTGATTATTTTAAGCGCGAAGCCATTCAATATGCTTGGGAATTTTTAACGGTTGAAATTGGATTGCCTAAAGAAAAACTTTGGGTGAGTGTTTTTGAAGAAGACGATGAAGCGGAAGGCATCTGGGTCAATGAAATTGGTTTCCCAAAAAGTCGCATTTCTCGTTGTGGCGCCAAAGACAATTTTTGGCAAATGGGAGATACGGGCCCCTGTGGCCCTTCCAGTGAAATTTTTTACGACCATGGTGAAGATATTGCAGGCGGACCACCGGGTACAGCCAATGAAGATGGTGACAGATATATTGAAATTTGGAATTTGGTGTTTACCCAGTATGATAAACAAGAAGATGGCTATCTCAAACCATTGGATGCGCCTTGTGTAGATACGGGGATGGGGCTTGAGCGTTTGGCCGCAGTATTGCAACATAAAAACAACAACTATGATACTGATGGTTTTACAACATTAACCAAAGCCATTGTTGAATTAACGCAAAAAGACAGCGGCATTCAACGAGACAACGCCTCAGTGCGTGTCATTGCCGACCATATTCGCTCAACAGCGTTTATGATTGCAGATGGTGTCACCCCATCCAATGAAGGACGTGGTTATGTGCTTAGGCGTATTATTCGTCGCGCGATTCGTCATGGTCATAAAATTGGTATTGATAAGGTATTTTTCTATCGTCTAGCCCCTGTTTTAGCCTTGGAATTCAAAGACGCTTACCCAGAGTTGAAAAAAAACTTAGCCCATGTTGAGAAAGTGTTAAAACGCGAAGAGCAGCGTTTCGCCCAAACATTAGACCAAGGTATGGGCATTTTAGAAGAAGCAATTGCCCAACTTAAAGGCAGTGAAATTGATGGCAAAACTGTGTTCAAACTTTATGACACCTATGGTTTTCCAGCGGATTTAACCGCCGATGTGGCGCGTGAACATAATCTAAGTATTGATAGAGTAGGTTTTGAAATCGAGATGACCAAGCAAAGAGAGCGTGCTCGTCAAGCGGGAGATTTTAAAGACTCACAACAAGGTGTTGACATCAGTGAAGCCACTGAATTTTTAGGCTATGAGCAATTGGCAAATACCTCTGTTGTGCAAGCCATTGTTCAAGAGGGTGAATTGGTTGACAATATTAGTGCCGGTGAGCAAGCGATTGTTGTATTGGCCAGTTCAAGTTTTTATGCTGAATCTGGTGGCCAAATTGGCGACCGTGGCACACTTAAAAATGACACAGTTGTATTCACAGTCAACAACACACAAAAACAAAAATCAGCAGCGTTTGAACACCATGGCATTTTAGAACAAGGCAGTTTAAAGGTGGGTGATGTGCTTGAAGCCAATGTTGACCAAAAATCTCGCAAATGCATCGCCAGA
>ERZ1046876.251-NODE-251-length-43741-cov-7.290619_pt1 | contig 43741 bp, 35 predicted proteins | sample MGYA00383094_ERZ1046876 | MGnify/ENA primary metagenome ERZ1046876 (study PRJEB29581, sample SAMEA5548364) | metagenome | biome: marine; feature: coastal; material: water | depth 50 m | study: Short-term variability in the microbial, nano- and picoplankton...
TTCATTTGTTAATAGTGTACTTCCTTTAAAATTATGATTTAATCCCAAAGTATGTCCAACTTCATGTAACACTAACCTGTAAAGAGATTGTTTAACTAAATCATCCTTTAACTCATCAGATAAGTTCATACTTTTAATATAATTAAAACCTAAAGAGTTTTCAATTTTTTGAAAATGTGAAGCATCACAATTTTGATGATATGAGTCATTATTTTCATTAAACAAATCACTTTGGTTAATTCTATTAGAAATATAAGACCATTCGAGCATAATATCAGCACCAAGTATCTCTCCTGTTCTAGGGTTAACAAATGATGGACCATAACCACCCCAAGGAGGATTCGGAGAAGATGTCCATCTCAATACATTATATCTTATATCACCTGCATCCCATTCTGCAGTATCCGGCTGTATTTTAGCCTGAATAGCATTAGTAAAGCCTGCTTTTTCAAATGCAATATTCCATCTTTCTACACCTTCTTTAATAATTTGGCGATATTCTGTAGGTGTTGTATTTTCAATCCAATAAACAATTGGTTTAATAGGCTCAGACAACTCTACTGCTGAATCTTTCTTTTCTAATCTCCATCTTTGGATAAAATCCCTATAATTTACTTGATCTAAAGTAGTCATGTGATTGGATTGAGTTGTAAAGTAGCCAATTCTAGAGTCGTCAGCTCTTGAATTATAATTATCATCAGGCATTTTGACAAGACTATGCTGAACTAAAATTGAAATATTTCTTGAATCAGTAACTGCTCCACTTCCTCTTTTTGATGGATATTTACTTTCATAAAAATAATTCACTATAACATCAGTATTCTCTGGGTAACTCTTAATATTATGATATCTTGTTTTACTTTTACTCAGATTTCCTAATCTAAAACCCTTGTATCCTGGGGGGTAAGAATATTTAACTTGCTGAAAAGACTCATTCAAAAATATATTATCAGCACTAATTAAGAATTTAGTTTTATCATTATTTTCTGCTATAATATTTTCAGAAATAATTAAAGGTGTATTTATATTAGCATTTGAAGCTTTAGAAAGTGGACTTTCTGCATCATAATAATATTTAGTATTGGTAATTGTAAAATCAATCTTATTATAAAATTTATTAATTTTAATAATCTTTGAACCTCTGTAGGATCCCTTAGCAGCTCCAGCATCGAGAACACCATTTTCTATATAGCTGAAATAAATAAATTCTTTACCAACATGTGAAGTGTCAATTTCAATATATGATTTTCCATCTTTTTTACTTTGATAAATTTTAAATAAACCATCAAAAAGCTCACAACCTTTTGTTTTTTGCTGAATCTTATCTAGAACTTCAGCTTTTTTTACTTTTTTAAATTTGCTTTGAGAAAATAATCCTGAACTAAAAAATATAGAAAATAGTAATATTAATATGCTTTTGTTTGTCATTTTTTAAAAATTAAGTTAAAAGTATTTTTAATTGAAATCTATAAATCGGCGAGGTACTGCTTCATTAATTCAGATTTTTTGTAATCACCATTTAGGTAATATAATTGTTTTAAAGACAATAAAGTATTCTTATCTTTATTATCTAAATCAAATGCCATCTCAAGAAAAGGTAGAGCTTTAGAGAAAGAGTTTTCTGCCTGAGATTTAAGTTTTTTGTATGTTGTGTTATTTGATGTATTATTAGCTTTATTATTTGTTTCAACACCAGCATTAAAGTATAATGCACCTAGATTATAATTAGCGCCAAATGAAGATTTATTTAATTCTAAAGAAATCAAGTAATCGTTTTCTGCATTAACAAAATCACCCTTCTGATCATACATAGTTGCCCTATTAAAGTATAATAAATCATTTTCAGGGTCAAGCTCTATAGCTTCACTAAGTTTAGTTATTAGTTCTGTAGTTCTGCCAAGCTGAATATATAAGTTAATCTCGGTATTAATAAGACTTTGATCGTCCTCAAACATATCTCTTCCTAAATTAAGATAATTAATAGCTTGATCAGTATTACCTTCATCAATAAATATATTGCTCATGTGGATATAGATAGCTGGTTCATTAAAGTTCATGTCAATGAGTTGCTGTAGTAAATCTTTTGATTTTACATTATCATTCATTTTCTTTGATGCAAAGAAAGAATTAAACAATATAGTTTCTTTAGAAATATTTCCTCTTTTCAATTGATTTTCTTCATCAAAAGGAATAATATCAAAAATTGCTGTATACAGCTTAATAGCTCTTTCATAATTAGCTGCATTAAACTCCTCAATCGCAAGATTAAAAAGTTTATATGCACATTGAACTATGCCTGATATAATATCTTCTTTATTTGTCCATTTTCTTACAATTACTCTACCTTTTTTATCTTCTTGTAAACATTTAATATGTGCCTCAGTTGCTTTCAAAATTGCATCTTTATCAAGTTCAGCTTCTTTAATAGCTATTTGCAAATAAATTGGAGCTCTATAATTCCACATCTTAGCGCTGTTAGATGTACTTTCATTACTATATGCTTCATCAATATATTTTTTTGCATCAGAAAAATTTTCATTTTTCAAAGCTATTGATGCATTAACGATATTATGTTTTTGTGCCATTAAAACACTAGTAAACACAGTGCATAAGATTATTAAGATATTTTTTTTATTCATAATCAATTAGTATTTAATTTCTGTTATTTTAAAATTATAATTCATTCCATCTACATCTGAACTTAAATTCTTAAGCTTTTCTTTAATCAAATATTTATTTCCAACAATTATAATTGACATTTTATCTGGTTGAATCTTTGCCTTAGCTATAGCATCGATATCAGATTTAGTTATAGAATTTAAAACATTAGCTTGTTCATCAATATAAGAAGACTCAAGATCATGAGTTAAAATATTATTTAAAAAGCCTAACTTCTGACCTGACGTTTCATATTTTAAAGCCTCTCCTCCTAAAAATGCATCCTTTGTGAACCTTAACTCATTTTCAGTAATCCCTTTAGTTGTATAAGAGTTGTACTCCTTAAAAATCTCAACTAAGGCACTGTCTGTTGCTTCTGTTTTGACACTTGAAAACATTGCAAATGCACCAATTTTATCAGAAGCCATAAACATAGAATTAGCACCGTATGTCCATCCTTTATCTTCTCTTAAATTTAAGAAGAATCTTCCACTCATTCCTCCTCCTAAAGGATAATTCATTATTTTGGATTTAAAATGATCGCCAGAAGCATCATATTTATCAGATAGATGTCCCATTATTATAAATGATTGAGAAGCACCTTCTTTATCTAAAATATAAACTTGTGTTTCTTTCTTTTCTGGAAATTTAAAGTTTGTTGGAATATTAACATCTTTAGAATTCCAATTCTTTAAAAAATCAATCTTAGATAAAAGATTTTTTTGATTGATATCTCCAACTACAACCAATGAACTAACATTTGGAGAATAGTCTTTATAAAAAGATTTTACATCAGAGAGTTTAATCTTTTTAACTGTTTTTTTAGTCGCAATTCTTCCAAAAGGTGTATCTCCAAACAAAGTATTACTAAAGTGTTGGAACCCTACATTTTGAGCATTTTTCTTCATAGCAGAAATAGATTCTAAAGTTTGTTTTTTAACTCTATCAAAATCTTCTTCTTTAAATGCTGGTCTAAGCAATTTTTCTTCAGCAAGTGCCAATGTTGCATCAATATTTTTTGTTAGTGACTCGATATACATGATGGTTGCATCATCATCAGATGAAAAAGAAATTGAACTACCTAATTTTTGAAGTTCAACACTTATTTCTTCTGAAGTATATTTGCTTGTACTCTCTCCCATCATCATTGCTGTTAAATTAGAAATTCCAGTAATTTTCTTATCCTCAAGTAACGAACCTCCTTCAATTTCTAATCTAATATATATTTTTGGTAATTCTGTAGATTCAGTACCTATAATTTTTATACCGTTCGATAATATTTGTTTATAATATTCTGGTACCTTAGGAGCTTTAGCTTTTGCAGGTTTAGGCTGAATATTTCTATCAAAAGAATCTACAGGTCTGTTATACTCAAGACCAACATATTGTGGGTCTACATCTAATATCATGCTGATATTTGGATTTACAGAAATAATTGTATCTAATTTTTCAACATATGGACTTTTTGGTCTAACTTGGTTAATAACAGCTTTTCTATTTTTGATATATTTATTATAAACTCTCATTACATCTTCTCTTGTAACATTATTATATCTATTTAACTCAGTAGAAATATTATGCTTACCCCTTCCTAACCATTGCCAAGAAGATATAGCACTTGCTTTTGTAGCAATTGAACTTTTCATGTCCAAGCTACTTGCTTCTAATTCTGTTTTAACCATAGCAAGATCTTCATCACTAAAACCAATATTTTCCCATTCAGTTATAGTTTTCCTAATCTGATCCTCAATATCATTAAAATATACACCTAAGTCCTCTTGCCAATCTGGAAATGTAAGAACAGTAAAATGAAATTCACCTGAAAGCTCTCTACATGGATGAGAAACATCTGCTTGAATTGCTTTCTCAGATTTTACAAAATTCTTGTAAAAGATTGATTTTTTTCCTTGTCCCATTAAAGCTGCTAATATATCTAACGGAGCCTCATCTTTATGATAATTTGGTACTGTAGGAAAAACAATATCAGTTAAAGGCAAATAAATGTTATCTGTATAACCAGTATAAACATCTGAAGATAATTTAGGAACAGAAGCTCTTTGCCTTCTTACTTCAGGCCCCCTATTAATAGTACCAAAATATTTTTCTACCATAGGAAGGACTTCCTCTGATCTTACATCTCCTGAGATGGTAAGTATTGCATTATTTGGTCCATACCAACGTAAAAAGAAATTTCTTAAATCTTCTAATGAAGCTCTATCCAAATCATCAACATATCCAATTACTGGCCAATTGTATGGATGAGATGGTGGATATAAAGTTTGACCTAAAATTTCATAACTCATTCCATATGGTTGGTTAATCTGATTCTGATATTTTTCATTAGTAACAGCATCTCTCTGGTTTTCAAATTTTTCTTGAGTAACTGCATTAAGTAAAAAACCCATTCTGTCTGCCTCAAGCCACAACATAGTTTCTAGGTGATTACTTGGAACAGTTTGAAAATAAACAGTTCTATCATAAGTAGTATTCCCGTTTAACTGACCACCTGCTTCAGCAATTATTCTTGGCGCTCTTTCATCTTCTACATGCTCAGTCCCTTGAAACATCATATGTTCAAAAAAGTGAGCAAAACCTGATTTACCCGCAGCCTCTCTATTTGATCCAACATGATAAGTAACATGAACATGTACAATAGGGTCAGAATTATCTTCATGTATCAAAACTTTCAAACCATTTGATAACTCCCAAGTTTCAAAAGGGATATCTATTGGGTTATTACTTTTAGACTTAATTAATTGTGCATTAGTCAAATCTTGTGCAAATAATACAGCAGATACTAGCGTAAATATTGCAAATAAATTAATTTTCTTCATTATCATTTTCTTTAGAATTATTATTTTCATTTTCTGGTAAAATTGTTTCAGATTTAGCTTCAATAACTTCAGTATTTTCTACAACATTACCATTTTCATCCAACAAATTTTCGTCCTCTTCTTCAAATTTAGAAACTTTTGCAACTGAAGCAATACTATCATTATCTCTTAGTCTGATAATTTTAACTCCCTGCGTTGCTCTACCCATTACCCGCAATGTATCAACTCCAATTCGAATAGTAATTCCAGATTTATTAATTACCATTAAATCATCCAAATCGGTTACATTCTTTAAAGAAATTAAGCTACCTGTCTTTTCAGTAATATTAATTGTTTTAACCCCTTTACCTCCTCTATTTGTTATTCTGTAGTCATCAATATCAGATCTTTTTCCATAACCATTTTCAGATACAACTAAAACTGAAGATTCAGTATCGTCAATACAAATCATACCAACAACTTCATCATTATCATTTGCTAATCTGATACCACGAACTCCTGCAGCAGTTCTTCCCATAGCACGTACCTTTTCTTCTTCAAATCTTATAGATTTACCTGATTTAACAGCCATCATTATTTGAGATTTTCCTGTTGTCATTTTTGCAGATAATAACTGATCACCTTCTCTAATTGTTATTGCATTAATACCATTTGTTCTAGGTCTTGAGTATTGCTCTAATGAAGTTTTTTTAATCACTCCTTTTCTAGTACACATTACAATAAAGTGAGAGTTGATATATTCTTCGTCTTTTAAATCTTTAGTATTTATATAAGCCATTATTTTATCCTCTTTTGGAAGATTTATAATATTTTGAATAGCTCTGCCCTTTGAAGTTTTGCTTCCTTCAGGTATTTCATATACTTTTAGCCAAAAACATTTCCCTTGTTGTGAGAAAAAGAGCATATAGTCATGGTTATTTGCCATAATCATTTCTTCAACAAAATCCTCATCTCTTGTTGTCGCCCCTCTACTTCCAACACCACCTCTATTTTGGGCTCTGTATTCACTTAAAGATGTTCGCTTAACATAACCTAAATGAGAAATTGTTATAAGAACCTCTTCATTTGGAATCATATCTTCAATACTTACTTCAGAAGATGAAAACTCTATATTAGATCTTCTTTCATCCCCATATTTTTCTTTAACTATTTTTAAGTCATCGGAAAGTAATGAAAACCTCAAATCCTCATCAGAAAGGATAAGGTTAAAATGCTTTATTTTCTCCATAATCTCAGCATGTTCAGCTTTGATTTTATCCATTTCAAGTCCCGTTAACTTTTGCAGTCTTAAATCTAAAATCGCTCTAGCCTGAATTTCTGTTAAATTAAAATCTCCAATCAATCCATTCCTTGCATCTTCAGGAGTTCTAGAAGATCTAATTAGTTTTATAATTGCATCTAAATTATCCAAAGCAATTAGAAGGCCTTCTAAAATATGTGCTCTAGCTTCAGCAGCAGCAAGTTCATATTTTGTTTTACGCACCAACACTTCATGTCTATGATCAACAAAATAACCAATAAGCTGTTTAAGATTAAGAAGTTGTGGCCTACCCTTTACTAATGCGATGTTATTTACTGAAAATGAAGACTGTAGAGCAGTGTACTTAAACAACTTATTTAGTACAATATTAGGAATTGCATCTCGCTTTAAATCATAAACAATTCTCATGCCATTTCTATCAGATTCATCTCTTATGTCGGCAATACCATCAAGCTTCTTAGAATTAATTAAATCAGCAGTTTGAGAAATCATATTTGCCTTATTAACCATGTATGGAATTTCTTCGACAATAATCTGATCTCTAGTAGCTGTTTCTTCAAACCTCACCTTACCTCGAATTACAATCCTACCTCTGCCTGTTTCAAAGGCAGAACGAACCCCATCATAACCATATATTGTCCCTCCAGTTGGAAAATCAGGAGCCTTAACGCATTCCATTAACTCAGAGATTTCAATATCCCCTCTCCTATCAATATATGATAAAATTCCATCAACAACTTCTGATAAATTATGTGGTGGCATATTTGTAGCCATTCCTACGGCAATACCAGTTGTACCATTTAACAGTAAGGCCGGAAGTCTAGATGGCAATACTGAAGGCTCCTTAAGAGTATCATCAAAATTTAGATTCCAATCTATAGTTTCTTTATCAATATCTAGAAGCATATCTTCTGCTGCTTTTCGCATTTTTGCTTCGGTATACCTCATAGCTGCAGGATTATCTCCATCAACTGAACCAAAATTTCCTTGACCATCAACCAACATATAACGCAAACTCCAAGGCTGTGCCATACGCACCATTGCATCATAAACAGAAGTATCACCATGCGGATGAAACTTTCCTAACACTTCTCCAACTATTCTTGCAGATTTTTTATAAGATGAAGAAGATTTAACGCCTAGCTCATGCATTCCAAACAAAACTCTCCTATGAACTGGTTTTAAGCCATCACGCACGTCAGGAAGGGCTCTAGAAACAATTACAGACATTGAATAATCAATGTATTTAGACTTCATTTCCTCTTCAATATTTATAGGGACAATTCTCTCTCCTAATGACATATTTTCTTTTTTATAAGTTAAGTAACAAATAAAAGAAATTTTCGTATTTTATAATAACAAAACACCACTTATAATAGCAGTTAGTTATAAACAATTTTTGTTTAAAAAAATGAAGATACATTAACATAAAAACGAAAATTAAAGTAGGTATCTTGCAAAAGATTTTATGACATTAAAAAATTAAACTATGAAAACAGAATTTTCAAACAGAATGAAAGAAGTCTTCAACTATGTTAGAGAAGAAGTTCTAAGGCTTGGAGATGAAAGTATTGGTGTTGAACATCTTTTTCTTGGGATTCTGAGAGAAGGCGAAGGCACTGCTATTAGAGTTTTAAAAGGTTTAGGAGTTAACCCTAAAGATTTAAAGGTCATTATTGAAAATAAAATTATAAAAAAAGAAAGCAGAACATCAGTGGATAAAAATAAAATTGAATTTAAGAAACAAGCCGAACGAATTCTTAAAAAATCCATAATGGAACAAAAGAATTTAAATGAACGTGAAATCAAGACAATTCATGTCTTACTTGCAATACTTCTCGATCCAAACAACATAATCACAATTTCATTTGAACACATTCACATAAACTACGAAATTGTTATTGACGAATATGAAAGGCAATATAACAAAGATGTAACTTCAAGTATTGATGATGATGATTTAGACGAACATAATGATGATGTTTTTGGACCATCAAGAGAAGATACGTCAAAAAGAAAAACTAAAAGCAACACTCCAGTTCTTGATAGTTTTGGTCGCGACTTAACAAATTATGCATTGGAAGACAAACTAGATCCAATTGTAGGAAGAAATAAGGAGATTGAACGTGTATCACAAATTTTAAGTAGAAGAAAGAAGAATAATCCAATTCTTGTTGGCGAACCAGGTGTTGGAAAATCAGCTATAGCTGAAGGCTTAGCATTAAGAATTGTTCAAAAGAAAGTCTCTAGAGTTCTATTTAACAAAAGAGTTATAATGCTAGATTTAGCTGCTTTAGTTGCAGGAACCAAATACAGAGGCCAATTTGAAGAACGAATGAAAGGGCTTATAACTGAACTTGAAGCAAACCCTGATATAATTTTATTTATAGATGAAATTCATACATTAGTAGGCGCAGGTGGTACAACAGGATCTTTAGATGCATCAAATATGTTTAAACCAGCACTGGCAAGGGGGGAACTACAGTGTATTGGAGCAACAACTTTAAATGAATACAGACAACATATTGAGAAAGATGGTGCTTTGGAAAGACGATTTCAGAAAGTGCAAGTTGACCCCACTTCAATTACTGAAACTATTGAAATACTAAACAACATCAAAAGCAAATATGAGGAACATCATAATGTAATTTATACAGAAGATGCTATAAATTCATGCGTAATTTTATCTGACAGGTATATCAATGACAGATTTCTACCTGACAAAGCAATAGACGCACTTGATGAGGCAGGATCTAGAGTTCATATAACAAATATTAAAGTCCCAGATCATATTTCGAAAATTGAATTAAAATTAAAAAATACAACAACAGCTAAGAAAGAATCTATTAAAAAACAAAAATTTGAAGAAGCAGCTGAACTAAGAGACAAAGAAAAGAAACTATCAGCTCAACTTGAACACTCTCAAAATATATGGGAGAAAGAACTTAAACAAAACAAAGAAACTGTTGATGAAGAAAATGTTGCAGATGTAATTTCAATAATGACTGGAATACCAGTCAACAGAGTTGCCTCAAAAGAAAGAAAAAAACTTTCATTAATGTCTGAAGAGATAAAGAAAAAAATTATTGGCCAAAATGATGCGGTTGAAAAAGTTGTAAAAGCTATTAGAAGGAATCGTGTTGGCTTAAAAGATCCAAGTAAGCCCATAGGGTCATTTATTTTCCTTGGTCCAACTGGAGTAGGAAAAACACAACTAACAAAGATATTATCTCAAGAACTTTTTGACTCAAATGAATCACTTATCAGAATTGACATGAGTGAATATATGGAAAAATTTGCCGTAAGTAGACTTGTTGGTGCTCCTCCAGGATATGTAGGCTATGAAGAGGGGGGACAACTAACTGAGCAAGTTAGGAGAAAGCCTTATTCTGTAATATTACTAGATGAAATTGAAAAAGCTCATCCCGATGTTTTCAATCTTTTACTGCAAGCACTAGATGATGGCATAATGACTGATAGTTTAGGTAGAAAGATTAGCTTTAAAAACACAATTATAATAATGACATCCAATATCGGTGCAAGAGAACTTAAGGATTTTGGGCAAGGAATAGGTTTTAACACTACTGCGAAACAAACAAATACAGCTAATAACAATAAAAGCGTTATAGAAAAGGCACTCAAAAGAGCATTTGCTCCTGAATTCCTAAATAGAATAGATGACATAATAATATTCAATCACCTCAAAAAAGAAGATATAAACATTATCATTGATATTGAAATGAATAGCCTACTAAAAAGGATTGAAGTTTTAGGATATAAAGTTACAATTTCAAAAAAAGCAAAAGATTTTATTGCAGAAAAAGGATTTGATGTGAAATTCGGCGCAAGGCCACTTAATAGAGCCATCCAAAAGTACTTTGAAGATCCACTATCAGAAATGATAATTTCAGCTCAAATAAAGGAAGGTGATATTATTAAGGTAGACCTGGACAAAGAAGGCATATTGCTTAAAATGAGCATGAAAAAATCTTTACAGAAAAAGAAACTAAAAAATCAAGAAAATAAGTAAACTAATTACTTTTTATCTTTTCGTTCATCTTCCATGATTTTCAAGTATGAATCCATAGCAGTTTCACTCATTCCCGTAAATGAGAATCCTCCATCATGAAATAAGTTTTGCATTGTAACTTTTTTTGTGTAATCTGAAAATAAAGAAATGCAATAATCTGCACAATCATCTGCTGATGCATTTCCTAAGGGAGATAAATCATTAGCAAATCTATAAAAACCGTCAAAACCACTAACCCCACTGCCTGCAGTAGTATCGGTTGGTGATTGCGAAATAGTATTAACTCGAACATTTCTCCTTAGCCCATAATGATATCCAAAACTTCTTGCGATAGATTCAAGCACTGCTTTATTATCAGCCATATCATTATAAGTATGAAAGACTCTTTGTGCAGCGATATAAGATAAGCCCAAGACAGAACCCCATTCATTAAGAGCATCTAAATCCCATGCCGCCTGCATTGTTTTATGAAAAGACAAAGCTGACACATCGTAACCCTTCATTGTCCAATCATAATTTTGTTCATAGTATGCTTTACCTTTCCTAACATTAACAGACATTCCTATGGAATGTAAAACAAAATCAATTTTTCCGCCAAGTTCTTTCATTGCACCTTTGTACAATGCAGTTAAATCTTCCATAGATGTAGCGTCGGCAGGAATTACTACAGAATTTGTTTTTTCAGCTAGAACATTGATTGTTCCCATTCTTAATGCTATTGGAGCATTTGTAAGGACAAACTTAGCTCCTTCTTCATGTGCATGCTCTGCCACTTTCCATGCAATTGATTTACTGTCTAATGCTCCAAATATAATACCTCTCTTTCCTTTTAAAATATTGTTTGCCATTGTAATTATTTATTTTGCAAATATAAAATTATTGATGTAATAAAGCTCTTGCATTATCAAATGCAGCTTCTGTAATTTTTTCCCCACTTAATAACTTAGCAATTTCCTTAACTCTTTCATTATTATTTAATGTAATGATGTCTGAAATTGTTTCACTATTCACTACGGTTTTTATCACCTTAAGATGTCTTTCTCCTTTAGAGGCTATTTGAGGAAGATGAGAAATAGCTAAAACCTGTGTAGATTCTCCCATTTTCTTCATCATCTCCCCCATCAATGAAGCTATTTCACCACTTACTCCACTATCTATCTCATCAAAAATCAAAGTATCTAAATTTGAATATTTTGATGAAATAAATTTTATTGCAAGCATAAGTCTTGATAATTCTCCACCAGATGCAACTTTAGATAGTTCCAAAAGCGCCCCCCCTTTATTAGCTGAAAAACAAAAAGAAACATTTGTATTGCCGTTTTGATGAAATGAATCACACTTTTGAAGAAGAATATTAAATCTTGCATAAGGCATTCCAAGTTGAGAGAGGCACCTCTCTATCATTTTTGTCACATTTGGAATAGATTCATTACGTTTTTTATTCAACAATGTAACGAGATCTTCTACAATTTTAAATTGATTAGAAATTTTAATATTCATATTTTTAATATCCTTTTCAAAAGATTTAGAAATATTAATTTTATTATCAATAAATTGTTTGTATTCAAAAAGTTCATCTAAAGAATTTACTTTGTGTTTTTGTAATAGGCTATTTATAATATCCAATCTGTTTGAAAACTTATTTAAATCATTAGCATTTAACTTAACATCATCACTAAATAAATTAAAATCAGAACTAATATCATTTAACTCAATAACAACACTATCAATTCTATCGTTAATTTCATTAAAATTGTCGAAATCTGACAACTTTCTTCTAAGGTTAGATAATTGAGAAACAATTCCATTTTCATTATTTAAATTTTCTTTGCTATAAGAAATAACTTCATTGATAGCTTCAATGTTTTCCAGTATAGAAATATTCTTCTCTAATTCATGTTTTTCTCCCACTTGAATGTCACAACGATCTATTTCATCTAATTGATATCGTAAAAATTCAATCTCAGAGTCAGACATGACGCCATTACTCTGTATTGCCTTAAGCTCTAATTTTAACTGATTATATTTATAATATTCTTTTTGATATTCTAATAATAATGAATTTGAAAGAGCAAGTTGATCTAATAGTGCAAATTGAGCATTGTTTTCTTTAACAAATATTGTTTGATGTTGAGCATAAACTTCTATAAAATTATAAGAGAAATCTAAAAGAACATTTATCAATACAGGTGTGTCGTTAATAAAAGCTCTACTTCTTCCCTCTAAACTAATTTCTCTTCTAACAATTGTATTTTTCTGAAAATCTAAATCATGTTCAATAAAGAACTTTTTTTTAGATTTATTAATACAAAAAACAGCCTCAATAACTGTTTTTTTATTAGATTTTTTGGATATGCGATCAACTCTTTTACCTAAAAGTAATGATAACGCATCTAACATGATTGATTTTCCAGATCCAGTTTCACCAGAAATAACCGTAAACCCTTTTTCAAAATCTATATTCACTTCCTTTAAGAGAGCATAATTTTTTATTCTAAGATTTTTAATCATCTCCCAATCTGATTTTCTTGCTTAATTATTTTTTCGTATTTTGTTGAGTGAGATGGGTCGATTTCATTTAAAGTTTTGTAAATTCTTGCTTTTTCATTAGGAAAAGCTCCAGAATAAATATTAATAATTTCATCAACTTTTGCATCAAAAAATAATTTTAAAATAAACGCAGAAGAATTTTCCCTGTAAATAGATTTTAAACTCTCAATAGCTTCTGTAATTTCAAATCTAGCATCTTCAGGGTTTTCAGCTAAGTTATCTAGTCCTAATCTATGATATTTATACATAACAGCATGAAAAGTGGAATATCGAGACTCCATTAAATCATTTGCAAGCCAATATCTATTCTTATCACTTTCAAATGCTTTCCATCCTTTCTCAGGTGTGTTTTGTGCATTATTAACAATTTTTTGAGCAATATTAAAATACTCATTACCTCCTTCTTCTGAAAAAGTGGCAAAATCCATTCCCAAAATAATATTAACATAAAAGGCAATAACAGAAGTTAAATTTGATAAATGTATGGCATTTGAAAATTCTAAAGATTGATATTCAAGATATTTAAATTTAAAATCATTATCAATATAGTTAAATAAAGTTGATTTATATGATGTGCCGTAAACTGGTCGTGTACTTTGAATCTGAAGAGTTCCTTCATATTCATCATTTGATATTTTATTACTAATATTAATCATAATGGTACATTCAATCTTTTCCTCATTATCGATCTTAGTGGATGTCCAGTTTTTATTATTTATAAATTCATAAATTTCAGTTTGCATTGTCTGAAACACTTTTCGATCACTGGTTTGTATTTGATTGGAATTAACTCTAACATTACATATTAACTCTTGTGCATTTAGAGAAAACACATTAACAAAGAAGATAAATATAAATATTAACCTTTTCATATATTTAACTCAATAATCTTTGAAACAATATCACTTGCAACTTCATTTTTTGGCTTTAACTCAAAATTAGTAAAATTTTCTTCTTTATCAATAATAGTTATTTGATTTGTATTATAATTAAAACCTGAATGAGAGTTGCTTAATGAGTTAAGAACTATCATATCAAGATTCTTGCTCTTTAATTTATTAAGAGCATTATCAGTTTCATTATCAGTTTCTAATGCAAAACCAACAATAAATTGATTCTCAGATTTTTTTAAAGCCATTTCTAATAATATATCTTTAGTTCTATGCAATTTAATTTCTAAGGTATCACCACTTTTCTTGATTTTATTTTCTGCAATATTATTGCATGTATAATCAGAAACTGCAGCTGAAAATATAGAAATATCAGATGATTTAAAATTATCATTTACAACTTCGTACATTTCACTAGCAGATTCAACCCTATGTATAATGATATTTGTATGTTTTAATTCAATACTTGAAGGACCTAGCACCAAATTAACTTTAGCGCCATTATTTGCACACTCAATAGCTAATGCAACGCCCATCTTTCCTGAAGATCTATTTCCAATAAATCTTACAGGATCAATCGATTCAAAAGTTGGACCAGCAGTAATTAATATTTTTTTATTTGTGAATGGCAATTCTTTTGATAAATCCTTGATTATTAACTCAACAATCTCATTAGGCTCAGCCATTCTTCCCTCTCCTATCAAGCCACTTGCTAATTCACCAAATCCAGAGGGAATTAAAATATTACCGAAAGATTGCAATTTTTTTATATTATTTTTTGTAGATGTATGTTTGTACATATCTAAATCCATAGCTGGGGCAAAATATACAGGACATTTTGCAGAAAGATACGTAGCCAAAAGTAAATTATCACATACACCATTTGACATCTTTGCCATAGAATTAGCAGTTAGAGGTGCAATCACAAAAAAATCAGCCCATTGTCCTAGCTCAACATGATTATTCCATTCACTACTATCAGAATCTATCATTTCATGAAGAACTGGATTTTTGGATAAAGTAGACAAAGTTAAATTTGAAACAAAACGCAAAGAAGCCTCAGTTTGAATAATTCTAACTGAAGCTCCTAATTTCTTGAACAATCTTACAAGTTCTGCAGATTTATATGCTGCAATACTAGATGTAATTCCTAATAGAACGTTTTTATCTCTAAGCATTTTAATATCATTCTTCTGAAGAGTTTTCATCTCTCATATACAACTCATCATTAAGCAATTCTTTCATCGCAATTGCCCATGGCTTAGGAAGACTCTCATAAAATTTAGAGACTGCTATTTGCTCTTTATTTTCAAAAACCTCATCAAGCTCTTGTTGAGATATTGCAAACTCTTGAAGTTTTTCCATTAATTCGTCTTTCATTTTCTCATTAACTTGCACAGATCTTTTAGCCATCACATTAACAGCTTTAAAAATATTATCAGTTTTATCAATAAACTCGTTAACATCTCTTGTAATTGTTGATTTTGCAGCTCCAGTATTTTTATATTTCATCGGATTTTTGTTTTAATTCACTTAAAATTAATTTTGTTTTGTCGTATGTATTTTCTAATTCTTTCAAATAATTACTTTGAGGATAATTATCTTTAAAATGAGCATATGCTTCTATTGTTGCCTCTAATCTTTCTTTTACCTTTATACTAATACTGTTCACTGCTAACAAATAAGTAGATTTAACAATTAAAAAATGAACTTCCTCTCTATTATTAAATGATGGGAAATCAATAAGTACATTGTCTAAGGCAATAATTGCAGATTTATAATTTGAAGTAATGTAGTATTGCTTAGCATTTTCAAAATCTTTTTCTGAAAGTTTGTATTGTAATTCATCAATTAACTCATTACATTTAACTAACCTTTCACTATTAGGATAACTATCAGTAAATGACTGCAACTCTTTTATAGCACGCTTTGTGTTAGTAGCATCTAATGAGAAAACAGGAGCCTCATTATAAAAACAAAAAGCAACCATATAGGCACATTCCTCGGTATGCTTACTATTAGGGAAATTAATTGTATAGTTTCTAAAAAGATATGCGGCTGAAAGATTGTCACCAGTTGAATAATTACAATAAGCATAATAATAACTTACTTCTTGAATTTTAGAAGTTCCCTTAAAAACTGTTGAGAGTTCATTAAACAGTGGCATAGCTCTATTGTAATCCCCATTATCATAATACATTACAGCTTTTTCATATTTATAATTATAGTTATCACTTTTAAGTACTTTTTGATACTTACTACAAGAAGAAAGTAAAATAAGTATTAAACTAATATGTAAAATATTTCTCATATAATAAATTAGGGGTGCAAATATAGAGTCAATTAATGGATATTCCTAAAAAAAATTTATATCTAGTAAACAAATAAAATAATCAAATATTGTATGAAAAATAAAAGAATTTTAACCAGATTTAAAATAATATAAATTATTTCGAAATTAATTTTATTAAATTCATCTTGATCGAGCTACTTGCCTGAATTAAAGGTGGTCTTACGAAGCTATGACAAATATCTAAGATTTCTAAACATGCCTTTACGCCAACTGGATTGCCTTCGTCATATAATGGTCCGTATATATCATAAATACTGTAATGCAATTTGTTTGCAGCTGAAACATTTGAAGATATTCCAAATTTCACCATCTTGGACACAACTCTTGGTAGCACTTGTCCAATAACTGAAATCACACCCTGGGCACCTAAGTATATCATTGGTAGTGTCAAAGAATCGTCTCCAGAAATAACAATGAAATCTTTGGGTTTCTTTTTTATTATTTGCATTATTTGATCAAGATTACCTGACGCTTCTTTGATTCCAATAATATTTTCAAAATTACTAGCTAAATGCAGAACAGTATGAGCAGATATATTACTAGATGTTCTAGAAGGGACATTATATAAAATAATTGGTAATTTACAAGATTTTGATATTAATGAATAATGATTAATTATACCTTCTTGTGAAGGCTTATTATATGAAGGAGAAACTGATAAGATAGCATCTATTCCATTTAAGTTATATTCATTTAATTGAGCAATAACTTTTAAAGTATTATTTCCCCCAATGCCAAGTACTATTGGCAATCTATTATTATTAATCTTTTTACAAAATTCAATAACATCCGCTTTTTCAGAGCTGGACAATGTTGCGCTTTCGCCTGTTGTTCCAAGAACAACGAGATAATCAACACCACCATCAATGACATGATTAATTAACTTTTCTAAACCAATATAATCAACAGAATTATTTGAATTGAATGGTGTTACAAGCGCAACTCCAGTACCTTTAATTTTATCCATTTTTCTTATTAATTAAGTTAATGTAATGTTTGATCTCATTCATTAATTTCTGCTGAGATCTATCATCAGTTAAGGATATCATGAGATCGTATATTTCATAATTCTCTTCATATATTCCAATTTTAAAATGAGCTAATGAACTAGCTACTAAATATTTAATAGGTATAACGCTACTATCTGTCAAATTAATTAATATGTCATGCTCTTTTTTTATAAAATTATCAATAATATAATTTTGTGGCTTATAATACCAGTTTAGATCCTTTTTGTAAAAAAAATCATATTGAAGTTTAGGAACATGACAATAAGACAACTCCTTAGCGTTAACAAAACCCAAAGCTTTAACATCTTTTTTAAGATCAAAAAAAAATGAAACAAATGGTCGAACAAGATTAATTTGCTCTTCTGAAGAAGCATCGTATAAGATTCCGATTGATTTAGCAGATTCAAGATTACAAACTTCTTTTCTTCTCTTGTTAATTTTAAGCTCTCTTTTAAAAACCCATTTACCAACTTTCTTTTTGATGTCTTCTATAAATTGCATTAATTCAATTTTGCTAAAAATTCTTTTTCACTTAACAAAGCTATACCTAAATCTATGGCTTTTTGTTTTTTACTTGGACCCATATCGTTGCCTGCAATAACAAAAGTAGTATTTTTTGAGATTGAACTAACATTTTTACCTCCATGTTCTTCAATTATCTTTTTAATATCCGCTCTAGTATTATAAATAAATGTTCCTGAAATAACTATTTTCATATTCTTTAATTTATCTGAAAGTATAGAATCATCAAAATCAGAAACAAACTGCAAACCAATTAATTGTAGATTCTTTACCAATTGAATGTTCTTAGGTGAAGAAAACCATGATATGAGACTATCAGCTATTCTAGAACCAATTTCATCAACTAAAATAAGCTCTTCTTTATTAGAATTCATTAAAGTATTAATATTTTTAAACTTTTTTACTAATATTTTTGCTACATTCTCACCTACGAACCTTATTCCTAAACCAAACAATAGTTTTTCAAAAGGGACTTTTTTAGATTTTTCTATTGCTAACAAAAGATTATCTACTGATTTTGTCGCCATTCTATCTAATGGAAGTAAGTCTTCACGATTTAAACTGTAAAGATCTGAAACGTCATTGATTAAGTTCTTGTTTAACAAAAGTTCAATTGTCTCTACTCCCAAACCATCAATATTTATGGCTTTTCTACTGATAAAATGTTCAAACTTACCGATAAGCTGCGGTGTACAGTTCTCATTATTCAAACAATAATGCTTTGCATCACCTTCATTTCTTGAGAGCTTGCTATTGCATGATGGACAATGAGTTATATAATTAGTTTTCAGTGAGAATAAATCTCTTGATTTCAAATCAACGCTAACAACTTTTGGAATAATCTCTCCTCCCTTTTCTACAAATACAGTATCTCCTACTCTAATATCAAGACGAGATATCTGATCGGCATTATGTAAAGAAGCTCGCTTGACAATTGTACCAGCTAATTTTACTGGTTCTAAGTTAGCTACAGGTGTAATAGCGCCAGTTCTTCCAACCTGGAAAGAAATATTATTTAACTTTGTTGATACCTGCTCAGATTTGAATTTATATGAGATTGCCCATCTGGGAGATTTAGAAGTGAAACCCAATTCATTTTGCAAATCAATATCATTCACTTTAACAACTATACCATCTATTTCATATGGTAGCTTAGTTCTTTTCAAATCCCATTCATCAGTAAACTTTATAACCTGTTCGATAGTAGTATTTAACTTTATATCAGAGGATATGTTAAGACCCCATCTTTTTGCATACATAAGATTTTCAAAATGGCTCTTACTTGGCAAATCATCACCCAATATATGATATAAAAAACACTGTAATGGTCTTTTAGCTACCTCACTAGTATCAAGAAGTTTTAAACTACCTGAGGCTGTATTTCTAGTATTTGCATAAGGCTCTAACCCTCTATCAATTCTATCTTTATTAATTTGAATAAGACCATTTATTGTTAAGAATATTTCACCTCTAACTACAAAATTTTTAGGGTAGTTGCCATGTAATTTTAAAGGAATAGATTTTATAGTTCTTACATTAGCAGTAACATCATCACCTTTTGATCCATCTCCTCTCGTTAGAGCCTGAGTAAGTTCGCCATTTTGATAAGTTAAGCTTATAGAAACACCATCATACTTAAGTTCACTTACATATTCAAAACTAACATCTGTTAACTTTCTTAACTTATCATTAAAATCCATGAGGTCAGTAGCTGAATAAGTATTACCTAAAGAAAGCATTGGATACTTATGTTTAACTGAATTAAATTTATTTAAAACAGAACCTCCAACCCTTTGAGAAGGAGAGTTTATATTAAAATAATCAGGATTTTTTTCTTCTAAAGAAATTAGTTCAGATAATAATTTATCAAAATTAAAATCAGAAATCGTGGGCTTGTCTAAAATATAATAGGCATGATTATGAGCATTAATTTCATCACGTAAGTATTCAATTCTTTCTTTAATATTCATTAAACTACTTTTGGAGCGTAAGGTAAATGTGAATCATGTAAAATGATACTAAGATCTCCTCTTTCATCTCTTTTATAAACAAACGAGTATTCAACTTTCTTTTCTAATCTATTTTTAATCATAAAATAATTTCCCATTGCTAAAGCAATATTTCCCTCAATTATAATACTAATATTTTCAAATCTAATTGATTCCCAACAAGATAAAGCAAAACCTTTATCTTCATTAAATTCTTGATTATCTCCAATAAAATATGATAGTGCTGAAACTTTGTTAAGTCTAAACTGTGACTGTGACGCAAAAGTTGGTTTAAACAATACATCTCCATTTCTGAAATTATAGAGTTTATCTAAAAATTCTTCAGCAAAAGAGATATAATCTAGATTATTGTCAAATTTCCTTCCAATCTCAATAATACCATTTGACCATTTCTGTTGTACCTGTAAAACCTCTTCTTCTGATATTTGCATTTTTTATTTATATATTTAATCTCAAAAATAACTATTTCCAAATAGCTTTAACCATTCTAATCTTATCGTTTATGTCTTTTTTCAACTCAATATCAACAAAACCAAAACCAGAAAGTAAGATTTTTATTTCTTTAGATAATTTAGGATTAATCTCAAAAAATAACATACCACCAATGTTAAGTGATTGTGTGGCTAATTTAGCGATTTTGTTATAAAAAACTAAGGGATTATTATCCTCTACAAATAATGCAATATGAGGTTCAAAGTTAAGCACATTAGTATTAATATAAATCTTCTCAGATTCTAATACATATGGTGGATTACTGACGATTACATCTGTTTTTTGTAGATTATTAACCGAAAATATATCCTTACAATAAAAATCAACACTAACATTGTTTAATGTGGCATTTTCTATAGCAATATTTATAGCATCGTTTGATATATCTATTGCTGATACTTTAGAACTTGTAGCTTTTGCTAAAGCAATACTTATGCATCCACTTCCAGAACAAATATCAATTGCAGAATCAAAACTATCTTTTAAAACCCATTCAACCAATTCTTCAGTTTCAGGTCTTGGAATTAATGTAGAGTTATTTAATTTAAATTTAAGGCCATAGAATTCTGTTTCTCCTAAAATATACTGTATTGGCTTTTTCTGCTTGAGTTCATTAATTATGAATGTTATTTTATTTATGTTATCATTTTCAAGTGTTTTGGAAGAATTTATAATACATTCAGAGCGATTAAAACCAAAAATATATTCAATGCTTATGTATGCAATACTTACAATTTCTCGATCATCATATAAATTAGATAGTTCACTTTTAAATCTAGGAACAATATTAGATAAAATTTGCATACTACAAATATATTCAATTTAGTACTTTTGACGTATGCAAGAACATGAATTCTTCATCAGAAAATGTATAGATTTAGCAAGAAAAGGTAATGGATTAGTTTCCCCTAATCCGATGGTAGGAAGTGTAATTGTATATAAAGGTAATATTATAGGAAGCGGTTATCATCAAAAATTTGGGTGTAATCATGCTGAAGTTAATGCAATATCTAGCGTAAAAGATAAAAAGCTACTAAAAGAATCAACGCTTTATGTAAATCTTGAACCATGCTCCCATTTTGGAAAAACACCACCATGTGCAGACTTAATTATTAAATCAAGAATTCCAAAAGTTGTAGTTGGTTCAAAAGATAGTTTTTCTTTAGTATGTGGCAAGGGTATTGAAAACATGAAAAAAGGTGGAGTCAAAGTGATATTAGGAGTTTTAGAAAAAGAATGTAGAGAATTAAATAAAAGGTTTTTTATATCTCAAGAAAAGAAAAGACCTTATGTTATTTTAAAATGGGCTGAAAGCAGTGATGGATTCATTGCGCCTGATTTTCAGCCAGAATCTTTTTGGATGACGTCAAAAGAATCCAAATTATTAGTACATAAATGGAGATCACAAGAAGACGGTATACTAATTGGTAGAAAAACTGTTGAATTAGATAATCCAAGACTAACTACGCGTTTAGTTGAAGGAAAAAATCCTGTTAGAATAATTATTGACAGTAAACTCAAATTAAATATAAAACTGAATATCTTTAACGATGATGCAAAAACTATCATTTTAAATAAACAAAAAGAAGAAAGTGTTGGAAGTAATAATTATATTAAAATTGAATCTAATTCATCAATTATAGATATACTAGAAACATTAAATAAAGAAGATATTAATTCCATAATTGTTGAGGGAGGAACAACAACTATTCAACACTTTATCAATTCAAATCTTTGGGATGAAGCAAGAATATTTATTACACATCATGAGCTTTGTCAAGGTAGAAAATCACCATCAATTGACAAAAAAAATTGGAATGAAAAAAAAATTGGAACAGACTCTCTAATTACACTTCAAAATGATTAATATAATATACACTACTCTTCTTTTTAACATATTAATAATTGCATTTAAATTATTCGATAGATACAATGTTAACAACCTACAAGCACTAACAGCTAATTATATGACAGCAGCATTTTTGTCATTTTGTTTTATTAAAACAGATTTTTCATTTAGTGAAGTTTTACAATCAGATTGGATACTACATGCTTTTTCTATTGGTTCACTATTTATAATTGTTTTTTATTTTTATTCAATTGGAATTCAGAAAGCTGGTATATCAATTACAACTATTGCAAACAAAATGTCATTGATAATTCCTGTCTCAGCAGCTTTATTATTATATCCTGAAAATAATTCCTTAGATGTTGTAAAAATAATTGCATTTTTCTTGGCAATACTTGGTATATATCTTGCGACAACTGATGTTGGAAAATTAAAGATTAACAGAAAATATTTATGGCTTATAATTTTTGTATTTCTTGGGCAAGGAATTTCTGATGCAATTTTTAATGATTTTGCTCAAAGATTCTCCAATTTATTAGACAATAGTAGTTTTCTTTTTTTTATGTCATTATTTATATCTGCTAGTATTAGTGGATTAATAATAATTTTTCTAAAGGATAAATTCAGTAACTTTCAAGCTAAGAATATTATATGGGGTATTGCTTTTGGGATTCCAAACTTCTTTTCATTATTATTTTTTTTAGAAGCACTAAATGACGGTTCAATTCCAAGTTCAATAGTTTTCCCTATAGTAAGTATGCTTATTGTTATTTCTTCATCTTTAATAGGATTATTTTTTTTTAATGAGAAGCTAAGTAGGAATAATTGGATTGGGATATTAATTGCAACCATATCTATTTATCTATTATCAAATTAATGAATATTGATAGATATAAAATACTTAAACCACAAAATCCAGGTTTCTTTAAAGATAAAGGCAGTCGATTTATTTCCTACGCATTTAATATTAAAAATGAAATCGAAGTTAGTGGGTGCATAAATCTAATTAAGAAAAAAGAAAAAAACGCACAGCATTATTGCTATGCATATATCTTATGTCCTAATAAAGAAATCTATAAATTTAATGATGACGGAGAACCTAAATACTCAGCAGGAAAACCAATACTAGGTCAAATCAAATCTAATGACTTAACTAATACCCTCATAATAGTTGTTAGATATTTTGGTGGTATAAAGCTTGGCACTTCTGGTTTAATAAATGCATATAAGTCTGCATCACTTGATGTTATATCTAAATCTAATATATTAATTCAAATTATAAAGAGTGTATACGAAATATCATATAACTATCAATATATGAATGATGTAATGAGAATTATAAAAGAACATAAAATAGAGGTCTTAAAGACAGATTTTCAAGTACACTGTAAATTATTATTTGCAGTAGAGAAAAGCAAGGAGAAAGAACAAATAAATAATTTTAAAAAAAATCATAACATAATGATAAATCATATAAAAACTATATAATGAAACTATTAAAAAAAATGTGCTCAATACATTCTCCATCAGGAGAGGAATATAATTTATCACAGTTTTTATTAAATTATATTGATGAAAATAAAAAAACTTGGAAAAATATTCCAAAAATTTATATTGGAGATGCATTTCAAGATAATATTATTTTGGTGTTTGGGAAGCCAAGAACAGCAATTTTTGCGCATCTAGATTCTATTGGATTTACAGTGAAATATAATAATGAAATTATTAAAATTGGAGGACCAGTTTCTAACGAAGGAATAATTTTAGTTGGAGAAGATTCTTCAGGCAAAATTGAAGGTAAAATAAAAAGAAAAAACGATAAATTATTTATTGACTTTAATAGATATATTGATCGAGGAACCTCACTAACTTTTAAAATGAACTTTAGAGAAAAAGGCAATTATATTCAATCATGCTATTTAGACAATAGATTAGGAGTTTGGAATGCATTAGAGCAAGCAAAAACACTTGAGAATGGAATAATTGTATTCTCTTCATGGGAAGAGCATGGAGGAGGTTCAATTGGTTACCTTGGTAAATTTATTTATGAAAAATACAATGTAAAGCAAGCATTAATTTCAGATATAACCTGGATAACTGAAGGTGTTAATCATGGGAAAGGATGTGCTATTTCACTAAGAGATAGTGGCATACCAAGAAAATCATATATAAATAAGATCTTAGATATTATTATTCCCTCAAACATTCCATTTCAATTAGAAGTAGAAGATGCTGGAGGAAGCGATGGCAATAGCTTACAGAAAAGTGAATATCCATGGGATTGGTGTTTTATTGGAGCAGCTGAAGATAATGTCCACTCCCCTGATGAGAAAGTGCATAAAGAAGACATAAGATCAATGGTCAATATTTATAGGGAATTGATGGAAAAACTATAGTTAAAGTAAAAAGTTAATCAACTCTAAATATTTAAGACAAACCTAGCTTATATGCATCTAAAGCTCTTTTGCGTGCAAATTTATGATCTACTATATAATCAATATATGTATCTGGGTCATAGTTTGGAATCCACTTCTTTACATATAGAAGATCTTTATCAAATTTCTTTTGTTGAGTAAATGGGTTAAAGATTCTAAAATAAGGTGCAGAATCACACCCTGTACCAGCTGCCCATTGCCAATTACCATTATTTGATGACAATTCATAATCTAATAGTTTTTCACTAAAATATTTTTCACCCCATTTCCAATCAATTAACAAATGCTTACATAAAAATCCTGCAACAATCATTCTAACTCTATTATGCATATATCCTGTTTGATTTAGCTCTCTCATTCCAGCATCTACAATTGGATAACCAGTTTTTCCATCGCACCAATTTTGAAATTCAGTTTGATCATTTCTCCAAATAATATTATCATATTTCTTCTTAAAATTAGAGTCTTTAACAAATGGATAATGATAGGTAATCATCATAAAAAACTCTCTCCAAATAAGCTCAGATAAAAAAACAGAATCATTTTCTCCCAATAGATTTAAAATATCTCGTAAACTAATTGTTCCAAATCTTAAATGCACACCTAGAAAAGAGCCAGAATTCAAAAAAGGGAAATCACGATTTTTAGCATAATCTTTAATAGATTTATTGTTAAAATCTACTACATCAATTTTTGATTTTTCAAAACCTAATTCATCTATTGTTGGGAATTGAAAATTTATCTTATGAAAGTTAGATATACCAATAAATTCGGAAGAAGAAATAGAATTTTGCTTAAATTTTAATAACCATTTATTTTTATAAGGAGTATATACTGTGTATGGTTCTCCATTATCTTTTAATACCTCATTTGGACTAAAGACAACATGATCTTTATACTGGAAATGCTTTATTTGATTTGATTCTAAAAGAGAAGTTATTTTAGCATCCCGATCTATTCCATATGGTTCATAATCTATATTGGAATACACCTCTTCTATTTCATAATTTTTAATTAATTCAAGAAATACTTCGATTGGTGTACCCTTTAAAATTAACAAAGAAGAGTAAACTTTTTTCAATGAATTATTAGTTTTATTTAAATGCTTATAAATAAAACTAATTCTTGCGTCATTACTTGGTAACTTTAATGTAATCTTATCATCAAAAATAAATATTGCTATTACTGGATTTTTAGATGCTAAAGCAATGTTAAGGCCTATATTATCATTAATTCGAAGATCTCTTCTAAACCAAAAAATATTAACCTTCATTACAAATTATATTTTCAAAGAAGATATACCTCCATCTATATTTAAAATCTGTCCAGTCACCCAAGAAGATTTCTTTGATAATAAAAATTCAATTGCGTTTGAAATATCTTCAGGACTACCTGTTTTATTTAAAGGGTGTCTACTATTCATTTGTTCTTGCTGTTTTTCATTTCTAAAGAAACGCTCAGAAAGCTTAGTATTTACTAACGAAGGAGCGACACAGTTAACTCTAACCTTTGGAGCCCATTCAGCCGCAAGACTTCGAGCTAAAGCTTCTAAAGAAGATTTACACATAGATATTGAAGAATGAAATGGCATTCCAACACTTGCGGCAACAGAACTTATAAAAACAACTGATGCGCCAATAGTTAACTTTGATTGATAAAATTTAAGTATATTTAATACCCCTAGTACATTAATATCATAATCCTTTTTAAATTCGTCCATACTTAATCTCTTGAATGGCTTTAGATTAATAGATCCTGGAAAATACACAATACCATCAATGGAATCAATTTCTAGATATGTAGCTGGATCAAGAATATTAAAATTATCTATTGAAGAAAAATCAGAATTTGAACTTAGACTAATAAATTCATAATTACTAGAAAAATTATTTTGCAATGACTTTGATATATCACTACTAGCTCCTACTAATAAAATTTTCATATTTTAAAAATTAGTAAACATTAATATTCTTAACTACACCGTCAACAATTATTGTGTCAACAAATAAAGAAAGATTAACATTATATTTATAAACTTGGTTTGGAACATTTAAATCATTCATGTAAAGCATATCTGAATAAGCTACAGTGCTGTCATTAATAGGATACGACTCACTTATAGAGAATAATACATCAGAGTCAACACTTTCTAGTAAATTTACACCAAGACCATTTAGATTAAGCCTATATATACCACCTTCTGCGGTAAAAAAACAGCTACTGTTATCATAATTTGGAACAAGGTTTTGTGCATTGTAGATACCAGAAAGTAAATTTGTACTGTAAACTTGATTGTTGTATTGGTTAACGTCTGATATACTTGCCTGAGTATTAATTGTAGAGCTTGCAGATTCATAAACTCCTTTACATAAAACTTTTAAATTACCACTTGAAGAAATTACTGCTGAGTTTGGGTTGTCTCCAACAATTAAACTACCATCAAAATCTGCTAGTTCAACCAAATTATCTTTGTATTCTATTGAACAAATTGTAGAGTCTTTAATATCTGTTGAAAGACCTCCACCATTTAGTACAAATGATTTATATGAATTACTAATTATAAAAACTGGCTTAGTACTATCTCCTGTCTCAATATCAGATGTAATTTCCATTCTATCGAAATCAACAATCTTAGCTTTAGCATCATCTTTATCGGCTACCAAAATTCTATTACTAGGGCTTAAAAAATCAAAATCTACAGGATTTATAAAACCATTAATAGTTCCTAAATCTTTAAATGAATCTAAATCAACAACAGAAAGATAGTTTTTTGCTAAGATATAAGCTCTACCTGCGTAGAATTTAATCTTTCTTGGATCATTTAATGTAATGTTATTTACTGAATTGTAAATTTGATTTTTTACTTGAGGTAAAGAGTCTAAATAATTATAAAAATTAACTCCAACATCAGTAACAATATACATACCTTCACCATACTTATCTTCAAATATTGGATCAATTGGGTCATCTTTCTTACAAGATGTAACAACTAGAAGTGCTAATATTAATAATTTTGAAAATTTCATATTATTTTTTCGTAAAGATAAAAAAAGGAGAATACATACTCATGTCTTTTATTTAATTTTTAAGTTAATTAGTTAAAGCAATATCCTCCAGGAATAATACCAGTTCTTACAGAATCTACAACACTACCATCGACTGCATATCTATATGACCAACCTTGCTGAACATAATCAACAGCATCTGTTCCATAAATATAATTATTATTAAATCCTAAAGAATAAAAACTTCTATTAATTAAAGGAACTGTTGGTAACATATTATCATCAATATTAAAAGAATAAACTGCTGTAGACCATGAGCCATCAGAGTAATATAAAGTTGTTCCAGCATCATTAATTATTAAATTATTTGGGTGATTCCCAACTGGAAAAGTAAAAGAGGAAACAACAACATTATTTTCAATTTTAACTAAGCTACCAGCTGTTTCAGAAACTACATTCCAGTTAGCATCATACTCAGTATATCCTCCAGAAAGAACCCATACATCACCGCTATAATCAACTACTGCAGAATTAGGTTTATCTCCTACTGTGAGTGTTGTCTCAATAATATCTGAACTAGTATTAATTACAGAAACAGTATTATCAAGTCCCCAACCTCCAACATTACAAACATATGCATAACCATTACTCTCAACAATTGCTTCAGGCCCAGTACCACAGGTAATGGTTGATGTTACAGAATTAGTATTTAAATCAACTACTTGAACTCCATTAATACCCCAATCAGAAACATATGCCTTTGATTCACCAACAGAAGTTATAAATCTTGGAGAACTAACATTAATAGTGCCAATATAATTCATAGAATCAACATTAGCTACCTCAATTTTAGAAGAATTATTAACCACTACATAAGCATTATCATTAATAATAGACATAGACTGAACTATATCTCCAAGTAAAAATGAGTTGACTGATTGAAAAATATCATTTTCTATTGTCCCATACTCATCAACAAAGGAGATCGACCCATTTCCAGTTCCAAAATTCCCTTCATTTGTTATAAAGTACCCATTATCATATGCTGATTCATTGGATTGAATATCTATTTCATCTTTAGTACAACTAGAAATAAATATAGACAATAGAATCATAGACTTTAAAATATTTAATTTTTTCATTTTAGTTTTAGTTTTAGTTTTAGTTTTAGTTTTAGTTTTAGTTTTAGTTTTAGTTTATAGTATAATTTATTGTGCAAAGAAATTCTCTTCCTGGATTTGGATAATTCTCATAAGTTTGATAAGATTTATTCATTAAATTTTTAATTTTTAATTCGATGTTAATAGGAAGCAATTTTATTTTAGTTTTTGCTGTTAAATGTGATATCAAATAACCATCAAGGTATCGGTCGTTTTCATAACCATAGCTTGTAATAACCTTATCAGTGAATGACTGATTAAAAATAAAATGAATTTCTTTGAAATTAAAATCAAGAATAAGATTTAATTTATTTAATGGAACATAACGTAATTGTTTTCCTGTTGAAATATCAAATTCAGAAGCAGAATAATCACTAATAGATTTAGTAAAACAGTAATTTGCATTTAAAGAAATTTTATTCAGATCAACACTAAATCCTGATTCTATTCCATTACTTTTTACCTTTTGAATATTTTGGGGTGTCCAGTCTCCATTTTCTAATGTTTGCCATGAAATCATATCAGAAATGTTCATGAAATATATTGTTGAGTAAAATCTATAGTTAGATTTAGCATAATCAATGCCAATTTCTTTACTTAGAGAATTCTCACTAGAAAGATTATTATTACCATAAGCATTTCCTGATTGCCAATATCTATCATTAAAACTTGGCAAACGGAAATTAACATTAATTCTTCCTCTTACCTTCACATCTTTATACACTTTATACTCTAGAGCTAAAGAAGGAATTAATGGAACCAAAAACACATCATGCCATTCTTTACGTAAAACAGTACTTATCTTTATTTTATCGGTATCAAATTGAATAGAAGAAAAAACTGCTAAATTTTTCTCAGCTTTATAAATTCCGCCATAATTATTATTTTCGATAAGATTGTTTGAGAAAACACTACCAATATTTAACATTAAGTTTTTCTTGTAAAACTTTAAATTTAGGTCAGAGATATAACTCTCTGAAATAAAAAAACTATTAATGTCTTTTGATGGTTCTGTGTAATTAAAATCTTCTTTTACATATGCCTGCTTAAACTGAATTTTCAATAAATTAAGTGAAAAATCTGATGAAATAAGAAATCTATCATAAATATCATACTGCTTAGCATCAGAATTTGAAGTTGTCATATTCTGTGGAACTTCTCTGTCACTTTCAGTTCCCCAATAATTTATTTTCACAATACTATTGTTAAACTTATACGAAAAGTTGATTAATTTCTGATTTGATTTTAATTTTCCATAATTGTTAACTTGCAAAGGAGAGTTTAACTGAGATGTATTTATATACTTAAAATTATTTTCATTTATAATATGATTTAGAAAAATGCTCAGTGCAATATTATCTTTAGAGTGAGAAAACGATAATGCTTTACCATTTAAACCATAGCTTCCCCTGTCAACAGTAATAATAATATTACTCTTGTTATTAAATTTTGGAACTGTATTACAATGAATACTTCCTCCCAGTGCACCACTTCCAAATACAGAGGCATCACCACCATGAACTATGAAAGTTTCATCAAACGACCCTACTGGTAAAATAGAAAAATCAAGCAAACCATTAGCTGTTGAATTAAGTACAATCCCATTCCATTTAACTAAAGTTTGTGAACTTGAAGTACCTCTAAATGATGGAGTAGACAATGCTCCATATTGTTTTATATAAATTGAAGAATAGTTGTTAAGCAAATCAGATAAACTATAACTTTTTGATAGGCTAATAAATTTTGGATCCAGTTTTTCAATATGAGTTCCAGTATTATGAGTTTGTACACGTGTTTCGTTTAAATGAACAGATGGTAGTAAAACAGTATCAATAGTATTTTGAGCAATTAAACTAATTGATGACAGATAAAATAATATGTTAATTAAATAATTTTTCATACTTGAATTGTCTTATTCCAGAAACAATTAAATTAAATATGAATAGCAGGTCTTCTGACTTAGCCCCTTTGAATTGCCTTCCCATTAAATAACAGTGGCATTTGTGGTATTCAAAGTTATAGACTTTACAGCTTCTGGTAAAGTTGAGGATTTACACCCCATTCCCTTTTACACTAACTAAAGTGTACTAAACACGACACAAAAATATAAACATATTTGAAAAACAGAAAAAAATAAAATAATATTTTAATGTTTTAATTTAAAAACTTTAGATGCTAACTGCAAACTCTTAGCAAATTCCTCTTTATTAATTTCTATTTCATCTTTAAAATACGTAGCAAGATTCTCAGTTGCTATATTACCAACTAAATCATCTTTAGCCATAGGACACCCACCAAAACCATTTAAAGCGACATCAAAGCGTCTACAACCATTTACATACGCACTTTCAATTTTTTCTCTCCATTCATACTTTTTAGAATGAAAATGTGCCCCAAATTCAATGTCAGAAAAATCATTAGTTAAAATGGCAAATAATTGAGAAATATTTTTGTTGTTTGAAACGCCAATAGTATCTGAAAGAGCAACAGTCTGAATATTTAATTTACTCAGGTTTTGTGTTAAAGAAGCAATCATGTCAGGATGATAATTTTCACCATAAGGATTTCCAAATGCCATAGATAAATAAACAACCATCTCTTTGTTATTAATAATACAAAGATTCTGAATTTTTTCGATAGATATTAATGCATCTGCTATAGATTTATTTGTATTTCTTTTCTGAAACTCTTCAGAAACTGACAAAGGAAAACCCAAATAATCAATTTCATTATGAAAGCATGCCTCAGATGCACCTTTAACGTTTGCAACAATTGAAAGTAATTTACTTTTAGTTCGACTTAAATCTAAACTTGATAATACTTCTGATGTATCTTTTAGTTGAGGCACAAGTCGATGAGAAACAAAAGAACCAAAATCTATAGTATCAAAACCCACCTTGAGAAGTTGATTAATGTATTTAATCTTTAATTCTGTAGGAATAAAATTAACTATTCCTTGCATTGCATCTCTTGGACATTCTATTAATTTCATAAATCTAGAATTTCTTTATTGATTGCCTTTATCAAGCTAGGACCTTCATAAATAAAGCCAGTGTAAATCTGAACTAATGATGCACCTGCTTTTATTTTGTCGATTGCATCTTTAGGTGAACTGATACCACCAACTCCTATTATTGGAAATGATTTGTTTGATTTCTCTGAAAGATAATTAATAATATAATTTGATCTGTCGTTTAAGGGAGCACCACTAAGACCACCATTTCCTATACTCGTTAGACGATTTACATCAGTTGTTAGCCCCTCCCTTTCTATTGTTGTATTTGTAGCTATTACACCATCAATTTTTGTTAAGGCAACTATTTCAATAATATCATCTAATTGTTCAACAGTTAAATCAGGAGCTATCTTTAATAATATTGGTTTTCTTTTTAACTTTGAGCTATTAATCGCTTGAATCCTTTTAAGTATTATTATTAAAGGTTCTTTTTGCTGAAGCTCTCTAAGTCCTGGTGTATTTGGGGAGCTAACATTTATAGCAAAGTAATCTACATGTGGAAATAGCTTTTCAAAACAAATTTCGTAGTCATTTACAGCATCAGTATTCAAGGTCAGTTTATTCTTTCCAATATTACCGCCAATAATAATATTTGTTTTTTTTCTCTTTAATCTTGCAATAACAGCTTCAATGCCACTATTATTAAACCCCATTCTATTGATAATGGCATTGTCTTTCTTAAGCCTAAATAATCTAGGTTTTGGATTTCCAATTTGGGGCAATGGAGTTACAGTGCCTATTTCAACAAAACCGAAACCAAAAGAGCCAAGCTCATCAAATAAAGTAGCGTCTTTGTCAAAGCCCGCTGCTAGCCCTACTGGATTAGGAAATTTTAAACCAAATAAATTTCTTTCTAATCTAGAATCATTAATGTTAAATATCTTTCGAACTACCCAATTTTTACCTGGCAGGTTGAGAATTAGCTTAATAGCTTTAAATGAAAAAAAATGAGCAGATTCGGGATTTAATAAGAACAAGAAAGATCTAACTATTTTGTACATCAAGATGTTTTACACAAAAGTACTAATTAAGACTAATTTTAGCAAAATAAGTAAATGAGATTACAAACAAGAATTCAACAACTATTCTTTAACCTCTTGAAATGATTTGTCCTTATAAAAAACAACAACTCTTTCAATACTTTTAAATGACTGAGCAGTATTATCAGAATCATCTGTATTCATATATCCAATTCCTGTAATTAGCCAATTTGAATTTAATTTTGGATAAACACTTAATAATTTTTGCAAGAAGTCAATACTTGGTTTATTTCGTCCAGAAAGGATATGTGAAATAGTTGCTCGATTAACACCAATAAAATGCGCAAGTTCTGAAGATTTTAATCCTCTTGATTCCATCCAATTTTTAAGTCTATTATGCAATTTCTATTATTAACATTTGTAAACTACAAATATATAAATCTAGATTTAATATTTGGTAAACAAGTGCTATATAACGCTTTATATACCTATCTAAAACTTCATGTAAAAATTATAAACTATTGAAATACAATATATTATATATTTATTATAAATAAATATCAAAAAAAGAAAAAATCTGATGTTATTTTGTTTACAAAAGTAAACTCTTGAGATTTTAGAGTGATTTAAAAATTAAACCAAAATTAAATGTTCTTGGTAATATTGGGCCGTAAAAATAATTACTATCTCGATTCTTAAACGAATCAAAATCATCTTGAAATGAATTGGTAATATTTTTTATACCTGCTGTTATCTCTGTCTTAAACCCTATTACTTTTGATTTTAAAATATAAGTAAAATTTAAACCTATTGAATTAAAAATTGGAGATTCAACATAAGTATCATTAATTTGACTAGGATCTCCTGCTAAATGAATTAAATCCATAGCTCCAGTATGTACTAAATTTGCAGTAACAATAAATTTACTTGATTGATTATACTTTATTGTTGCATATCCATATGAATTAGGAGATCTTAAAAACTTTCTAGTACCAACTAGTTCATCAGAATATCTAATCAACTCTTTATATTTTGAATTTTGAAGTGTATACCCAGACTCAAATTCAAACCCATCATATAACGCCCTAATTTCTAAAGTCAAACCTTGAACTATGGCTCCACTGCCATTTCTTTTTTCAAATAGCTCACCAAATTCATCCTCTCCCATTGGATATAAATAAAAAGCATCATTCAAAAAAGTTGTAAACCCCTCTAAAGTCACCCCAAATAAATAGCGCATTGTTACCTTATCATAGTTAATTGATGTACTCATACTGCTAGATTTTTCTTCCTTTAAGTTATCTGATAGCAATACTCTAGAAATACCACCTCCTGCAAATGCAATATGCAAATCAGTATCAAATGCTTGAGGTGCTCTAAACCCAGTACTATATGATAATCTTAATTGTGTTCTTTTCTTAAAATGATACATCAAAGAATATCTTGGGCTAAAAACTAAGTCATCAAGCATAGAATGCTTATCAATCCTAACACCACTTAGTAAATTGATCTTTTCAGTTAAATCCCAGTCAGATTGAAAGAATGATCCCAACGAATTTACTTTTTGATTTATTAAATAATTATATGAACCAATCTCATCATTGATAATGTCTGAAATCATCTCTGCACCTAAAGTAAGAATATTAACTCCAAAGAGTTTTTTAAAACTATGATTTAATTGCAATCCTATTTGATTTGTAATACTTAAAGATGTTCCATAAGGAGGTGTTTGCAAGTGAATCAAGTCCTCTTCAGACCCAACCTCTGGCCTAATTCCAGTATAGTGCTCACGTGATGTTTTTTGAGCCGCTAAGTATGAAGAAAATGAAGACAACCCATGGTTGAAATCAATTTGATAATCTAAATTTGCAAGCAAGACATCATGAACTCTTTCTTCTGATTGCATAGAAAAATGAGGAGGCCCATCAAGCATCTCCCCTCCATACCTATACTCATGAAGACTACCAAAATTAATCTCTAATTTCTGATTATGAGTTGGAATAGAAAAGAAATTAATGCCAAACGTATTATCTTTTAATGCAGGTAATTCTGAATAATTATCATTATTGTGATCATACCATTCTCTATTTCTATTATTAACAAAAAAAGTTGCTCCAGAATTTTTACTATCTGAGAGGACAGTTGCGTTACCAAAAAACACATTATCATCAGAAGATTTATTAATTAATGAATACTGATAACCAAAACTGAAAGAATTTCTTTTTGGAATTTTTGTAATTACATTAACAACACCACCAACTGCAGAGGATCCATATAAAGAACTACCACCACCTCTTATAATTTCAATTCTTTCAATCATATTGACAGGTATTTGCTCCATACCGTACAAACCAGTTAAAGGACTAAATATAGATTTGCCGTTTATCAAAATTTGTGAATAACCTCCTGAAAGACCATTCATTCTAAGTTGTGAATAACTACAAGTTTGACAATCATACTCTATTCTAAGTCCAGGCTGATAATTTAATCCCTCAGCTAGATTACAGGCCTGAACACTTTCAAGCTTATCTGAATCAATAATATTAACTATAACTGGAGAATCTGTTTTTCTTTTAAATGTTTTAGTACCTGTAACAACGACTTGATCTAAATTAAATACAGATGGCTCTAGACTAAAATTAAATACATTAACACCTTCTAAAACATCAACACTAAAGTTTTCTGAAAGCATGCCAATACAAGAAATTGAAATTTCATGATTACCAACTGGAATTTCCTTTATAATATAATCACCATTTTCATTAGAAGAAACACCTTTATCAAAATTTCTAATTTGAATATTTGCAAATGGAACAGCTTTATTGTCTGAAACGATTAACCCCTTAATTGTTTGAGCACCTAACCCATTAATAGTTGAAAGCAAAATAACAACTATTGATATATTTCTCAGATTCATTTTTTTTGCAAATATCCACTTTTTTTAGACATGTCTAAATTTTAATTTAACTATATTTTAATTATATTTGCAAAATGATTACATTATCTGAAGAAAACTATTTAAAAGCGATTCTCTCTTTAAGTTTATTATCACTAGAAAAAGTATCTACCAACTCAATTGCTAGCGAAATTGGAACAACAGCAGCATCTGTTTCAGATATGCTAAAGAAACTTTTAGAAAAGAAATTAATTAATTATGAAAAATACAAAGGCGTTTCATTAACGAATAAAGGAAGAGTATTAGCAACCACTATTATAAGAAAGCATAGGCTTTGGGAAACTTTTTTAGTTGATTGTCTAAACTTTGATTGGAGCGAAGTACATATTGTTGCAGAACAACTAGAACACATTCAGTCAGAAAAACTTATTGACAAACTAGACAAATTCCTAGAGTATCCAGAATTTGACCCTCATGGAGAACCTATACCAACAAGAGAAGGTATTATTCCTAATTCTAATACAGTTCCATTAAATAAGCTAAATACATTCACAAAAGGACTAGTAATGGGAGTGACTTTAGATGAAAAGAAATTTCTTGACTATTTAACAAAACTCAACATAAGTATTGGAACAAAAATCACTATTGAAGAAAAAATAGATTTTGATAATTCTTTAAATATTAAGATTAACGATACCTTTCACCATGTAAGTAGTAATGTAGCTAAACATCTATTAATAAAAATCATTAAATAAAATGGAACAGTTTGATCTTTATAATTGGTTTGTAATACAATCACCAGTTATGCAAGCATTATGTGCTGGCTTATTCACTTGGCTTTTGACAGCTTTGGGAGCATCTTTAGTTTTTCTTTTTAAATCAAGTAACAGAAAAATCCTTGATGCATCATTAGGATTTACAGGTGGTGTTATGATTGCGGCTAGTTTCTGGTCTCTACTATCACCTGCTATTTCTTATGTTGAAATGCAAAACGAAATGGGGCTATCAAATTCACCATCATGGCTACCTCCTGCTGTAGGTTTTTTCTTTGGAGCACTTTTCCTTTATATCTTAGATAAAATAATTCCACATCTTCATTTATTCTCTAAAAGAGATGAAGCCGAAGGAGTAGAAACAAATTGGAAAAAAACAATTCTTTTGGTTTTAGCTATTGCTTTACATAATATTCCAGAAGGACTTGCAGTTGGAGTAGCTTTTGGTGCTCTGGCAAACCCAGAGTTAACAGGAATGAATGAAATTTTTTCAATGGGAGCCGCAATAGCTTTAGCAATAGGCATAGGAATACAAAATTTTCCAGAAGGATTTGCTGTATCAATGCCACTAAGGAGGCAAGGTGTAAGTAGATGGAAATCTTGGAAATGGGGTCAGTTATCTGCAATCGTTGAACCTATTTTTGCAGTAATTGGAGCTGTTATTGTTATGCAAGTACTTCCAATCCTTCCGTACGCCCTAGCATTTGCAGCTGGAGCCATGATATTTATTGTGGTAGAAGAAGTTATTCCTGAGAGTCAAAGAGGTGGCAATACAGATATTGCAACTATGGGACTAATTTTTGGATTCATAGTAATGATGATTCTTGATGTAGCATTAGGATAATATTAGTACTTTAGTTCCTACACTTTAGATATGATAATCATTATATTTGCAATATGTCAATAAATATCAAAAATAGAAAATCTAGCTTTGAATATCATATTATAAGTACACTTACAGCTGGAATATCTCTTCTTGGTACTGAAATAAAAGCAATTAGAAATAATAAGGCTAATATCTCTGATGCATATTGTACTTTTGTTGATGAAGAACTATTTGTAAAAAACTTACACATCAGCGAATATTCAAATGGAGGTTATAATAACCACGAACCTAAAAGAGATAGAAAGCTACTTCTTAACAAGATAGAACTTCGAAAATTACTTGGAAAAGTTAAAGAAAAGGGCAATTCGATAATACCTACTAGGTTATTTATTAATCAAACTGGAAGAGCAAAATTAGAAATTGCACTAGCTAAAGGAAAAAAGATTTATGACAAGAGAGAAAGTATAAAAGAGAAAGATCAAAAAAGAGATCTATCAAGATTGAAGAAAATATGAGAATAAAAAAGTCTTTATTATTGTTAATTATAATAACATCTCTTTTTGCATGCAAAAAAGATCTTCTTGACAATAATATTTCTGGAAAACTTAAATTTTCTAACGATACTATAATTTTTGACACTTCATTTCATTCAATAGGAACACCAACAAAAATTCTTACTGTTTACAATCAGAATAATTTTAATATCACAACAAACGTATTATTAAGTTCATCTAACAATGGAGTATTTAGAATGAATATTGACGGAGAGCCTGTTGAAAACCAAAAAGAAATTGAGATAGCTTCCAATGATAGTATTTTTATTTTTTTAGAAGCAACAGCTAATATCAATTTAAATAATGAATTTCTTTTAACAAGTAATATTGAGTTTATATCAGGCAATAACAATCAAACAATTCAACTCGTTGTACCTGGCAGAAATGCTAATTTTCATTTACCAAATGATAATTTTTTCTTTGATGGCACGGATAGCATTAATTTTAAATATTATTCAATTTCAGAAAATGAGATTTGGACAAATAACCTTCCGCATGTTGTGTATGGATACATCGTTATTGAACCAGAAGCTATTCTTACAATTGAGGAAGGTACAGAAATATATTTCCATAATAATTCAGGAATATTTGTTGGAAATCCAATTTTATCTAATCAAAATTCTCAACTAAACAATAATGGAACTTTAATAGTCAATGGTAGCCTAAACAACAAGGTAATCTTCAGAAATGATAGACTAGATTCTTGGTATGAGAATATTCCTGGACAATGGAATGGGATCCACTTTGTACAAGGTAGTATTAACAATATTATAAATCATGCAATTATTAGTAATTCTATTAATGGTATACGCGCAGATTCAGTAAGTAATAACAATCCTACTGTAGAAATTAACAATACAATAATTAAAAATATATCCAATATTGGAATCTTAGGTCAAGGAGCAACAATTAATGCAACTAATACCCTAATAACGAAATGCGGTCAATATTCTGTAGCTTGTAACATTGGTGGCAACTATACTTTTACACACTGTACATTTGCTAATTACTGGGATTACAATCGCAGAACAACTCCAACAATTTTTTTAAATAACTATTATAATTCTATTGATGGAACAACATATATTAGAGATCTAGAAAAAGCAAATTTCAAAAATTGTATAATTGACGGCCCTTTAACTACAGAAATAAGCCTTCAAAGCCAAGAGATAGGATTATTTAATTATACATTTGATCATTGTATTATTAAGATTGATCCCAACATAGAAACACAAAATTCAAACTACATTAATTCTATTTTTAATGAAGATGTTAAATTTATTGATGTTTCTGAGGATGATTTTCATCTTAAAAATAATTCACCGGCAGTTAATACAGCGGATCTCTCAACAATTCTAATTGATTTAGATGGAGTACAGCGAAATATTCCTGATATTGGAGCGTATGAATTTATAGATTAAGACATTTCCTTTAAAAAATCGATTATATCTACACCATCTGCATAATCCCAAAGTTTAGGTTTTTGCGTATTACCAAAGGGAATATTATTTTTAGAAACAATACATTGAATTTTATCGCTGTTTTTATCAATAAAACTATGTACGTCATTTATATCATTATAATATTCATAATATAACATTGCAACTGGAGAATATAATGAACTATCTTCTTTTAATAATATAAAGCCATTCTCAATTAGTTTATTATTTCCCATTAGATAGATGGCCTTGTTATAATCATAATTATTACCATACTTTTTATGTTCTATCACATGTTTATGTAAATAAAAAGATTTAAATAAAATATTTAAGTCATAACCAACAGGCAAATATATTTTAGATACATTCCGACAACCCAAACCATAATACAGAAAGATATCATTTGCAAGACCTTTGATTTGTTGAGAGTTCTCTGAGCCATCTAAAATAGCAATAGATCTCCTATTCTTTCTTATAATTCTTTTTGCATCCTTAAAATAATACTTGAAATAATTAGCAGAATTATCAGTTCCTGTAGCAATAACAGCATCAAAGCTCCTACCTTTAACCTCATTAATAAATTTAATTTGGTTATAATTTGAAGGAGATAAATCAAGAAAAATATTGATTATTAATGGCATTAACACGTTGTCATTAGAAGACAACTTAATCACTGGATTATGCCCCATAATAATAACGGACAGAAGATCATGAAATCCTACAAGAGGAATATTTCCTGCCATAATTATCAATACGTTCTTTGGAGCTGATGGCTCTTTTATTGTGTAAGGATTTAGCCAAGCACTCAACATATCCTTCTCTACCATATCGCTTATTGACAAAACAGCATTTGTAATACTTTTAACAGTAAACCATGGGTTTTTTGCTGTTGCTAGTTTGATTGTATCAAAATGATCTTCAAGAAAATTTTTTCTTAAATATAAACCAAGTTCACTGATAGTATTTATTCTTTCTTGTAAAGTCATTAAATATTTATATTTGTACAAAAATAAATTAAAGCAATGACTAATAAATGAAAAAAATAATAATATTTAATATATGTATTTTATTTAGTCTATCAGCCTTTAGTCAAAAAGGAAATAATCAGTTGTTTTCTGAATACGAAGACACACTAAAGGTAATTGCAAACAAAGTAATGAACTTACCTTTTGAGGCGGAAAAAAGAATAGCAAATGATGCTTTAATTGAGTACCTATCTGAGGTACTGTCATATGAAAAATCATTTAACTATAATTTTGATTCTCTAATAACAATATCTAGATTAAAATCGCCAGACAAAAGATTTAGAATTTTTAACTGGCTGTTAAAAAAAGATAACAATACATATGAATATTATGGCATTGTTCACTATTACAACAAAAAAAAGAAAAAATTTGAATTAATTACTCTAATTGACAATTCAAATAATATCAGAACACCAGAACAAGAAAACCTTGATGCCACTAATTGGTATGGAGGTTTAATATATGATATAATATATATTAAAAAACCTGGAAAAAAATACTATACATTACTGTTATGGGATGGTAATGATGGTTACAGTACCAAAAAAATAATTGATGTCATGTATTTTTCTGGAAAGAATAAAATCAAATTTGGCTTACCAATATTCAAAAAGAATGCTAAAGAAAGTCAGAAAAGAATAATTTTACAATACGATTCAAAAACTACTGTAAGCGTCAAATATAGTAATGAAAAAAAAGAAATTATTTTCAACAATTTAGTGCCACAAAGAAAAGGATTAGAAGGATTATATGAGTTCTACATTCCTGAAGGAACATTTAATTCATACAAATATAAGAATGGAAAATGGTGGCTAAAGGAGGATGTCGATGTTAGGATTAAACAAAAAATTAAGAAATACAAGAAACCAAAAAGAGGACTTTCTCCAAATTAAGTGTTAAAACATTATTCACAAAATAAAATAATTGCTGGTTGCGATGAAGCTGGAAGAGGGTGCCTAGCAGGACCTGTTGTAGCTGCCGCAGTAATATTGCCTAAAAGTTTTAGCAATATTATTTTAAATGATAGTAAATTACTTTCAAAGAAAAAAAGAGATCTGTTAAGAAAAATTATTGAGAGAGAAGCTATAAGTTGGGCTGTTGGAATTGTAGATAACAAAAAAATTGACCAAATAAATATCTTAAACGCCTCAATTTTAGCAATGCACAGAGCAATCAAAAAATTAACTAAAAAAGCTGATTTCTTAATTATTGACGGAATAAGTTTTAAGAACTTTAAAGGCATTAATCATAAGTGCATTATTAAAGGGGATGGGAAATATTTATCAATAGCTGCTGCATCAATAATTGCAAAAACACATAGAGACGAAATAATGCAAAGATATCATAAGAATTTTTCAAATTATAAATGGAATACAAACAATGGATATCCAACTAAAGAGCATAGAGATGGCATTAAAAAATATGGAATAACAAAATATCACCGTAAAAGTTTCCAATTACTTGAAAGACAAACTAATTTAGATATTTAATTTTTTAATTTTGTAATAAAGAAAACAATATATGATAAATAAAATTTTAAAAATTTTAATTCCATTTATTTTAGTAGGAATCATTATTTCTATTGGATATAATGCATATATAAAAACTCAAAAAAGCGAAATCAGTCCAATAGAAGTTATTCCAAACAATGCTTCAATAATAATACAATTAAACAACGTTAAAAATCTCAGTAGATATCTGAAAAAATCTACAATTTGGTCAAAATTAAAATCTATTGATATAATTGATTCAATTAGTAATAATGCTGATGATTTAAATAGAATTTTTATTGAAAATCCTGAGATTTTCAAATCAAACACACTTTTTATATCTCTACATAAAGTTAGTCTAAGTTCAAGCGCATTACTTCTATGTACATCAATAGAGACTAACAAACAACAAACTATAAGTAAAATAATTAAATTGTTTTCTAAGGACTTTAAATCTAGTTTATATGATAATCAAAATGTTTACCATAGTCAAGAGTTAAACAAATATTTAAGTTTTAAAAATGGCATTTTATTTGTCTCGAATAATAAAATGCTTATTGAAGACGCTATAAGAACCTCTCAAGAAAATACAGATAATTTGTTTGTTAATGAATCATTTATTAGTAGCTACAAAACAATAAACAATACTTCAGATATAAACTTAATGATAAATTATAATAATTTGATATCTACTAGTAATACTTTAATATTAAATAAATTTAATACTACTAATTTCTCTGAATGGGTTTCTTCAGATGTAAAAATTAAAGATCATACTATACTAGCAAACGGGCTTAGCTCTCATTCAAAAAAGATAAATAATTTTCTTGATATATTTAATAATCAGAAATCAGAAGATTTAAATATTCTAAACATTATACCAGAGAGTACATCACAAATTTTAGCTATTTCATTTGACAATCAAAAAGAAATTTTCAATAATAAAAATTCACTACTTCAAAAAAATAATTCATTTTGGAACTGGAACAAAGACAGAAAAATATTTGAGGATAAATTTAACTTTTCATACTCCGATTTTATAAATGAACTTGGAAATGAGTCGGGCGTGTTTAATACATCAATGAATCTTGAAAAAAATAATTACTACACATTTTTAAATACAAAAGAGCCGATCAAAGCTGTTTCATTATTACAAGTACTAATTAAAAGTACAAATGAATACAAAGAATTCTCTATACATAAAATTAATGAACCAAAGTTAGTGGCTAATTTATTTGGAAATATTTTTGATTATAGTAAGTCATTTTTTACAATAATTGAAGAATATTTAATCTTTGGAGAATCTAATGAATCACTAGAATATATTATTGACAATTATAAATCTCGCAATACTATAGCACTCAAAAATACATTTAAAAATGTTAGTTCATATTTAAGTTCAGATGCAAATATATTCATGTACTTAAACCCTAGTAAAACTGCCCAAGTATTACAGCAAAATCTTATCAATCGTCAATCAATAAATATTGATTTAGATTCAATATCAAAATTTACTGGATTAAGCCTTCAGATAAATAATACTAAAAACGGAATGATACACAATATCGTTTTATTTTATGATAAAGAATTTAAAGAAACCTTAAAAGAACAATGGTATTTTTATAGTGATACTACAATAAGTTTTAAGCCATCTTTTATTAAAAATCATTTTACAAATCAAAAA